>WNFA01002900.1_pt1 | contig 21608 bp, 24 predicted proteins | sample 5400481 | NCBI WGS metagenome assembly WNFA01 (sample SAMN13153340, study PRJNA577476) | soil metagenome | isolation source: 120 cm saprolite under Douglas fir tree site 2 hole 1 replicate 2 | place: USA:California | collected 2015-04-18
GCTATCTGGGCCGCAAAAGCGATGGCCCGCCGGGCTGGAAGACCCTGTGGCGAGGATGGCTGCATATCCAAACACTGCTGCAAGGCGTTCATCTTGCACCTTTCCTTTCTCGATTAAACTTGTGATAAAAAGTCAGGCCGGGGTTTGGGGTGTCCCCAAATTTTCTTTTTCCCTAAATGGTTGGGTGATTATGCACTAGCCTGCTGGATCAGCGTTCACTTTTCTCGAGTGAAAGATACACGACTGCAATGAAACACCTTCTGCTGCTTATTCGACATGGGGAATCGACCTGGAATGTCGAGCATCGTCTTCCTGGACAATTGCCAGGGATTGAACTGACGGCGACAGGGCGAGTACAGGCACAACGTCTGGCGGCAGCCTTAACAGTACTCCCGCTCAGCGCCATTATCAGCAGTCCCTTGGCACGTGCCGTTGAGACGGCCGAGTACCTTGCTCAGGGACGAGCGCTCACCATTCAACTCGAGCCTGATCTGATGGACATCGAGCTAGGTCACTGGTCAGGGCAGAACCGCGATGCCCTCTTTCAAAGTGATCCCGCATGGAAAGCCTTTGTCCGTAATCCTACGCTAGCGCCTCAGGATGTGGAGACGTTTCCTGAGCTCGAACAGCGCGTCGTGGCAGCTGTTGAACGCTGGCTCAAAATAGATGCCACGGGTCCTTGCCCTGCGTTCGTCACCCATGCCGATGTTATCAAATTACTGCTGGCGCACTACCTCGGTCTAGAGGCAGGACGGGCGAGACCCCTGTGGATCGAGAATGCTTCTGTTAGCGTCGTTGAACTGATAGATCATCAACAGCCACACGTGCTCGCCATGGGCTGGAGTCCCCTACCAGGGTGGTTACAGCCGTCCACCCCCGCGTCCGAGCAACCGAAAAGCGAAGGGCACGTGGTTGGGGAGCAGAACGCGTAGGGGGACAGACATTCCCTTATTTCACAATACATGCAACGCTTCTTATCACGCTGAGGATTCTTCCCCGAATGATGTTCTCGTGAGAGTTGGTTCCATTCCTTTCCTTAACCTCCCTTTTTCGGAGCTGCATATTACGTTTTGCTCTCCATCCCCGTTTGAGCAGCAGCTACAGGCCCTCACACAGAGCGTCAACGCCCTCCAGGGCAAGCCGCCCACAGGCCGAGAGCGCCGAAAGTAGGCAACCAAACGCAAGCCTCAACACCACCTCTCTCTCGTGTTTCTCCTTTTCGAAAACGCCCGTTTCCGTCAAACCGTTCCACCCCTGTATATTTACTGTATAATCATCCTATGATAATACATCCAGAAAGAAGGGCGATCCATGAACAGGGACGAATTAGCACTCCTACTCACGGAACTGGGCGAAGCACTTGCCCAGGCATTTCCCGGCCCGGAGCCCGTCCGTGTCCTTGTCGTAGGCGGGGCGTGCCTGCTCCTGGCAGGAGTCACAGAGCGCCCAACCAGGGATATCGATGTGATTATCACCGATTTATTCGGGACCGGTGAGGCCACCCTCGTCTATAACCTCACCAAAACCACGCGCAAACTACGGACCATCATTCGCAGAATCGGCAAAAAGCACGGCCTCAAAGGCAACGACGCCACGTTTCTCAATGATGACTGTGCCCCTTTTCTGCTTGAATTAGGGGATATACCCCCAATGCGCCTACTACGAACCTATCAAAAGCTTCATCTCTACATCCCCGAAGACCTGACCTACATCCTGGCTTGCAAGCTCATGGCAGGGAGGCCCGCGAAAGACTACACCGATATTGCCGCGCTTCGTCAATTGCTCCATGTCGAAAGTCGCGCCCAGGCAGAATGGGTCGTGAATCATTTCTTCCCTGACCCCCTTCTCCAGCGCACCTATGACCTGTCGAAAACGCTCGATGACCTTTTCGGCAAGAAGGGATAGCGCGAATTGCTTCTGTGTGATATGCTACCCACAAGAAGAACTATTCTATCCGTACAGAGGAGCACAAGCAGTGCGGTTCGAGACACAAACCCTTGCACAAGCCTATAAAGCACTCAGCACAGGAGAGGAGTTCAGGGTTGCCATCGGCGACTTTATGAACTCCTTCTTCCTGTACGATACGCACAAGCGACAGAGGCTACTGGACAAGCCGCTTGAGCTAGCGGAACATCCTACCGAGCAACAGCGCCAATGGGCCGCCTTTTGTGCGGGAGCCGCCGAGTACCTTGCAGAGCGGTACGGACTCACTCTACCCACATGGGCCAGGGAGAACGCTTATGCCCTTACCGAACCCTGGTGTATTGTTCAAGAAGCCAGCCCCCAAATGCTTGCAGACTTCCAGGTCAGCACACCTGAACCATTCAAGAGGCGAAACGTGCTCTGTGGAGATACCATCTTTACCAACGCACACCCTTCCTCAAAAGAACCGGGCAACTTCCAAGACCGACGCCAGCGCCTCAACCAAGCCCTTGCCCAAATGCCAGCAGAGGACCGCGCCGCCTACATCGCACGCTATAACGCCCGCGTTCCTTCCTGGATGCGGATTGCCTAAACCCCGCCAGAACTACGAAAACACAAGCAGAAAGAGACACTTCCCCCTGTGGAGGCGAGCTCAAAGACTATCTTTTCCGCTTGTGGATCTCTTCTTGTATATCTGCGAGGATTTTTCCCAACATTTCCTCGCTGGCATACTTGTTGATTTCCCGGTGGAGGATGACATCCATGTGCTCATGGTCCTTCCTGATGAGTTTGTGAAGCTCCGTGATAGCCTCATTGAGCTTATTGATGAGCTCTCCATGGTCGCTCATATTGTACCTCCCTCTCAAAGATGATACTGGGTGTTTTTGTCATAAATTCTTCGTCACTCTGTTCTCTCGCACCTCTGGAAGAATCATCAGAGGTTTTGTCTCCAACGCCTCAAGACCACGTAACCGTACGTGTAGAATACTGGCAAAGCGTGGTGAAAAGCGTGAGACGGATCGTGAAATATATTGGGCGCATTGTTTCTTGTAAGGCCCACCATGGCAAAGCCATGGGAAAAGCAGCATCTACAACAGGCAGGCATCTTTCACAGCCCATCTCACGCTTTCACCATGCTGCACGACTATGATGCAATTGTACAACAGAGCACAGAAAGAAGGAACCTCCTCTCTTTTTGCGTGGAAGGGGTCGTTGTCACTCTGTGCTGCCCATCGGAGAGCAAGCCGAGGGACTGCGCACACATGACCGCCTGGGTGCGATTGCTCACCTCGAGTTTCCCGAGAATGTTGTACACATGGCGTTTTACGGTTTGGACCGAGAGTACCAGCGTCTCAGCGATCTCCTGGTTCGATGCTCCTTGCGCCACCAGGTGGAGCACCTCTAGTTCACGTTCGGAAAGCGGGTCCAGCAGGCCCTGTTGAAGTAGCTGTTTTGTTCCTGTCCCTTCCTTGAGAAAGGCCGTTGCCTCCTCTGGCGTGCAGCGTAGCTGGTCGGCGCGCACCTCCAGCAACTGCCAGCGGGCCCGCAGTCGTGGCAGGTTGAGAGGTGGATCAATGCGCGTCGAGATGATGAGATGCAACTGTGGTGGCTGATGCTCTATGAGATAGTTCAACGAGGTGTGAACCACTGGATCGTTCACCAGGTAAAAGTCGTCCAGGATCAGCACGTAGCTATTTGACATCTGGCTCAGGACATTGATGAAGATGGTCAGCACTTCCTCCAGAATGGGCGTGTGCGGAGCCTGCAACATTCGCAAGGCAGCGGTAGCCACCCCTGGTTCGCTCTTGTCCAACGCGGTGAGCACATACGTCCAGAACCGCACCGCGCTTTTGTCTGCCTCATCGAGCGAGACCCAGGCCACCCGATGATTCTCAAGGGTTCCCTTCGGCAGCGATTGGACCCAATTCGCCAGCAAGGTGGTTTTGCCAAAGCCAGCAGGGGCGGAGACCAGGGTGAGTTGGCGCTGTATGCCTTCCTGAAGCAAGATATCCAGGTGAGGGCGGGGGATAAGTGCGCGCGAGGATGCAGGTACGAAGAACTTGGTGGCCAGCAAGTGCTCCTGCACCTGGTCCGGGAGGAATGTTTTTTGCCATCCTGGCCTCCTTTATTTCCGTGATATATAGCTATTCCCCTTTAGATAAAACCGCAAAGGCAGTTCCCTGGCTTTCACAATGCCAATGCGGGTCGTTTGCACAATATCAGCATCGCCAATCGGAGAAGAAGAAGGAAGGCTTTCTGAAGACCACATTTGTAAGGGCCCATCAAAAAGAGAGCGCCCATTATACGAAAGCGTAATGGCAAGAGCTTCTGTCAACCTTGCAGGACCATTGCATAAGAGCGTAAGCTTTTCCGTCCCACGCCTTTTTTGCATCACAGGAATGCCTTGTAGCGGCTCCAATGCTCGTATCAATACCGCCTCTCCCATTCCTTCCTGTCCTGTCACCACGTTAAAACAGCAATGCATGCCGTAAATGAAATACACATAGGCATGCCCGACCGGACCAAAAAGAACGCTATTCCTCTTTGTTTTCCCAATAAATGAATGAGCGGCTGGATCATGCATAAGGTATGCTTCCGTTTCAACAATTCTCCCAAGCGTCGTTTCCTCTCCTTCAAGATGCACAAAGTAACACCCGAGAAGTTTTTTGGCAACTGTAAGAGTATCTTGCTCATAAAAAGCTTGAGGAAGAATCATGTTGAAAGTATATATCTCCCTTCTCCATCAGGAGCCACTGACTTCTGTACGAGTCCAGCTTCAGGAGATTAAGCTCACTTCACTGACTGAGCGTCTCCCAGTTCAAACAACGGGGCATATGTCCCAATCACCAGGCTGTCAGGCTCCATAGCAGTTTCATGGCTGCCCGTTCATGACCTTGTGCGATCGTAAAAGTCACAGTCATGCAAATCATTTATTTCTCTCTTCTCTGTGTTCGGGCGGTTCCTCAACACGGAGGAAGCTGGCGATATGTCGTGGAACTGCGTCATTCCTCATTTTCGTCTAACGAGCGTTCATCATTCACTTCCTCATAATCCTCGTTTAACGGGCTTTTAGCATCCTCTTCTTCAAAATCAATCCGATGCACCAGTGCCGCGGGCAAGGTCGAGCCGACAAGGTAGAGTTTCGCAAAAACCCACAGACCCTCTATTGCATGCCCGAGCCAACTGGTATCATACTCAAGCAAGGCCTCGTCTTGCCCCACAACACGTTGCTTGACGCGTTCAAGGAGGACTTGTGGTGGGATCTCCTCGTTGACTTGTCCCAGCGCAGCGTTTTTCACCAGCACGCTCCAATCGTAATCACCGGGGTCTTCTTGCATAGCATCATGGTAGAGTTCCACTAGCTTTGCCAGGCAGGAGGTGAGCACGCCTTGAAAGCGCGCCCAATCAGAGGATGGTGTCACTTCTCGTTGCTGCATAATCTGTGTCTCCTTTTCAGTTTTGCTTGTATCTCTCTTGTTTCATTTCGCAATGACGTCGGCGATGAGTTTGGGGATTACTGCCTTTCCAAGCACGCCAGTGGCTCCTGTAACAAAGATCTTTATAACTCTCTCCTTTTCAGTCTAGAAAGATCATACACAACACGACCGGAAACTTCAACCCTGGACATGCGGCATCAGATTGTCTCGTTGGCTTGCTATTTGCTCGGCACTCTCTTGGTCTAATTGAATGTTTGACGCCTTTCCCAAGGCACCTCTGGCTTGCCCTCTCTCAGAGGAGGCCGCACTGGCTGAACGGCTGCATCGGGTTCTGTGCTCTTAGCGCAGCCGCAGAATCTCGCTCTCCGCAAACAGAGACCCCACTTGCAGGGCCAGGGCTGGCTCGGCATAGAGGGATGGAGGGACGCTGATATCTGCCAGGTAGAGTTCGCCTACCAATGCCTCCACACCGGGAGCACGCAGCCCTGCTTTGGGTAAAGCCAGGGTCATCGTTGCCTTCGGCGCTGGACAAACAGCGGGAAATTACGCTGTTTTCGCGTTGGTGGAAGAAATGAACGGCGCTTCCTGGTAGATGATTTGCTTGCATTCATGCCATCCATGGGTGTACAGGTGGAGCAATTACAAACACCTGAAACAGAAGACATCAATGATGTGAATACCACTGAGCGCCACATCAGCATGTTCTTTCGAGATCCAGAAGAACAGTGGCAATTGCTAAGACCTTACCTGGTCGATCACTTGAGTTCTGACGCTCCGGCGATTTATCTCCAACATCACACTTCCACTGAGCAGTTACTGCAACGGCTGCAATACGATTTGAAACTTTTTACTGGAGATGTTATTCTTGATGCTTTGATGACCCATCCAACAATACTCATATCTAGTGGGCTTGCACCCGGTTTCTACGGCATTGCAGGATGAGCGTTTATCCAGGAATTGTCCGCTCCTTACTTTGAAGCTGCAAAACTCGTTCTACAGTTCTCACAATAACAGATAGGGATCTTCCAGAAACATCTTAAGTTGATGTAGGAAGCGGCTCCCACTTGCTCCATCGAGTACACGATGATCCGCCGATAATGATACTTTCATCACTGGATGTATTGCTAGTCGTGCGGTATTGTTTTCTTCGATCACCACACCTCGTTTCGTTACTTTGCCCACAGCCAGTATGGCGCTTTGTCCTGGCACAATAATCGCGTGGAAAGTATCTAAATCGTACATCCCCAGGTTAGAAATTGTAAACGTTGCGCCCGTTACTTCGTCGGGTGTTAGAGTTTCCTGGCGCGCAGCAAGTGTCAGGCGTCTTAACTCACGCGTGATAGCAGGTAGCAGCAGTTGGTGAGCATTGTGAATCACGGGAGTCACCAGCGCTCGCTCTGTGTCAACAGCTATGCCGATGTGCACAGCTTGCCTTTGACGAATAGCGTCTTTCCCTTGAAGTGCGCCCCGTTCGAATACAGCATTTACAATTGGATTGAGCACAAGAGCTGCTGCTGTCGCTCGCACAATCAGTGCTGTTAGAGATGGAGCCTTCTCTCCCTTAGTCTGCATGCTCCGTCCAATGTTCTGGCGACATCTCTCAGCCTCTGTCATGTCGATTTCCAGGTCAAGATAAATATGCGGTGTCGAGCTAATGCTTTGCAGCATACGTTGCCCAATAAGTTGTCTCACCGGAGTAAGTGCCGTCAATTCTTCGTCCACTACGTCCTGCGAGACAATTGGCGGTACAGAGGGTGCCGCTTGCTCGAACGCGGTTATCGACTGTGTACTGTCCAGGAGATGGCGCTCTACGTCAGCCCGTGTTACCTTCTCACCAGGTTTGCGCTCTGCGATGCGCTCCAGGTCTACATGATATTGACTAGCAATTTTGTATGCTATTGGCGTAGCCCGCACCTCTGTACGGATAGGCTGTCCTCTTCCCCTTGCTGACTCGTGCGCCTCATGAAGGCAATCACATCGTTACGGTTGAGAGGGGGGCTGGCACCGGCACTGACAACAGTATGCAAATCGATACCGTATAGTGCGGCCTCACGTTTGGCTGCTGGAGTACTTGCCACTGGTATGGGGTGATGAGGCTCGGGGGTTTCAGTCGGTTTGACTTGATTAGAATTGTTGGAATCGTCGGTCAGCATTGCCAGAGTTGTGCCTATTGGCAAAATATCGCCCTCCTTGGCAAGCACTTTGATCAGGCGACCGCTAATCGGCGCCTCTACCTCGATGTTCATGGTAAAAGGCTTCTCCATAGGCTTCGTTTTTCCTATGCAGGCTTCTGCCGTAATAGCAGTTGAGCCGCTTGATAAATATCTTCTTCTTGCGGCGTTGCACGCTTTTCGAGCTGGATCTGGTAGGGAATGGGAATTTCCGCACCACCAAGCCGCATAATGGGTGCATCTAAGTAGTAAAACGCTTTGCTGGCAGCTATACGAGCCGCTATCTCGCCACCAAAGCCACCGGTGAGTACAGCCTCCTGTACTATCAACACTCGCCCGGTGTTGCTGACCGAATCAACCAGCGTCTCTTCATCTAGAGGGCGCAAGCTACGTGGATCGATCACTTCCGCCTCTATGCCTTCTTTTGCAAGCCGATCGGCAACAGCGAGGGCGCGGTGAACCATTATTGAGAGGGCAATAATTGTAAGATGTTTGCCTTTGTGTTTCACTTCAGCTTTGCCAAGCGGTACCCGCCAGTCGCCGACAGGGACCATACCTTGCTGGTTATACAGGGCTTTATGCTCTAAGAAGATGACGACGTTTGGGTCGTGAAAAGCTCCTTCATTGGCAGCACCATCCCCAAAGATGCACAGGCAGACTCTATCGGTGCCTTGCATCTTCAAGCTCAATCCCACTCCCGTGGCAATTGGCATACCTCCTGCTACGATTCCATTCGCTCCTAGATTGCCGTTTTCCACATCAGCAATGTGCATTGAGCCACCACGGCCACGACAATAGCCTGTTTCTTTGCCGAGCAGTTCAGCCATCATCAGCGAAATATCCGCGCCCTTTGTAATACAATGCCCATGTCCACGATGAGTACTGGTAATAAAATCATCGCTTCTGAGGGTACTTACTGCTCCTACTGCGGTTCCTTCCTGTCCGATGGATAGATGGGTCGTCCCGTGCATCTCACCACGCATGAATAACTCATCTACTTTCTCCTCGAAAGCACGAATATTGATTTCCTTCCTAAATTCCAGTATACTAACGTTCAGTGAAGTATATATATTTGACTATATGCTCTTGACCCTGTTTCCACGCGAGCCAACCTTATATTGCTTACATACCTTTTCATCATAAGGCAGACGAACAGCTTTATAGAGAAAGGAGGCATTTGTAGCTTAATCACTGTATCACGTCCTCAGGCATTGATATTCAGTAGACGGACTGTCAATTCAAAGGAGAATGCAATGAAAATCAGAGGTGAAGAGGTTCGCCTCCCTTGCTCGATGATAGGCGGGTACCCACGGCCCCACTGGTTGCAGGGAAGAGTGTTCGGCTCTTTGCACGAGCCACTGTACCGCAGCATGGATCTTCGGATAGCCTACGAAGACGCGGTTAGACTGGCTGCACAGGATCAGGAACGGGCTGGCCTCGACATCCTGGCCGACGCGCAGCAATATATGCCATGGGAGACCCCGGCTTTCCAGATTGAGCCGATATTTCACTACAACACGGAGATGCTTGAGGGCTTCCGGCCCTGGGGACCTCCCAACTCCATCAAGAAGTACGAAAAATTCTACATGGCCGAGTGCGTCGAGAAGATCCATTGGGTCCGACCCATATTCGAGGGCGTGTTGGCAGCCATGAAAGAGGCGACCAGGAAGCCATTCAAGATCGGCTGCTTCGGGCCGGGGCAGAACAGTGTCATCGTATCGGATCGATACTACAACGATAACGTTGCCCTGTCCATGGATCTAGCCGCCGCGCTCAACGAGGAGTTCAAGTACCTCCGGAACCTGGGGTTGGAGGCTATACAGATCATAGATGTGCTCCCTGCTTATACACAAGACCTGTGGCAGATCAAGGCGGTGAATCGCATGCTCGAAGGCCTGGACGACCTCATCTCGATCTGGCACATCTGCTATGGCAGCGTGGATGCTCAGACTGATGTCTGGGAAGATAAAGCAGTGGAAATGATACCAATGTTCGAATCAGCGAATGTCACCGCCGTTCACTTCGAGTCGACCCATAGGAACTTCAGAGAGATGGAATCGTATCGTGGATTTCCTCGGAACAAGGTGCTCGGACTGGGCTTCATCGATGTGAAGGAGCCAAACGTCGAGAAGCCCGAGGAGGTTGCTAATCGCATTCGAAGGGTGCTGGATGCTGGCATTGTACCGCCCGAGCGACTACTGGTGATGCCCGACTGCGGCCTGGGTTACATGAGTCGCACGGTAGCCGCGGCCAAACTGAGAGCGATGGGTGATGGAGTCAGAATGGTACGTGAGGAGTTGTAGCAGCATCTCACGTCTCGAGCGATGGAGAGCCAGGCTCACTCACGAAACTCTCCATCGCTCTCTCACTCTCCTCAAGGAGTTGAGCGTTGCTTGTCCGCAAATTAACAGGTGAAGACGAAGAAGCTCTCTGGTTCTTGCGTTTGAAAGCGCTTACAGACAATCCAGAAGCATTCGCTGCAACCTTGGAAGAAACCCTGGCCTCTGGCAGAGAACGTGTGGTTCAACACCTTCATCTGGAAGAGGCTTTTTATATAGGTGCCTTCGAGTCTAAATTGATCGGCATGGTCTTCTTTCGCAGGGAAGACGGACGCAAAAACCTCCACAAGGGACGTATCTTGAGTATGTATGTCCAACCGGAAAGTCGTGGGCATGGGGTAGGCAAATTGCTCTTACAAGAGGTCATTTCCCAGGCAAAGCAAATCGACGGGATCGAACAGCTTCATCTGACTGTGGTGACAACGAACATCGCAGCCCGCTCTTTATATTGTTCCATGGGCTTTGAAGTCTATGGAACAATACTACAAGCCTTGAAAATGGATGAGCAATATTGGGATGAGGAGATGATGGTCTTACGATTGTCATAACAGGTGGCCCTGGATTTTCCTGACCGATGCTCCCGTATGAAATGTAGGGGCAACTGTAAGGGATGCCCAGCCGCCAGCTAATCTGGCAACATGCATGACTGAACACTCTCCCTGTTAATCGATAATTCACTGAACCCCACTTCAATCTCACAAAAGCTTGACTTTTAGATAGAAGGATAGTAATCTTGTTAAGTAAAGGTGAGCAAAGTCCAATATTGAATAAATTAAGAAATATCTATATGCCCGAAAAACAAAGATTCCTGACGATTACAGAGGCGGCTGAGTTCTTACAAGTCAGTGAGACCTCATTGCGGCGTTGGACCAATAGTGGCAAATTACGCTGTTTTCGCGTCGGTGGACGAAGTGAGCGGCGCTTCTTGAAAGAAGATTTACTGGCGTTCATGCGAACCATGAATCTACAGTCCGAGCCGCTGATGGCAGAAACTGAAACTAATTCCGATACACTTTCCGAGGAACGGCATATCTGCCTGTTCTTTGTCAACCCGGATGAACAATGGCAAATGATGCGTTCGTATCTTGTAGAGCACCTTGGCGCTGGGGTACCGGTGCTCTACATTCAGGATAGCACACCGCCAGAGCGCCTCTCGGAGCTATTGCGTGCGGAGGGGTTTCCCACGGACGATCTGATCAAACGTGGGTTATTGCGGATTTTAAAGCCCGAAGAGGCCTACCTGCTGACAGGTCGCTTTGACGCCCAGCGTATGCTGGCCTTTATGGAATCGGCAATCCTGGGGGCAATGGCGGCAGGCTATGATCGTGTGTTCCTAACAGGAGAGATGACATGGTCACTACCGAATGCGCCGGGTGCTGAAAGCATGATGCAATACGAAGCACTGCTCAACCCGCTAGTGGACAAGTATCCAAGAGTGACCATTGTGTGTCAATATGACCTGAGGCGCTTCGACGGCCCCAGCGTGCTCGATGCGCTGCTGACCCACCCATCAGTGCACGTATCGAGCGGACGCGTAGCTGGGTTTTATGGCTTGTAAGCAGCAGGGGCTAATCCTAATTGAACAGAAGGGAGGTGAAAGCTCACTAGTAAGCTTGCGTATTTACTTCATTGTTATAGGTCCGGTTTAGTTGCGTAGGATAGTCACAAAACAAAGACGTTTCTGTAAGCCACAATGGCTACCTTGAACATTTGGAGGCAACTATGTTAATTCGCGGCCAAGAGATCATGCTTCCCACAAGCATGGTTGGAAACTATCCTAATCCCCGTTGGTGGGACGCTCACTTTGCCAGGTTCTTTACCGGAGATCAACACCCCCCTGATTCTCTTGAGCGGGAAGCCCTGGAAGACGTTATCACGGCCTTAGCCAACGATCAGGAAACGGAGGGACTGGACATCATCTCTGATGGGCGTGTGCAGGGCGATAACTATGCCGACCAGGCCGTCTATTACTACTACAAGCGTTTGGGCTATGACCTTAAAGGCGGTTACCTGGGCTTTCCTATTTACAGCCGCTTACACGCCGCTACGTTAACCCAAGAGGTCAAGCGGCGAGGAGCGATCATGGTGGAGCAGGCCAAAGCGCTCAAGAAAGCCACGAACAAACCTGTCAAGGTTCAATACACTGGCATTCAGGTGTTTGCCCAAGCCACCAACGACTTGTACTACAAGTCCAGCCGTGATCGAGCAATGGACATCGCCAAAGCGATCAACGAGGACATCTTAGAAGTTGATGCCCTCGGTGTGGATTTCATTCAGCTCGACGAGTTTACCTGGCCCTATGGTTTTGAAGATTGGGCTATCGAGGCTTTCAACCGAGCCGTTGAAGGAGTCAAAAACGCTAAGATTGTCTGCCACATCTGCTGGGGCAACTGGGGTGGCACACCTGCTTACCTGCCGGATCAGACAGCGCAGCCAGGCGAGATTTTTGACCTCACACAGCGTAAGGGACCAACTCCTGGCGACAGTACCTTTGTCATCCCAACAGCCTATGAAGCCAAGATGGACGTGCTGAACCTGGAAACTGGCGGTCGGCGACGCGACCTGAGTGGTCTCGGTACTGTACTTGCACAGCACCCCTTACCCAAACGCTTGCAGTTCTGGGCCGGGGTGATCGATGTGAAGAGCACGATCACTGAAACCGCTGAAGAGGTAGCCGATCGCATTCGAGAGATCTTGCAGTATGTACCTGCCGAGCAACTGGGTCTTACCACAGACTGTGGCCTGATCCTGCTCCAACGCTACATTGCCATTGACAAGCTACATGCCCTGGTAGCTGGCACACAGGTTGTCCGTAGTGAACTAGCGCGAACTCCAGTAGCAGCCGGTTAATGTATGTGGGAGTCTGCTCGATTACGCCTCCTGATAGGTAGCTCGATCGATCGGACTCCTAGAGATAACCACACCTGGAGGTGTGTGATGCCTGTTTTAACATTAGAATGCCCGGAATGCGGACACAGGTTCCAGGGATTAGTCCTGGCGGGAACACGCACGCCGGAGGAATGGGTCTGCTCCAAATGTGGTAGCAGGAAGGCAGAAGTAGTGCCTGATAAAGAACCCGTTCCACACCCGTGGGAAGGAGAACACGGTATTGGTCTCTGCCCGTGTTGCAACTGAGGATAAATCATGCGGCTGAAAGACAAGGTAGCAATTATCACTGGAGGAGGCTCGGGTTTCGGCGAGGTCACGGCACGCATTTTCGCTCATGAAGGTGCAGCGGTGATGCTTGCAGATATCAATGGCCCCGCGGCGGCGGCGGTCGCTGAATTGATCAACAATGAAGGTGGTCGAGCCATTTGGGCAAAGACTGACGTAAGCTCTGCTTCAAGCGTCGAGGCGATGGTTCAAGCTACTCTGAGCAGCTTCGAGCGCGTTGATATTCTATTTAACAATGCGGGTATTGAATCCTTCGGTACGGTCATCGAGTCTGATGAAGCAACCTGGGACCGCACATTCGCAGTCCATGTGCGCGGTGCATATTTATGTTCGAAGTATGCACTTCCGGCTATGATCGATAGTGGACACGGAGGTGTGGTCGTTAATGTTTCATCGGTTGCTGGTCTTGTTGGACTGCAACACATGTCCGCCTACTGCGCAGCCAAGGGAGCAATTATCAGTCTGACACGTGCAATGGCTGCCGACTTTGCGCAATATGGCATCCGCGTGAATTGCATTGCTCCAGGTACTACGATGACTCCGTTGGGCCAACGATTGATTGAGAACGATACCCCAGAGAGGTTGGCCCAACGGCTGAGCCGCTACCCACTTGGTCGTTTTGGCCAGCCTGAAGAAATCGCGCGTTCTGTACTGTTCTTAGCTTCGGATGACAGCTCATATGCGACAGGCATGTGCCTGGTTATTGATGGCGGATTAACCAGCGTTTAGGGACGATCACGACTAGAAGCGGATTGTAGTGTTGCAACTAATAAAGATAGGCATATGTACACCGCCCTTCTGTGAATAAGGATATTGTTTATGCGTCTTGCACATAAAGTTGCCCTGATTACTGGTGCAGGGTCAGGCATAGGGCGCGGAATAGCCCTTCGCTTTGCTGTCGAAGGCGCTTTTCTGGTGCTCAGTGATATCGCTGAAGAAGGACTGCGTGAAACAGCGGCATTGATTGATGAGGCACTCGCTACTGAGCGACCAGAGTGGATCACCCCAAATACGGATGGTGCTTTGTGGTCACGCTGGGGTAGTTTTGTAGTGGGCGACGTGTCCGTGCGGGCAGACGCAGAGCACATGGTCGAAGCTGCGATCACGCGCTGGGGGCGTCTGGACATAGTTGTGAACAATGCTGGTATCACCGGCTCGCGTCAGGCTACTCTCGCACACACAACTCCAGATGAGGAATGGGAGCGCGTGATGGAGGTCAATGTAAATGGTGTGTTCCGGGTTGCAAGCGCTGCCATTCGACGGATGCTGGAGCAAGGTAGCGGCACTATCATCAATATTGCATCGGCTGCCGGGCTTGTGCCTTTTCCGGCACGGGCCGCTTACAATGCCTCCAAAGGAGCGGTTGTCTCGTTTACACGCGCGCTGGCGCTAGACTACGCACCGAACCATATTCGGGTCAATGCCATCTGCCCTGGTATGGTTGAGACCGCGATGACACGCTGGCGGTTAGACATTCCTGAACTACGCCAGCAGGTTATTGATATGACTCCCTGGGGACGTATTGGCCGACCGGAAGATATCGCGGCCGCCGCGGTCTACCTTGCTTCGGACGAAGCCGATTTCGTCACAGGGCACATGCTGGTCATAGATGGCGGTTGGATCATCAAGTAAGGGCCAGAATTACCGAGCTGTGATGAATTGCAATAAGACGAGGAAAAGCTATGCCGGTCTTCACTTCAGAAGATAAGAGGATGTCGCTGGCCGAGGCAGCATCTATCGTGCAGGATGGTATAACCATTGCCATTGGTGGCGGATTGTCCTGGCGTGAGCCGATGGCCTTGCTACGAGAACTCGTTCGCCAGGGACGACGTAATCTGCACGTGGTGGGGACGGCGCACGGTGTAGATGTGGACCTTCTCTGCGGCGCGGGTGCTGTCGGCGTAGTGGAGGAATCATATGTTGGCTTCGAGCAGGATTTCGGTATGGCGCCAAACTTTCGTCGTGCCTGCGAAAGCGGGCATGTGCAGGTCCATGATACGTGCTGCCATACGATCATCCAGCAGTTGCGAGCAGCCGAGTTTGGTGTACCGTTTCTGCCAGTGCGAAGTGTACAGGGCACAGATTTCCTGCGCCTACACCAGGAATATAAAACCATGATCTGCCCATTCACAGGGCTGCCACTGGTGCTTGTACCCGCACTCGCGCCGGATGTTGCCATCATTCATGCACAATATGGTGATGCGCAGGGCAATTTGAAGATACTGCCACCGCTGGTCGCGGACCTCTTTTTCATCCGAGCCTCTCAACATGTAATCGCATCTGTCGAGAAGTTATTGCCAACTGACGAACTGTGCGCGATGGAACCAAATGTGCCGTATTTCTGGGTTGAGTCAGTAGTTGAGGTTCCTTACGGCGCTCATCCCACCTCGTGCTACCCTTTTTATGCCTATGACCGCGCGCACCTGACCGAGTACTACCAGGCAGCGCAGGCAGGGCAAGGCACTTTTGCAAATGAGTACCTGGCACGTTATGTGTTTGGGCCTGCAACCCACGACGAGTATCTTTCCCGCATCGGCGGGCAGACAAAACGCCAGGCGCTTGAAAGCTGGAAGGATGGCGATGATGCCTGGCGTGCCCTCTTCAGCGCGCCCGAAGGAGCAATCGCATGAATGCCGAACCAATCACATATGCTACGCTCCCCGAAGTGATGATCTACCAGGTCGCACGCACCATCCTGGATGGTGAATTAGTTTTCCACGGCTATGGTTCACCGGTGCCGACGCTCGCCATGCTTTTAGCTAAGCGCTCTCATGCGCCGCACATGGTGCATGTTGAGGGCGCTACTTATGGTATAAACCCGGAGCCGCCCTTTCTCACGCCGACCTCGAATGACTGGGTGCTGGAGCAAGGACGTGTGATGTCGCTCGGTATCAGCGACCTGTTCGACATAGCAGCACGCGGCGATATGGGGCGCATGTTCCTCTCCGGGGTGCAGGTCGACTGCTTTGGCAACCTGAACGTCACGGCTATAGGCGACCCGGATTCCCCACGGGTCAAGCTACCTGGCAGTGGCGGCGGCTGCAACCTGTCTGGCGATGTGCAACACATCACCATCTGGACTACGGGACATCGTGCGCCAACGAACAAAGCGGGCAAACGCCAGTTTCGTTTCGTCAAGCACATAGATTTTATCTCATCCATCGGCCACGTCTCGCGTGATGGTATCTCCCGGCAGGCCCTGGGCTTGCGGGGCGGCGGACCAGACTGGGTCGTGACCGAGTTAGGCGTATTTGATTTTGATCCAGTTACGCACGTCTTACGCCTGCATGCGCTCTACGCTGACACTACCGTCCAGGACGTGCTGGACAACACCGAATTCGAGCCGGTGATTGCGTCGGATGTGAGCACTGTGCCACTCCCAACGCCTGAACACGTCGCTCTGATCCGTCGTTTTGACCCACTCAGGACGCACCAACGTGAGTTCAGGTCTGCCGACCTGTCCCGGTGCTTCGACCTATAGGAGATGCTTGTGGATATCACTTTTACTAAAACCACCAATGCCCAATGGAGGCGCCTTGTAGATGAGTACGAGAAAAAGAGCGAGCCGATCTATAACGTCCATCGCGACGACACCAGGAAGTATGATGCGATCTTTGTTGGCGGCGGAGCAGGTGGGCGCTTCGGTTCAGGCTATCTGCGCGCCATGGGAGGACGGCAGCTTATCGTTGATCGCTGGCCGTTCCTTGGAGGGAGCTGCCCACACCTGGCATGCGTGCCGCACCACCTCTTCTCCGAAGCGGCTCGTGAGTTGGATCTTATGCGCTGGTTTTCAGGAAAACTCTGGTTTCCTGATGCCACTCATCTGCGAGCATCGATCCTTCAGATGGTTCAGCTATTTAAGGAAGGGCGGGGAAGCGCTCATGCCTTCATGAACTGGCAATCTAAGGAGCAACTTGACCTGGAATACATCCTGAATACCCCTGCTACGATCATCGATAACCACACTGTAGAGGTAGCAGGTGAACGCTTCCAGGCAGATAACCTCGTGCTTGGTTCTGGTGCTGAAACGGTGTTTCCTAACATCTCTGGTACACACCTGCACGGGGTCTACGACTTTGTATCGCTGATCGAAGAGCTCGACTTCGAACCTCAACGCTGCGTGATCATTGGCGCCTCAAAGGTTGCTATCGAATATGGGTCATTCTTCCAGGCAGCTGGTTGCCCCACCACCATTGCAGCACGCAAACCACTGATGCGCACATCCAGTCTTCACCATGTTGACGAAGACCTGCGCCAGTATGTAGTCGATGGCATGCGCAAGCGTGGTATGCAGATTCTTGAGGGAGTTGAACCAGTCGCGATCAAAGATGATGGCAACGGCAATGTAAAGGAAGTCATCATTCGTAATATGCAGGACGGCACCAAGCAGTCCTTAGCATGTGACTTTGTGTTCATGGGCACAGGTGAGCGGCCCAAATCCGAACACTATCGAGAGGTGCTTGGCGTGGCAGTCGGGGAGAAGGGGGAGATTCTCGTAGACAAGCACATGCGCACAAGCGTACCCAATGTCTATGCAATTGGTGACTTGATCGGCCCGCCAATGGAGATGTTTAAAGCTCGTAAGGGAGGCATGACCGCCGCACGTAACATTATGGGTGAACCCTATGAATTCGACTGGACCGATTACCCCGATTTCCTGCATTCCACCTACGAGATAACCTGGGTTGGTTTGTCGGAGGAGGAAGCCAGGCAACGCTACGATAATGTCGTTGTGATTCAAATGCCTCCTAAGGGTGTACCCCATGAAGATATCCCGCTTCCCTGTGCTGAGGGCACGATGCTCTATGCCTTTATGTACCCTGAATTATCGGGTTTCCAAAAGGCCGTTGTCGATGGCAACAGCCGCCGGATACTCGGATTCCACCATGTGGGCTTCGGAGCGAAAGATGCCTTCCAGTATCTCGATTACCTGATGCGGCGGCCCGAGGGGATCACCATCGACGAGATGGGTAATATGAACGAACTGTTCCTCAACCCTGAGCACTTTATCCAACTGTGTCGATTGCGTGCTGGTTCGCCTAACCTGCGGGACTTATGAGCGCACTGCAACGGTAGTGACAATCAACCAATTCTGGAGGTGGGTAGGTAATGAGTCGGCTTACACAGATACAATCATGGAAATCAGTAAAGAACCTGGTTCCACTGCCCTATCGTCGGGTCAGCGTGCAGCTCTACAATGGGCCAATGACAGTAGATGCAATTACTACGCTGTTGCTTAGCCGAGAGGCGTACCGCCGTACCGATTTCATCGTGCTCCGAGGCGAAGGAATAGAGACTGCTGTAGTCGCTATCACTCGTGCAGAAAGTGAACCACTGTTTTCGCAGATTACATCTGTCGAGGTACTTGCCTTGCCGGACACGTGTGTCTATGCTAAGTGCCCAGACGTCGATCCAGCCAACCGTTCCGCCCTGGCCCAGGCTGCGTACGAACTTGGCATTGGGCCAGAAAGGACACTCGTTGTCGAGGGATTGTACGATCATGCCAACTTCATTCACCACCCCGACCCCCTGGTGGTGCGAGTGGTAGAGGTTGCGCCTCCCGAACCGCCAAAATTGTATGGGCTGGCTCGGCAGGTTTTGAGCTATGCGGATCTTCCGCCCATTCGCTTAGAATTGGAGCGTATTGAAGTACGAGACCTGGCAGAAAGTGTACACCCATCGGCTTACCTGGTACCTTGTCGGTCTGGTGGATTGGATGATCTATCTGCGCCAGTGTATTTTCTGGACCAGCATCCAGAACGACACAAGTGGACGATGATCGGCTGCGAGCGCAGTCTGCAATTTCACCGTCACTTTTATGGTGATGAACCCCCACGAGTCGAGATGTGCCCCCGTCGTATTGCAGGTGAGCGCAAAGAACCTACACTGCTGAAATGCTGTCTGCTGGAAACACATATTGAACAAGACAAGAATATAATGGTTGTGCCATGGGGCGCAGATCTCGCAATGGTCGAGGCAGCACTGCGGAAGCTATCTGAGGAGGTCGTATATGCCTGAGCGAGCGTGGGCGCATGTGGTTGAGGGTCTGCTGACCGGGCGGACACACCCACCGCGCAAGAGTGGAATAACTATGGTTATCGACAAAGGGCACGGCCCGGCCGTGACTGCTGACTTGCTTGAGATGTGTGGCGATCTGATTGACCACTGGAAATGTACCTTCGGTACCTCGGCTTTCGTTCCTGCGGATGTGCTGCGCCGTAAGCTATTGCAACTGACGGCCCACGGCATCCTGACGTATCCAGGAGGCACATTGCTCGAAGTTGCCATTGTGCGTGGGAGTTGCCGCATCTTTATGCAACATGCGCATTCATTGGGTTTCAGCGCGGTAGAGATCTCTGATGGCACAATCCCGCTGCCGCCACATCGCCGGCGTAACGTGATTCGCTGCGCGCTCGATCACGGGCTGACGGCGATCACCGAGGTTGGCAAGAAGGACCCAAAACTACAACCCACAGCCACCGAACTGGCAGAGCAGGCGCTTCAGGACCTCGAGTGGGGCGCGCAGTGGGTCACCGTCGAATCTCGCGAGTCTGGCAAGGGTATCGGTATTTATGACGACCACGGCGCGGTGCGAGCAGAAGCAGTGGCAGCCATATGTGAACGCATGGGCCCGCAGGTTGATCGCCTGATCTGGGAGGCACCGCTCAAGAATCAGCAAACCTTCCTGATCCAGCACTTTGGCCCTAACGTCAATCTTGGCAATATTCCAACAGGCGAAGTGCTGGCCCTTGAGGCATTACGAGTAGGTTTACGCTTCGAAACATTCCAGCGCATTGCTGAGGAATTGGAGCGAACCGGTCAATGGAATCCAGATGCTGTTGAGGAAACAGATGCCCCTGAAACTGCATCTGCTGCATCGCCTCAAAATAGAGAGAAGAGGTGATCGCACCAGTGAAACAGTCCGATGGTTCACCCATGTCTCTCTCAGATGGAGAAAGGAACGAGAACAATTCAGTACTGGGAGTTGGTAGCCGTTTGGCAACCGGGCCGGCGGCAGAACTTGTGCAAACAGCATTTGCGCGTGAACTGGCCGATCAATTAGCATTATTCCGAGGGATGAGCCTGGCGGACCTCGCTCATACAATTATGCTCATTGAGGCAGGCGTGATCCCATCTGCGGACGGAACCTCTTTATTAAGTGCATTGCTTGCCCTGCACGAGTCTCCCCCCGATTTCATCCCCACTCCAGAATCAGGTGATCTGTATACGAACCGCGAAGCCTGGTTAGCGGCCCGGACACCCTCCGTTGGATGGCTCGGCGCAGGGCGTGCGCGTCGCGAGTCAACGACTACCGGCTACCGCATCAGTGTGCGCTCATGCTTGCTGGCATTTGCCGATGCGCTGATAAAGGCCGGTGCAGCGATAATTGAACGGGCAGACGAATATCGGTCAACGCTCATGGCCGACTACACCTACTTGCAACCTGCCCAGCCGACTACGTTCGGTCATTATCTACTGGGTTTCGCCTATCCTCTGCTACGGGACCTGGAGCGTCTTCAGGCGCTATACACGCGCACTAACCGGAGTCCGGCTGGCTGCGGCAGTGTCAATGGCTCGCGGTTGCCACAGGATCGCAACCGCCTGGCCGAACTGCTTGGCTTCGATGGCTTGGCACAGCACGCCCGGGATGCCATGTGGCAACCAGATGGCCCGATTGAGACGATGTCGGTTGTCGTCGCAGCACTCGTTAACCTGGACAGGCTCGCCGAAGACCTACAAATCTTCGCAACTGCCGAATTTGACCTTGTTGAACTTGCCGAGGGTCATGCACGCGCCAGCGTGATTATGCCTCAGAAGAAGAATCCTTACGCCCTGGCGTATGTGCGCGGTGCTACCAACGAGCTAGCCGGTACGCTGACTAGCGTAGCCGCGCTTGGCCGCACGCCTTCAGGGCAGGTAGACAATCGCGTCTTTATCTATGGTGATGTCCCACGTGCGCTCGAAACAGCCATCGGAGTTGCAATACTTATGGCAGGTGTGATGACCGGATTGCGATTCAATGCTCCTGTGGCTGCAGCACGGCTGGCGAACGGATTCGCCACGGCCACTGACCTGGCAGAGACTATTACACTCGAAACCGGGCTTGATTTCCGCACGGCACACCGCGTCGTTGGACGACTGGTACGTGAGGCCACACAGACTAATCGTACTATGCGCGATCTCACAATCGCGGACCTCGACGCAGCAGCTCAGGTAATACTGAATCGCCCTTTACACCTTTCGGAGGCCACATTTACGCAAGCGCTTGATCCGGCTGCAGCGGTTGCTGCGCGCCAGGGGATTGGCGGTGCCGCTCCAGAACCACTTTCTACTATGCTTACTGAGTGTCGTGCCATACTAGATACCTACACTTCATGGCACAAAAAGGCAGGGGTGGTTCTCGCCGCTGCCGAAGAGGCGCTTGTACGCCGCGCCGGGGAGCTTTGCGGAGGTGTTTCATGCCCGTCCATCTAACCGACTCGCTCATTTACCGGAACTCATGGGGAACGCCAGAGCTTCGAGTACTTTTCGATGATGTGCCACGCACGCGCTCATGGTTGGAA
>WNFA01001819.1_pt1 | contig 21594 bp, 18 predicted proteins | sample 5400481 | NCBI WGS metagenome assembly WNFA01 (sample SAMN13153340, study PRJNA577476) | soil metagenome | isolation source: 120 cm saprolite under Douglas fir tree site 2 hole 1 replicate 2 | place: USA:California | collected 2015-04-18
ATCAACGGCGGCGTACACGCCGACAATCCGATCGACTTCCAGGAATTCATGATCATGCCGGTCGGCGCCAGCACTTTCGCGGAGGCGCTGCGCTGCGGTTCGGAGATTTTCCACACCCTGCGCGGGGAATTGAAAAAGGCGGGCCACAACACCAATGTCGGCGACGAGGGCGGTTTTGCGCCGAACCTGCCGTCGGCGGATGCGGCGCTTGAGTTCGTCATGGCTGCGATCGGGAAGGCCGGTTACAACGCCGGCTCCGACGTGATGCTGGCGCTGGATTGCGCCGCCACCGAATTCTTCAAGGACGGCAATTACGTCTATGGCGGCGAGAACAAGACCCGCTCGCGTTCCGAGCAGGCGAAATATCTTGCCGATCTGGCATCGCGCTATCCCATCGTCTCGATCGAAGACGGCATGTCCGAAGACGACATGGACGGCTGGAAGGAATTGACCGATCTCATTGGCAAGAAGTGCCAGCTGGTCGGCGACGATCTGTTCGTCACCAATGTGACGCGGCTCGCCGACGGCATCAAACACGGCCGCGCCAATTCCATCCTGGTCAAGGTCAACCAGATCGGTACGCTGACGGAAACGCTGAGCGCGGTCGAGATGGCGTATAAGGCGGGCTACACCGCGGTCATGTCGCATCGCTCCGGCGAGACCGAGGATTCCACCATCGCCGATCTCGCGGTCGCCACCAATTGCGGACAGATCAAGACCGGCTCGCTGGCGCGCTCCGACCGCACCGCCAAATACAATCAACTGCTGCGGATCGAACAGGAACTGGGAAGCCAGGCCAAATATGCAGGGAAAGCGGCGCTGAAGGCGCTGGGGTAAAACGAAGACCGCGCAATTTCAAAGCGGTCCGCGCGGAATGGGAGGAATCAAGAACAATGACACAACCGATGCTGTTTACGCCGCTCGAGATCAAGGGCGTGCGCCTCAAGAACCGTGTCGTCGTGGCGCCGATGCATCAATATTCGGCGGTCGAAGGCTTCGCGACCGACTGGCATCTCGTGAACGCCGGTAAATATGCCCAGGGCGGCGCGGGCCTCGTCATCATGGAATCGACCAAGGTGGCGCGCAATGGTTGCGGCACGGTTGGAGATACCGGGCTCTGGAACGATGGGTTCATTCCGGCGCTGGCGCGCTGCGCAGCCTTCATCAAGGCGCACGGCGCCGTTGCCGGCATCCAGCTCGGTCACTCCGGCCGCAAGGCGCGGCTGACGCGCCCCTGGGAAGGCGGCAAGCCGCTTCGCGGCGACGAGCCCGAGATCTTTGACTGGGAAGGCTGGGAACTGGTCGCTCCCAGTGCGGTGCCCCACACCGAGCGATCGCCGGTGCCCCGGGCGCTGTCGCATAACGAGGTGCGCGATCTCGCGGTGAAGTGGGGCGAGGCTGCGGCGCGCGCCGCCACGGCCGGCTTCGACGTGCTCGAAATTCATGCTGCCCACGGCTATCTGATCCACCAGTTTCTGTCGCCGGTCGCCAATACGCGAACCGACGAATACGGCGGCTCCGAACTCAACCGCATGCGGTTTGCGATCGAGGTCGCCGAGTGTGCGCGCGCGGTCTGGCCGGCGGACAAGCCGCTGTTCATGCGTCTTTCCTGCGAGGACGATGCAGGCTGGGGCCCCGACGAGAGCGTCCGGCTGGCGCGGCTGCTCAAGGCGCAGGGCGTCGATGTGATCGACTGTTCCTCTGGAGGCACGCTGGCTTATTCGCCGATGGACGGCGCGCGCTCCCGGAAATACGGCTACCAGGTTCCCTATGCCGAAAAAATCCGCAAGGAAGCCGACGTCATGACCATGGCGGTGGGGCATATCGTGCACGCCGACCAGGCGGAAGCGATCTTGAGGGAAGGCCGTGCCGACCTGACCGCGCTCGCCCGCGAGATCATGTACAATCCGAACTGGCCGATGGACGCGGCACAGAAGCTCGGCGCCGATCCCAACTTCGACCTTGTGCCGCCGCCCTATTCCTATTGGCTCGGCAAGCGCGCCAAGTCTGCCTTCGAGGGCAGGCCATCGACATGGACGGCTGGACTCGAAGATCACGCCGCACCGAAGCTTTGAGTGCGATCGGCTTCGATTCAAGAAACGAAATAAAGGGAGATTCAGCGTGGCTTTGGAAAACGACAAGACCGGACTTCAGCTTCGTTCGCTGATCAAGAACAGCGGCGAACTCGAAATATCTCTCGTCAGCGTCCCGACACCCGAACCCGGCCCCGATGAAGTCGTGGTCCGCGTCGAGGCCTCGCCGATCAATCCGTCAGACCTCGGGCTCCTGATCGGCGCTGCTGACATGACATCAGCCAAAGCGTCTGGCACAAAGGACGCGCCGGTGATTACCGCGAAAGTGCCGGAAGCGGCGATGAAGGCCATGGCTGGACGGCTCGATGAATCCACGCCGGTCGGCAACGAGGGCGCCGGCGTGGTCATCAAGACCGGCTCATCGGATGCGGCGAAAGCGCTGATGGGCAAGACCGTCGCGATGATCGGCGGCGCGATGTACGCGCAATACCGCTGCCTGAGGGTGAGCGAATGTCTGCCGCTGCCTGCGGGCACCACGCCCGCCGAAGGCGCGTCGTGCTTCGTCAATCCGCTGACGGCGCTCGGCATGACCGAGACCATGCGGCGCGAAGGCCACAAAGCCTTGGTGCACACCGCGGCCGCCTCCAATCTCGGTCAGATGCTCAACAAGATCTGCCTCAAGGATGGCATCGGCCTGGTCAATATCGTCCGCAGCGCCGAGCAGGCCGGGATCCTGCGCAAGATCGGCGCGAAAGATATCGTCGATTCGACCGCGCCGACCTTCATGGATGACCTGACCAATGCGCTGGTCGAAACCGGCGCGACGCTGGCGTTCGATGCCATCGGCGGCGGCAAGCTCGCCGGGCAAATCCTCACCTGCATGGAGATTGCGGTCAACAAGACAGCAAAAGTCTACAGCGGCTACGGATCGAGCGTGCACAAGCAGGTCTATATCTATGGCAGCCTTGACCCGCGTCCGGTCGAATTGAACCGGGCGTTCGGAATGGCCTGGGGCGTCGGCGGCTGGCTGCTGTTTCCGTTCCTGATGAAAATCGGACAGGCCGAAGGCGCGAAGCTGCGCGCGCGGGTCGTTGCCGAACTCAAGACCACATTCGCCAGCCATTACACCCAGGTGGTGTCGCTGCAGGAGGCGCTGCAACTGAGCCACATCGCCGTCTACGCCAAGCGCGCGACCGGCGAAAAATATCTGATCAATCCGAACAAGGCCGGGTGAGGTTTGGCGACGCGGTCAGCGAACCCCGCGTAAATCGATAGCTGATGGATCAAGCTACAGGAGTTGTTGAAATCACATTTTAGAAAAGAGGGGGAAATTTAAATGTCGACAGACCTCAGATATCTCGCCTTTACCGCAATTCTGACGGCGTCGCTGTGGATACCTTTCGTGGTCGCGCAGGTGATGACGAACGGGCCACTGCAGCCTCAGAATTATGTCGATCCCACACCGCGACCGTTGCCGTTATGGGGCAAACGCGCGGATAGAGCCTACATCAACGCGGTCGAGACCTTCGCGCCTTTTGCCGCGCTGGTGATTATCGCGCACCTGACAGGCAAGGCCAATGCGATGACGGCCTTCTGGGCGGCGAGCTATTTCTGGCTGCGCCTCGCGCACGCCGCCGTGTACCTGCTTGGCATTCCCCTGGTGAGGACGTTGCTCTTCACGTTCGGCTATGTGGCGATTGTCGGAATCTTCTGGGAACTGATCAAGTAGTTGCCACCAAAGGCGGCCTTGCCTTCCGCGTACAACCGGGAGAACATTTGCGTGTAAAATGCATGCGGAAGACGCAAGCAAAACCAAGGGGGATACGCCATGACTGATTTAAGCCGCCGCCATCTTTTAACCGGCGCCGCCGCAGCCGGTGCTGCGAGCGCCTTTATGCCGTTCGGAACGTTCACCGCGCGCGCCGCGGTGCCGCCAGTAGGCGCACAGGCGCCCGGTTTCTATCGCTACAAGGTGGGTTCTTTTGAGTGCACCTCGATCAACGACGGTGCGCGCTCGTTTCCGATGCCGGATACGTTCGTGACCAATGTCCCGAAGGACGACGCGCTGGCCGCCGCTGAAGCCGCCTACATGCCGAAGGGCATGGTGACCGTGCCGTTCAACCCGCAGCTCATCAATACCGGCAGCAAGCTGATCCTGATCGACTGCGGTAACGGGATTGCCGCCCTGGAGCCCACCAAGGGCGCGGCCGGCCGGACGCTGCAAAATCTCGCCGCCGCCGGGATCGACCCCAAGAGCATCGACGTCGTCTTGATGTCGCATCTGCATCCCGATCACACCAACGGCATTCGAGCGCTGGACGGCTCGATGGCGTTCCCGAATGCCGAAATCATGGTGCCGGCGAAGGACTGGGATTTCTGGATGAGCGAAGAGAATGCCGCCAAGGCCCAGTCCAGCGAAATGATGAAGAACTACTTTGCCAACGTGAAGAAGATCTACGCCGGCATCGAGTCCAAGGTGACGAGGTATGACTGGGGCAAGGAGGTCGCTCCCGGCATCACCTCGATCGCGGCGCCCGGCCACACGCCCGGACATACCGCATTTGCGGTCGCATCCGGCAATTCGAAAATCCTGATTCAGTCCGATGTCACCAACATTCCCGAGTTGTTCCTGCGCAATCCGGATTGGCACGTGGTCTACGACGTGGATCCCGACGTGGCGCAGGCGACCCGTCACGAGTTCTACGACATGGCGTCGGCCGAGAAGGCGATGGTGGTCGGCTTCCACTTCACCTTCCCCTCGATCGGCCATGTCGAGAAGGACGGCACGAAATACCGGTTGGTTCCGATCGCCTGGAATCCGCTGATCTGATCGTGGCTCGAAAGACAGGCCGTTCTCATGGGGCGGCCTGATTTTTTCAGGCGATGGACCTCTTCGCCAGCTTTAGAAGAATTGCTTCCGCCGGAAGATGCGAACTAGAGAACTCCTTTGGAAATCGCTTCGACAGCGATTAGGAGAGACGAAATAGGGGCCCATGATCAGTTGACTTTGTTCCTGTTTTGTTCTATGGAAAGCACCTATTTCACATCGCACATCAATGGTTATGCATCCTCCAGCAGATCATTTGGTTCAGAAAGCATTTACACGTAAGATTGCACCTGTAATCCTCATGCAACCGACTCGGAGGAGTAGAAAAAATTCCCCTGTTTCGGCCAGGCCGGTGGGGAGACGGAGTTCAGTGGTGCGACGACAGCGCATTCGCGACCCAATTCATAATTTAATTGAGTTTCAGACCGGCGACTTCGAGCAGATGTGCTGGCGTTTGATTCAGACACCGCAATTTCAGCGGCTACGGCGAATTAAACAGCTGGGGTTTACTGACTTGGTTTACCCAGGGGCTAGTCACTCTAGATTTTCACACAGCGTGGGCGTTTTTCACACCGCGCGGCATTTGGCTGAGGTGATTAAGCGTGAACGTGGTGATGCTTTCGATCAGCGAAAGGCATATGTCGCTGTTGCGGCTGCCTTGGTACACGATTTGGGTCATGGTCCGTTCAGTCACAGCTTTGAAGATGTCATCAAAAAGTTAGGACTGGGAAAGCATGAAACGACAAGCGTGAGGCTAATCAAGAATGGAGAGGTCGCGTCCATTTTGAATAGCTTTGCACCTAACTTCTCCGACGCTGTTGCGCGGATCATTGAGAACAAGGTCCCTGAAGATATTTACGCAGCAATCGTGTCCAGCCAGTTCGATGCTGATCGATTGGATTACATGCGTCGCGATCGCATGATGACTGGCGCTCAGAGTTCGGCGATTGACTTCGAGTGGCTTCTAGCAAATCTTGAAGTCAGACGCGTTAAGATCGGACAAGATGAACAAGAAGTTCGCGAAATTGAAACGTTGGTAGTTGGCCAAAAGGCGTTTTTGGCGGCGGAGGCCTATGTGCTGGGTCTTTTTCATCTTTATCCGACCATATACTTTCATAAGGCAACCAGAGGCGCTGAGAAGGTTTTCGGAGCGTTGTTAACGTGCGTTTTTCAACTCGCAATAGCCGGAGATATCGAAGCGACCGGGCTTCCCGCCAAACACCCGATCATTTTGTTCGCTAAGGATCCCAATGGTCTTTCACGATTTTGCGCTCTTGATGATTCGGTTGTGTGGGGTGCGCTGCCCATGCTGATGGAATCTCCCCACGCCTGTGTTGCGGAGCTTAGCAAGAGACTCTTCAATAGGGATTTCTATAAGGCGATAGACGTTACCGCGAAGCTGGAAGCCGCATTCATTCATCTTTCAGCAGAAGAACGGGAAGAACGGCGTCGGAAGGCGGAGGCCACCATTCGAGTGAAACTTTCTGAGAGTGGCTTATTGGCACTCACCGACTCGGCGCCGTGCGTGCTAGATGACGTGGTCAAAAGGGATCCCTATCGCCAAGTCCAAGGGGATGGGGCGGTACTTGACTCAATTTATGCTGTTGATCGCACGGGCGAGGTTATGGACCTTTCGCGCCTGTCTCGCGTTGTGGAGGCTTTAAAGAAGTATGAAGTTTATCGCATCTACTATCGCGAATCGGACACTGAAACAAAAACGAAACTAGACGGAATTATCGAGGAACATTGTCATGCCTGATCCAGGTCCCCGCGAAGCAGCCAAGATCGTACAGCTGGCAGGTGGTGAGATCATTGGTAGTACGCGACTTCAAAAGATCGGCTGCCTGCTTGAGTTGGTCGGAGCTGGCGTTGGCTTCGATTATTCTTACCACCTGTTTGGCCCTTACAGTGAAGAGCTCAGTATCGCGGCTACTGATGCAGACGCATTAGACTTGATCGACATCAAAGAGCGAACCGCTACTTGGGGCGGGCGCTATTCTATATACCGGTCATTGAGCGATAACACCGACTCGTCAGATCCGTCCGTCGGCGCGTTGGCCAAGGCTGCGGCAGCGGCAAATAGTGTTGCGTTAGAATTGGCTGTTACAGCAGCATTTTTGGCGAAAAATGGATACTCAAATCCGTGGGAAGAAGTGGCGGCCCGCAAGAGCGCTAAAGCAACGGCTGAAATGATGTCTCAGGCGAAATCACTCTACTGTGACCTTCGTAGGCTAAGCGTGCCAGTTTCGTTGCCGGCGATTTGATGTAAACGCTGAACGCCAAGTGACAAGTGGAAGTTTGCGGTCAGGTTCCTCCCCCATCGACGGATGGCCACCTTGCGCGGTTTTGACTCGCGGTGTGGGCAGAACGACATCGCCGCCGCCGAACCGGTCCACTGGATGAGGCTCAGTTTTGCTTCTCTACGCTGAGAACGTCGCAAAGCTCAGTCAGTGGCAGCACATAGTGGCCAGTTTTGACCACTTCCCTGTGCTCGCCATCGCGCGAAGAATGACCGCCATTTTATTGTTCACCATCTCATCGAGCGAGACTCTATCCGGTGCCGATGCAACAAGGGCGCGGGCTCAAATTTTTCACGGTTCATGCACTTGCATCTTTTTCTGAGATAGCTAGGCTGAGGGTCAGCCGTTCCGGCGCCCGCCCACCATCAGAGGAAATCATATGGCCACTCCGTACGACATCGCCGTGCTTGTCGGCAGCCTTCGCAAAGAGAGTTTTACGCTCAAGATCGCCAAGGCACTGAGCGGCCTCGCGCCCGACACGCTGAAGCTCAATGTCGTCACCTTGCATGACATTTCGTTTTTCAATCAGGATCTCGAAGCATCGCCGCCGGCCGATTGGGTGGCGTTCCGCGAAAAGCTTCATAACTCGAAAGGCGTCTTGTTCGTCACGCCCGAATACAACCGTTCGATTCCCGGTGTGTTGAAGAACGCCATCGACGTCGGTTCGCGCCCCTACGGCAAGAGTTCATTCCTTGGCAAGCCGGTTGGCATTGTCAGCAATTCGCCGGGGCCACTGGGTGGGGTCAGCGCAGCCAAACACTTGCAAAATATCTTGCCGGGCATTTCTGGTCCAATCCTCGGACAGCCCGAAATCTATCTGAATGGCGTCGGCGACGCGTTCGACGACAAGGGCGAACTCATCAAGGAATCGCTGCAGGCAGTCATGAAGCAATATATCGACGCCTTTGCTGCCTTCGTCGAAAAGCTCAATAAATAGGCGGAACGAGGCGGCGATGGTCTGGGTGTCTTAGGATTCCATTAACCGGCCCCCCCGCATTCTTGGGCCCATGGTCTCGCGCAGCCGACTCAAATCCTTCCTCACCGGGCTTGCCCTCTACACAATGGCGGCGGCGATGATCGGCTATTTCGGCGTCAACGCCTATACCGGCAAGTACGGGCTGAATGCGCGGCAGGAACTCGATTCCGAGATCGTTGCGCTGACCTCGGAACTGGCGCGGCTGAAGCGGGAGCGCGCCGAGAGCGAGCAGCGGGTCTCGCTGCTGCGATCCGACCGGGTCGACCCGGATATGCTCGACGAGCGGGCACGCTACCAGCTCGATTATGCCAATCCGCGCGATCTGGTTCGGATCGTCAATCCGAACTGATCTCTAGTTTCAAAAAACTGCGAAATCGATTTCGAAAGTGTCGCGTGCACTGCACTGCGGCATGGCGGGATTTTCGCGGCATCACGCAATCCTTTCATGCCGGTTTGAGTTGGGATAGAGAGGGCTACCCGCTCTCTCATCCGGAATTGCCATGGCCTTACCCAAGAAAAGCGCCGCCAAAGAATCAGGTAACGGCTCGACCAGCCCCTTGGAATTCACCAGGGACCAGGAACTGAGCGCACTGCGCGACATGCTGTTGATCCGGCGTTTCGAGGAAAAGGCCGGTCAGCTCTACGGGATGGGCGCGATCGGCGGCTTTTGCCATCTTTATATCGGTCAGGAAGCCATCGTCGTCGGCATGCAGATGGCCCTCAAGCAGGGCGATCAGGTCATAACCGGCTACCGGGACCACGGCCACATGCTGGCTACCGGAATGGACGCCAAGGGCGTGATGGCCGAACTGACCGGGCGCCATGGCGGCTATTCCAAGGGCAAGGGCGGCTCCATGCACATGTTCAGCAAGGAGAAGAATTTTTTCGGCGGCCACGGCATCGTCGGCGCCCAGGTTTCGCTCGGTACCGGCCTTGCTTTCGCCAATCGCTATCGCGGTAACGATTTTGTCAGCCTGGCCTATTTCGGCGACGGCGCGTCGAACCAGGGGCAGGTCTACGAAAGTTTCAATATGGCGGAGCTGTGGAAGCTCCCGGTGATCTACGTCATCGAGAACAACCGCTACGCCATGGGCACATCGGTGACTCGATCGTCGGCCCAGACCGATTTTTCCAAGCGCGGCATCTCCTTCAATATTCCGGGCGAGCAGGTCGACGGCATGGACGTCCGCGCGGTGAAGGCCGCGGGCGACATGGCGGTCGCGTGGTGCCGCGAAGGCAAGGGACCGTTTATCCTGGAAATGCAGACCTACCGCTACCGCGGCCATTCGATGTCGGACCCGGCGAAATATCGCACCCGCGAGGAAGTCGACAAGGTGCGGCACGACCAGGATCCGATCGAGCAGGTCCGCAATCGGCTGCTGGCGGCGAAGATGAGCGAGCAGGATTTGAAGGCCATCGACGCCGAGGTGCGGGAGATCGTCAACGCCGCTGCCGACTTCGCGCAGCGCGACCCCGAGCCGGAGCCGTCCGAACTCTATACCGATGTCTATCGCTAAGCGCGCAGCCCGCAGCCTAAAGAGCTATTCTCTGGAGCCACCATGCCAATTCAAGTGCTGATGCCTGCGCTGTCGCCGACCATGGAAAAGGGCAACCTTTCAAAATGGTTGAAGAAAGAGGGCGAGGCGATCAAGTCGGGCGATGTCATCGCCGAGATCGAAACCGACAAGGCGACGATGGAAGTCGAGGCCACCGATGAGGGTACCCTCGGCAGGATCCTGATCCCCGAAGGCACCGAAGACGTCGCGGTCAACACGCCGATCGCGACCATTCTTGCTGACGGCGAAAGTGCCGCCGATCTCGGCAAGGCCAGCGCGCCCGCGAAAGCCGCGGCCCCGTCACCTGATGTCGCGCAGGAAGTCGCCGAGTCACGCTCGCCGGTCGGCGAGGGCAAGCCGATGATCGATGCGCCGAAGGCGCCCGCGGCGCCAAAAGCCGCCGCCGAGCCCGACCCCGAAGTGCCCGAAGGCACCGAGATGGTGACCATGACCATCCGTGAGGCGTTGCGGGATGCGATGGCCGAAGAGATGCGGCGGGATCCCGACGTTTTCCTGATGGGCGAGGAGGTCGCGGAATATCAGGGTGCCTACAAGGTCAGCCAGGGCCTGCTGCAGGAATTCGGCGCCAGGCGCGTGATCGATACGCCGATCACCGAGCATGGTTTTGCCGGCATCGGCGTTGGTGCTGCGATGGCCGGCCTCAAGCCGATCGTCGAATTCATGACCTTCAACTTCGCCATGCAGGCGATGGATCAGATCATCAACTCCGCGGCCAAGACACTGTACATGTCCGGCGGACAGATGGGCTGCTCGATCGTGTTCCGCGGGCCGAACGGCGCCGCCGCCCGCGTCGCCGCCCAGCACAGCCAGGATTACTCGGCCTGGTATTCGCAAATTCCCGGCCTCAAGGTGATCGCGCCGTTTTCGGCCGCCGACTACAAGGGTCTTCTGAAGGCCGCGATCCGCGATCCCAATCCGGTGATCTTCCTCGAAAACGAGATGCTGTACGGCCATTCCGGCGAGGTCCCAAAACTCGACGATTATGTGATTCCGATCGGCAAGGCGCGGATCGTGCGCTCCGGCAGTCATGTCACCCTCGTGTCATGGTCGAACGGAATGTCCTACGCGCTGAAGGCCGCCGACGAATTGGCGAAGGAAGGCATCGAGGCCGAGGTGATCGATCTGCGCACGCTGCGCCCGATGGACACCGACACCATCGTCGCCTCGGTCAAGAAGACCGGCCGCGCGGTCACGGTCGAGGAAGGCTGGCAGCAAAACGGCGTCGGCGCCGAAATCTGTGCCCGCATCATGGAGCACGCCTTCGATTATCTCGATGCGCCGGTGGCGCGGGTGTCGGGCAAGGACGTGCCGATGCCGTATGCCGCGAACCTCGAAAAGCTCGCATTGCCGTCGGTGGCCGAGGTGGTCGCCGCCGCCAAAGCCGTTTGTTACAGGTGAACCATGGCCGGTCCAAAGGAGCAGCCATTGCCGCCAGACGTCATGGACCGCGATGATGCCACGGAAGTGTTGCGCGCGTTCGTCGTCGATGGCGGGCTTTCCATCGCATTCGCGCGCGCGTTCGAGGAGCCGGATATGTGGGGTCTGCTTCTCGTCGACATCGCGCGCCATGCCGCGCGTGCCTACGCGCGCGAGAGCGACTACACCGAGGAGGAAGCGCTGACGCGTATCGTCGACATGTTCGAAGCCGAAATCGCTCGCCCGACCGACGTGGGCAGCACCACGCTTCGGTCGCAACAAGGTCACTGACAATGCCAACCCGTATTCCGTTTGTTATCGCTAGCTCCCGAACGAAAGCGTGACCCGTGACTATTGAACCCTATCATTTCGAATTCATGGCTGAAGCCATTCGCGAAGCCGAAATCAGCATCGCGGAGGGCGGACTGCCGATCGGCGCGGTGCTGACGCGCGACAGGAAGATCATTGCGCGCGGTCATAACCGCCGGGTGCAGGAGCAGAACGTCATCCTTCACGGCGAGATGTCATGCATGCGCAACGCCGGGCTGATTCCGTTTCATGACACCGTCATGTATACCACGCTGTCGCCCTGTTCGATGTGCGCGGGCGCGATCGGACTTTTCAAACTTTCGCTTCTCGTGATCGGCGAGTCCGTCACATTTCCGGGAAGCAAGGATATTCTTGCTCAATTCGGCATTCCCTATCTCGATCTCGACGATGAGCGATCGGTCAACCTGATGAAGTCATGGCGATCTGTCCCCGCCAACGAGCGCCTGTGGCAAGGCGATATCGGCAATTGAAGCGGATCTTCGGTCTTTCATCGGGCGCCGATGGCGCCCAACGGTCTTTGGTTGGCTTCCTTAAGGGATGGAAGACAATGAGCAAGAATATCCTGTGAGGTCAGCATGCCGATCAACATTCTGATGCCCGCGCTGTCGCCGACCATGGAAAAGGGCAACCTTGCCAAGTGGCTCAAGAAAGAGGGCGACAAGGTCAAATCCGGCGACGTGATCGCGGAAATCGAGACCGACAAGGCGACGATGGAGGTCGAGGCGGTCGACGAGGGTACCATCGCGAAGATTCTGGTGCCAGAGGGCACCCAGGATGTCGCCGTCAACGACGTGATCGCGGTTTTGGCCGGCGATGGCGAGGACGTGAAGGCGGCGGGGGCGGGGGCTGCCAGCGCGCCGCCGAAGGCAGCGCCAACTGCTCAAACACCCGCTGCTGCGAAGCCGGTGCCGATAGCTGCGGCTCCTGCGGCGAAGGCCGCGGCACCCGCCGCCGCAGCTCCCGCCCCTCAGGCGGCGGCGCCTGCCTCGCAGACCAACGGCCATGCCCGTATTTTCTCATCGCCGCTGGCGCGACGCCTGGCGAAAGAAGCCGGCATCGAGCTGGCGCGCATCAACGGTTCCGGCCCGCATGGCCGCGTCATCGCGCGCGACGTCGAAGAAGCCAGATCGGGCAAGGGGCTGAAAGCCCCGGCTGCTGCGCCCGCCGGCGCGCCGAGCATTGCCCCATCGATGTCGGACAAGCAGGTCCGCGCGCTTTACGAGGACGGCAGTTATGAGGTGATCCCGCATGACGGCATGCGCCGCACGATCGCGCAACGCCTCACCGCGTCAGTCCAGACCATTCCGCATTTCTACCTGACGATCGACTGCAACATCGGCAAGCTGGTCGAGGCGCGCGAGGAGATCAATGCCGCCGCACCCAAGGACAAGGACGGCAAGCCGGCCTACAAGCTCTCGGTCAACGATTTCGTCATCAAGGCGCTGGCGATCGCGCTGCAGCGCATTCCCAATGCCAATGTGAGCTGGACCGACGGCGGCATGCTGAAACACAAGCATTCCGATATCGGCGTAGCCGTGGCGATGCCCGGCGGCCTGATCACGCCGATCATCCGCAAAGCCGAGACCAAGCCGATCTCGATCATCTCCGCCGAGATGAAGGATTTCGCTGCCCGCGCCCGCGCCCGCAAACTCAAGCCGGAGGAATATCAGGGCGGCACCACCGCCGTCTCCAATCTCGGCATGTACGGCATCAACCACTTTACCGCGGTGATCAATCCGCCGCACGCCACCATCCTCGCGGTCGGCACCGGCGAGGAGCGGGCAATCGTCAAGCACGGCAAGATCGAAGTCGCGCAGATCATGAGCGTGACGATGTCCTGCGACCATCGTGCAGTCGACGGCGCGCTCGGCGCCGAACTGATCGGGGCGTTCAAATTGCTGATCGAAAATCCGGTCATGATGGTGGTGTGAGATAACGAGAAATGTCGAATGCGGCCCTTCTTCCTTCTTCCCTCTCCCCTTGTGGGAGAGGGTGGCCGCCACCAAAGTCGGATATATCCGACTTTGGCATAATGAGAGGCAAACTCGGCAACAGCCGAGTTTGATGGCGGACGGGTGAGGGGGCGAGTGAGGGGGATGCGCCAAAGCGTACCGGGGCAGAAGCGAGCTCTTGCCAAAGCTCTCCACGCGAAGGCGACAGGTGCCGAGATCAAACTCTGGCGACTGCTTCGTTCGCGTCGCTTTGCAAGTATGAAGTTTCGTCGCCAAGTTCCAATCGGGCCGTGGATCGTGGATTTTGTCTCCTTCGAACAGCGTTTGATTATCGAAGCAGATGGCAGCCAGCACGCGGAAAGCGAAAATGACAAGCGGCGCGATTACGATCTGTCGGAGCGCGGATTTCGTGTTCTGCGGTTCTGGAATAACGACGTTCTGATGCGGCCGCAGTCGGTCATGGAAATGATTGTGGATGTCGTCGCGCAGTCCCCCTCACCCGTCTGCGCGCCAAGCGGCGCGCAGCCACCCTCTCCCACAAGGGGAGAGGGAAGTAAGTAAGCGAGTTCGCAATGCCCGACACATCCTTCGACGTCATTATTATCGGTTCCGGGCCCGGCGGCTACGTCACCGCGATCCGCGCAGCGCAGCTTGGTTATAAAACCGCGATTGTGGAAAAATCCTATCTCGGCGGCATTTGTCTGAACTGGGGCTGCATCCCGACCAAGGCGCTGCTGCGCTCGGCGGAAATCTTTCACTACATGCAGCATGCAAAGGATTACGGGCTGTCGGCTGACAACGTCTCGTTCGATCCAAAGGCGGTGGTGCAGCGTTCGCGCGGCGTGGCAAAGCGCCTCAACGACGGCGTCGGCTTTCTGATGAAGAAGAACAAGGTCACGGTGATTTGGGGTGAAGCTTCAATCGACGCACCCGGCAAGATCACGGTCAAGAAATCCGCCGTCGAGGCACCAAAGGGCGCGTCAGGGGAGGGTGCCTACCAAGCAAAACACATTATTCTGGCGACCGGCGCGCGGCCGCGGTTGCTGCCGGGGCTCGAGCCCGACCAGAAACTGATCTGGACCTATTTCGAGGCGATGGTGCCGGAGAAGATGCCGAAGTCGCTGCTGGTGGTCGGCTCCGGCGCGATCGGCATCGAATTCGCGTCGTTCTTCCACACCATGGGCGCTGACGTGACCGTGGTCGAGGTGCTGCCGCAGATATTGCCGGTGGAAGATGCTGAAATCGCCGGCCTGGCGCGAAAACGGTTCGAGAAGCAGGGCATCAAGATCCTCACCAATACCAAGGTGACAAAACTTCAGAAAAAGACCGACAGCGTGCTCGCCACCATCGACGACGGCAAGAAGCCGCAAACGATCGAATTCGATCGGGTGATTTCAGCGGTCGGCGTGGTCGGCAATATCGAAAATCTCGGCTTGGAAAAACTCGGCGTCAAAACCGAACGCGGCGTTGTCGTCATCGATGGCTACGGCAAGACCAGCGTGCCCGGCATCTACGCCATCGGCGACGTTGCGGGGCCGCCGATGCTGGCGCACAAGGCCGAGCATGAAGGCGTGGTGTGCATCGAGGCCATCAAGGGTCTGCATCCGCATGCCACGGACAAGAATCTCATTCCGGGCTGCACCTATTGCAATCCGCAAGTAGCCTCGGTCGGGCTCACCGAGGCGAAGGCAAAGGAGGGCGGCCGTGAGATCCGTGTCGGGCGTTTTCCGTTTGTCGGCAACGGCAAGGCGATCGCACTGGGTGAGGACCAGGGCCTGGTCAAGGTGGTCTTCGACAAGAAGACCGGCCAGTTGCTCGGGGCGCATATGATCGGTGCAGAAGTGACCGAACTGATCCAGGGCTACGTGGTTGCCATGAACCTCGAAACCACGGAAGAAGAACTGATGCACACCGTGTTCCCGCACCCGACGCTATCAGAGATGATGAAGGAAGCGGTGCTGGATGCCTACGGCCGCGTGCTGAATATCTAAACGCGTGCTGAACATCTAAAAAAGAGACCTTATCCCGTGAAAGACAATGACAATCTGACGATCGAGCGTCCGACGTTCGTGACCCATCTCGAATGCGCGATGGAAGGCGATCACTATCCCGCCGACCAGGTCCATAACCTCTCCAAGGCCGGCAAGCCGCTGTTGGTGCGCTACGACCTTGCCGGGGTGAAGCAGGCTTTGACCAAAGACGCGCTGGCGCAGCGGCCCGCCGATCTATGGCGTTATCGCGAGATGCTGCCGGTGCGGAAAATCGCCGACATCGTCAGCCTCGGCGAAGTGACGACGCCGCTGATACGCCTTCCGAAGCTCGCCGCAAAACTCGGCGGCGGCGAAATCATCGTCAAAGACGAAGGCCGGTTGCCGACCGGCTCGTTCAAGGCGCGCGGGCTTGTCATGGCGGTGTCGATGGGCAAGGCGCTCCGCATCAAGCACATGGCGATGCCGACCAACGGCAATGCCGGTGCGGCGCTCGCGGCCTACGCGACCAGTTGCGGCATCAAGACCACGATCTTCTGCCCCGCCGATACACCCGAAGTGAATGTCAGTGAGATCGAGCTGCAGGGTGCCACCGTCTATCGCGTCAACGGGCTGATCGACGATTGCGGCAAGATCGTCGGCGAGGGCAAGGCCAAAGCCGGCTGGTTCGACACCTCCACGCTGAAGGAGCCGTATCGGATCGAAGGCAAGAAGACGATGGGACTGGAACTTGCCGAGCAACTCGGCTGGGACGTCCCGGACGTCATCTTCTATCCGACCGGCGGCGGCACCGGCCTGATCGGCATGTGGAAGGCGTTCGCCGAGCTCGAAGCCATCGGGTTCATCGGCTCCAGGCGGCCGCGGATGGTGGCGGTGCAGGCGGCGGGCTGTGCGCCGATGGTGCGCGCCTTTGAGGACGGCACCGAGCACGCAGCCCGCTGGGAGGATGCCCACACCATCGCGTCCGGCATCCGCGTTCCCCAGGCGATCGGAGATTTTCTGATCCTGCGCGCGGTGCGCGAGAGCAAAGGCTTTGCGATTGCGGTGACGGATGAAGAGATTTCTGCTGCGCTGAACGAAGTCGCGCGTGAGGAAGGCTTGCTGCTGTGTCCGGAAGGTGCCGCGACCTACGCCGCCTACAAGCAGAGTCTCGCCGACGGCCGGGTGACGAAAAATGATCGCGTGATGCTGTTCAATTGCGCGACAGGCCTTAAATACCCGTTGCCGCCGATCACGCGCACGCTCGACCGCCACCAGCCGATCGACTACGCCAGGCTGTAGCTATCGCCAAGGCGAAGCTGTAGCTATCGCAGCGCGAAGCTGTAGCTATCGCAGCTTGAATGGTGCGGCAGTGTTGGAGGGTGTGATGCGAAGAACAGTCTGGGCCGCGTTGATTGCGCTCTTGATATCGGGCGGCAGCGCGCTCGCGGAAAACTTTCCATCGCATCCCATCACCATCGTGGTGCCGTTTTCCGCCGGCGGCCCCTCCGACGCCATGGCGCGGATTTTGGCCGAGCGCATGAAGGTTACGCTCGGCGAAGCCCTGCTCGTTGAGAATGTGACGGGTGCCGGCGGCTCGATCGGCGTCGCGCGCGCGGTGCGTTCGCCCCCTGACGGCTACACCATCAGCTTTGGCCATCTCGGCACCCACGTCGCCAACGGCGCGATCTACAAGCTCGGCTATGACCTCGTCAGCGATCTCGAGCCGGTGGTGCTGCTGCCGAGCAACCCGATGATCGTCGTCAGCAAGAACGCGGTTCCGGCCAAATCGTTGAAGGAGCTGATGGCGTGGCTCAAGGCGCGCCCCGAGCCGGCGACGGCCGGCACCGCCGGCGCCGGCTCGGGAAGTCACATCGCCGGGCTCTATTTTGAGAACGTCACCGGCATCAAGCTGCAATATGTGCCGTATCGCGGCACGGCGCCGGCGATGAATGATCTCATCGCCGGACCTTTGTGGTCCGGCCTCTGGGTGCCGAAAGACACGCCAAAAGACATCGTCGCAAAGCTCAACGCTGCGGCCGTGGATGCGTTGAACGACCCGGCGGTGCGCAGGCAACTCGAAAACCTGGGGCTGCAGATGCCACCGGCCGATCAGCTCTCGCCGGAAGCGCTCGGCAGCTGGCAAAAGGCCGAGATCGCGAAATGGTGGCCGATGCTCAAGGCCGCCAACGTCAAGGTGGACTAGACCAGGGCATGGACTAGATGCATGATCCGGAAAAGTGGTTACCGGTTTTCCGAAAAGATCATGCTCAAACAAAAAGATAGAGCGGGATGACGATTCGAAGAATAGTCATCGCGCTCTAGTAAGCAATGCGGATTTCTACCTCTACCGGAAGTGGCTGACCCATGGTCAGATGGTCTGCATAGCAAACGCAGGGAACTTTCGCTTCCTCTCGGCGTCATCTAAAAGTGACACGATGAGGCCTGGCGCAGGAGGGTGCCATGTCGAAGTACCGCATTGGAATTGCCGTTGTCGTTCTGACAACCCTGCTGTCGAGTGCGGCCCTGGCTAGAGTGCGTCTTGGCATCGGTCCCCTTGGGGTCGCGAGATTCGCGGTAGCCCGCGTATTGTCGCTGGGGGGATTACATCACGCACGTGCCTTTGCCCGTCACGGCCGCATCCGAACGGCTTCCCTCAGATCGCAAGACGTCCGCAACGCTACGGATTCCGGGCTTGGCAACCCGGCGGTGCGCAGGCAAATCGTCGCGGCTGCAGCGCTGGCGGGCTGGCACGGCGGCCACATCACGAACGGATGGTGGCGACACGGCGACGGCGGATATGGATGGGTCGGGCCGCTGTTCTGGCCATTCGCCATTTACGATATCTACGACTACGCCATCTGGGGTGACGGCATCGGCTTCTGGGACTACGGTTATCCTGACATCTATGCCGCGATCTTCGCGCCTTACGGCCATGACGATCTCGCCGCCTATGCGGGACCGAGCCCGTTCGGCCGAAGATATCGCAGAGTCCCTCCGCTACAGCAGCTCTGCGGCGATGACAGCCGCGAAATTGCCGGCCTCCCCATCGATCAGATTCAGCAGGCGATACAGCCGAATGAGGCGCAGCGCGCCACCTTGGACGATCTTGCCAACGCATTGATCTCGGCCGCCCAGATGATTCGGGCGTCGTGTCCGACGCAGACGGCGTTCACAGCGCCGGACCGATTGGCCGTCATGCAGCAGCGTATCGAGGCGATGATCAAGGCAGAGTTAGCCGTGGAGCAGCCGCTGGGGAAATTCTACGACCTGCTGGATGACGAGCAGGAAGCACGGCTCAATGCGTCAGCCGAAGACCGGCGCAAGATGTCCGCCACAAACGGGGCCACGGAAGCGCCTGCCCAAGGTTGCGGCGCGGCGCAACCAGCCGCGTTGCAATGGCCGGCGGACGAGATCGAGGCCAGGCTGCACCCGAACGACACTCAACGCGCCGCTCTTAAAGTGCTGCAAGACGCCAATGCCAGGGCTGTCGACATCCTGAATGCTGGATGCCAGCCGAAAGACGCGACCACACCACCCGCTCGCCTTGACGCAGTGGAAGGGCGGCTCGAAGCCATGCAGCGAGCGGTCTATCTGGTGAGCGCCGCGCTCGAAGGCTTCTATGCTACACTGAGCGACGAGCAGAAGGCGCAGTTCGAGGCGATCGGACAAAAACGAACGGCGTAATTTCCCATCCATTGCCATCCTGAGAGGCAGCCCGATTCACCACGGTCACGCCAGCAACCGACGCGATCGACCCCGGAACAGACGTCGGTGGGGCGACAACGGACCAGCGTCTACGGCAACACCGTATTCGCTTAGGTCAGGACGATTTCGCTACGACATGGCCTTGCTCTAACACCAAGACCATCACCGGAAAGCGGCTCGACGCGAGCCGTAAGTCACGCGCCGAGCCTAGCCGAACGAGGTCAGGGCTACTGAACAGTCGGTTGTAGATTACTTGGGAGAATTCGCAGACGGGTTGAACAATTTTTGACCGCTCACCTGATACGCGCCGATGGCCTGCTGCCCCTCTGATGAAACCAGCCAATCCGCGAAGACCTTCGCGGCGTCGAGCTTGGCACTCGCGTGTTTCTGCCCGTTGAGTTCGATCACGTCATATCGATTGACCAAACGAGGGTCGCCTTCGACAACGATGATCAACGATCCCTTATTGTTGAAGCTGAGCCATGTTCCCCGGTCGGACAACGTGTATGCATCCATCGCGCTCGCGGCATTAAGGGCTTGGCCCATCCCGCTGCCAACGTCGCGATACCATTTTTCCTTGCCGAGCACGTCCGGCGTTTGACCGGCTATTTTCCAAAGCCGTAACTCCGCCGCGTTCGTGCCGCTCTTGTCGCCTCGCGAAACGAACGATGCTTGCGCCGACGCTATCGATTTCAACGCCGCGACACTGTCACTGCCACCGCGAACGTGAGCCGGATCGGCAGTCGGACCGACTATGATAAAGTCATTCCATGCGATTTGCCGCCGCGTTGAGCCGTGGCCCTCGCTCATGAACTGTTCTTCGGCTTCTGGATCGTGAACGAGTAACACGTCCGCATCGCCTCGGCGCGCTGTGTCCAACGCCTTGCCAGTGCCCTGCGCGACCACATCGACCCTGATGCCGGTCTTTGCCATGAACTTCGGCAGGATGTTCGCCAACAGTCCCGACGCCTCGACCGAAGTTGTCGAGGCGAGGACGATGGAGTTCTCAACGGCTGGGCAGGGCTCGGCTACGATCATCGCAGCCACAAGCACCACTGCGTATCGGATCTTCATCATACTTAGTCGTTCCCCGCTGATCGCGCCCGTCCAGCCAATGCGAAGACCGTGGCGCTTATCGAAATGCTAATCCCCACCAAGACCGCACCGAGGGCCAAAGCCAACGAAAGGTCGCCTTGGCTCGTTTGAAGTGCGATGGTTGTGGTCATGGTTCTAGTCAAGCCGCGAATGTTGCCACCGACCAAGATCACCGCGCCGACTTCCGAAACGGTACGACCAAAGCCCGCCAAGATGGCTGTCACAAGGTCCGCGCGCACGATCATGAGAATTTGTGGCGCGGCCTGCAATCGTGTCGCACCATCAGCGATCAGTTCGTCGCCATAGCGCGCCCAAGCTCGTTCGCTTGCTCGATGCACAAGCGCTGTAATGATGGGAATTGCGAGTGTTGCTTGTGCGATAATCATCGCGGTTGGAGTGAAGAGCAGTGCCAGTGAGCCGAGAGGTCCGGAACGCGAGAGGGCGAGATACAGAACGAGCCCAACCACGACCGGCGGCAACCCGAAAAACGCATTCATCAACACGACAATCAACCGCCGCCCACAAAACGGATAGATTGCGAGGGCCGTCCCGATGGGCAAGCCGATAGCCGCTGCGAGCGTCGTCGCGGCCAAGCTCACGCCGACCGAAAGTCCAATGATTTGGGTGAAGTCTTGCAATTCGCTATTGGTAATGGACGGTGCCAGGACGCGATATTATAACATGCGGCAAGTTGTTGACAGGCCACGACATTGAGTTTTCGGCTCGCCATACGATTCTTTGTACGCTCGAAATCCGCCCGGTAACGTTGCGGATGTCTGCTAACGGCGTGCGCCGTGCAAAGGCGGCGCTTTCGCGTCGTTTCGCCGCGCGGCAGAATTTGGTCGCTATCGGAGTCATAGCGGACATCGAGCGAGCTACACCAATCGAACGTGATTTATGAGTATACGCCCAGCTGCATCACCCCTCCGTCCGGCTTGAGCCACCGGGCTCGCCGGCATCGCAGGACGGTTCCATCGCGTCCGTTTATTTGCGCCCTTGTGACCCAGGTGACAGAATGCTCCGCTGGCATCCGCGACAATGATAGGCACTGCCCCCTCGAAAACCAAGCTGACGGGGACCGACGATGACTGACCTCGGCGAGATCAAACGCGACCGGCCCTGCAATCGACGTTGGCTTCTCCGCCATGGAGCGCTGGCACTCCCGTTCATTCTTGTCGGCATACCGGCGCGCGCCGTCGAGCGGGTCGGCTCGGTCGAGGACGTCAAGGGTGAGGCATTCGCCGAGCTCGAGGCGGTTCGCCGCACGCTCGATCGGGCCGCACCGGTCTTTCTCGGCGACGAAGTCGTGACCGGCGTCGCATCCCGACTGGGAATGCGGCTCGGTCGCGATACGACGATCAGGCTTGGCGAACAAGCGCGGCTGAAGATCGATCGGTTTCTTGTCGATGCCGG
>WNFA01001140.1_pt1 | contig 21589 bp, 20 predicted proteins | sample 5400481 | NCBI WGS metagenome assembly WNFA01 (sample SAMN13153340, study PRJNA577476) | soil metagenome | isolation source: 120 cm saprolite under Douglas fir tree site 2 hole 1 replicate 2 | place: USA:California | collected 2015-04-18
TTCCCACACCCAATGACCAGTCGCGATAACGCGCGGCGAAATCTTGCGTTCGTTCTTCCACAACTCAAGCAGAAGTGGGAAAACTGGCGAACACAAATCAGGAAGGGTTCATCGCTTCAGCCTGACTGAGCTATTCGTTCGATTTTATTATCTCTTCGCTTCCTCTTCGCCCTGGAATCCGATAACCTGCTTGAGTCATGGCGACGCTGTTTGAGATGGAACCGCTTGGCGAGAGCGGGCTGAAGCTCGACGACGCGCAGCGGCTCGCGATCACGCATGGCGACGGGCCGCTGCTGGCGATTGCGGGCGCGGGCACGGGAAAAACGCGCGTCATTACCGAACGCATCCGTCACCTGTTGCAATCGGATGCGTCGCTTTCGGGCGAAAATATTCTTGGACTGACGTTCACGAAGAAAGCCGCTGGCGAAATGAAGGCGCGCGTGGTGAAAGCGACGGGCGAGCGCGGCAAGGCCGTGACGCTGGCGACGTTTCATTCCTTCTGCGAGACGATGCTGGCGGAGGCCGACCCCCAACGGGTGATGCTGGACGAGTTCGATCATTGGATCCTGCTGCGGCGCAATCTGCGGCGCCTGCGTCTGGAGAAATACAGGAGATTGGCCGATCCCGGGCAATTCTTGAACGATTTTGTGGAGTTTTTTTCGCGTTGCCAGGACGAACTGGTGTCCGGCGAAGACTATCAGCGCTATGCCGACGGGCTGGCGGCGCGTCTGGAAGCCGAACGCGATGCCTTGGACGAAGACACTCTTGCGGAACGCCTGGAAACGGTGGCGTTGCAGCAGGAACTGGCGCGCGCCTACCGGGCCAGCGAAGAACTGCTGCGCGAAAAGAAGCGCGTTTCCTTTGGGTCGCTGATCACCGGAGCAGTGGCCTTGCTCGAGCAGGACGCGCAACTGTGCGAGGCGCTGCAAAAAAAATACCGCTACATCCTGGTCGATGAGTTTCAAGACACCAACATCGCGCAACTCCGCCTACTGGAGCTCCTGGCGGGGCCCACGAAGAATATCGTCGCGGTCGGCGACAACGACCAGGCGATTTACCGGTTCCGAGGAGCTTCCTTCGGGAGTTTCAAATTATTCCTGGAGCGTTTTGCCGGGTGGAAAGAAGGCCAGGACTCCACACCGTTCCGAGTGGCGCTGACGGAGAACTATCGCTCGACGCCGAACATCCTGCGCGTGGCGATGCAGGTGATCGGGCAAAATGCCGTAAGCGCCGACTTTCCAAAGAAAGTCCTCTCTCCAAACAAACCTCCAGGTGAAAAGATCCGCATCGTGGAGCTGGCAACTCCAGAAGAAGAAGCGCGATGGGTGGCGAGCGAACTCGAGCGCATTCATGGAGCGGGGCGGCGCTGGAAGGATTTTGCCGTGCTTTACCGCCAGCACGCGCATCGGGATCATCTGGTGGAAGAGCTATCACGGCGAAAAATTCCGTTTGTAATCACGAGACTCTCCATTCTGGAGCATCCCCTGGTGAGGGATGTGCTTGCGTACCTGCGGCTAATCGCCGCGCCTTACGACGACATTGCTTGCACGCGCGTGCTGGCGGCGCCAGCATGGCACCTGGAAGCAAGGGATTTGGTGCGCCTGGCCACGCGTGCGCGAAAAGAGAAAAAGGCGATCTACGATCTCCTGCAACTGCCCCAGGGACAATTGGCGTTCGACCGCTCACAAGCGGCGCTCGGGCAATTGGTGGAATTTGTTTCTTCGCAGAGAAAAACTCTGAAGCGCTGCACGGCGCGGGAGATTCTGGGCAGTCTGACGAAGTGGCTGGAGATACCGCAGCGCGCGAAGGAACACGACCGAAAATATGTCACGCGGCTGGCGGAGTTTATGAAGGAGTGGGAACCGAAAAGCGAAACGCGTGGCCTGGCGGAGTTTATCGAGTATCTGGATTATTACGCTCAGGCTGGGGGAGTGGTGAGCCTGGAAGACGACGCGCCGGTAGACGCGGTGCAATTGATGACCGTCCATGGAGCGAAGGGCCTGGAGTTTCCGCAGGTGTTTCTGTTGCGTGTGAACAACCGCGCCTTTCCGGCAACCGAGAGGTCCCGTGTGTTCGAATTCCCGGTGGAGCTAATGAAAGAGGGCGCCCCCGCGGAGCAGTTTCATATCCAAGAAGAGCGGCGGCTGTTTTACGTGGCGCTAACGCGCGCGGAAGAACGGCTGACCATCACTACAGTGACGGAGAAAAAAGGAAAAGTGCCGGTGTTCATCGAGGACATCGTGATGGAATCGGCGATAAAGCGGCAGGACGTGCGCCAAATCATGCCGAAGCTGCCTGCTGCGGGAAAAGAGGATCGGGCGCCGCAAGGCGACTGGCAAGATGCGCAGCTCTTCCCCGCCGCGGCGGAACCGGCAAAGATTTTTTCGCGGATTGCGGATTGGGCGGAAGAGTTTCACCCACCGTCACCGGAGCCGCTGACGCTCAGCCCTTCGGCGCTGAGCGGCTACCGGACCTGCCCCCAAAAGTATCTGTTCGGGTATTTGTGGTCGCTGCGGGAAGGGCCGAAAGCGGCGATAACTTTTGGGGCCGTGATGCACACGACGATCAACCGTCTTGTGGATCAATTGCGTAAGGGAGTGAAGCTGCCCTTCGATGAAGTGCAAAGAATCTTTGAGACGGAATGGAATTCGAAAGGATTTGAAGATGAATATCAGGAAGAGGAATACAAGAAGGACGGGTTGGAGCAGTTGCGAGTGTTTCATGCCGGCATGATGGCGGAACTCCCGCAAGCGTTGGAGCAGGAGAAGGCATTCGAATTGCCCCTCGACAACAACGTCATCATCAAGGGGCGCATCGACCAGATCAATGCGCTGGGGAACAAGCGGGACGTGGAAATCGTCGATTACAAGACGGGACGTCCGAAAAAGGATGCGGACGCGAAAAAAGATTTACAGCTGAGCTTGTATGCTCTGGCGGTGAAGGAGATTTTGGAGCTGGAGCCCGTGCGGCTGGTGTTTCATTATTTGCAGAACAACCAGCGGCAGGAAACCACGCGGGACGCCAAGCAATTGGATGAAGCACAGAGAGTCGTGCAAGAAGCCGCAGCGGACATTCGCGCGGGAGAATTCCCAGCGAAGCGAGGTTTCGTCTGCCGCAATTGCGCCTACAAGCCCATCTGCCCAGCACATGAAGAAGCCCTGAGCGCCTGAACGAACGCGCACTGGAAGGATTACCAGGAGCAGTTGAAGCAACACCGGCAGCCCAAGAGCTGATGGAATCACTTTATCAGCCGTTGTCCGGCAAAAGAAAAAGGGCGCCCCAACCTGCGTCAGGGCGCCCGAGCCGTCGAATCCTGTTGAAGACGTCCTACTTCCCTTTTTTCGGCCCCTTTTTCTCGTCCTTCTTGCCCTTTTTCTTCATTCGAATTTCCTCCTCAGGTTCAGCGGATGACGGGCGTCACGCCCTGGCACTCGCCTTGACTCCATATACGGGCGGCCCGCGCAAGAGTCAAGACAATTTAGAGAAAAACTGGCTATCTGGGGGTGGCCCCGGCGTAGTAACCCTCACGCGTCAGGATGGTCAGCCCTTCGCGCCTTACACGAACCTCGATGGAATGGTATTCCACGCCGCGGTCCGTGCCGCTAGGCGCGTAGGCCAGTGTATACTGGTTGCGAGCCTCTTCCGTGACCCTGGAATACAGCTCCTCCATCGCCCGGCTCTTCAGGCCGTAATAGACGTCGCCGCCCGTATCATGTGCGTACTTGGAAAGCCGTTCGAATCGCCGCTCGAAAAATGCGCTGCCCACGCCGACACCATAGACCGCGATGTTGTAGCGCAACAGTTCCTTCAGCACTGTATCGTAGTTATTCACATTGAACTTCGCTCCGTTCACGCCATCCGAAATCAAGAAAATAATCTTCCGGCGTTCGCGGTCGCGATCCTTCAACAACTGAGCCGCGGCATACACCGCATCGTCCAGCGCTTTGGTCGGCTGGCCCTTGATGTTCGCAAGCCCTCCTGCGATGTTCGGCGCATCCCCCATTGCGGAGTGACCATTGATCGAGGGTCCATTATTGATGGCCGGACTTGAAGGCCCGGCGGAGGTTTCCTCGTCGAGATGCGTGCGCTTCAGCTCGGTGCGGAGTTTGTCCTGGTCGCCGATGAAACCCTGGCCTGGGTGGAAGAACTGGTCAAAGCGGCATACCCAGGCTTCATCGCTTAGGCTCAGGCCGGCAACAATGGCACGAAGGCTGTCCCCAACCTGCTTGGCATCCTTGGATTTCAGGTCGTTGTCGATGAGCACGACCATGGAAATGGGAACCACATCCGCCCGGAAAGAGGCGATTTTCTGTTCGATGTTGTCTTCAAAAATGCGAAACTCGTCCCGCCGAAGGTCTGGGACGAGCCTTCCCCCCACGTCCTTCACCGTCACGGGGACGATAACTTGATCCACCGGAATCCTGATCCTCGTCTGCACTCCGGTCTGTTGCGGGGAGGATGGCGTATCCTGCGCAGGGGAAGCGCTGCCGGCGCTGTCCTTGTCCTGAGGCGGCTGCGCCGCCTTCAGCTCCGCGAAAGACGCGGCCAGTAGCAGCGTAGCCACCGTCAACACCGTTTTTCGTAGACTTTTCACAGTCCTCAAGCCAAACTTCGTAATGAAATTATCCCCGCGAATGATTTTGGCCACGCATCCATCGCACCGCTTCGCGGCATCCTACAGAGCGGCAGTACCCCCGCGGGGGTTTTCCGGCCGGGCATCTCTTGCCAAGGAAAGTATACATGCGTTCGATGCACAAGTTTTTGATGCAATGCGTGACGGCAACGGTTGCGGTGATTTTGGCCATTCCGGCGATGCCCCAGGAGCCTGCCGGACAAGCGCCGGTGATCAAGTCGCAGGTAAGCCTGGTGAACCTGTTTGCGACCGTGCGCGACAAGAACAAGAGGATCGTGCCCACTCTGAAACAGGAAGATTTCAGGGTTTCCGAAGATAATCAGGACCAGAAAATCGCATTTTTCACGAGGGAGGTGGCCCTGCCGATCACGCTGGCGCTGCTGCTCGATACCTCAGGCAGCGAGCAGGACATGCTTAGCGCCATTCAGGACGCGGGGAGCCGGTTCATCGCCCGCGTCATCCGCAAAGGCGACGAGGCGCTGGTGATGTCGTTCGATTCCAATGTCGACCTGCTGTCGGATTTCACCGACGAGCATGGCCAACTGGAACGCGCCATTCGAAAGAGCAGGATCAATGTGCCGGATCAGGGGACCATCGCGGGAAATCCCGGGCCCATCGGGTCGCGGCAAATCACGGGCACAGCACTCTATGATGCGATCTATCTGGCGTGCGGTGAAAAACTCGCTTCGGAAGCCGGACGCAAAGCAATTGTCATCGTTACCGACGCGGAGGACACGGGCAGCAAGGTAAGACTGGAAGAAGCGATCGAAGCAGCCCAGCGGACGGACACTGTGATTCACATTTTGCTGGTGGTCGACCCGCGATATGGCGGCAACCCGGGCGTGGCGCACAGACTGGCGGAGGAAACCGGCGGGCGTATGATTTCCGTTCGGTCGGAAAAGAAGCTCGCGGAAGCCTTTGACGAGATTTCCGAGGAACTCCGCAGCCAGTATACGCTGGGCTACTATCCGACCAACTCGGCCCAGGACGGAAAATTCCGCAAAGTCAAAGTGGAAACGACCGAGCACGACCTGAAGGTCCTCGCCCGCAAAGGCTACTACGCGCCAAAAGGGTGAGTCTTCAGAAGAATCAGGCGGCAACGCGGCAAGCTGGTTCCCGCACTAGATGCGCTGCGTCCGCGTTGCCGCCCAAGTCGCTCGATATTGCTTCGAAGCAGCCGGAAAGAGCCACCAGCCGTTTTGCTCGCAGCAATCGGCGGTAGAGTTCTAGGCCTTAGCGGGCTGCACGTACACCGCCTTCGCGTCCACGTCGTAGCTTTCGCCATACTTGTCATGGTGTCGCACCCAGGCCATCCCATGTTTCAACCCCTCTTCGTCGCGCCCTTTTGGTGTAAGGTCCAGCCAGTTGTATGCCCCGATGAGGATGTCCAGCCCGCGAGCGTAGCTCGAATAGGTATGGAAGATGTTGCCGGACCCATCTCTGTAAAACACGCTGGTGCCAGGCCGTTCTTCGCTTGGGAATTGCTGCATGGAATAGTTGTAGTACACCTGGCCTTTCTCCAGCTCCTCCTTGGTCATGGACACCTGGTAGTCGAAGTTGAAGTCGGTCGCATTCGACGACACCCAATGGAACCGCCAGCCCATCCGCCTTTTGAAGGCCTCGATCTGCGCCAGCGGCGCCCGCGAAACTACCACCAGCCTGACGTCTCGCGCCGCCAGGTGCACCACGCTGGCGTCGATATGGTCGGAAACGAACGAGCAGCTCGGGCAGCCTTCCTTCCAGTCGGGACCGAGCATGAAGTGATAAACAATCAGCTGGCTCTTGCCGCCGAAAAGCTCGGCCAGCGATTCCTTACCTTTCGGCCCATCGAACATGTATGCCTTCTCTACCTTCTCCCAAGGCAGTTCCCGGCGTTGCTCGCTCAGTTGATCACGCAGCCGCGAAAACTCCTTCTCCTTCTTCAACAGCTCCTTGCGCGCCTCAAGCCATTTCGCTTGCGACACAACTTTCGAATGTTCCATCGCGCTTCTTGCCATGCCTGATTCTCCTTTCATGATTGTCCAACTTCGCGGATAGACCGATGACCACACGAATTCCGCAGCGGGAAGTGCGCGCAGTGAATGCGGGAGCTTGGCGGTTACTCGCCCAAACAAACTTCCGCATTCACTGGCCGTTCACTGAATATAGAGCGGGCCTCCAGCCTGAACTTTTAGCTGGTCGCGGCCTGCGCCTTAGGCGCTTGGCTTGCCTGTTGCATTTGTGCGTACACCTTTCGAATGGCTGCATTTGACCCGGGGTTGCGCTTCTCGCGCCAGGCCTCGAGGCGCTTGCACTGCTCTTCGAGGTTGCTGAGGAACTTCGGGCTGCTGAACATCGCGCGCCACGCGACGATCACCGGCTTCACCTGCTCCCAGACGCCCCATTGCTCCCCGCTGTTTTCGAAGAAGAAGTCTTCTTCGATCAGCCCGCGGTTTGCGATGCTCGCCACCATTTCCCAATAAGCGAGCACCATACGCATGTACGCGTTTCCCTGGCTGCCGGGAGGACAAACACGCATCAAGTCCTCCTCGTTTTTCACGTGGAAGTTGGCGGAGAACCACTCCCGCGCTTCCCGCAACCGTGGCTCGCGCCGGTCCTCATACAGACGCAACATCAAATTCACCTGCTCGTTCGTTACTTCTCCCATGTTTCCTCCTTTGGATTGGATTGGATTGGATTGGATTGGATTGTAGGCTAGTTTTTTGTGGATCTAGGCAAACGGATTTTCGTCCGCGCTGGGCCCGTAAATCGACGGCACTGGAACATCCAGCATCCGCAGATAGACCGAGAGCTGCCCGCGATGGTGATAGTTATGATTCATGAGGATCGATCGAATGAATCCGATCCGCGGGACCGACATCAGGACTTTTCCGTTTTTCGTCAAGCTCCACACGGACATGAGCCGAGCATCATCCATTTTCTTCAGAGCGTCCTTAGCACTCTCAAGGCTCTTGGAGAAAGTGTCCAAGACTTCCTTGCGGCTCTTGGCCTCCGGCTGTGAAAAGTTCGGGGCTTCCATACTATCCGGCACCGCTGCCGCAGCGACGCTGCCTGGCACGGACGCAATGTGCAGGGCCAACTGGCCCAGGGAAAAGGCTTTCGGGTGAGGTTTCCAAGCGAGTTTGTCTTCCGGAATTCGATCCAAGACTCGCTTTGTAGTTTGTGCTTCCTGGTCAATCTCCATCAAAATGGAATCTACAAGTCTCATAACTGTTCCTTTCGTCTGTCTCTTCGAACGAAAATTGTTCACCACGAGCCCGGTCAATCCGCCCGCGGACATCGAACCTCCGGCCATAAGCACTACGCCGCCGATGCAAAATGGACACATCGGTTCCTCCTCGTGCCACGACGCGACTTATCGTGAACGTGCCACTTCCGCTCGCTTCTTCACACCCGCGTTCATATACCCCCACCCGGTCGTAACTCCCTTGCGGTGGTCCTCCTGAATCAGTCCCAGCGCCGCGTGCCGAAACTGAATCAGCGTCCCGCCATCCACCTGGCTCAATCGGTACTGCACATTCGAAACGACCGGGTAGGACATAAACAATGGGCCGGTGATTTCCAGAAGCGTCGGCCGCTTGATGGCCTGCAGCACTCCCCAGAAGTGGCCGTTCCCGTCCCCCAAATCGCGGTACCACCTGCCTCCCGGCCACGGCTCGATCTTCATCGGCATGGGTTTGTCGTCCGCCACTGCGTTGAAGGGCCCGAGCTGCTCCAGCAGCGCGGTAAATGTCGCCTCCAACGGCGCGCGCACATGGATTTCCTCTGTAACATTCAACGTCAAATCTTCAATTCTTATTCCCGTTGAAATCATCCTTCCTCCTTGGAATGACATCCGTCGCCTCAGTGTTTGACGCATCGCTCTTCAGCTCGGCACGTTCCTTCACGCGGCTTAATTGATGACGCCAGTATTGTGCGAACGTTTCCGTCCACTCGTGAAGCGGCCGGATCGCCTCCGCATTCGTTCGGTAAAACATCCGCCGCCCGTCGCGGCGGACATTGACAAGGCCGACCTCAAGCAAGACGCGCAGGTGTTTCGAAACTGACGGCTGCTCCAGCCCTAGCAAATCCACAATCTCCCCGACAGGCCGTTCTTGCAGCGCAAGGTAGTTCAAGATTGCCCGCCGCCGCGGCTCCGCCACGGCATTGAACGCATCCGACGTTGTCGCTGCTCGTGCCATGAGTCAACATTACATTCCCATATAGGCATATGTCAAGTACTTTTTTCCCTCCCTTCTCCATGACCTCGCCCCTCTTCCTAGGGATTTACCTGTTTCGCCGCGCACACTTCTACAAATGCGGAGGAATTCTTGCAGATGAGTTTTCCCCGTTCAGATTACGCGGACGAATCACGCCTTGAATATCTCGCACCTGGTATGGCCGGCGTAAATGATAGGCAAGAATCCTATGACTGCAATTGAAAGGCTTCGAAACATGAAACACGAGCCGGGTGGCGCGTTGTGGAGTGACGAAGGGAGGATTTGTAAATGCTGGAGGTGCGAGAATCAACGCTGGCGGGATCTCTACCAAAAGATCGAGCAAGGGGACACTCCGTAGATTGGCCGGCAGGCCATCCCACCTGACGAGAACCCAAAGATTATCGATAGCGGCCGGGTGCGCTTCTCTTCCATCCCGGTTGCATCACGAGGCGGGGACGGTCATAGAGCCGTGCAGCAGTTCGAGGAATGGTTTGCCGGTGTTTTTCAGCTTTTCTTCGAGCCGCGCGGTGCAGTCGCAATCTCCGCAGGCCCACGGCTCGGAGCCATTCTCGTCGCGGCATTTGCGCCGGTCGTGAGCGTCCTGCACCTTGACCAGCTCAAAATACTCCTCCCAGTAAGGACGCTCTTCCTGCAGCGGTGTAGGACAGTAGCAGACTTCCACCCAGCCGACCGTCTGGTCGGCACAAACCCTCGCCTCGTTCATGTTGCGCAGGTATTCGCCCGCGGCGACCGAGCCTTCCCCCAATGTGGCGCGCTCAATCGCTTCCAGCAGCGTGGCCCGGCAACCATCTTTCACTCGAGCTCGCACCAGGTATCGCATGCGCTATAGATGACTATCCTCAGACACCGGCTCCGGCTGCACGCCTGAATTTACCATCGAATTAGGCATAATCGCGCCGTGGGCCGGTTTCCGATTGTCCGACGTCCTCAGAACTAGGTCAGCAATTCCCGAGACACAGACTCCCACCGATAGGAGAAGATGGCGTCGGTGGAACGGATTCGGCTATGCGTTACGCGCTCTTACCGCGGCCCGCTCCAAATTCGAACGATCCCAATTTCCAAGAATTGCTCCTGCTTCATAGGTGCTCTGGCAAAACTCCAGCAATAATTGCCCGGGAGTGTCCGACGATCGAACATCGTCATACATCAGAAAGAATTCGCTTTTCTCCGTACTATAGAAAGCCTTCGTGGGGCGCACCCGGTGTTCCTTAAATCCCGCCGGCTCCGGCGCGGCATACGCGTAGAAGGCCGCATCCCTCACTATCTCGCCATCCCCGGGCCAAAACCCCACGCTGATTACTTCGTGGGAGTAGGCTTCTTTGGTGATCGGGTCCGCGCCCGGGCGCTCCGGCGCACTTCTCCCGGAAAAGCGCGTCACCGCCAGATCGAAACTGCCCCAGAAGAAATGGACGGGGCTGACCTTGCCAATGAATCGTGAGCGAAATTCCCAAAAAACGGTGTCCACGCTAACGAGAATTTGCCAGAAGCGATGCGCATATTCGCCATCGTATGCCGCATGACTCTCATCCAGATTGAATCGAACAGGCCGAGGCACTTCGACGGGCATGGGCCACACTTTCACATCGATGCCGAGTGAATGCAACGCGCCCATGAATTCCGAATAGAATTCGGCAACGGTACGGGGGACGAGGCGGAAAGCCCTGCTTTCCCCGAGACTGGTGGTAATCTCCAGGGTGTGAGCGATGAAATCGAAATTAACCTCAAAAATTCCCTTATTGTAGGGTATCGGTGAGGTCGTTAAACCGCGAGCGGTGACGTAGAGAGTCGACCCCCACCAATGGTTGATCTGCGGGCTAAGCGCGAGACGGACTTTCCCAACGATTTGGGTCCACATGTGCAGGGTGGCATAGGTATCCTTCCATTCGGCGAGCGGAAGCGCAGGCCAGGAATCAGATTGTGTCATGCGAACTCTCTCCTGCTCGGAGCGCGCCACGCGTAGAACCGCTTCGAGGTTTGCCGCACCGAGACAGACTGCTTTCGTCCAAAACAGCAACCGAGTGGAAGTTTATATCATAGCCGTCGGCTGTGCAGGTCGGGTTGGGATTTGAGCCGCCTTCACGCGGTCACTCGCCTGATGAACGCAAAAATCGGAGACTAGCTCAATACTCATTCCCCGAACCCAATTGACCGCAATCCTCCGACCGTCTACCATCCTCGTTTCGCTCCGCGCCCATGCTCAATGAGACCATCGCCCACTACAAAATCCTCCGCAAGCTTGGCAGCGGCGGCATGGGCGTCGTCTACGAAGCCGAAGACACCAAACTCGGCCGTCGTGTCGCCCTGAAATTTCTCCCGGAAGCCACCCACCGCGATCCACAGTCTCTCGAACGCTTCCTCCGCGAAGCCCGCGCCGCCTCCGCGCTCAATCATCCCGGTATTTGCATCATTCACGCCATCGAAGAACACGATGGCCGGACCTTCATCGCCATGGAATTGCTCGAAGGGCAGACTCTCGACAAATTGATCCCCCTTGGTTCCCTTCCGGTTCCGCGCACCATCGACATCGGCATCCAGCTCGCCGACGCCCTCGACGCCGCCCACAAAAAAGGCATCATCCACCGCGATATCAAGCCCGCCAACATTTTCGTCACCGAGCGAAGTGCCGTCAAGATTCTCGATTTTGGCCTCGCCAAACTCCTCCCCGAACACCACGCAAACCTCGCCGGCGAAACCCTCGACGATCCGGAGACTCTGCTCCTCACCAGTCCCGGCACCGCCGTCGGCACCATCTCTTACATGTCACCCGAGCAAGCGCGCGGCGAGGAACTTGATGCTCGAAGCGACCTCTTCTCCCTCGGCGCCGTGCTCTACCAAATGGCTACGGGCAAGCAGCCTTTTCCTGGCACTACCAGCGCCGTCGTCTTCGACAACATCTTGCACAACGCTCCCGTGGCTCCCGTCACCCTCAATCCCAACGTCCCTTCCGAGCTCGAGCGCATCCTCAACAAAGCCCTCGAAAAAGACCGCGACGTCCGCTACCAGGTCGCCGCGGAATTGCGCGCCGACCTCAAACGCCTCCAACGCGAATTGGACTACAGGAAGGCCACGCCCGTCCCCGCTTCTTCAGGTCGCATCTCAACGCCATTGTCCACGCCAGACGCCCAACCCGCCGAGCCACCGCGCTCGCCTTCAAGCAGTTCCGTCCTGATCGCCGCCGCCAGCAAGAACAAATTCGGCACGGGCCTGGCACTTGCAGCTGCTCTCCTCTTGCTCGTCGCCGCCGCCTTCGGCATCTACTCGCTGGTGTGGCGCGCACAGCATCTGCCTTTTGAAAAAGTGAAGATCGAAAATCTGACCAACAGCGGACATGTCTTCTTGACAAGGCTCTCTCCCGACGGAAAATATTTGTTGCTCGTCAGCGAAGAAAACGGGCTGCAGTCGCTCTGGCTGCGGCATATCCCCACGGGCAGCAATACGCAGGTGGTCGCCCCATTTGCGACGCGCTATGCGGGATTGACATTTTCGCCCGACGGAGATTACATCTATTTCGTGCGCCGCGATGAAGAGGAGCAGTCGATCGCTTCTCTGTATCTGGCGCCCCTGCTGGGCGGAACGCCGCGATTGATGATCAAGGACGTGGACAGCCCCATCGCATTTTCCCCGGATGGGCAGCGCTTCGCCTATCTCCACCAGCACGAAGATTCTTCGCTGATGGATTTGTATCTCGTCCACAAGGATGGTTCTCCGGACCGCGCGTTATTCAATCACAAGCCAATTTCGACGGACAGCCTCACCCTCACTTGGTCGCCGGACGGAAAAACGATTTTGATCCCCGTGGTGCAGCCGACACCAAATGACTTCGGCGGCTTTGTCGCGGTCGACGCCGCGAGCGGAGAGCAGAAGCTGGCCGCGCCCGCGAAGGACCGCGCCTACTTCGATCCCTCGTGGATGCCGGACGGCAACGGCGTCCTGGTTTCCGCGTCTCTTGCGGAAACCGGTTTCGAACGGACGCAACTCGGAATCGTTTCATATCCGGGAGGAGAATTTCGCCTGCTCACCACGGACACCAACCGCTATCTGCACCCGAGCCTGGCGTCCGATGGCCGCACGATTGCCGCCAGTCAGGCGCAGCTCAAATTCGAGCTCGGCGTTGCCCCCGCATCCTCGCCCGACTCGGTGCAACCGGTGCCGTTGTCGTCTCGATTGAGTATCTGGCGATGGGATTGGATGCCCGACGGGCGTCTGGTCATCCCGCAAGGGCCTGACATTCGAATCGTTAGCACCGCCGGAAGCGAGAGCGTCGTGGCCTCGAATATGCGGCATCCTCCGGACCAGGCCGCTTCCTGCGGCGGCGGGAAGTACATCGTGTTCCGTCAGTTCGGTGGGGTGAGTGGCGTGGCCACAAATCTGTGGCGCATAGATGCGGGGGGAACCAACCTCAAGCAGCTCACATTCGGATTGAACGAATCCGATCCGGAATGTTCGCTCGACGGAAAATGGGTCTACTACGTGGATCGCGGCGATAACCGTTATTTGAAACGGATTTATCTCGAAGGTGGGCTTGCGGAAACTATCGTCTATGCGCCCACCGGTCTTTACGCGCTTTCTCCGGACGGAAAAACAATCGTGAAGGACGAAGTGCGCGATTCCGATCATCAGTTGATGCTGGCGCTTTATTCGATCGAGGAAAAGAAAAAATCCTATATCGAATACGACCAGAGAGCTCTGCGGGGATTTGCGTTTCTGCCGGACGGAAAATCGGTCGCATACCTGGTGCGGGAAAAAGCCGTGGATAATCTTTGGGCCCGCCCCGTGGATGGATCGCCTAGCCGCCCGTTGACGCACTTCACGTCGGAATCGATTTATGCTTTCCGGTATTCTCCCGACGGCGCGAAAATTGCCATCGAACGCGGGCACACGGAGTCCGACGCGGTGCTCCTTCGCGACGCCTCTCAGTAGAAAACAATCAAAGCCGGCAGAGAAAAATCAAAGACCGATTACTTGATCTCCGCGCCTCCAGGATTGGGCGTCGTGGGAACATTTGCGTTGGCGCGGGCGAAGTAGCCGCGGCGCGCGCGGACCTGGTAGCCCTTGTGTTCGGGCACTTCGATGCGGATCTTATGGTAGCGGCCATCGAGGACGTAGTTCGTTGGAAGATAGGCGATGGAATACTGGTTGCGAAGTTCGTCGCCGATGTCCTGGAACGACTGATCGAGATCGTCCACGTGGTAAGGAAAAAACGCGCGGCCGCCAGTTTCTTCGGCCAGTTCCTGGAGAATTTTGTCACCGTCCGTGAGGTGATATTTGCGGTCGCCCATCTTGCTTGGATCGGTTTGCGAGAGGGAAATCCATTGCGTGCTGGTGCTGATCGTGTAAATGACCACGCTGGTGCGCTGGGCCATTTCGATGGCGTCCGCGCGCGTGTGTGTCGATAAGTTGTCCTCGCCATCGCTGATGAGAATCATGACGCGGCGCACCACGTCCATCTGATCGCCCGGGGGACGCGGCGGATGGCTCAGCTCTTTCACGCACGCTTCGTAGATCGCGTCGTAAATTGCGGTGCCGCCGCCCGCGCGCGTCTTGGTGATCTGGTCGCGCAGTGCTCCGGCATCGCCGGTGAAGCCCTGGACGATTTGCGGTTCGTCGTCGAAGGTCATCACAAAAGCTTCATCTTTATTGCGGCGAAGCACGCTAAACAGAAAATTGACGGAAGCGTCCTGCTCGAACTTGATGCGGTCGCGGATACTGTTGGAAGTGTCCAGCAACATGCCGATGCGCAGAGGCAGATCGGACTGCCTGCTGAAATAACGGATTTCCTGCGGAGCCTTGTCGTCCCAAATCTTGAAGTCGCCCTTTTCGAGTTCGGGGACGAGTTTGTTGCGGCGGTTGAGCACGGTGAAAAGCACGTCGACAAGGTTGACCACCGTCTTAATCGTTTGATCGCTCTGCTGGGTGGGGTCCTGTTTCGGTGCTGCTGACTGTGCCGGTGCGGGCGTCTGAGGCTTCGCGTCCGGCGAAGACGTCTGAGGCTTAGTGACCGGGGAGGATGCTTGAGGTTTGGCCGGTGAAGATTGTTGCGCCCGGTCGGTCAGCGGAAGGAGCAACACCGCGGACGCCAAGAAGATCGAAGTGATTGTCCGTCGCATTTGCATCGATTATAGGTACCCCGCCAGCGCAGCGTCAATTCGGCTCTGCGGTTCTCCAGCAGCGTCACAAAGTTTTTTCAAATATTCGCGCAATTCAACGGGCAACACGGCGCGAACTTCGATCCATGCGCTGGTCCGGGGCTGCGCAAAGCCGAGCTTTGCGGCATGCAGAAAATTGCGTCCCAGGGGCGGCAATGTTGTTTTACCCACGCGCAATTCGCTTGCCGCCCCATAGAGCGCATCGCCCACTACGGGATGCTTCAGTGCGGAGAAGTGCACGCGAATCTGATGCGTGCGCCCGGTATGGAGTTGGACTTCCACCAGCGTCGTGCTGTCGATCTTGGCGAGAGCCTTCCAATCCGTACGGGCCTCGCGGGGATTGGCGATGTCCGCTCCGTGCCAGGATTTGCGCAGCGTCGTCATGCGCGTGCGATGGATGGGATCGCGCCCAATGGCCAGCTCGATTCGCCCGCTCTTCTCTCCGAGAATGCCCTGCACCAGCGCGATATACGTTTTCGCAATGGCTCGCTGGCGAAAAGCTTCGCCCAGCTTGGCGTGCGCCGCGTCGTTCTTGGCGACAAGGATCACCCCCGAGGTTTCCTTGTCCAGCCGATGTACGATTCCCGGCCGCAACGGATCGCCGGTCTGCGAAAGCGCTTGCCCGCGTCCAAGAAGCGCGTTGACGAGTGTGCCCGAAACATTGCCGGCGCCGGCGTGAACGGTCATGCCAGCGGCCTTGTTGATGGCGATAACGTCGTCGTCTTCGTAAAGCACATCGAGCGAAATCGATTCCGCTTCGGCGCGAGTCGCCGGCCGCGGATGGGCCCGCACGGTGATGATTTCACCGCCATGAAGTTTCTGGGAAGATTTCGCGGCCTTGCCGTTGACAAGGACAAGCCCGCCATCGATGAGTTCTTGCACGCGCGAGCGCGAGAGTTCCGGGCAATGGGCGGCCACGAACCGGTCGAGCCGCGTCCCAGCGTCGGTAGCTACCGCCAGAAGTTCATGAATCTCGGGTTGGGTCTCAGCCGGCACAGGCCGATTGTAGCAGGCTGTCGAGAGGGGTATATCCTGAAGGGGAACGCCGGGGAAGATCAAGAAGTTCGGAGAACGGAGAGGAGGGGTTTGGAACTCTGCGGGATGGGAGGCGCCGATGCCACAATTTAAAGCAAGCGTTACTGCTTTGCCGGAATCACGAGAGGGCCTGTGTAGTAGCCCTGGCGAGTCTTGATAGTGACGCCTTCGCGCGTGGTACGGACTTCCACCTTGTGATAACTAGCGTTGCGGTTGTTGCCGTGAGGCACGTATGCCAGGGTGTACTCGTGGCGAGCTTCTTCGGTTATTCGCGAATAGAGCCTTTCCATGGCGGCGCTTTGGACGGCGTAATAGATGTCGCCGCCCGAGTCGTTCGCATAATTGACCAGGCGGGAGAATTTTCGCTTTAAGGAATGGCCGACAGCCAAACTGTATACGGATACATTGTCGTGAAGGAGAGTCCCGAGAGTGTCGGAATACGTATGACGGTTAAATTGAGGTCCGTTGAGACCATCGGAGATCAGAAGGATGATCTTGCGGCGACTGGTTCCGCGATCATGGAGCAACTCAGCGGCGGAATGGACGGCGTCGTCGAGCGCTTTGGTTGGGCGGGACCCAAAGTTAGTTGGCGCCCCCGGGGGCGGTTCCCCCACTCCGAGTGGATGGCTCGATGGCGAGGAAACGAATGGGACGGGGCCGGCTGTAGAAGGACCGCTGTGGTCTTGGGCATCCTCCAGGTCTGCCCATAGCTTGTTGAGATCGCCGGTGAATCCTTCCGCTCGATAGAAAGCCAGGTCGAAACGGCAGATAAGGGCCTCGTCGCTCGGACTAATTCCAGCGGTGATGGCGCGCAGAGTGGGAGCCATCTGTGCGGCATCCATCGCTTTCAGATCGTCGTCGATGAGGACGACCAGCGAGAGCGGAAAAGCTTCGGCAGTGAAAACGTCAATGGACTGTTCAACGTTGTCGTCGTAGATGCGGAACTCTTCCCTATGAAGATCAGGAACGAGATTGCCGTGGCGATCTTTGGCAGTGACAGGGAGGACGACGAGATCGGAATTGACGCTGATCTTGGTTCGGGCTTCGCTCTGCTGGGTGCTGGGCTGCGGTAGCTGTTGTGTTTGGGCGGCGGAAATTTCTTGTGCGGACGATTGCTCCGCCTGAACGAAGGTGGAGCTAGCAGCTAGCATCATAGCGAACAGCCTTCTCGGCATACGAATGGCTCTCAGGGCTCAAATCTTGCTGAAGATTCTGACGCCAGTTGGGGAAGAAAGGTGGCCAAACCTCTGTAGTGCTGATTTTAACTTTTGCTCCATCTTCTTTTTTCTTCCTCCTTGCTAAAGACCTAAAGATTCTCCATTTTTCCGGCGGGTGGCGCGGTCTTAAATGCTTTTTGCCGTATCGCCGTAAGCGTCCGGTTCTACCGTCCGTGCTAGGAGTGTGTGAGTGAGGATGATGCCTCTGTGGACGCTTTTCCGAAATTCCGGTTAGAATGCCGTACATCTCGGACGACTGCGCTAAAACCACGTCAACGAGGAGTCTTCCATGCAGATCAGGCTAGCCAGCGTAATGGTTGACAACCAAGAGAACGCTCTCCGCTTCTACACCGCCGTCTTGGGCTTCGTGAAGAACAAGGACATACCCATGGGTCCATTCCGTTGGTTGACCGTGTCTTCGCCGGAGGGCGCGGAAGGCGTCGAGCTAGTGCTGGAGCCTATGGGTTTCGCGCCTGCTCAGACGTATCAAAAGGCCCTGTTTGCTGCTGGCATTCCAGTCACGGCGTTCCTAACCAGCGATATCCAATCGGAGTACGGGCGGCTAAAGGCGCTTGGCGTCAGCTTCCGTGGTGAACCAAAGAGCATGGGGCCAATCCTCGCCGTCCTGTTTGAGGACACCTGCGGCAACCTCATCAACCTGGTTCAACCTACAGCCTAACGCCACGGTCGATAGGGAGGCGCCGCAGCAAGGAGTTCACTCCGTAATGATGCGGTCGGCCCACTCCACCAGGCCGACAAAGATTGCGGGATTGCCGAATTTTGCGCCCGATTGAGTTACGTCTGCTTCCGTGACCCCACGGGCCCGGCTGCAGGCTCCTCAAGCAAAGACAGGAATGTGTTTAGCGAAAACCTTTTCGAAGGTTTCGCTGAGCGGAGGCCAGCCTACGGGCACGACGGCGCTGGCAGTGGCTTTGCGCATCAACGAGGTGGCTTCGCCGAGGAGGAAAATCTGAACCTCGTGACCGGCTTCGGCGAGCGCCAGTCCATGCAAGAAGGGAAACGCGGCCTTGGTGGGGTCGTCGGAGCCCCAGGCACTCTTCATCATGATTTTGAGCATTTTCTTTTTTGGCTCCTCGGCCTTCGCGCCCAAGGATAGAAAAGGCAAACCTAACAATTGAGCAAGAAAGCGGCGTCGCGCCATATTTTTCTCCTGGTGTGAATGTTGATCTGAATCTTCCGAATGGGAATTGGCGCGGAGTGTACCCTATTTTTCCTTAGTGTGTCTTTTCTTTATTGCGTCTTTTCCGCGACCGCGCAAGCAGTCTTTGTCTTCGCGATCGTCTGGCCTGTGCCACTCGCCGCCAGAAGAGGCTAACCAGCAGCATGCGCGCTCGTCTAGAATCTGTGGCGGAGGAGAGAACCATGCGCAAAGTTTTGTTCTTGTTGTTGTTTGTTCCGGGGGTTCTGTTGACGTGCAGCGCGCAAGAACCGGCGCGGACTGCGAACGGGGATGTTTCCGGGCGATGGGTGGTGAACACGGACTTTTACGGGACGACGATCTATTTTCGGATGGAGCTGAAGCAGGAGGGAGAAAAGCTGAGCGGGAATTTTGATGGGGACAAGCTGGAGGGAACGCTCAAAGGCAGCTCGATCTATTTTCTAGCCAAGGACGAACAGGGCGGGACGGACGAAGGCAAAGCCACAGTTCAAGGCGGGACCATTACCGGGACGGTGGTGTTTACGCACGCAGACGATGCTGCACATCCGGAGATGCACAAGTTTACGGCGGAACTCGTTCCGGCGCGGCGGGCGGGAACGCCGCAGCGGCATGAATTCACGCCGGCCACTTTTTACCGGCAATTTTCGGCGGCCAACAAACCGGTGCTGACGATCTCACCCGGCGACAGCGTGCACACGACGACAGTGGATGCGGGAGGAACGGATGAAAAGGGCGTGACGCGCGTCCTGGGCGGAAATCCAGAGACGGGGCCATTTTTCGTGGAGACGGCTTCGCCAGGAGACACGCTGGTGGTGCACTTAGCGCGGCTACGGCTGAATCGCGATTGGGCCGAGAGCGATGACTTTGTCGTGGGGCGCGCGCTGGACAGCGATCTGGCGGTGAAGATGAAGGACGGAGGGAAGACGGTGCGCTGGCATCTGGACGCGGAACACGGAGTGGCCACGCCGGAAAAACCGGCGGAGCATCTGACGCGATACGCGGTGCCATTGCGGCCAATGCTGGGATGCGTGGCAGTGGCGCCAAACGTGGCGCAAGCGGCTCCGGGGACGGGGGACTCCGGGCGCTACGGCGGGAACATGGACTTCAACGAGATGGTGGAGGGCGCGACAGTCTATCTGCCGGTGAGTGTGCCGGGGGCGCTGCTGTATGTGGGCGATGGGCACGCCATGCAGGGTGATGGGGAGCTCAACGGCAACGCGCTGGAAACGTCGATGGACGTGGAGTTCACGGTGGATGTGATTCCGGGGAAACGGATCATGGGGCCGCGCGTGGAGTCCGCGACGCACATCATGGCGATGGGGCTGGACGGGTCGCTGGATGATGCGTTCCGCACGGCCACCGCGAACATGGCGCAGTGGCTGACGGACGAATACAAGTTGACGCCGTCCGAGGTGGCGCAGGTGCTGGGCACATCAGCAGAATATAAGGTGAGCGAGGTGGCTGACCGCAACGCCGGCATCGTGCTGAAAATCAACAAGGAACGGCTGAAATCGCTGGCGAGTGCGGGGAAGTGAAAGAATAAAGACCGGGTCTGAAGACCCGCCATACAAGGAGTGTCACGAGGTCTCAACGGTGCGTCGCGACTTGAAGAAACCGTTCATGGCCGAAAGAACCAAGAGGAGGCCGACGGCGAAAATGGGCGCCCAGGGGATCCAATTCCAGATGGGCCGATCAATCATGGCTACCGTCGGATTGGCGGGGTCGTACAAGACAATCACTGGAACATTTTCTCTTCCTGCGATTGAGTTTCCCAGCCAATCCTGAAAATGGACGAAGCGATCGTTGGTGTGGAATTCGACGATGGGCATATACCCTGTCGAAGAAAATGATCCCGAGGAGCTGCGGAAATTCTCCTGCTTATAGCCGACGATCCTTCCGGGCACCCTCGTGCCTTCGCGGATCAGATGAAAATGAGCGTGGCCCATGAAATAGCCAAGGCTGAAGAGAAACAGTCCTGCGAGCACTTGCGGGATCCACGCGTAGCGAAGGATTTTTGTTTTGTTGCCGGTCAACCGCGCAACGAGTTCTTCGGCAGAAGCCAAGGCCTTGCCCCAATCGGAGGCGGCCGTAGCCAGTCACGCGCGTATCCGCCTCTGAGCGCCAATGTAGCATAGCAAGGCAACGCGGCGTTTTCGCGGTTTCGAGATTTGTTCCTAAAAGCGAAGTGCAGCCGGCTTCGTCGTAGCTCTACTTCGGCCCGGCCAGACTTCTTGTCTGTGCTTCCTTTCACCCGCGCGTCGCGAGTCTTTGGAATAAAGGCCAAAGGCCCCGCATAACCCGACCCTGCCGATATAAACGCCGCTTATCTATCTAGGCGCGGCCCGCTACAAGAGCACTAAAAGACCCGCCGTCCGTGTCGTACCGTTGTACGAAGCCGAGATCGTGGCGGAAGTTGAGAGGAGAACAATGGAGGTGTTCACCGTGAAGGTCGCGCTGGTGGCTCCGGCCGGAACGAACACGCTGGAAGGCACGCGGGCCGCGCCGTTGCTGCTGGAAAGCATGACAGTTGCACCACCTGCGGGAGCTGGCGCGCTGAGCGTTACCGTGCCCGTGGAAGTTTGTAGGCCGCCAATCACGTTCGTCGGGTTCAGCGTCAGCGACGAAAGAGTAGCCGGTGGAGGAGGCGCAGGCGCCACCGTGAGTGAGGCCGATCTGGTCACGCCACCGTAGGCCGCGGAGATGACCGTAGTCGATGCGGCCACGGCGCTGGTGCTGACCGTGAACGTCGCGCTGGTAGCTCCGGCCGCGACCGCCACGCTGGAAGGCACGCGGGCCGCACCGTTGCTGCTGGAAAGTGCGACAGTCGCACCACCTGCGGGTGCTGCTCCGTTCAACGTCACCGTACCCGTGGAGGAATTACCGCCAGTAACGCTGGTGGGATTCAGCCCCAGCGAAGCGAGAGTGGGTGGTGGAGGAGGCGCAGGCGTCACGGCGAGTGAGGCCGTCCTGGTTGCGCCGCCGTAGGCCGCGGAGATGGTGACTGCAGTCGATGCAGTCACGACACTGGTGCTGACCGTGAAGGTTGCGCTGGTAGCTCCGGCGGGAACCGTGACACTGGAAGGCACCGTGGCCGCCGCCGTGTTGCTGCTGGACAGCGCGACTTGCGCACCACCCGCGGGAGCCGGCCCGCTCAGCGT
>WNFA01001389.1_pt1 | contig 21586 bp, 21 predicted proteins | sample 5400481 | NCBI WGS metagenome assembly WNFA01 (sample SAMN13153340, study PRJNA577476) | soil metagenome | isolation source: 120 cm saprolite under Douglas fir tree site 2 hole 1 replicate 2 | place: USA:California | collected 2015-04-18
CGTTCCTCAAGGCGTGCCGCGAGCGCTACGGCCTTGCCATCGCCGGGCTGATGTGCCTTCCGCCAGCGCATGAACCGCCGGCGCCGCATTTCGCCCTGACCGCCAAGATCGCACGGCGCAACGGCCTCTCGCTGTTGTCCATGGGCATGAGCGCGGACTTCCCGCTCGCCATCGAGTTCGGCGCCACCCATGTGCGGGTTGGCACCGCGATCTTCGGCGAAAGGGCCACGCGGGGCGAAACTCAGGCCTAATATCGAATTGCGATTCGCGTCTTTGGCCCAAGGACCGCAAGCAGACGTCGCAGGTTGTTCGCCGCGAGCGCAACGCAGCCCGCGGTCGGCGATCGGTTGGGCCGCGCCACATGCATGAACACGGCGCTGCCTCGGCCTGCCACCCGGGGGCGGGTGTTGTGGTCGATTTCGACGATGAAATCGTAGAGGTGGTCGGTCCGCCAAAGGCGATCGCCGCCGTCGGAGGCGGCGCGTCGAAACGGGCGGTTATACCGCCGGTCGGTGGTATCCTCGCACCAGGCGAGGTCGGGGGTGATGCGGTGGGCGGGCAGCAACGTGCGCGGGTGCCAGTGGCGATCGGCCCGCCACCACAGGCGGATCAGCCGAAATCGGCCCCGCGGGGTCGCGCCGTCGCCCTCGAATTTGTTGGCGCGGATGCCCCCTCGGCCGAGCACGACCGGGAGCGCCAGCGGGCCAGCGAGCAGAATGCCCAGGGTCGGGCGGCCCGGTCGGGCCCGCACCCGGATCAGAGAGAAAGCGCGGCGGCGCATGGACCAAGCCCTGGCATCCGAGCCCATGAACCTATCGTAGAAGTAGCAAACCGGCTTGCTCTTTTACCCCCGAATGCTCTATTTCGCGCGACGCCGTTCCGGGGTGATGCCGATTCTGGGGCCGAGGAATGACGAATACCCGCAAGATCCTGATCGTGGACGACGACTCCGAACTGCGCGAGGCGCTGGTCGAGCAGCTCGCGCTGCACGAGGAATTCGAATCGATCGCGGTCGACAATGGCACCAAGGGCGTGCAGGCGGCCAAGGCCGGGCAGATCGATCTCGTGATCATGGATGTCGGGCTGCCCGACGTCGACGGGCGCGAAGCCGTGCGCATCCTGCGCAAGAACGGCTTCAAGGCGCCCATCATCATGTTGACCGGACACAATACGGATTCCGACACCATCCTCGGGCTCGAGTCCGGCGCCAACGACTACGTGACCAAACCATTCCGCTTTGCCGTGCTGCTCGCGCGCATCCGCGCGCAGCTGCGCCAGCACGAGGCGAGCGAGGACGCCGTATTCACCATCGGCCCGTACACGTTCCGCCCGAGCTCGAAGATTCTGCTCAATCCCAAGGGCAACAAGGTGCGGCTCACGGAGAAGGAGACCGCGATCCTGCGATATCTCTATCGCGCCGGCCAACGTCCGGTTTCGCGCGAGACCTTGTTGCAGGAGGTCTGGGGCTATAATTCCGGCGTCACCACCCACACGCTCGAGACGCACATCTATCGGCTGCGCCAGAAGGTCGAGAGGGACGCTGCCAGCCCTGCCATCCTCGTTACCGAAGCGGGCGGTTACAAATTGGTGCCGTAACCGCCCCCCATGGCCATCGACGACGACATCGCCTTCCTCGAACGCGTGCCGACGCTCGGTCTCTTGGGGCGGCCGGCGTTGCGCATTCTGGCGATCGGGGCGGAGACTCGACACCTCGACGGCGGGGAGGTGCTGTTCAACGCCGGCGACGAGTCGGAGGGCGGCTTCGTCGTGCAGGAGGGCCGATTCAACCTCTCGTCTGCGGAAGACGGCAAGGACCTCACCGTCGGCCCGTGCACGCTTCTGGGAGAGGTCGCGCTGTTCACCGAGACCAGGCGCCCGGCGACCGCCAAAGCGCTCGAGCCCGCGACCGTGCTGTGCATTCCGCGGCCGCTTTTCATCAGGATGTTGGACAGCTTCCCGGATGCGGCGCGCAAGCTGCGCGCGACGCTCGCGGGCCGGCTCGATCAAGCGACGCGCGAGATCGTCGATGTGCGCGCCTTTCTCGACGCGCACGAACCAAAGTGATTGCGCATCGCGCTCGCTACACCTCGAGTGTCGCCGTCACCGGGACGTGGTCGGAGGGCCGCGACGAGCCGCGCCACTGCTTGAGCACGCGCATGCCGATGACGCGGTCGGCGAGCGCGGGCGCGGCCGTCCTTCTGCGCGGCCACGAGCTTCTGGCATTCGACCGGCGTGTGCGACACCACCCGCAACATCTGTTTGTGGCTCCAGACGTCGTGCTCGAGCGGCGCGACGTTGAGATCGCCGAGCAGAATCATGCGGTTCGAGTCGTGACAGCGCAGCGCCGAGGACGCTCGCATCTCGTCGAGAAAGGCGAGCTTGTGCGCGAATTTGGGATTGACCGCCGGATCGGGGACGTCGCCGCCCGCCGGCACGTAGAGGTTATGCAGCGTGATCGGATCGCGCAGCCCCGCGCGCTCGCCGAGCACGGCCGAGATGTGCCGGCAGTCGGCCTTGCCGCAAAAGGACTGGATGTTGAAGCTTTCGAACGGCAGGCGCGAAAGCACGACGACGCCGTGATAGCCTTTCTGTCCATTGAGCGCCACGTGCTGGTAGCCGAGACGCTTGAAGCGCTTGAGCGGAAACCTGTCGTCGGGACACTTGGTTTCCTGCAGACAAAGCACGTCGGGGCGAACCGCCTTCACGAACCTCGCGACGCTGTCGATGCGCAACCGCACCGAATTGATGTTCCAGGTCGTAATCGTCAGCCGCATCAGGAGAATTGAGAGATCGGTGGTCAGCGCTCAGTGATCGGATGCGCGTCGTAACTGGCGATCGTTCGCCAGAAGGTCAAGCGCCGTCTGATCAGTGATGACTGGGTACGGATACGCGCTTACTGGATGTAGCGCGTATAGTCGATCTTGAACAGGCTGGGATCGGGCCGCTTGCTGTTGTCGAGGTTGGAGACGGCAACCGTGGTGTCGTAGCCCTGCGGGTCGGTGATCGTCCACTGCTTCAACTTAAAATCCTTGGCGCCGACCATCATCACCAACCGGCTGGTGCCGATGAGCGGTTGCGTCTCTTCGATGGTAACGGTCACGAACGTGTCGTCGGCACGCACGCCTACGATGTTCGTCTCCTTCAGGAGGTCGATACGCTCGGAGAGAAGAAAGCGCAGCGGCGTCTGCGAGAGCGGATAAAGATCCTGCGTGGCGAGCTTGCGGTCGCGCACCACGACCGACTGGCCATCGGCGATGATCTCGATTCGGCTCGGCTGCTCATAGTCGAAGCGGACCTTGCCGGGCTTCTGGATGTAGAACTCGCCCCTGACGCGGCTGCCGTCGGGACCGATCTGGACAAAATCGCCGACCAATTGCTGGATGCTCGAAAGATAGGCGCTGACCTTGTCGACCTGCGCGCGCTGGGCGGAGTTGAAACCGGTGGTGGTCGACGACGGTGTTGCGGCGGCCTCGGGCTCGCGCTCGAGATGGAAGAGCGATTTCAGGGCGGATCCGGCGGCTTGTGCCGCCGTGCCGGTTCTGGTCGAAGAGGAAGCCCCTTCCTTCGGGAGCGGTGCAGGCGTCGGTAGCGGAATGGGCTCGGCGCTCGCCGCCGAAGTCAGCGCGGCCATGCCCAGCGCCGCCCCAACCAACAGTCCCCGGCCCATGCCAGCCATGGTCCCTCTCCCAGCGTCCCCTCCGGTCGGTAGCCGCCCCGTGTGGCGAGAAGACGACGAATTTTGGCAAAAAGCCCTTAACAGCCGCTCACGGAATTCTCAATAACGCTCGGCGTCCTCTTCGCCGACCAGGATCTCGCGCTTACCGGCGTGGTTGGCCTGGCCCACGACGCCTTCCTTCTCCATGCGCTCCATGAGCGAAGCCGCCCGGTTGTAGCCGATCTGCAACCGGCGCTGGATGTAGCTGGTCGAAGCCTTGCGGTCGCGCATGACAACCTGCACCGCCTGCTGGTAGAGGTCGCCGCCTTCGGGCTGGCCCATGCCGGTCGCGTCGAAGACCGCATCGCCGTCCTCGTCCTCGTCGTCCGCCACGGTGACGGCCTCGAGGTATTGCGGCGTGCCTTGCGATTTGAGATGGCGTACGACCTTCTCGACCTCCTCGTCCGAGCAAAACGGTCCGTGCACGCGGCTGATGCGTCCGCCGCCGGCCATGTAGAGCATGTCGCCCTGCCCCAGCAGCTGTTCGGCGCCCTGCTCGCCCAGAATGGTGCGGCTGTCGATCTTGGAGGTGACCTGGAACGAGATGCGGGTCGGAAAATTGGCCTTGATCGTGCCGGTGATGACGTCGACCGACGGCCGCTGCGTGGCCAGGATCACGTGCAGACCCGCCGCGCGCGCCATCTGGGCGAGGCGCTGCACCGCGCCCTCGATGTCCTTGCCGGCAACCATCATCAAATCCGCCATCTCGTCGACGATGACGACGATGAAGGGCAGCGGCTCGAGGTCGAGCTCCTCGTTCTCGTAGATCGCTTCCCCGCTCTGCTTGTCGTAACCGGTGTGGACGGTGCGGGTGAGCTTCTCGCCTTTCGCCTTGGCCTCGGCCACGCGCGCGTTGTAGCCGTCGATGTTGCGCACGCCGAGCTTCGACATCTTCTTGTAGCGCTCTTCCATCTCGCGCACCGCCCATTTGAGCGCGACCACGGCTTTCTTGGGATCGGTGACCACCGGCGTGAGCAGGTGCGGGATGCCGTCGTAGACCGACAGCTCGAGCATTTTCGGGTCGACCATGATCAGCCGGCATTGCTCCGGCCGCAGCCGGTAGAGCAGGCTCAAGATCATGGTGTTGATGGCGACCGACTTGCCGGAGCCGGTGGTGCCGGCAATCAACAGGTGCGGCATGCGCGAGAGATCGACGATCACGGGCTCGCCGCCGATGGTCTTGCCCAGGCAGAGCGGCAATTTCGCGCTGCTGTCGACATAGTCGCGGCTGGCGAGCTGCTCGCGCAGATAGACCTTCTCGCGGGTCGGGTTGGGCAGCTCGATGCCGATCACGTTGCGTCCCGCGACCACGGCGACGCGCGCCGAGAGCGCGCTCATGGAGCGGGCGATATCGTCGGCGAGGCCGATCACGCGCGAGGACTTGATGCCCGGCGCCGGCTCGAGCTCGTAAAGCGTGACGACCGGGCCCGGCCGGGCATTGATGATCTCGCCGCGCACGCCGAAGTCGGCGAGGACGCCTTCGAGCGCGGTCGCGTTCGTCTGCAGTGCGTCGGCGCTGAGCACAGCGCGCCCGATCGCTTTCGGCGCAGCCAGCAGTTCGAGCGAGGGCAGCACATAGCCGCCGCTCGGCGATTTTCGTGGCGCGCGCGGCGTTGCTTTCGGTTTGCGCGCGGCTTGCGGGCTCGCCTCGTCCTCCTCGTCCGCCTCCGGCGCGATCGCCGGCTGCAGCGTGGTACGGGCGCCCGCATCGAACCGCGGTTCGACCCGGGCATGCTGCGGCGTCTCCGAACGCACCGGTGCGCGCGCCGAAGGGCGGCGCGTCAGCGCCCGCGCGAGCCGCGCTTTGAGGCTGAGAAAGCCGTGGGTGATCCAGCCCAGCGGAACCCATCCGCGCGCTTCATCCTCTTCGAGCGGACCCTCCGCATCGTCGCCTTCGGCGCGCCATCCAAAGCCGGCGGCGACCGCGAAGCACAGCAGCATTCCCGCGCCGGACGCGACCGCGACCGCGATGCGCGCCGGCCCTGCGAGCGTTCCGCCGGAAAGCGCCGTCGGCAGCCGCAGCATCCAGTCTCCGATCACGCCGCCGAGCCCAACGGGCAGCGGCCAGGCGCTGCTGCGCGGCAGCGCGGCGGCGCAGCCGGCGGTGAGCAGCACGCCCAGCAGCCAGAACAGCAGGCGCACGCGCTCGCGCTGCATCGGCCGGTGGGTGACGAGGCGCCAGCCCCAAATGGCGATCGGCAGGATGAAGGCGAGCGCGGCCAGGCCGAACAGCTGCGTCAGCAGGTCGGCGACAATGGCGCCAGGCACGCCGAGAATGTTGCGCACCGGCGCATTCGTGGCATGGCTGAGCGAGGGATCCTGCACCGACCAGGTCGCGAGCGCGAGCGCAACGAGTGTCGCGAGCACGATCAGGGTGAGGCCGCCGAGTTCGCGCAGGCGCCGACGTAGACCTTCGCGCATGGCGTCGGAGAGGAAGCTCAGACTGTCGAAGCCGCGGTCGATGGCCGCCATGATCTCCCTCAGCCGAGCACCGCGACGAGGCGGTGGAGCGCCTGTGCCGTCGTGTCCTGGTCCTGCACCATGGCGACGCGGATGTAGCCGCGCCCGGGATTCGAGCCGTCGGCTTGGTCGCGCGCGAGATAGCGGCCCGGCACGACGCGCAGCCCCGCCTCGCGCCACAGCCGCAGCGCCACCGCTTCGTCGCCGCCCTGCGCCGAGACGTCGAGCCACAGAAAGAATCCACCGGCCGGCCGCCGGTAACCGTAGCGGTCGCCGATGATCTGGTCGGCGAGATCGAATTTTTGCGCGTAGAGCCGGCGATTTTCTTCGACATGCGCCTCGTCGCCGTAGGCGGCGATGGCCACGCGCTGCGCCGGCATCGGCACTTGCGGCGCCGAGACGTTGCGCAGCTCCAAGAAGCGCGCGAGGAATTGTCGGTCGCCGGCGGCAAAGCCGATGCGCAGGCCCGGCAGGTTCGAGCGCTTGGACAGCGACTGGAACTCGACCACGTTCGCAAAATCGGGGCCCGCCGCCTCGAGCATGCCCGCGGGCGCGCGTCGGGTGTAGATCTCGGAATAGCATTCGTCGCTGAACACCAGGAAATCGAACCGCCGGGCAAGCGCGACCACGCGTGCGAGATAGGCGAGGTCGGCAACCGCGCCCTGCGGGTTGGCAGGCGAGGCGATGAAGAAAGCAACCGTGCGCGCGAGCAGCTCTTCGGAGAGCGCGTCGAGATCGGGAAGAAAGCCGGTCGCGGCGGTCGCCGGCAGATAGACCGGCTCGCAATTCGCCGCCACCGCGCCCGCGGCATAGGCGGCGTAGAAGGGATTGGGAATGAGCATCGCCGGGCGGCCGCGGCGGCCGCCGACCGAGCGTGCCGCCGCGATGGCGGCGAGAAACAGCCCCTCGCGCGAGCCGTTGAGCACCAGGATTTCACTCCCCGCGTCGATCGGGCGCGGCAGCGCGAAGCGCCGCCCGAGCCAGCCGGCAGCCGCTTGGCAAAACGCGTCGAGGCCTTTGTTCATGGGATAGCGGCCGAACTCGTCGATATGGGCGGCGAGGACCGAGGCGACGAACGCCGGCACTCCATGCTGCGGCTCGCCCACCGCCAGGCTGATCGGCGGCTTGCCGGGCTCGGTGTCGCCCAAGAGCTCGCGCAGCCGCACGAAGGGCGAGCGGCCAACGTCGGCCCGGGCGGGCGAGGGGGGAGGAACGCGTTCGGCGGCGGTCATGAACATCGACAAAGCGGCGCCAGCACCCGCCGCACCAGGGATGTCCTACCATAGGTGCGGCGAGGTTAAGGCGCGATTAACCATCGGTCGCGGCGTGGCGGCGTTGAAGCGCCAAAAAGTGAGGGGTCCCAGCTTGCGCTGGGACCCCCCGACGGCAAGGGCGGTGCCGGGTCTCCGCCCTAACCGTATCTCGTCAATGAACGGTCTCGCCGTGCAGCGCGAGATCGAGACCCTCGCGCTCCACCTCGTCGGTGACACGCAGTCCGATGAAGATGTCGACGACCTTGAGGATGATCAGCGACACGACCGCGTCGTAGACGAAGACGATGACGATGCCTTCGATCTGGTTGATGACCTGCATCGCGTTGCCGTCGATCAGCCCGGCCGTACCGCCGTATTGCTCGACCGCGAACACGCCGGTGAGCAACGCGCCGACCATGCCGCCGACGGCGTGCACGCCGAAGGCGTCGAGCGCGTCATCGTAGCCCAGCATGTGCTTCAAGCCGGTGCAGCCCCAGTAGCAGAACATACCGGCGGCGATGCCGATGAACAGCGAGCCCATCGGGCCGACGAAGCCCGAGGCCGGGGTAATGGCGACGAGGCCGGCAACGGCGCCGGTGCAGATGCCGACGACGGTCGGCTTGCCCCGCATCATCCATTCGACGAGCATCCAGGTGAATGCGGCTGTCGCCGTGGCCATGTGCGTTACCAGCATGGCCATGCCGGCCTGCATGCCCGCGCTCACGGCCGAGCCGGCGTTGAAGCCGAACCAGCCGACCCACAGCAGCGACGCGCCGATGAAGGTGAGGACCATGTTGTGGTTCGGGCCGGTGTCTTTGCGCTTGCCGAGGACGAGGCACGCCATCAGCCCCGCCACGCCGGAATTGATGTGCACGACCGTGCCGCCGGCGAAGTCGAGAACCTTGACCCACGCGTCTGGGTTTCCGGAGGCGAGGAACCCGTCCGGCCCCCAAACCCAGTGCGCGATCGGCGAATAGACGAAGATCGCCCACAGGCCGACGAACCACAGCATCGCCGAGAATTTCATGCGCTCGGCGAACGCGCCCGCGATCAGCGCCGGCGTGATTATGGCGAAGGTCAACTGGAAGCACAGATACACGGTCTCCGGGATGGTCGGCGCCAACGGATTGGGATTGCCGATCCCCTTGGAGATGTCGCTCACGATGCCTTGCAGGAAGGCGCGGTCGATGCCTCCAATGAATGGGGTGCCTGCGCGGAATGCCAGGCTATAGGTGAAGACCAGCCAGAGAATGCTGATGAGACAGGTGACGGCGAAACTCGTCATCACGGTGTCGCCTACGTTCTTCTTGCGCACCATGCCGCCGTAGAACAGGCCCAGCCCCGGAATCGTCATCATCAGGACCAGCGCCACCGAGGTGAGCATCCAAGCGGTGTCGCCGGAATTGGGCGTGCAGTTCTCGAGCACGGCCAATTTCGGATCGGGGTTGCCGGCGCAGGCGGGGGGCGCCGCGTCCGCGACCGGCGCAGCCGCGGCCTCTTCGGCGTATGAGTGGTCGATCACCGACAGGTTCAGGAACAGAGCGAAGAGAGCCCCCAACGCGAGAGCTAGGAGCCCCGCACCGGTTGGCTTCTTGAACGTCATGGGTCTAACTCCTGTCGCTCGACGTGTGGGTGCGGGATCTCAGAGCGCTGCGGCGTCGGTCTCGCCGGTGCGGATGCGCACGGCGGCGTCGAGGGCGAGGACGAAGATTTTTCCGTCCCCGATTTGACCGGTCTTGGCGGCTGCGCAGATGGCGTCGATCGTCCTGTCGACCTCGTTGGCTGCGACCGCCACTTCGATCTTGATTTTCGGCAAGAAGCTCACTGCATATTCGGCGCCGCGATAAATTTCGGTGTGGCCCTTCTGGCGCCCGTAGCCCTTGACCTCGGTCACGGTCATTCCATGCACGCCGATCCCGGTCAGCGCGTCGCGGACCTCGTCGAGCTTGAAGGGCTTGATGATGGCCATGACGATTTTCATGGGTTCGGCCCCCCGCTTGGGCCCTCCCTGCGGGAGCAGGGTTGACGACAGTCTCGCTTGCGCGTTTTCGCGAGAATCCTCGCTTCGCCGAGCAATGCCGCTGCCACCAATCAAGCGCCGTGCCAGTTCGCTCCATCGGCCGTAAGTGCCTGGAAACAAAAAGCATTTGCGGCTCGGCCGCGACCTGCCTGCGACCTTTTGTCAAGCGCCGCACAAACCCCGCTCAAGCCTGCTCAATTTTTAATCAGGAGCTGCCAAGGACCGAATGCCTCCGCCCTGAGCATCGATGCCCGCGATCGCCTGAGGGGTATTGCAGGCGCGCACGTCGAACGCGGCCATGCACCACCCGCGAACTGCTCGGGCGGACGGCGGACGGTGGCCCGCGGCGGCTCCGGTGTTCGCTTGCGCTTACTGCAGCGCTTCGCCGTGCTGGGTCAGATCGAGGCCTTCGATCTCGTGCGGCTCGCTCACCCGCAACGGGACGAGCAATCCGATCACCTTGAGGAGAACATAGGTCAACACGCCGGACCAGATGAGGACCGCGACGACGGCGTAGAGCTGGATCAGCACCTGCCTGGCATTGCCCTCGAACAGGCCCGGGGAGCCCTGCGGCGCGTCCGGGCTAGCGGACAGCGCCGCCACCGCGAACACGCCCGTGAGCAACGTGCCGGTCGCGCCGCCGATGCCGTGGACGCCGAACACGTCGAGCGAATCGTCATAGCCGAGCCGCAGCTTCAGCGACGTGCAGGCCCAGAAGCAAATTGCGCCGGCGATGAGGCCGATGATGACGCCATGCCAGGGCAGCACGAAGCCCGATGCCGGCGTGATGGCGCCGAGACCGGCGATGGCGCCGGTGATCATGCCGAGCACCGATGGTTTTCCGCGCGTCGACCATTCCAGGAACATCCAGGTCAGCGCGCCGGTCGAGGCCGCCAGATGCGTGGCCGTGATGGCAAAGGCGGCGCGCGAATTGGCGCCGAGCGCCGAGCCGCCGTTGAAGCCGATCCAGCCGACCCAGAGCAGGCCCGTGCCGATCACCGCCAGCGACAGGTCATGGGGGGCGAAATTGTCGGTGCCGTAACCGTGGCGTTTGCCGAGCACGTACGCCGCGACCAGACCTGCAACCCCCGCGTTGAGGTGGACGACCGTGCCGCCGGCGAAATCGAGAACGCCGGCACTGGCGAGAAAGCCGCCGCCCCATACCCAATGCGCGATCGGCACGTAGACGAAGAGCAACCAGCCCGCGACGAACCACAAGAACGCGGAAAACCGCATGCGGTCTGCGACCGCGCCCGCGATCAGCGCAACCGTGATGATCGCAAACGTCATCTGATAAACCACATACAAGAGTTCCGGAATGGTCGGCGCGAATACGCTCGTCGTCTCCATGCCGATGCCGCGCAAAAACAGCCGCTCGAACGTTCCGAGCCAGGGCGCATCACCGGCAAAGCTCAAGCTGTAGCCGACGGCGAACCACAGGAGCGAGCAGACGGCGGTGCAGGCGACGCTCTGCGCCATGGTCGCGAGCACGTTCTTCTTGCGCACCATTCCGCAATAGAACAGCGCCAGCCCTGGGATGGTCATCATCAGCACGAGCGCGGTCGCCGAGATCATCCAGGCGGTGTCGCCCCCGTCGATCTTCGATGTCATCTCCTGCGCCAGCGCCGGCGCGGCGGCGAAGACCAAGCCCAGCGTGGCGGCAATGCCGCACGCCATGCGACCGATGTCTCTCGTCATGCTGTCCCTCTGAATCGTTCAGGCGCCTACAACGCGTCTACGTCGGTCTCGCCGGTCCTGATGCGTACGGCTTGATCGATCGCGGTGACGAAGATCTTGCCGTCACCGATCTGCCCGGTCTTGGCTGATGCAATGATGGCCTCGACGGTGGCGCCCACGCGATCGGACGGCACCGCCACCTCGATGCGAATCTTGGGCAAAAAGTTCACGACGTATTCGGCGCCGCGGTAGATTTCGGTGTGGCCTTTCTGGCGGCCATAGCCCTTGACCTCGCTCGCTGTCATCCCGTGCACGCCGATCGCGACCAACGCATCGCGCACGTCCTCGAGCTTGAACGGCTTGATGATGGCGATGACCATTTTCATGGATTCGTCCCCCCGTGAGGCGCCTGTACACAATATCGGCGTTATGGCCAAAGATTAAGCGATTAGTTTAGGGGTTCGCGCCCGCGTGAGCACCAGGACAAGGCGCTTTTAGCGAAGGGTCTTGCGCTCGCGCAGCAGGCCCTCCTGGGCCACGGAGGCCACCAGCGTGCCGTCGCGGGCGAAGATGAGACCGCGCGAGAAGCCGCGGGAGCCCGAAAGATTGGGGCTGTCGTGGGCGTAGAGCAGCCAGTCGTCGGCGCGAAACGGGCGGTGAAACCAGAGCGCGTGGTCGAGGCTCGCGGCCATCAGCGTCTGCTCGAACACGGTGCGCCCATGCGGGATCAGCGCCGAGTCGAGCAGCAGCATGTCCGAGGCGTAGGCGAGCACGCATTGATGGATCGCGGGCTCATCCGGCAGCCGCGCGGTCGCACGGATCCACACGTGGAAGCGGCCGTCCTCGATTTTTTTGCCGAGGTAACGGTCGAGCTCCACGGGTCGCCATTCGATCGGGCGCTCGCGCTCGTAGTAGCGCCGCACCGGATCCGGCATCAGCGGCAGCACGCGCTCCTTGATGTGGGCTTCGTTCGGCAGATTCTCCGGCTTGGTCACCTCCGGCATCTTGGCCTGGTGGCTCATGCCGGGCTCGTCGCGGTGGAACGACACCGCCATGGTGTAAATCGCCTGCCCGTGCTGGATCGCGACCACGCGCCGCGTGGTGAAGCTCTTGCCGTCGCGGATGCGGTCGACCTCGTAGATGATCGGCACCTTGGGGTCGCCGGGGAGCAGGAAATAGGCGTGCAGCGAGTGCGGCGGCCGGCCCGTCACGTCGACGGTGCGGCAGGCGGCAACAAGCGCTTGCCCGATCACCTGCCCGCCGAACACGCGCTGCCAGCCGACCTGCGGCGAGCGGCCGCGGAACAGATTGAGCTCGAGTCGCTCGAGATCGAGGATGGCGAGGAGGTCTTGGACCGCGGAGGACATTGCAAACCTTTCGTTTCGACGCCCATCATCATCCGCTGAGGCGGGACATGACAATGCTATAGTCGCGGCAGGAGGCGGCCGTGGAGTCATCGTCGAAGGATGCGCAGAAGGTCGACGTGCTGATCGGCGGCGCGGGCTTTGCCGGTCTCGCGCTGGCGATTGCGCTGCGCCAAGGCCTTGCGCCGTCGTTCTCGGTCACGGTCGCCGACCCCGCCCTGGCAGGCCCGCCAAAGGACGCACGTGCCTCCGCCATCGTCGCCGCGGCGCGGCGCCTGTTCGAGACCATCGGCGTTTGGCGGGACATCGAGGCGCAGCCCATCCTCGATATGGTGGTGACCGATAGCCGCCTCGCCGACGTCGTGCGGCCGGTCTTTCTGAGCTTCGATGGCGATGTGGAACCGGGCGAGCCGTTCGCCCACATGATCGAGAATGGCCCGCTGCTCGTTGCGCTGGCGGCGAAGGCGAAGGACGAAGGTGTGGCGCTGCGGCCCGCGGCAGTCACGGATCTCGCGTTTGCGGCCGACCGCGCCAACGACCGCGTCAACGTGCGCTTGTCCAATGGCGAGGCGCTCGCCGCGCGGCTCCTGGTCGCCGCCGACGGCGCGCGTTCGGCGATCCGCGAGCGTGCCGGGATCGCCAGCCACGGCTGGAGCTATGGCCAGTCCGCCATCGTCACCACCGTCGCCCACGAGCGCGACCATCACGGGCGCGCCGAGGAGCATTTTCTTCCCGCCGGGCCGTTTGCGATCCTGCCGCTGACCCGCGATGCCGCCGTGGGCCACCGTTCGTCGATCGTGTGGACTGAGCAGGCGCAAGAGGCGGCGCGCCTCGTCGCGCTGCCCGATGCGGAATTTCACGCCGAGCTCGAGCGGCGCTTCGGCCTGCGTCTCGGCGAGATCGCGGCGGTCGGCCCGCGCCGCGTCCATCCGCTCGGCCTTTCGGTGGCGCGCGCGTTCATCGCCGATCGCCTCGCGCTCGTGGGCGATGCCGCCCACGTCATCCATCCGATCGCCGGGCAGGGGCTCAATATGGGGCTCAAGGATGTCGCCGCGCTCGCCGAAGTGATCGTCGATGCGGTCCGGCTCGGGCTTGATCCCGGCTCGCTCGCCGTGCTCGAGCGCTATCAGCGCTGGCGGCGGTTCGACACCATGGCTATGGGAATTGCGACCGACGGGCTCAACCGGCTGTTCTCGAACCAATCGGACGTGCTGCGGCTCGTGCGCGACGTCGGCCTCGGTCTCGTCGACCGTCTGCCCGCGCTGAAGCATCTTTTCATCCGCGAGGCCGCCGGGCTCGTGGGGGAAGTGCCGAAGCTCCTGCGCGGTGAGGCGTTGTAGCGCCGGGCTCGCGAGCGGCTGTCAGACGAACGGGATCGCCAGCACGTGTTGCTTGAACGCGGGGCGCTGCTCGATGGCGGCGAACCAGCGCTCGAGGTGGTCGAGCGCAGGGCGCTCCGGCACCAAGCGGCGGAAGCGGTAGGCCATCAGCGCGACCGGGATGTCACCCATGGACAGCGTGTCGCCGGCGACGAACGCGGTCTTGGCGAGGTGCGCGTCCAGAATCGTCATGGCCGCGATGCACTTGACCTTGCCGGCTTCGATCGCCGCATGATCGCGCTTCTCCGGCGGCGTGCGGATGAGCCCCCAGAACACCGGCGTGAGCGGCGGATGCGCCACCGTGAGCTGCCAGTCCATCCAGCTGCTGGCCCGCGCGCGCGAGCGCGGATCGGCGGGCGCGAGCTTGCCGGCGCCGTATTTCGCCGCGAGGTAGCGCACGATCGCGTTCGATTCCCACAGCAGGAAGCCGTCTTCTTCGAGCGTCGGCACCAGGCCGTTGGGGTTCATGGCGAGATAGGCGGGTTCCTTGTTCTTGCCGAAGGCGCCGCCGACGTCGATGCGCTCGTGCGGCAGCTCGAGCTCGCCGACCGCCCACATCACCTTCTGCACGTTGACCGAGGTGTTTCGCCCCCAGATTTTGATCATGGCTCTCCCTTTCGCTCCCTCGTGACGGCCGCTTCGCTGTCTCGGCCGATTCATCTCTTCGCGCGGGCAGAAAACAAGCCGCGGGTCCCGCCAGTGAAGGGGAGCGAGGCCGGCACACGCTGCAGTTGCAAAAAACAATCCGAAACAACAGCCGCTTTTCTGCTGCAGCTGCCGGTTGCATTCGCGCTCGGGGTGCTGAACGCCAGGGCCCAGCAACAAAAAAGCCCGGCGCGTTTCGCCCGGGCTGCTTGGCGCAGCTTTGCTGAATACGCTTTTCTGGAAGATTCTCGTTACGCGAGTCAACTGAAAAAGTGGGGCGCGCGAATTATCCGCCTGCGGACGCAACTGGCGATCTTGAGCGAACCTCAATCCAGCCGGCGCGCTTCTTCGGGCAGCATGATCGGGATGCCGTCGCGGATCGGATAGGCGAGCTTGGCCGAGCGCGAGATCAGCTCCTGTTTCTCCGCATCATATTCAAGCGGCCCCTTGGTCAGCGGGCAGACCAGAATTTCCAGGAGCTTCGGATCGACGCTGCCGGCGGGGCGCTCGGGCGAGGTGGTCATGGGGCCACTCCAAACTGCATGCGGCTTGCGGCGCAAGCTTGGCTGCGGCGCCGAACACGCGCCATCAGCTATAGCACGCGGGCGCGCTTCCCTACCGCCGGAAATTGGGACGCCGCGCCGGCGAGGGGCCCGCGTTTTCGTCCTTGTGGCGGAAATTGATGCGGCCGCGGGTGAGATCGTAGGGCGAGACCTCCACGACCACGCGGTCGCCGACGCCGGTGCGGATGCGGAACTTGCGCATCTTGCCCGACATGTACGCGAGAATCACATGTTCATTGTCGAGGGTGACGCGGTAATTGCCGTCGGGCAGCACCTCGGTCACCGTGCCGTTGAATTCGAGCAGCTCTTCCTTGGCCATTTTCTCTCCTCCGATCCGGTGCGTGGCTTTGGCCGCAATGACGGCGCGCGCCATGCTTGAGTTCGACGAACGTCCCAGTATCGCGGCGGCGACGCGCCGCGCTCCGCGCCCGATCTGCGCCCGCGCGTGCGAGGACACTAGTGTGGTGGATTTGAAGTTTCTACGCGTCTGCAGCGAGCTTCGTATAGGAACTTCAAATCAAAAACCACACTAGAGTCATAAGTTTGCTAGTGTCCCTTAGATTCCGAAGTTCGCGCGAGAGTGTGCTGCAAGGCCTTGCGAACTTCGGAATCGGGACACTAGTGCCTTCATTGCAGGGGCGTTTCGCCGCCCGATGTCTTCTTGGCAAGCTCGATCTCGGTGGCCGCGATCAGGATCTCGGCGCGGGTCTTGAGATCGGGCGCTTCCAACAGCGCCTGCTTCTCGGCCGTCCCATAGGGTGACATCATTGCCAGCGCATTGACCAGCGCTTCGTTGGGCGCGTTTTCGATACCCTCCCAATCGGCCTTGAGATCGTTGGCCTTGAGAAAATCGGACAGCGCCCGCAGCAGGCCCGCGCGGTCGACATCGTCCTCGCCCTTGCGGGGGGTGAAATCGTCGATGAAGGGGGCATAGCTCACGCGGCATTGGCGATAGGGCGTCGACACGCTGAGCTCCTCCTCGACGCGAAAGCGGGCAATGCCGGTGAGCTGCAGGAGGTAGCGGCCGTCGCCGGTTTCGGCGATCTGGGTGATGCGGCCGACGCAGCCGATCTTGTAGAGGTTGGGCTTGCTCTCGGGTCCGGGATGGGCGTCGTCGGGCTGGATCATGCCGATCAGGCGGTGACCTCCGCGCAAGGAATCATCGATCATCGCGACATAGCGCGGCTCAAAAATGTTGAGCGGCATTTGTCCGCGCGGGAGCAGCAGCGCGCCGGGCAATGGGAACACGGGGATCACAGCGGCGAGGTCGCCGGGATTGTGGTAGGCCGCGTTCATCGGCATCGTCGCTCTCCCGCGGCGGCAATGCGACCGGAGCTGCTCGCCTCATCCTCGCCCTGAAGCCCCTCGAGCCTCACGTCACGAAAACAAGATCGACGACAGCCGTTTGCGGCCGTTGACGGTGGCCTCGTCGGTCGGCCCCCAGGCCTCGAAGAACTGCACCAGTTGCTTGCGCGCGCCGTCGTCGTTCCATTTGCGATCGCGCTTGACGATTTCGAGCAGATTGTCGACCGCCTCCTGGCGGCGCCCTTTGGCGTTCAAGGCAAGCGCAAGATCGAACCGCGCCTGATGGTCGAGCGGATTGGCCGCGACCTTCTGTTCGAGATCGGCGATGGGTCCGACCGATTTCGCCTGCTCGGCGACCTCGAGCGCCGCGTGCGCGGCGGCGACCGCGGGGTCGTTGCGCTTGGCTTCGGGCACCAGGGCGAGCGTCTGCTTCGCCTGTTCGGTGGCGCCGGTGCGCACGTAGCTGCGCGCGAGGCCGGCGAGCGCGGCGATGTTGCCGCTGTCCTGCGCCAGCACCTGCGCGTAGAGATCGGCGGCGCCCGCGGCATCGCCCTTGGCGAGCGCGTCATCGGCGCTCTTCAACAGATCCTGTTCCTCGCCGCCGATGCGGTCCTTGGTGACGCGTTCGATGAAGGCCGCGACCTGGCCTTCCGGCAGCGCGCCGAGGAAGCCGTCGACCGGCTGGCCGTTGACGAAGGCGAACACCGCTGGAATCGACTGGATGCCGAGCTGCCCCGGAATCGTGGGGTGCTTGTCGATGTCCATCTTGACGAGCTTGACCTTGCCCTTGGCGGCGCGGACGACCTTTTCCAGCACCGGACCCAGCTGCTTGCACGGCCCGCACCACTCCGCCCAAAAATCCACCAGCACCGGCTGGCGCTTGGACTCCTCGATCACGTCCTTGACGAAGGTTTGCGTGGTCGTGTCCTTGACCACGCTGGGGGCCGCTGCCTCGCCGCTCTGCAACATCGTCATGTCGTCCGTCCTTCGTCCGTGCCATCTACACCGGCCGCCGTCGGCCGTTTCATCAGACCGTTTGAGCCGTTTGATTGGGGCGCCTTGCCGATCCCGGCTCACAAGGCGGGCCCACCCCGCGCCGAAAACCCGAATATGGCCAATTAAATGGTGTCAGCGGGGGTGTTTGCAATCGATAAACTCAATGCGGCGCCGGCGGCTCCTGTTCCGGCAGTATCAGGTTTGACGCGTTTTCTTCGGCGAACCTGCTTCCGAGCGGATCGGGTCCAAGACATCGGGTCCAAGACGGGGTTTCGCCGGAAAACGCTATAGTGCCACGATCCGGGGCGGATGGCCGGTGGCTTCGAGAAAGCGCACCAGGTCCGCGCCCGCGATCGACGTGGTCATGGTGTTGACCAGAGGATGACAGTTGAGCGTTTCGTGGCGCATCAGGGCGGCATCGAGCACCACGCTCACGCGCCGCTCGCTGTCGTTCATCGCCGCGAACGGCGTGACCGCGCCGGGCTCGATGCCGAGCGTCGCGCGCATGAGGTCGGCGGGGCCGAAGGAGAAGCGGCCGGAAGCCGCGAGGCGCCGGTGCAGCGATTTCAACTCGATCACCGCGTCCTCGAGCGCCGTGACCAGGAACAGCGCCCCCTTCTTGTCCTTGAGGAAGAGGTTCTTGGTATGGCCGCCAGGAATGGTTCCGCGCAACTCCCGTGATTGCTCGACGGTGAACAGCGCCGGATGCGTCACCGTCACGTGGGCGATGCCGAGCCGGTCGAGGAAGGCGAAGAGGTCGGACGGAGTGGCGGGCATGGGATCTGACCAACGGCGGTTGTTCTCGACTCGTCATGCGCGGGCAGAAGCGCGTCGAAGACGCGCGTGAACGCGCTTATGACCCGCGCATCCATCAAAAAAGGGCTTCATTCAAGCCGATGGATTGCAACGGAACTCGGGCTTGCCCGAGTTTCGCACTAATTAAGCGCCTCAAGTCGGGTAAACCCGACTTGCGGTGTCAAGCCCGGCAATGACGGCGGATGGGTCAGCGCCGACAGCCCTTCGCATAATCTGCGATGAGTGCGTTCACGCGGCTTTCGGCGCCGGCCTGATGTCGAACCCCTGATTGATCGCGGCGAACATCTGATAGAATCCCGACAGAACCACGATCTCGACCAATCCGCGCTTGCCCCATTGGGTGACGGCCTGCACCTGCAGGTCGTCGGGCACGATCTGCCACGCCATCGTCTTCTCCAGGATCGCGTGCGCGAGGGCGTAGGGTTGCGGCAACGCGGCGGTGCGCGCGGAACCGATGCAGTCGATCACGTCCGCCGGCAGACCGGCGGCGCGCGCGTGCGCGATGTGGTCGTGCCATTCGAAGCCGGCACCGGTCGCGCGCGCGACGGTGAGCACGATGAATTGGTAGATCGTGCGCGGGAGCGCGCCTTCGAACTTGAGGAAGAAGCCGAGCTCTTCGATGCGGCGCGCCAGCTCGGGATGGTTGAGCAGCGCGAGATACGGGCCGCCGAAGCCTTCGCCCTGCGCCTTGCGCCGCGCCGCCATCTTTTCGTAGAGCGCTCGCGCGTCGGCCGGCAGCGTCGCGGGATCCATGTCGAGCTCGCTCATCGAGCATCTCCTATTCGTGATAGGACCAGGCCCGCGCGCCGGCGCTGAAATCGTAGACCGGGGTCACGCAATTCTTGTCGGCCTTGACGTCGACGAGTGCGGTGGTGGCGGCGGCGAGCGCCTTTTGAAGCGTGCTCTCGAGCTCCGCCGGGTCGCGCACGGTGAAACCCTGCGCTCCGAGCGCGCGTGCAAATCCCGCCCAGTCGTGATCGGGAATGCTGGTGAGCTCCGCCGGCAGCGCGCCATATTGCCGTGCACGCAGCCAGACGTTGCCGAGCGCGGAATTGTGGATGACCACGTAGACGATCGGCAGCCGGTAGCGCGCCGCGGTCTGCACCTCGATGCCGTGCATCTGCATGCAGCCGTCGCCGGTGATGACGGCGACGCGGCGATCTGGCCGCGCGCATTGCACGCCGACGGCCGCCGGGATCGCCCAGCCCATGGGTCCGAGATTGGTGGCGGAGATGTAGGTGCGTGGCGCGTAGGCGCTCCAGTAGTGCCCGGCGAAGGCGCGGTGCGCGCCGGAATCGACGAGCACGATGCCGTCGCGGGGAAAGACCTTGCGCAGCGCGGCGATCGCCGCGGCGGGATGGATGGGGGCGGTCGCCCGGCTTAAGTTCTCGACGTCGTAAAGCCGCGGCTGGGCCTTGATGGCCGCGAACCATTCGCGCCGGCGCGCCTCTCCCGCCGCAAGCGCCGGCGCGATCAAAGCTGCGCGCGCGTGCATGCAGTCGAGGAAGGCGTGGGCGCTCCCCGGCACCACATGACCCAAGTCGCCGTGGGCGGTCAGCTCCTCCATGTCGGTGTTCACGTGGATCATGAAAGCCTTGGACCGTTCGCGCACGGTCCAATGCATGGTGTCGCGCTCGTTGAAGCCGGAGCCGAGCACGAGGAGGCATTCGATGTCGCCGCCGAGGATGGCGGCGGTGGCGTGCCGGGTGCCGGCATAGCCGAAGACGCCGAGCGACAGCGCATGGTCCTCCGGAAACACGCCTTTGGCGCGCAGCGTGGTCGCGACCGGAATGGACCAGCGCTCGGCGATCTCCTTGAGGCGCGCCGCGGCCGCATCGTGCTCGACGCCGGCGCCGGCGAGAATGGCGATACGGCTCTTTGCTCCCGCTTGATCCGCAAGCAGCCGTAGCGCCGTTTCGGCGGCCTCCATGCTCAGCCGCCACGCATGCGCGAAGAAGCCGGAGACCGCGACGTAGTCCGCGGCGCTTTCGCCGACGAGCGCGTCGTGCGTGAGCGAGAGGTGGACGGGACCGCGCGGCTGCGCCCACATGGTGGTGAGCGCATGGCGGAACCAGTGATTCAGGTTCTTGGACGTAGCCACGGTCTTGGACAGGCGCGCGAGCGGGGCCATGACCGCGGTGTCGTCGAGGGTTGCCTGGCTCGCATCTTGAAACGCGCCGCGATCTTCCAAGTCGAGCGGCACCTCGCCGGTCATCACCAGCACCGGCGAGCCGTCGGTCTTGGCGGCGGCAACGGCGGTTGCCATGTTGCAGCAGCCGGGACCGCCGATCCCGAGCGCCGCCCCGAAGCTGCCGCTGGCGCGGGCATAGCCATCGGCCATGTAGACCGCGCCGCCCTCGTGCGCCGCGACCACCGGCGTGAGCTTTTTCTGCCGCGCCAGCGCCGGGAGGAACGGGTCGACCAATCCGCCCGGAACCATGAACAGGTGACCGAGGCCCTCCGCCGCGAGCGCCTCGAGGATATAGTCGGTGCCGAGGATCGTGCGGGGCGTGGTGGGGGATGTCATGCGGTCGGTTGTCGGTCGCGACGGCGATGTCAGGTGGAGGGCTTACACTCGATTGATGTTGGCGAGGGTAGTGACACGTGAGGCCGCGCGCTTCATGCAACGCGGGGGAGCGCGCGACAAGGGGCACGGCGCGGCGATGAAGCGGCTGGCGGGATGGTTGCAAAGGTTGCGCCCTTTTGGCATAGGTGCTCGATGGTCCGGCCGCCCATTGGCGCGGCCGGATTTTGGATGCGGGTGTAGCTCAGGGGTAGAGCACGACCTTGCCAAGGTCGGGGTCGAGGGTTCGAATCCCTTCGCCCGCTCCAAAATTGCCTCCGAAAAATCGTCGCAACGACGCGGCGCGTTTGAGCATTTTGCCAGCGTCGTACCGCCTTGAACGTTATTGATCTACGTCAAGAAGTTTCTTGATCGCGGAGCAAATGATTGCCTTTGCTGCCGGCGGCACGACCCTGCCAATGGCGGTATATCCCAAGGAGGTACACTGCCGTCGGAACGATGAAATTTGACCAGGCATGTCAATCGACTACTGGGCGCGGAAAAGTTGGCCATGAAAGAGGATCGGCGCCGTCGCCGCAAGCCGCGAGCGGTATTGCTACCCGATACCAACCCTCGCCGTTTTGTCGTCACACGTCGTCCGCGCCTCTCGAAGTTGAGAGATTATCCTGAATTGGACTTTGCTGACTACGAACGGCGGCTCGCTTCACTCCAAGGCGTGCTTCAACTCATTCAGCAGGCTTACCTTGGCAGTTCGGAGCGAGCCCTGATCGTGCTTGAAGGCTGGGATACCGCCGGCAAGGGCGGTGTCGTTCGCCGCCTCGGCTGGGCGCTCGATCCTCGCAGCTTCAAGGTCCATCCGATTTCAGCGC
>WNFA01001141.1_pt1 | contig 21557 bp, 19 predicted proteins | sample 5400481 | NCBI WGS metagenome assembly WNFA01 (sample SAMN13153340, study PRJNA577476) | soil metagenome | isolation source: 120 cm saprolite under Douglas fir tree site 2 hole 1 replicate 2 | place: USA:California | collected 2015-04-18
GCCGAGCTATTTTTCCGACCGGCTGCCGGGAATGCTGACAAGTCGCATTACCGCGACATCGAATGCCGTCTTCACCGTCGAAAACATGTTCGTCTGGAACGTGCTGCCGCCGTGCATCGCGACCGTCGCGGCGATCGCGCTGATCGGAACCGTCAGCCTGCCGATGTCGGCGGGTCTGATCGTCATCGCCGGCGCCATGGTGATTGCGATGTTTCACCTCGCCGCGCGCGGCAAGCCGCTGCACGACGAATTCGCGGACAAGGCCGCCGCGGTCGATGGCGAGATGGTCGATGTCATCAACAACATGCCGCTGGTGCGGGCGTTTTGCGGCCTCCGCTTCGAGCACGACCGGTTCGATGCGACCGTCAACCGGGAATTGACGGCGCGCGGACGCAGCCTGCGCTATCTGGAAAAGCTGCGGCTCACCCATGCTGCGATTACCGTGGCGTTGACGATCGCGTTGCTGGCCTGGGCTGTCGTACTTTGGCAGCGCGGCCTGGCCACCACGGGCGACGTCGTGCTGGTCTGCACCCTCGGGCTATCGATTCTGAATGCCACACGCGATCTTGCCGTGGCGCTGGTCGACGTTACCCAGCACGTCGCCCGACTGACCGAGGCGATTGCCACGCTGTTGCTTCCGCACGAACTGCGCGACCATCCGGAAGCCGAACCGCTGATCAAGGCGGGGGCGGCGATCGTCTTCAACAAGGTGTCGTTCCGCTATCCCGGAGGCTTGCAGGTATTCGACAAGTTCAGCCTCCGCCTCAACGCCGGCCAAAGGGTTGGGCTGGTCGGCGCGTCCGGCGGCGGAAAATCCACTGTGTTCACGCTGCTACAGAGATTTTATGACGTGAACCAGGGCCACATCTCGATCGATGGCCAGAACATCTCCCGGGTCACCCAGGAGAGTCTTCGCGAGGCGATTTCGGTGGTTCCGCAGGACATCTCCTTGTTCCATCGTTCGATCATGGAGAATATCCGCTACGGACGGCCAACCGCGACCGACGATGAGGTGCTTCGTGCAGCAATTGCGGCGCGCTGCGACTTCGTCGAGACATTGCCGGAGGGACTTGCTACGATGGTCGGAGATCGCGGTGTCAAGCTGTCCGGCGGACAGCGCCAGCGCATCGCGATTGCGCGCGCGTTCCTGAAGGATGCGCCGATCCTGCTGCTGGACGAAGCGACCGCGGCACTTGACAGCGAGTCCGAGGAAGCGATACGCGAAGCGCTGGGCCGGCTGATGCGTGGGCGCACCGTCATTGCAATCGCCCACCGTCTTGCGACGCTGCGTAACTTCGACCGCGTAGTCATGCTACAAGCTGGCCGAATCATCGAGGACGGCCCGCCAGATCTTCTCATGCAGGGCAGGGGGCCGTATCGGGAACTGGTCGCGCGGGAAATGGGCCGTCTTGCAACCCATGCAACCCACGCCGCCTAAGCATCCGTGTTGCGACTTGCGTACCGTCGCGCGGAACGCGCTGTAGGCAAAGCGGACAAGGTCACCCGATGGCAATCGAAGCTATGATTCAAACGATGCGTGAGGCCGAAGTCGTCTCGGAATCGCCGTTCTACATTCCGATGACCGGACCGGCGGCGCGACCGCGTCGCGCGCTCAAGCATGACGACACCTTCGTTGTGCTCGACAGCCATGGCGACATTGGCGCATCCGCTGGCGGCCCCGATGGCCTCTTCAATGCCGACACCCGCTATCTCGCCCGACTTGAACTGGTGCTGGACGGCGTCCAGCCGCTGCTGCTCGGATCGAACCTGCGCGATGATAACTCGGCGTTGACGGTCGATCTCACCAATCCCGATGTCTATAGCAACGACCGAATCGTGCTGCAGAAGGACATGCTGCACATCGTACGCACGGTCTTTCTGTGGCGCGGGACCGCCTATCAACGGATCGGCGTGCAGAACCACGGCGAGACCACCGCGAGCTTCGATCTGACGCTGTTGTTCGACAATGACTTCGCCGATTTGTTTGAAGTGCGCGGCGAGCGCCGTCCGCGGCGCGGCATCGGCTCAAGTAAACTGCTTGGCCCCGCCGACGTCGCGCTGGAATACAACGGGCTGGACGGCTCATCACGCAGTACGGCCGTTCAGTTCGATCCGCGCCCGACGCGGCTGGCGACCAACGCCGCCACCTATCATCTCGATCTGGCGCCGCAGCAGGTTACCGCGCTGTTCGTGTCGGTTGCCTGCAACAAGCCGGCCGCGCTCAAGCCGGCGCCGTTCTTTCGCGGACTGCTGGCGCACCGCCGCGAGATGCGCCGATCGACAGCAGGCGCAACCAGCATCGAGACCTCCAACAATATTTTCAACGAGGTGCTGTGCCAGTCGATGGCCGACCTCAACATGCTGATGACGGAGACGCCGCAAGGCCGGTATCCCTATGCAGGCATTCCCTGGTATTCGACGACCTTCGGCCGCGACGGCCTGATTACGGCATTGCAGATGCTGTGGATTGATCCGCGCGTCGCGCAGGGCGTGCTGAAGCGGCTCGCATTCTATCAAGCCAGAACTGTCGATCCTCTCGCCGATGCCGAGCCCGGCAAGATCCTGCATGAAATGCGGGGCGGCGAAATGGCGGCGCTGCGCGAGGTGCCGTTCGCGCAATACTACGGCAGCGTCGATGCGACGCCGCTGTTCGTGCTGCTGGCCGGGCTCTATGTCGAACGCACCGGCGACGATGCGACGCTGGCCGAATTATGGCCGGCGATCGAATCCGCGTTGCGCTGGATCGACGGTGCGGGCGATCCCGATCAGGACGGATTTGTCGAATATCAGCGCGCCTCCGAACAAGGATTGGCCAACCAGGGCTGGAAGGATTCCTACGACGCCATTTTCCATGCCGACGGACGGCTTGCCGAGGGCTACATCGCGCTCGCCGAAGTTCAGGGCTATGTGTTTGCCGGCAAGCGGTTGGCGGCACGTTGCGCTCTCCGCCTCGGTTTGGTGGATAAAGCGCGCAAGCTGGAAGCCGAGGCGCAACGTCTCGCCGAGCGATTTGAAGATGCGTTCTGGTGCGAGGAACTCGGCACCTATGCGCTGGCACTCGACGGCGCCAAGCAGCCATGCAGGGTGCAGACGTCGAATGCCGGGCAGCTTTTGTTTACCGGTATCGTGCGCCATGACCGCGCGCGCATGGTCGCCGCCGACCTGATGCGGCCGCACTTTTTCACGGGTTGGGGCATCCGCACCGTCGCGCGCGGCCAAGCGCGCTACAATCCGATGTCCTATCACGACGGGTCGATCTGGCCCCACGACAATGCGCTGATCGCACTCGGCCTCGCGCGGTACGGGTTGAAGCATTCGGTCGAGCAGGTGTTCAAGGGCCTGTTCGACGCTGCGAGCTATATGGATTTGCGGCGGCTGCCCGAATTGTTCTGCGGATTTCAGCGTGAAAGGCGCCGCGGCCCGACGCTGTACCCGGTCGCTTGCGCGCCGCAAGCCTGGGCAAGCGCGACGCCGTTCACCCTGCTGGAAGCAGCACTCGGTCTCGAATTCGACGCCCAGCGCGGCGAAATTCGCCTGCGCAATCCACGCCTGCCGGCATTCCTTAACGAGGTGTTCCTGCGCGACCTGCAACTGGGTCCTTCGAGCGTCGATCTGCGGGTCCGTCGCCACGGCGATGACGTGTCGCTGGAAGTTTTGCGTACGCGCGGCCAGATCCAGGTGTCCATCGTGCTCGCGCACTGATCGCGCGGACATTTATCGGCGTCCGTGAGATTTGATGCGCAAAAGATTCGAACTTTGAGGGTCGATCCGGATTGGTCCCGGGCGTCATTGGGTTCCACCTGGAAGCCGACCGGCCAGCTGCTTGTGTCAGGCCTCCGCAAGTCAATTTATGCCCTTCGATCAAGCGCTTCAGGAGTCCTTATGCGCGCAAAACGTCTCTCAATGTTCATCGCGATCGCCGTTGTCGCGTCGACGGCCGCAATATCCTGGGCAGCCGATGACAAAGGTTTGCCGCAAGCGGGTCGCGACGCCCCACCGCCGACTACCGCCCCCGCGGTCCCATCCAAGGAGGCGGTGCCGCCACCCTCCGTCACCATCATCCGGGCGGCGGATGCCCATGGCGTGCTCGGCCGCGAGGTCCGCAGCGCGGCGGACGAGAATATGGGGCGGATCGTCGATATAATCGTCGATCGGAGCGGTTCGGTGCGCGCGGCCGTGATCGACTTCGGCGGTTTTCTCGGCGTCGGCAGCCGGAAAATCGTCGTCGACTGGAATGCGCTGCATTTCGGACGCATCGCCAACAAGAGCGACAGTATCACGCTCGAATTGACCAAGGATCAGGTGACGGCGGCGCCAGAGTACAAGGAGGATACGCCGATCGTCGTGCTGGGCGCATCAGGGAGCCTGCAGCCACTGCAGTTTGGTCCTTAAGGGCGGAGAGATATCCTGTTCGCACGTTCATCCCGACATTCGCGCGACCCAATTGATCGTGACCGCCGTGAGCGGCCGGTCGGTGCTGAAAGCGTTGCGCCGTTCGTTTCAGAGCCGAAGGCGCCTGCGGCGGCGCCAACTCCCTCGCGCCAGAGCTTGCGCGGACTTGATTGGTTCATCTTTTTTCTCGCGGATGTGCAGACCGGATTCGGTCCATTCATCGCGGTTTACCTGACAACGCAAAAGTGGACCCAGGTCGAGATCGGTCTTGTGCTTTCCATCGGCGGCCTCGTCGGGCTGATCGGACAAATGCCCGGCGGCGCCATCGTCGACGCCGCCCGCTCCGAGCGGCTGGTGGCCGCTCTTGCGGTGGCGACGATTGGCGTCAGTGCGCTCGGATATGCCGCCTGGCCGATCTTTCCGGTGGTGGTGGTCGCCGCGACCCTGCACGCCGCCGCAAGTTGCGTGCTTGGTCCGGCGATTGCCGCGATCAGCCTCGGCCTGGTCGGACCGCTGGCGATCGGCGAGCGGTTCGGACGCAACGCCCGCTATGCGTCACTCGGCAACGGCGTCGCCGCGGCCGTGATGGGCACGTGCGGCTATCTGCTCTCGAGTCGCTCGGTGTTTCTCGTCACCTTCATTCTGGCGATTCCGACCTTGCTCGCGCTGGCGCGAATCCGCGAATGGGAGATCGATGCCGCGCAGGCGCATGGCGCGGTGCCGCGCGAGGTGCCCGACGCCAACGCGACGAGCGTTCTAAATCTGATGTGCCGGCGCCCCCTGTTGATCTTCGCCGGCAGCGTGTTCTTGCTGCAACTCGCCAACGCGGCGATGCTCCCGTTGATGGCGGGCGTCGTTACCACCCGGTCCAGCCAGTGGGCGCCGGTGCTGATCGCCGCATGCATCGTCGTGCCGCAAGCCATCGTCGCACTGACGTCTCCGTCGGTCGGCCGCAAGGCCCAGCAATGGGGGCGTCGGCCGCTGCTGCTGCTGGGCTTCGCCACGCTGGCGATCCGCGGCGTGCTGTTCGCCACCGTGAGCGATCCGTATTTGCTGGTCGCGGTGCAGGTGTTCGATGGCATCACCGCGGCCGTCTTTAGCGTCATGGTGCCGTTGATTATCGCCGACGTCGCGTTTGGAAGCGGCCACTTCAATCTCGCCCAGGGCATCGTCGGCACGGCAACCGGCATCGGTGCTTCCCTTAGCACCGTGCTCGCCGGCTACGTCAGCGACAGGTTCGGCAGCAGTATCGCTTTCACCGGGCTTGCCGCCGTCGCGGCGACGGGCCTGGTATTGATTTGGCTTGTGATGCCGGAAACGCGGCGCACTACATAGCTGTCATTCTCACGCATCCATGTTGCGCAGCCGCTGACGATTGCGGAGCACGATCTGCCGCGCGCCGGAAAATCCGAGGACCCCTTGCGCGTGCAGCTGCGAAAGCGCTCGCGAGACGGTTTCCAGCGTGAGGCCGAGATAATCGCCGATATCCCGGCGGCACATCGGCAGCGCCATCATTCCCGCGACCGCAAGCCGGCGATCCATTTCCAAAAGGAAGGTGGCAACGCGCTCCATCGCGGTCTTGCGCCCGAGCAGCAGCATGTGATCTTCCGCGTGTCGAAGCTCGCCAGCGGTCATGGTCCAAAGGCTGCGCGCGACATTGACATCGACCCCGGCGGCCTGCTCGAGACTGCGGCGTTTCACCAGGCGCACGGTGGTATCGATAATGGCTTCCGCTGCCAGCCGATGGACCGCTCCCGATTCAAGCCCGAAGACGTCGCCGGGCAGATGAAATGTGCCGATCTGGCGCCGTCCGTCGGATAGCAGTTTGTAGCTGCGCACCGCGCCGCTGATCACCTGGTAAACATATTCCGAAGGCTCATCCTCCCCGTAGATTTCTTCATCTTTTTTGTAGGTGAACTCCGTGGCGACGAGGCCGGCGTGCCCGGTGATCGCACCAAACTGGTCCGAAGCGGGGGTGGGGCAGGCAACGCGGCCGATCTTGCTGCCGATAACGGAAGTGCTGAGCGGTTGGGTGAGCATGAGCCATCTCCTGTGCGGCGGATGGCCAATTGCTAGTTGGGAAAGCGGGGCTTGGAAATTTCGTGCGATATCTTAAGGGGGTTTACTTACGTACTATACCGGAGGTCATGGCTCCGTTCCTAGCCAGTGACCGGGTGATCCCCCTGAATTGCCCCGCGAATATGCGTCAGAAGGCTTTCCTCAAGCAGAGGTTTCTGCACTACATGCCGGATGCCCGCGGCTGAAGCCCTTGCCGAGATATTTTCGTCCGGATAACCCGTAATGAGGATAATCGGTGCGGTAATATCGCGGTTACGCAAACGGCTAGCCAAATCGATGCCATTGATATCAGGCATCTTGTAGTCGATCACGAAGCAGTCGACGCCGGTCAAGCGGACGGCGTTCAGCAGCGCCGGGCCGTTCCTGAACGTTCGTACCGCGAATCCATCCGCTTCAAGAAGAAACCGCAACGAACCGAGAACATCGGCGTCGTCGTCGACCACGTAGACTGTGGGCTTTGCGAGTGAAGCCATGACGAAAACCCGCGCATCTGGTGCTGTTTCTGAGTAGGGCATTGTCCAACATAACAGCGTCATGACAGTCGCGGCTTGATTTACCTCAATCGTTGAGCATCCCGGCGCGCATCGCAAGCCGCACCAATTCCGAGAGGTTGTTGGCCTGCATCTTCGTCATCACGTTTGCCCGGTAGACTTCAATGGTACGGGGGCTGATGTCGTAGTCGCGCGCAATCAGTTTGTTGGAAAGCCCGGCGATGAGGCCTTCCATCACCTGCCGCTCGCGCGGGCTGAGAGTGGCTATCCGTGCCGCGATGTTGAGCGTGACCACCTCGCTCTTCGCCGCCGGCTCCGCCTGCCGGATGGCCGCCTCGATCATGCCGATCAGGCGGTCATCTTCGAACGGTTTCTCGAGAAAATCGGCCGCCCCCAGTTTCATCGCTTCAACGGCAAGCGGCACATCGCCATGCCCGGTCATGATCACAATCGGAAACGGGCTGTTGGCCGCCTTCATGCGTTTCAGAAGCTCGATGCCGTCGAGGCCGGGCATGCGCACGTCGGAGACAACGCATCCAAATTCAAGGACGGGGAGGGCATCGAGAAAATCCAGCGCGGTCTCGAACAGGGTCACGTTGAAATCGGCAGAGACGAGCAGAAAATCGAGTGAATCCCGCATCGCCTCGTCGTCGTCGATCACGTAAACCTTTGTCTTGCTCGACATCTGTCAACTCTCACCTGGTGCGGCGGGCAATGTGAAGCGAAAAGTCGCCCCTCCCGCAGCATTGTTTTCGGCCCACATCCGGCCGCCATGGGCTTCGATGATCGAACGGCTTATGGACAGTCCTACTCCCATGCCGGTCTCTTTCGTCGTAAAAAAAGTCTGAAACAGATTGGGCTTGACGTCATCATTGAATCCTGTCCCGGTATCGGACACCGCGATTTCGATCATGTCGTCCGCGACCTTGGCGTTCGATGCGCTAAGCTCCCGTTGCCGCGATTGCGCCATAGCCTCCAGGGCATTGCGGAACAGATTGACCAGAACCTGCTGAATCTGGACCCGATCCACCAGGACCAGATCGACCTCCGGGTTCAGATTGAAGCGAAGCTGTATGTTCTGCTCCCGGGCGCCGGCCAGCCCGAGCGCGCCTGCCTCTTCAATCAGTTTTGCGAGGCTCTCGACCCGCTTCTCGGATTCCCCTCGTGATACGAAGTCGCGCAGGCGACGAATGATCTGGCCCGCGCGCAACGCCTGTTCGGCGGCACGGTCCATGGCATTTTCGATTTTTTGGGTGTTTGGATCGGTGCTGCCGGCCAATAGCCGGCGGCAGCCTTTCATGTAGTTGCTGATGGCGGCGAGGGGTTGATTGAGTTCGTGCGCCAGCGCCGACGCCATCTCCCCCATCGCGCTCAGGCGAGAGACGTGAACCAGTTCGGACTGCAGTTCCTGGAGCCGTGCCTGGGTTTGCTGGTGCTCGGTGAGGTCGCGCACGAAGCCGGTGAAGTAGGGTTCCCCGCCGGACTGCATCTCGCCGATCGTGAGATGCATCGGAAAGATGGTTCGATCCCTGCGCTGGCCGGTCACGATCCGGCCAATGCCGATGATGTGCCGTTCGCCCGAGGATCGATAGCGCGCAAGATAGCCGTCGTGACGTTCCCGATCCGGGGTGGGCATCAAGGCGCTGACGTTCTTGCCGATGGCCTCCTGTTCGGTGTAGCCAAACAGTCTTTCGGCCGCGGTGCTGAAAAATTGCACGATACCTTGGCCGTCGATCACGATCATCGCATCCGGCACCGTGTCGAGGATCGAGCGCAGGTGGCTTTCCCGCGTTCTCAGCGCCTCCTCGAGTTGCTTCTCCTCGTCGATATCGAGAACAATCCCGCTAAGATGGCGCGAAACCCCGGCGTCATCCTTGACGAGGCCGCCTCGCAATCTCATCCACTGACCGGATCCCGGCGTTCGGCCAACCCTGAAAGCAACGTCGAAATTGCCGCCGACCTCGGCTGTCCGCTTGATCGCCTGCTCGGTGCGCTCGCGATCCCTCGGTTCGAGCAGAGAAAGAAACAGCTCGTACGTAACCGGCCGGTCGAGGGCGACGCCGAAAAGGTTTCTCGTGGTATCGGACCACTCCAACGCTCGCGTTGAAAGGTCGAGATCCCAGGTCCCGACGCCAAATCCCTCGATTCGCAGCCTTAGATGCTCGTTGCGTACGGGGTCGTCAGGCGATGATCGAATTGTGCCGGGCACGCGTTAAGCCTTCACTTCCATCTGTCTCAGCCGCCGCCGGCTGGGCCGGCGAGCTCCAAGTCGAACAACCTACGCGAGATTGACGTCAGGAAGCTGCCATAGCCCTGAAACGGCGGTGCCGAGCCGGCAATTTCGCCTGACGGCGACGTGGACGCAAGTTCCGGCGGATCGATATCCAACCCGAATATCCCTCGATGTTCGGCTCAACCCTCGGTTTGGGGACTTTGATCTATCTCATCCTGGCCCCGGGATTCGGGCCTAGAAGGAGTTGTCGGCTGCGACAACGGAGAGATCGGATGACATTTGCGACCGTCATGGTCAGCCTGGCGCTGGATCAGTCGAACGCGGCGCGTCTCGAAGCCGCCGGCCAGATGGCCGAGCGATTCGATGCCGGGATCGTCGGGATCGCGGCGGCGCAGTTCAGTCCGCCGCTTTATTTCATGTCGGGGGAGCAGGCGCAAAATCTGATCGACCAGGGCGAGGCATCGATCAAGAAACGCATGTCGGAACTGGAACTGCAATTTCGCGAGGCGACCAAAAATCGCGCCAGGCATGTCGAGTGGCGCAGCGCCATCGATTTCCCGGCACGGTACATCGTGCAACAAGCGCGTTGCGCCGACATCGTCGTGAGCGGCGGACAGGGTAAAAATTTTTCGGACCCATTCGCGCTGGCCAGCCCGAAGGATCTGGTGATGCAGGCCGGCCGGCCGCTGTTCATTGCACCGGATAATGTCAGTTGGCTCGACTTGCGAAGCGTTCTGGTGGCGTGGAAGGACACGCCGGAGGCGCGGCGGGCGATCGCCGATTCCCTGCCGATGCTCCGCAAGGCCAAGGACGTCACCGTCGCCGAGGTCGTGGAAGCCGGCGACAGTCGGCCGGCCGCCGTGTCGCGGGTCAGGGATGTGGTGGCGTGGCTGTCACGTCATGGCGTTTCCGCCTCCGAGCTCGTACCGGAGAGGAGCGGGGACGCGATAGCTCAGCTGGAGGCCATAGCCGCCAATGTCGGGGCGGGTGTCGTGGTCGCCGGCGCCTACGGTCATTCGCGATTCCGCGAATTGGTTCTCGGCGGCATGACGGAGCATCTCATTACCCAATCCAGGCGTTGCGTATTGCTGTCGCATTAGAGGTGAACGCTGAAACGGCCACAATTGACAGGATCGCGCCTTGTATAGATTTCTCGAAGAAACCGTTGCCGGCCACATGACGCATGCCGTCAAGACGGTGACGCGCGAGCTCACGGTGCGCGATCTCAGCGACATGTTCGAGCGCGACGATTTCAACGCCTATCCGGTCGAGGACGACGCGCAGGTGATCGGCATTGTGACCAAATTTGATTTACTGAAATGTTTTGTGTTTACGCCGAGCCAGATGGTTCCATATTACGAGCAGTTGATGAACCGGACCGTCGCCGATGTCATGACTTCCGAATTCATCTACGTTCGAACCGACACCAAACTCACGCGCGTGCTCCAGCTCATGATCGATCATCGGATCAGGAGCGTTCCCGCAATGGACCGCGATCACCGATTGGCAGGCATCATCGCACGCAGGGATGTTCTCAAGGCGCTTGCGGATTGCGCCCGCGGCGAAGTGTAGATCGGATCCGCGATCCGAAACAGACCACAGCTTTCTTATGCCGGGTTTTGGCAACGATTGGCATTCGCAGGCGATTGATATCTTTTGCGAAGTCTCGAACCACTGTTCGCCGGTCTTGGCGCCGGCCTCGCCAAATGAGCCAACTTGATTTCGATCAAATCGTTTCCGCCGGAATTGTGATTGTTTGAATTGTGTCCGTCGGAGAGAACCCGCATGAGCCAGGCCGCGAACTCAAAGTCCATGACGATCGGCGAAAGTGGCTTGACGTTTTTTTTCGCGTTGAGCGCCTTTCTCTGCATGGTTGGTGCTGCGAAAGCCGTCGATGCCCCGTTCGCATTTCATGCCTCGCTGAGTGCTGCTGCCAGCCTTGCCGTGGTTTTTGTAATCCTTAACCGGTATTTCGACCGCCCACCGGCGCTGCCGGCCCAGGAGATCAATGGCAGGCCGAACTACAATCTGGGGCCGATCAAGTTCGCGGCGGCAATATCGGTATTCTGGGGCATAGCCGGATTTACCGTGGGGCTCCTGATCGCCTCGCAACTGGCGTGGCCGGCGCTCAATTTCGATCTGCCGTGGACGAGTTTTGGCCGGCTGCGGCCGCTGCACACCTCGGCCGTGATCTTTGCATTCGGCGGCAATGTTCTGATCGCGACCTCATTCTACGTCGTGCAAAAGACCTGCCGGGTTCGCCTTGCCGGCGATCTCGCGCCCTGGTTTGTCGTGCTCGGCTATAACTTTTTCATTCTGATCGCGGGCACCGGTTACCTTCTCGGGGTCACCCAATCCAAGGAATACGCCGAGCCCGAATGGTATGCCGATCTATGGCTGACGATCGTCTGGGTGACGTATCTGCTGGTGTTCCTGATGACGCTGGTGAAGCGCAAGGAGCCGCACATCTTCGTCGCCAACTGGTTCTATCTCGCCTTCATCGTCACCATCGCCGTGCTCCACCTTGGCAATAATCCGGCCTTGCCGGTGTCGGTGTTCGGCTCGAAGTCCTACATCGCCTGGGGCGGCGTTCAGGATGCGATGTTTCAGTGGTGGTACGGACACAACGCCGTCGGTTTTTTCCTGACCGCCGGCTTTCTTGCCATCATGTATTACTTCATTCCAAAACGCGCCGAGCGGCCGATCTATTCGTACCGGCTGTCGATCATCCATTTCTGGGCCCTGATCTTTCTCTACATCTGGGCCGGCCCGCATCACCTGCACTACACCGCGCTTCCGGACTGGGCCCAGACGCTCGGCATGACCTTCTCGATCATGCTGTGGATGCCGTCCTGGGGTGGCATGATCAACGGCTTGATGACGCTGTCGGGCGCCTGGGACAAGTTGCGCACCGATCCCGTGCTGCGCATGCTGGTGGTGTCGGTGGCGTTCTACGGCATGTCGACCTTCGAGGGTCCGATGATGTCGATCAAGGTGGTGAATTCGCTCAGCCACTACACCGACTGGACCATCGGTCACGTTCACTCCGGTGCACTGGGCTGGGTCGGGTTTGTCTCGTTCGGCGCGCTCTATTGTCTTATCCCCTGGTTGTGGGATCGCAAGGGGCTTTACAGTCTCAAGCTCGTCAACTGGCACTTCTGGATCGCGACCATCGGTATCGTCCTGTACATCTCCGCGATGTGGGTGTCCGGGATTCTGCAAGGCTTGATGTGGCGCGCCTACACCTCGCTCGGCTTCCTCGAATATTCCTTCATCGAAACCGTCGAGGCGATGCATCCGTTCTACATCATCCGCGCCGCGGGTGGGGCGTTGTTCCTGATCGGCTCGCTGATCATGGCCTACAATCTCTGGATGACGGTGCGCGTCGGCGAGGCCGAAGTGCAGTCGCCCGTCGCGCTTCAGCCGGCGGAATGAGGAGCGAATAAATGTCATTCTGGACACGGCATCAAGTTTTCGAAAAGAACTCGATCATCCTGATCGTCGGAATTCTCGCCGTGATCGCGATCGGCGGCCTGGTCGAAATTACTCCGTTGTTCTACCTGAAGAGCACGATCGAGGTGGTCGATGGCATCAGGCCGTACACGCCGCTCGAGTTGACCGGCCGCAACATCTATGTCCGCGAGGGCTGCTATCTCTGCCACTCCCAGATGATCCGGCCATTGCGCGACGAGGTCGAGCGTTACGGTCACTTCTCGCTCGCGGCCGAAAGCATGTATGACCATCCGTTCCAGTGGGGTTCAAAGCGAACCGGGCCCGATCTGGCGCGGGTCGGGGCCAAATATTCCGACGACTGGCATGTCACGCATCTGACCAATCCGCGCGCGATCGTCCCGCAGTCGGTGATGCCCGGATATCCGTTTCTGGCCGAGACCGAAGTCGATACCGCCACCATCGGCGATCACCTGCGGACCAGCCGCGCCGTCGGCGTGCCCTATTCGGACGATCAGATTGCCAACGCCGTTGCCGATCTGAAGGCGCAGGCCGACCCTGATAATGCCGGGGTGGATGCGTTTACAAAGCGCTATCCGAAAGCCGTGGCGCGTAATTTTGACGGCAAGTCTGGCTTGCCGACCGAAATGGACGCGCTGATCGCGTACCTGCAGATGCTCGGCACGCTGGTCGATTTCAAACTCTACAATGAAAAAGCAAATCTTCGCTGAGAAGCAAATCTTCACCTGGAAGCAGAACGATGAGTGCCATCCTAACAGTCCAGAATTTCACATCGGATTTCGTTGCGACGCTGTGGACGCCGATCTTCGTCGGAATATTCATCGCGATCGTGACCTACGCGCTTTGGCCTCGCAACAAGGACGCTTTCGACGAGGCGTCGAAAATGCCGTTGCGGGAGGAATGACAGATCATGACCGAGCACAGCGATTTCGACCACGTCTCCGGCAAGAGCACGACCGGCCACGAGTGGGACGGCATCAAGGAGTTGAATACGCCGCTGCCGCGCTGGTGGGTTCTGGCCTTCTACGCGTGCATCGTCTGGGCGGTCGGCTACTGGTTTGTATATCCGGCGTGGCCGCTGCTGTGGAGCAACACCACCGGCATACTGCATTACTCGTCCCGTGCGGACGTCGCGCTAGAGCTCGCCAATCTGGAAAAGATACGCGGCGAGAAAATGGTGACGCTGGGTGCTGCCTCGCTTGCGGATATCGAGAAGGACCCGGCCTTGCTCGCTCTGGCACGCGCCCGCGGCAAGACGGTGTTTGGCGATAATTGCGCGCCGTGCCACGGCAGCGGCGGCGCCGGCGCAAAGGGCTTTCCCAACCTGAACGATGACGACTGGCTCTGGGGCGGCACGCTTGACCAGATCATGCGGACGATCCAGTTCGGAGCGCGCTCGGGACATGCGAAAACCCACGAGAGTCAAATGCTTGCCTTCGGCAAGGACGGGACTCTGAAAACGGAACAAATCGTCACGGTCGCCAATTACGTTCGATCGTTGTCGGGCTTGCCCACGAGCCAGGGGTATGATGCGACCGCGGGCGCGAAAATCTTCGCCGAAAATTGCGCGGTGTGTCATGGCGACGCGGGCAAGGGAAATCAGGAGCTCGGCGCGCCTGATCTCACCGACAAGATCTGGCTCTATGGTTCCGATGAGGCTGCCGTCATCGAAACGATCACCAACGGCCGCGCCGGCGTCATGCCGGCCTGGGTGGACCGGCTCGATCCCTCCACGATCAAGGCGATGGCGGTATATGTGCACTCGCTCGGTGGAGGGAAGTGACCGCGGGCGGGGCAGGGAAATCCTGGATATCGTTTGAGCTGGATCAACTGCGCGTTCGAAGTTGAGTCTACGCTCAGCCTTGAACGCGAGATGGCCCCCACCGATGACCAAGTCTGCACTTCCGATCGAGCTGCAATGGGAAGACGACGGGCCGCTTTATGTCGCCCAGAAGAAAGTCTATCCGCAGAGCGTCTCCGGAACATTCCGCCGTATCAAATGGGGCCTGATGGCATTCTGCCTCAGCGTCTATTACCTGTTGCCTTTCGTGCGGTGGAACCGCGGTCTGGGCGCGCCCGATCAGGCGGTGCTGATCGATCTGCCCAACAGCCGCTTCTATTTCTTTTTCATCGAGCTGTGGCCGCAGGAGGTCTACTATTTCACCGGGCTGCTGATCCTCGCCGCCATTACGCTGTTTTTGATGAATTCGGTGGGCGGCCGTATCTGGTGCGGATATCTCTGCCCACAGACGGTGTGGACGGATCTGTTCTACGCCGTCGAGCGTCTGGTCGAGGGCGACCGGCGCGAGCGCATGAAGAAAGATGCCGCGCGTGGCACGCTGAAGCTGCAGCGTTTTGCGGAAATTACCCTGAAACATTCGATCTGGCTGTTGATCGCCTGGTGGACCGGCGGCGCCTGGGTTCTCTATTTCAACGATGCGCCGACGCTGGTGAAGCAGCTTGTGACGTTCCAGGCGCCGATGTTGGCCTATATCTGGATCGCGATCTTGACGGCGACCACCTATGTGCTCGCCGGCTTCATGCGCGAGCAGGTCTGCGTCTATATGTGCCCGTGGCCGCGCATCCAGGCGGCGCTCACCGACGAATGGGCGCTCAACGTCACCTACAAATACGACCGCGGCGAAAAGCGCACGTCGCTGAAGAAGGCGAACGAGTTGCGGGCATCCGGCGAAACCGCCGGCGACTGCATCGATTGCTATCAATGCGTTGCCGTCTGCCCGACCGGGATCGATATCCGTGACGGCTCGCAACTCGACTGCATCCAGTGCGGCCTGTGCATCGATGCCTGCGATACCGTCATGAAGAAGATCGGCAGGGAACCCCGCCTGATCGGGTACGACAACGACATCAATATTCACCGCAGGCAGGCCGGCAAGCCGGAAATCTTCCGTGTCGTCAGGCCGCGCACCATCGTCTACTGCGCCATGATCGCCGGCGTTGGCGCGATCATGCTGTATGCGCTGCTGACGCGAAGCCTGCTCGACGTCAACGTATTGCACGACCGCAATCCGGTCGCGGTGAAACTCAGCGATGGATCTGTTCGCAACGCCTATACGGTTCGCCTGTTGAACAAGCGAGGCTTCGACCGCGTGGTGGCGATCGACATCGACGGCCCGCACAATGCGACGCTCCATGTTGTCGGGGTCGATTCGGTTACGCCGGACAGGCCGATGATCGTCCTGGGGCGGGACCAGACCACCGAACTCAGGCTTCTGGTAACCGCACCCTCCGAGAACAATTCCGAGAAGTCGATCCCGGTGAAATTCCGGGTAACCGATATCGGGTTGGGTGAGGCTGCATCGGCAACCGATAATTTCGTTAGTCCGTAACGTTGAAGAGGGGCTTCGTATGAATAGTGCGTTGGTTTCGCCGAAGCCGTTGACCGGGGCCAAGGTCCTTTTCATGCTGGTCGCGTTCTTTGGCGTGGTGTTTGGCGTGAACTTCCTCATGATGAAGCTCGCGATCGATACATTGCCAGGGACTGAAGTGGACAGCGCCTACAGTGCCAGCATGGCCTACGAGAATGAGATCGGTGCTGCCCACGATCAGAACGCCCGAAACTGGAAGGTCGATGCGCATATCCAGCGCGGCCCGGACGGTGGCGCGACGCTTGAGGTCGAGGCGCGCGATAATAGCGGCAAGCCGATGTCCGGCCTGAAATTCCAGGGCCGCTTCGAGCGTCCTACCGACCGGCGCGCGGATCTGCCGGTTGCGCTTTCGGAAACCGGAATTGGCATCTATCGCGGCAGCGCGCCCGTGATCGCGGCGGGGCAATGGGATCTGGTCCTCGAGGGTGATGCGGCAGGACGGCGGATGTTCCTGTCGAAGAATCGCGTGTTGTTGAATTGAAGGAAGGCCGCAGCATGCAGGCGACGCGAGACTTTTCACATTATGTGAGGGACGCAGGCGCGGGCCTGCAGCATATCGATCTTGCCGTCGAGGGCGTCAGTTGCGCCGGGTGCATGTCGAAGATAGAGCGCGGGCTTTCGGCGATGCCCGATGTGACGCTTGCGCGGGTCAATCTGACCGACCGCCGCGTGGCGCTGGAATGGAAAGAGGGCGCGCTCGACCCCAGCCGGTTCATCGATCGGCTGGCCGAGCTCGGGTACAAGGCCTATCCATTCGAAACCGAAAGTGCGGAGGCCGCGGAAGCCGAACAGTCGCGCTTCCTGCTTCGCTGCCTCGGCGTCGCGGCATTCGCCACCATGAATGTGATGATGCTTTCGATTCCGGTGTGGTCCGGCAACGTCAGCGACATGATTCCGGAGCAGCGCGATTTCTTTCATTGGCTGTCGGCACTGATCGCGCTGCCGGCCGCGGCGTATGCGGGCCAGCCGTTCTTCCGGTCGGCGCTTCAGGCCTTGCGCACGCGCAACGTCAATATGGATGTTCCGATCAGCATCGGCGTGATGCTTGCGCTTGGAATGTCGGTGGTCGAGACCGTGAACCACGCCGAGCATACCTATTTCGACGCGGCGATCATGCTGCTGACATTCTTGCTGGTCGGGCGCTATCTCGACCAGAGCATGCGGCGGCGGACCCGCGCGGTCGCCGGAAACCTCGCCGCGCTGAAAGCCGAGACCGCGACCAAATTCGTCGGCGCCGACGAAATTGCGGAGGTGCCGGTAGCGGCGATCGATCCTGGCGACATCGTCCTGCTGCGCCCGGGCGAACGTTGCGCGATCGATGGCACGGTGATCGAGGGGCGATCCGAAATCGACCAAAGCCTCATCACCGGCGAAACCCTGTATGCGACGGCAGAGCATGGCGCGGCTGTTTATGCCGGTTCGCTCAACATCTCCGGAACATTGCGGGTCCGGGTTTCGGCGGCGTCGGAGGGCACGCTGCTGGCGGAGATCACCCGGCTGCTCGACAATGCGTTGCAGGCTCGCTCGCGCTACGTGCGCCTCGCCGACCGCGCCTCGCGGCTTTATGCGCCGGTGGTGCATGCCACCGCGTTGCTGACGATGCTCGGCTGGGTTCTGATGGGCGCGACCTGGCACGATGCCATTGTCACGGCGGTGGCGGTTCTGATCATCACCTGTCCCTGCGCGCTGGGGCTGGCTATCCCCACCGTGCAGACGGTTGCGTCCGGTGCGATGTTCAGGGCCGGCGTGTTGCTCAATTCCGGCGATTCCATCGAACGTCTCGCTGACGTCGACCACGTCATCTTCGACAAAACCGGCACCCTGACGCTACCTGACCTGGAAGTCATGAACGCAAGCGAGATCCCCGAAGACATGCTCCGTCTCGCCGGCCAGCTTGCGCTGGCGAGCCATCATCCGGTCGCAGCCTCAGTGGCGCGGGCCGCGAACGCGAAATCGCCGCTGGCCGGAGCTGTCGAGGAGCCGGGACAGGGGGTGCGCGGCCATGCCGGCGGAGGTGAGGTCAGACTTGGAAGACCGTCGTTCTGCGGGGCAGAGCAATTGGCAAATGACAGCCTGCGCCTCGATCCCGAAGCTTCCATCGTTGCCTTCAGCTTCGGCGACGCCAAATACGTGTTTTCCGTTCGGCAGGGGTTGCGTCCGGATGCAAAGGCGATGATTTCCGCGCTTTTGAAGCGCCGTATCACGGTTGAAATTCTCTCCGGCGATCGGGAGCCGGCGGTCCGCGCCGCCGCGCGCGCGCTCGGGATCAGCGAGTGGCGGGCGGGCGTGACCCCGGCCGACAAGATCGCCCGCATCGAAGAGCTGAAGAGCCAAGGTTTTAGGGTGATGATGGTCGGCGACGGGCTGAACGATGCGCCTTCGCTGGCCGCGGCCTACGTCTCGATGTCGCCGATCTCAGCGGCGCATCTGAGCCAGGCAACGGCCGATCTGGTGTTCCTGGGCAAGCCGCTGGCTCCAGTGGTCGCTGCCATCGACTTCTCACGAAAGGCGCTGCACCTGATGCGGCAAAATCTCTGGCTCGCGGTCGGCTACAACCTTCTCGCGGTGCCAATTGCGATCAGCGGGGTCGTGACACCCCTGATCGCGGCGGCGGCGATGTCGGGCTCCTCGCTGCTGGTGATGCTGAACGCGCTTCGCGCGCGCCGCGTCGTGCACGGAGACGCGTGATGGAAGTGCTCGTCATTCTGGTGCCGTTGGCCCTTGGTCTCGGGCTGGTCGGCCTGCTCGGATTTCTCTGGTCGCTCAAGAGCGGTCAGTACGACGATCTCGAGGGCGCCGCCTGGCGCGCCATCCAGGATGACGAGCCGGCACGACAGACTCCATCCGATTAAGCGGGCTCACCCCGGCCTGGCATCGTCAGGCGTGCGGTCAGTAACGCAGCCATCGCCAGCGACGCGGCCACGCCGGCGACGCAGGCAATCCAGCCGAAGCGGTCGAACAATTGGCCCGAGACCGCGCTGCCGACGAGACCGCCCAGGAAATAGCAGGCGAGGTAGGTTCCGCTCGCCACGCCGCGGCTTTCACTGGCGGCCTGTCCGACAAAACCGGTCGCCGACGCTTGTGCAAAGAACGTACCGGCGCCGACCAGAACCATGCCGGCCAGGACTTCCGCAAGATGCGAGGACAGCATCAGCGGCAGGCCGATCGCCGCGACCGCAAGCGCGCCCGAGATCGCCGGCCGCGTTCCGACGGCTGCGACAGCCTTGCCGGCAAGAAGCGTCGTCACGATAGAAGGCAAGAAGACAAAATAGACAAATCCGAGATCCATACGTCCCAGCGACAGCGGCGGACGCACCAGGACAAAATTCACAAAGGTGAATGTCCCGATAAAGGCGAACAGGATGCAGAAGCCGATGCCGAAGGCGGCGCGCAGCGCCGGATTGCGCCAGTGTCCGATCATTGCCGCGAAAGGCGTTTGCGTCATCGCCATCGAATGCATCGGCTGCACCCGCTGGATGGTGAAGTACACCAGCACCGCGCCGGCGAGATTCAACAACGCGAAGAAATAGAAATTCGAGGCCAGCCCAAGGGTGTCGACGACGGCTGCGGAAACCAGCCGGCCGATCAAATTGCTGGCGACGTTACCGGTGATGTAGGCCGCGAACGCGCCGCCGGCATCCATCGAGCTGCATTGTTCGCCGAGATAGGCCAGCGTTAATGCGAACGCCGATGCCATGCACAAACCCTGCATGATACGAAGAATCGTGAATACGGCAAGATTGGGCGCGACCGCCAGCAGGCTTGTCGGGATGGCGAGCAGGGCAAGACTCAGCAAGATGCCGAGCCGCCGATCGATGTGCTGGCTTAGAAATCCGACGACAAGTCCGGCGACCGCCATCCCCATGGTGCTGGCATTGACGGCAAATCCCATCGCCGCCGGCGTCACATTGTAATGCCTGGTCAGCGAAGGAAGGATTGCCTGCGTCGCAAACAGATCGACGACCGTCAAAAACGCTGTCAGGCCGATGATCAGGGAACGCAGCACCACGCCCGGCGAATGGCCGTGCATTGGCATCGTTTCGGACTTCATCTCCGCGAATATGTCGGTCATGGCGCGGTGCTTCCTGCGAAAGCTGGGTTAAGGAAGGGGATGTGACGCCCGGGCGTGTGGGGCAACACGGGGGCTCCCGGGACGTCACATCAGATAACGGGGCTTGTAACGAGGCTTGCGGCGCGCTCGTTACATATTGTGGTCGTGCGGATCCTTGCGGACGTCGCCGACATACAGAATGACCGTTTGGGTCCCGAGGTTCTTCCACCAATGCGAGGTGCCGAACACCTCGGGCCTGATATCGCCGGCCTTGTGCACGATGGGCTCGGAACAGTTGCTGGCATATTCGACGATCTCGCCCTGCTGCACAAAGATGAGCGCCGGCCGATCGTCGTGGCTGTGCCAGGGCACGATGCCGCCCGGCTCGATCGTCAGCTTGCGGAAACGCAGCTCACGGTCCTTGAGATGCGCCGGCTGCTTTTCGAGATCGATCGAACCGAGCGTGACGTCGGTGACGCCGACCGGCTTGAAGTCGACTTTCTCGCGAGCGTTGGCTTTCATTTTATCGGCCGGACATTCGCCGGCGAAAGCGGTCGTCGCCGTTGCTGCCGATCCCGCGATGACGCAGGCGAGTGCAAAGCTTTGCCAGAGCGCGCGCGAATTTGTGGTGAGCTTGAACATGTCATTATCTCCTCTGTTATGCCGTGATCTCGAATGATCTGCCCGGCTACAGGACGAAGCTTCGTTGAAATCACGTGCTCAAGGAAATGCCGGTTGGCTTTTGAATCGATAGCGCAGCGCTATGTGGAGTTGTCTTCAAGAGTGGCCGATCATGTGCGTGATATCGGAGGAAAACGTCGGGTAGGCATAGACGTTGTCCCTGATCTGGCCGGCGGTGATGCCGAAGCGCATCGCCAGCCCGAAGATGTTGACAAGTTCCTCGCCGGCATGTCCGACGAAATGCGCGCCGACAATACGGTCGGTTGACTGGTCGACGATGATTTTCGACCAGGCGACGGTCTCCGCGTAGGTCCGTGCGGAGAACCAGTCGTGCATGTCATTGGTATGAACCTTGATCGCAAGGCCCTTTTGACTTGCCGCGGCTTCGGTCAGACCCACCGCGGCGAGCGCGGGGACGGTGTAGACGGAGGTCGCCATGCTGCCGTAGTCCGGACTGTATTTCGGTCCCTCGACGATGTTGCGGCCGACGATATCGCCCTCGTAAGTCGCGATCGGCGAGAGCTGCGGAGAAATAGGCACCGCGTCGCCGCAGACATACACCTGAGGATTGGAAGTCGAGCGCAGATGACGGTCCACCGCCACGCGGCCGTTGGCGTGGTCGATATTTCCTGCCGCCAGATCCAGCATATCGACATTGGCCACGCGTCCGGCGCCATTGACGACACGATCGGCCTCGGCGGCATGTTCGGTGCCTTCATGCGTAAAGATCACGCGCAGGCGATCGTTCGCGGGCTCGATCCGTGTCACGC
>WNFA01002428.1_pt1 | contig 21551 bp, 17 predicted proteins | sample 5400481 | NCBI WGS metagenome assembly WNFA01 (sample SAMN13153340, study PRJNA577476) | soil metagenome | isolation source: 120 cm saprolite under Douglas fir tree site 2 hole 1 replicate 2 | place: USA:California | collected 2015-04-18
TGGACGACACAAAGGCCAGGGCCGCCACCCCGTGCAGCCACCAGGTGACGAAGTGGGCATTGCCCGCCGCCGCGCCAGTGACCCCGACCCCGCGCAACGCTTGCCCGACCGTCCATCCCACCGGCGACCAGACCTCGAAGGCCGGATTGTGTTGGGCGATCCTGAAGGCCTCGAGCAGGAAACCGGTCAGGGCGAGGAAGAACAAGACGCCGAGGAAGGCCCAGTCGCCGATGACGTAGGGCGTGCGGTTGTATTCACCCGGCCGGCGGTCCGGCCGCCAGTAGTTGAGGCGGAATGGCCGGCGGACGCCCCGGACGATGGCCATGATCACCAGGCCCACGATCAGCGCCGCCCCGAAGACGTCCAGGAAGAGCGAGTAGCCCAGATAGAAGGCGCCGTGCCAGAAGTCGAAACCGAAGAAGAGCCGGGTGAAGTCGTCGTTGAAGGCGAGGATGACGGTGCCGATGAAGAGCACGACAAAGCCGTAGAAGATCAGCAGGTGGCCGAGCCCGGCGAGGGGATGGCGGCGCCGGATCGTCGAGTGGGACAGCACGGCTGCCGCCGACCGGACCATCTGCCGGACCGGATGCTCCACGGGCGAAAGCCGCCGGCCCCGCCGGTACTTCATCACCAGCCGCGCGCACCCGAAGACGAGCACCGCCGTCGAGAGCGCCACCAGCCCGTACCAGATGGCGATCTCCCAGGCGGCCAGGCCTTCGAAGGTTTGGCGGGTCTCCATCAGGGGAGCTTCTCGAGCTCCTCGGCCACCTCAAAGAGGTCCGCGACGGCCCCGTAGTGGGCGGTGCCAAAAATGGCCGCCTCCGGGTCGGTGTTGACGGCGATGATGGTGCCGCTGGCCTTCATGCCGGCCAGGTGCTGCACCGCGCCTGAGATGCCCATGGCCAGGTAGACCTTGGGCTTGACCGTCTTTCCCGATTGACCGACCTGGCGCGAGTTCGGCATCCAGCCGGCGTCCACCAGCGGCCGGGAGACGGCCAGCGTGGCGCCCAGCTTCTGGGCGAGCTGCTCGAAGGTCGGGATCTTCTCTCTGTCGCCAATGCCGCGGCCGATGGCAAGCAGGAAGTCGGCATCGGCAATGTCGACGTCGGCGCGGGGTGGCTCGACGAACTCTTGGTGGCGAGCGCGGGAGTGCGGGAGGTCGGGCGCCGCCTTGGTGATGGTCTTGGGATTCCCACCGGGCGGAGCCGGTGGCCAGATCGTAGGGCGGAGCAGGAGCAGCACCGATTCCTTGCCGGGGAACTCCAGCTCGGCGTGCACCTTCGACCCGTAGAACGCCCGGGTGGCGACCAGCGCGCCGTCGTCGCGGCGCACGGCAAAGACGTCGGTGGCGAGACCCAGGCCCAGGCGGACCGCGATGGCCGGGCCGTAGCCGAGTGAGTTCACGGTGAAGCCGAGCAGGACTACCTGAGGACGGCGCTCGGCGATCAGCATCTCGAGGACGCGCTGGTACACGTCGTTCTCGAACTCGGCCTGCTCGACCCGGATCTGCACCACCTCGTCGACGCCTTCCCTCCGCATATCGAGGGCGGCCGGATCGCGGCCGATGACGGCGACCGCCACGGGACCGCCCAGTGCGCGCCCGGCTGTGACCAGCTCGTAGGTCACGTCCCGCATCCGGCCGCGCACGTGCTCGGCCACCACCAGCACACTCACTTCAGGCGTTCCTTGACGATGTCCGCGATCTGGCGCGCCACGTCCGCCGGAGGTCCCTGCAGGATCTTGGCGCCCTGGCCCTTGGGTGGGGCGAACATTCGCCGAACCCGATAGGCGGGCTCAGCCCTGTTGGGCGCGGGAACAGCGGGAATCTCTTTCTGCTCCGCCAGCTTGATGGCGCGCAGGGTCGCATAGCGAGGCTGGTTGATGCCGGTCTGCACGGTCAGCAGCGCCGGCGTGTCCACTTCAACGACGTCGATGAGTCCACCCTCGAGTTCTCGATACACCGTGGCTGGACCCGAGCCCGACCAGTCGATCTTGGTCACCACGGCGACCCGCGGCAGCTCGAGCAGCTCGGCCAGCGCCGTGCCCGTCGATCCCTGGACCACGTCGCTTGACTGGACGCCGCAAAGAACGAGGTCGGGCGACTCCCCCCCGACCGCGCCAGCCAGCGCACGGGCTATCGAGATCGGGTCTACGGCGGCCGACTCGACCCGAATCGCCCGGTCCACGCCCATCGCCAGGCAGCGCCGCAGGGCGAGCTCAGGCCCGGCCGGCGCCGCCGTGACGGCGACCACCTCCCCCTCGCCGAGACGCTCGCGGATGCGCAGCGCCTCCTCGGTGGCGCAGGCATCCCACTCGTTTAGAGCCAGGTCAAGGTAGTCGGGATCGACGTCCCGACTGTCGGCGGTGAACCCGACCTCGTCCCCGAGGACCTTGACCTGCTTGACGCAGACGACGAGTTTCAACTACACGGCTACACGGGGACGGCCTCTTGCAGGGCGGCGCGCCGCTCGGCGACTTCGCGCAGCACGATCGCCGGCTCGAGCACCCGCCGCTCGCGTTTGAACGGCAGCGGATCCTCCGGGTTGGGCGAGTCGATCTCGCGGGCCAGCCGGTGCCCATCGAACACCACGTCCGCGATCAGCCGGGGCGCGACGCAATCGCCAATTCGGAACACGTTCGTAATGCCCTCGGCCTTGAGCGCCTCGAAGCCGACCTTGTCCTTCAGCTCACGATAGAGCGCCTCGTTGGAGCGGCGCGCGGTGACGAGCACGACGGCATCCACTTCGAAGACTTTGCCGTGACCGTCGTCGTCGTACACGTAGGCGGCCGTCACCTTACCCTGCTCGATGCGGGTGGGGACGTGGTGGGTCACCAGCTCGACCCCGAGCTTGTGCAGCTTTCGGTGCATGTTCGGCGCTTCCAGGGTGAAGTCCATGTAGGGGGCGATGTGCCCCAGGTGGGTCATGAACGTCACCTGCTTGCCCTCCATGGCGAGCTTTTCAGCCAGCGAGACGCCCATGAAGTAGCCGTCGTTGTCGACGACCAGGACCCGCTTGCCCGGAACCTTCTTCCCTTCCGCCATGATCTGGTCTGGGGTGAGCTGCCAGGGCTGGCTTGCGTCGGCGCCTGGGATGGTGTCGTGGGTAGCGCCGTTCAGGCCGTCGGTGGACCAGTGGGAGCCGGTGGCCACGATCACGATCTCGGCGCCATAGCCCTTGATGGCATTGGCGTCCAGTCGTTTGCCAGCGATGAACTCGATGTTCTTCAGCTTCGCGATCTGGATCTTGCGGTAGTTCACGACCCGCGCCCACTCGCCGAGGCCGGGCAGCTGGGGGATCCAGCGCATGATCCCGCCCATGTCGTCTTGCGCTTCCACCAGGTGGACACGGCGCATGCCGCGCTTCCCCAGGATCATGGCGCACTCCATGCCGGCCGGACCGGCGCCGACCACCAGGACGTCATTGTCGGCGTTGCGCGCCTTGGTGAAGATCTCGGGGTGCCAGCCGCGTCGATACTCCTCACCGGCCGTCGCGTTCTGCGTGCAGATGACCGGAGGGCCGCCGATCTCCCAGCGGGAGATACAGATGTTGCAACCGATGCACTCCCGGATGTCGTCGAGGCGGCCTTCATCGATCTTCCGGGGCAGCCAGGGATCCGAGATCGACGGCCGGCAGGTGGCGATGATGTCGAGCTTGCCCGACTTGATCACGTCGACCATCAGGTCCGGGCTGGTAAAGCGGCCCACGCCGAGGACGGGTTTTTTGGCAACCTTCTTCACCGCTTCTTGCCAGGGCAACTGCCGTCCGGATTGATAGAACCGGGACGGGGTCGCATCCTCACCCCACTCGGAGATGCCGGACACGTTGATGTCCCATACGTCGACGATGTCGTCGACCAGCTGGACGAAGGGAATGCAATCGCGCTCGAGTTGCGTGCCGGGTTCGCCCATGAACATGTCGGTCGACATCCGGACCGCGATGGCTGTGTCGGAACCGACCGCATCCTTGACCATCTCGATCGTCTCCCGCCAGAAGCGGGCCCGGTTCACGAACGACCCGCCGTACTCATCGGTGCGCTTGTTGTAGTACGGGGTCAGGAACTGCTGCGGCAGGTACGAATGCGAGCCATACACGTACACGATGTCGAAGCCGGCCGTTCGAGCCCGCTTGGCCGCATCGACGTACATCTTCTGCACGGCTCGGATGTCGTCTTTATCCATCTGCTTCGGGTAGGTGAGGTATTCGAAGTCGCTCGCAATCTGGGAAGGCCCGCGGGGGACGCACCGCGATTCCTGGCAGGGCGCGTGGGGACCGCCGTACCACAGCTCCGCCGCGGCCAGGGCGTTGTACTCATGGAGCATGTCGCACATCACGGCAAGGTTTGTGATGTCGTCGTCGTCCCAGAGGCGGGCCGAGACCCGGTGCGTGTCGTCCGATTCGGGCGAGATCGAGCAATACTCCGTACAGACGGCGCCGTAGCCCCCCTCAGCCTTGGTCGACCGAAAGAAAGCCTGGCTCAACGGCTTTTCCGACCCAAACCCGTTGCAGTGCGGGATCTGGTAGAAGCGATTCTTCATCGTCTTCGGGCCGAGGCGAATCGGTTCAAAGAGAATGTCGTACTTCGGATTACGCGCCATCTCTACCCCTCCTCCTTAATCGGTCGACTCCTCGCCGCCACCGCACCGGGGCGAGCGATAGCGTCGGTGCACTGCCAGCGAGCTCCTGACCAATGATGGTCGCCCGAATGGGCCTGCAGTGTTCTCGACCGCTCGCTCCTCCGCCCTGCCTGGAAGGGGCCGGGCAATCCCTCAGCCTCCCGCCGAGCCCCGTACGCAGCCTCGGGTGCCCGTTCTTGCGGGGCGACCCTAGCGGGCATTATGGGGCTCCAAAAACCGCTTGGCAATCCTGGGAACGCCGCTTGATGCCGGCCCGCAACAAGACATCGACGCAACCCTTCGAGTCGGTTACCAGCCGGCAGGCGAGCTCGACTCCCGGCGGGCCATTCGTTGGTCACGGCTGGCCTCGGTTAACGGGATCGGGTTCAAGATCGACCACATGGACTGGGATCCCGGCCCGGCGGGCAACCGCGCGCTCGTCGTTGCCCTGCAGCAGACGGCGCCACGCTGGGATCCGTCGCGAGGCCATCACGATGCCGTCGCACCCCGCGTCGGCGGCGGCGCGGGCGATGGCCTTGCTCGGATGCCGGCTGCCGATCACCCGGCCGTCAGCCTCGAATCCTTTCTGCTTCAGGTCCTTCACCGCGTCGGCCACCAGGTCCGCCTGGGCGCCCCACTCGTGCTTCGTCGGGTAGAGGCCGGGGTGCTGCAGGCCAAGCGCGGTGCCCCAGATGCGAGCAATGGAGACCACGTGCATAACCGGGTGATGCGGGCCGGCGAGCTTCACCGCGCCCTCGATGACGCGTCGGTCGAATGGTTCGCCGGTCGAGGCGACCAGGAGATGGGCCAGGCTGGGTGGACGCTCGTCGCGAGCGTCCACCCCGATCGCCTCAGGACTAACGCCGGTCATCGCCCACTCCAGCCGGGACGCTGGCGGCCGGTGCCGCTGCCGCCTCGGCCGTTGCCAGCCGCCGGTCTGTGCGCTGACGCCACAGGTACAGCGGGATGTACGACAGCATCAACGCCACTCCGATGAAGTAGGCGGGCAGCACATTCCCGACGCCGCCCACCGCGCAGCCCGAGACGGCGCACCAGGGCAGGCTGACCCCCCACACGAAGAGGTAGTAGATGCCCAATCCGAGGGCGACCCACTTCATCCATTCGGGCAACCGGAATGGTCGACGAAGCTCAGGCCGCCACCGCCGCAAGAAGTAGTAGCCGATCAGGACCGGCACGAACGACCCTACGTAGCCGACGTTGCTGAACACGTAGATGACCGCGGGTGCGCCAAACAGCATGACCGCTAACCCGAGGATGACGTTGAACCCCATCGAGACGTCCGGCACGCCGTGCTTGTTGAGATGGCCGAAAAGGCGTGGCGATTGCCCGTCAAGCGACATCTGGTACAGCGATCGGCCCACGCCCATGATCGCGTTCAGGCTGGAGAGCAGGAGGGCCACCGTGAGGAAGGCGGTGAGGATGATGTTGAGCCCCGGGATATTGAAGATGTGCTGCGCGAAAGTACTGAACAGTCCCAGGGGGTCGGCCTGCACGTTCTTGAGCCCAAGGACCGCCAGCATCGAAAAGGGGATGAGCGTGTAGATGAACACGCCATAGCCGCCTTCNGGTTCATGGCGATGGGGGCATCGCGGCTCGGATTCTTACATTCGGCGATATAGCAGGCCGCCGCCTCCATCGCGATCACGTTCCACGTGAGCAAGGCCCAGTACTGAATCGAGAGCGCGATCCCGTGCCCGGAGAAGAGCCCCGGGCCAGTCGGAGTATTGAACGGGAAGACGTTCGACCAGGTAATGGACGATGGGTGGAAGAATGGCAGCACGGCCAGGAGGGTCAGCGGGATCATCGACGCTACCCCGAGCACGGTGGCGAATCCCGTTCCGAACCTGATCCCCAGGTAGGCTGGCACGAAGAGCGCGGCTGTGAGCGCGGCTCCGATGATCAGGCTGGACAGCGCGACACCGGTTCCCATGGGAAGCGCGATGATGGGTCCCTGGGGGATGTGGAACAGGGCGATCAGGTATGAACCAATCAGTAGGTTGTTGACCGACATCACCGGCCACCAGCCCATCCAGTACATCCACAAGGTCAGCCCGTTGAGATGTTTCGAAAAGCGTGGGTAGCGATCCTTGAAGGCGAAGTATGCATAGGCCGGCGCTCCACCGGTCCGATCCGGCAACATGGCCGCCAGCTCGGCAAGGAAGACACAGAGGAGCCATCCGGTCAAGGTCACGAACAGGAAGTTAGGGAGCGCCGCTGCGCCCATACCGGCCAGGACTGGTCCGGTTACGCCGGTGACGAGGATCGTCCCCGCCAGCCCCACGACGAATGCCCCCCACCAGTTGGTCTCTCGTTTCAGGTTGGATCCCTGGTAGGACTCGACTTCGACGCCGCCGACATTGATACCCACTTGCTTTTTCCCTCCCTTAAGATTCGGGTCGCGCTACACGAGTGACAGGTACTTCTTCACCTCCCACTCCGTCACCTGGTCGTGGTAGGTCTTCCACTCCCGGCGCTTCACCCGGATGAAGTAGTCCACATAGTCCTCGTTCACGGCCCGGCCGAGCGCCTCCCGGAGCACCTCATCCTCCTCGAGGTGGCGAGTTGCATCGAGAAGATTGGCCGGCAGGACGTCGACGCCACGGCGCTTGAGCTCGTCTTCGGGGACCTCGTACATGTTCGTCAGGTTCGGCTCACCGGGATCGAGCTTGTTGTCGATCCCGTCCAGGCCGGCCGCCAGGATGACCGTGGCGGCCAGGTACGGGTTAGTGGCGCCGTCCACGGTGCGGTCCTCGAAGCGCCCGGGGGCAGGCACACGGATCATCTGGGTCCGGTTGTTGCGGCCGTAGGCGATGTAGGCCGGTGCCCAGGTCGCCCCCGAGGCCGGAGCCCCAGTGATCAGCCGCTTGTACGAGTTGACCGTCGGAGCGCTGACCGCGATGTACGCCTTGGCGTGCTTCAGTAGCCCACCGAGAAACTGATAGGCGACCTGCGATAGACCGAGGCCACGCTTGTCGTTCGGGTCCTCGAAGAGGTTGGTGTCGGTCTCCGCGTCCCAGAGGCTCATGTGGAAGTGGCAGCCGTTCCCGGTGAGGTGCGAGAACGGCTTGGGCATGAAGGTGGCCAGCATCCCCTGCTTCTGAGCCAGCGAATGCACCATGTAGCGGAAGAAGATGACCCGGTCGGACGTCGTCAGGGCGTCCGAATACTGGAAATTGGACTCGAACTGGCTGTTGGCGTCCTCATGGTCGTTGGCGTAGTTGTCCCAGCCCAGTTGGCTCTCGTACTTGGAAAGGGTTGAGATGAAGTCGAACTGCCGGGTCAGCGGCCGCATGTCGTAACAGGGCCGGTCCTGCGTGTCCAGCGGATCCGCCAGCACGACCTTGCCATCCTCCTGGCGGAGTAGGAAGAACTCCGCCTCGGCGCCGATCTTGAAGACGTAGCCGCGCGTGCGTGCCTTCGCCAGCTGCCGGCGCAGAATCGTCCGCGGATCGTAGGGCCACTCTTGGCCTTCCACCTTGACGTCGCAGGCGAAGCGGGCCAGGTTGGACTGCCACGGGATCGGGGTGAAACTGCGGACGTCCGGAATGGCCATCATGTCTGGGCTGTGCGGCCCCTGGCCGATCTCCCCCGCGGCGAAGCCGGCGAATCCAGCCCCCTCGGTAAAGAGGTCGTCGAGGTGACCGGCCGGGACGAGCTTGCCCGATGGGCGGGCGTACATGTCCACGAACTGGGCGAAGAGGAACTCGATCTTCCTGTCCTTGATCTGCCGGCGGACGTCCTCCAGGGTCACCTCCTTCTCGGTCTTGCGGGCCTTTTCAATCACCGTTGCCATGCTCTTCCCTCCTCTGTTCATCGGTCACGGACGCGCGCAGCAGTCGCAACTTCACGGCCTTGACGGCCATCGCCAGTGAGAGCCAGTCTTCGTGGTCCAGGTCGAGCCCGGCGACCCGTTCGATGCGCGCCAAGCGTTGGCGGAGCGTGTTGGGATGCATGAAGAGGACCCTGGCCGTGCGGACCATATTGCCCTGGTGCTCCAGGTGGGCCTCCAGCGTCTTCAGCAGTTCGGTGGCCCGCCGCTGGTCGTATTCGACCAGGCGCTGAATGCGCGACTGATAGCGGTCTCGGACGCTGTCCTCACCGGAGAGCAGGTAGCGGTATGGCCCAAGCGCCTCATAGGTAAAGACGCCGGCGGCGCCCTTGAGCAGTGAGCCGGTCCGGGCAGCGGCGGCGGCTTCCCCGAAGCCGCGGGCGAAGCTGGCCGCCCCCTGGCACACGTTCGACAAGCCGACCGCCAGCGGACCAGACCTGGTGCCGCCGGCCTGCTCGTAGGCGTGGCCGACCAGGTCCGCCACCTCGCCCGTATCCGTTGGCAGCACGCGCAACAGGGCGCGGATGGAACGGTCGCGGCGATCGAACACGACGGCCGGCATCTCCGCGCGGAGCCGAGCTTCCATCCGGCCCGCCACGAGGGACCAATCGGCCTCTGGCGGCGGGGTGGATTTGGGCCGACGTCCGCGGTCCGGCTTGGGCACGGTCGGAGACCATGGGGCGGCGTGCAGGACCACCTGCCGGGCGTCGAGGTCACACTTGAGCCGGTCGGCCATCGCGCGCAGATCATCGGTGTCCGCGCTCACTCGTGACAGGGTTTCGAAAAAATCCTTGACCAGGTTCCGTTCTTTGAGGGAATCGATCAGCTGGAGCCGTTTGATCGCGATCGCGATGTGCGCGGCTACGGCCACCAGCACACTGTGGGTGTCGCCTGAGGGTCGGTCGCCCAATGCGCAGAGAAGGCCAAGGCGCTCGTCGCCCGCCACCAGCGGGGCGACCAGCGGGGAGCCATCTAAGACCGAACCCCAGATCGCCTCGGCGATTGCCTGAGCCTCCGCCACGTCGGCCTGGCCGGCTTCCACGGCTTTCAACCAGAGCTGCTGGGCGTCGAGGGTGCGGGCGCCGACCCGTGGCGGGCTGGCGCCGACCAGGAGAAGGCGGGTCGGGGTATCAAACAGATAGATCTCGCAGCGCGTGGCTGTTAGCAGGTGCCGCGTTCGTTCAGTCACCAGGGGCAGCAACTCCTCCAGGCTGGTGGTCGAGGCAACGCTGCGAGCCAGGTCCGATAGCTCGGTGAGGATCCCGACTTTCTCGGTGGCGACCTCGTACAAGTGGGCGTTCTCGATGGCGCCGGCGACCAGCGACGCCGTGTGCTCCAGGAAATCGAGGTCCGACCTGTTGAACTCGTGCGGTGCCTCGGCGTGCAGAGTGATCGCGCCGATGACCTCGCCAGATCGCCCGAAGACCGGCACTGAAGCCAGCGACTGATACTGATCCTCGTCCAGTTCCGGCACGTACAGGACGCGCGGGTCCTCGAAGGCCTCGTCGCGGATGAACGCCGCCCGGCGCCTGCTGGCGACCCACCCGGTCAAGCCCTTGCCGACGGGCAGGGTGATCTTGCCCTCCAGGTGCGCGTACATGGCCGACGCGGCGCGCAGGATCAGGCGATCGTCCTGGACGAAGTACATGAAACAGGCGTGGCAGCGAGTGGCCTCGGTGACCAGCCCGACGATTCCCCGCAGGATGGTCCCCAGGTCAGGACCGGAGCCGATGGTCTCGATAATCTGGTAGAGGTAGGCGCTGTCGGCCCGCACCTCCCGCGCCGGGGCCAGGCGCGGCGGCACCACGCCCCCCACGGCGCGAGCCCGGCTGCCCCTATTCACTACCCCTCCCGGTTTGGGCCCAGACCCTGGTGGTGCGATTCAGACATAGCGGAAGTGCACTGTCAAGATGCAGCAATCGGCACCCGGCCGATTTCGCCGCGGCGGCCACGGCGAGCTCTCCGACGGTTTGCTTCGGAGTCCCCTTCGGCATCTCCTATTTGTGTGCGAAGTCTACACATAAATCTGGATTGCTTCGATCATCGGGCGGGTATCATATGTAGCAGAAAGACACGTAAGTTCGGAGGAGAAGAGAATGCGTACGGTTTTCAATCACGCGATGGGGTGGGGGGCTCTGCCCATTATCGCCCTGGTCGGCCTGGCCTATGGCTGGGTGGTCAGCCGCATCCTGGCCCGGGAGCCGCGTCCGAAGACGCAGGCATCCGTCCGCCGGGCCGCCTGACCCCTCCCCACCCGTAGAGCGGTCCCTTCCGGGGATCGCTCTACCTGGCTAGAAGCTGCTGGACGGGGGCTTGGCAGAAAAGAGCGAGATGGCTTGCTTTACCTTTTCGCTGCCGCAACCGGGGCACGTGTGCGCCTTTTCACGTTCCTCGTATGTGCCCATCACCTCGAAGACCTGGCCGCAATCGCCGCATTTGAACTCATAGACGGGCATGGCATTTCCCTCCGAACCTGAGCCTGCCGGGACCTGCGTAGGGCTTCAGGATAGTCTCATTGCCGGAGCTACGGCCCAGGAGGCAGCGGTGCGAAGACGGGTGCCGAGGAGCCGTCGTCGGGGGTGAGCTGGACGGAGGTGCCAGAGCCATCAGCCCGCACCATCCTCAAGCCGAGGCTGTTCCAAAAGCCCGAGTGGCTGCTTGAGGTCAGGCGCTCGTACGCGATCCACTGCCCCGCGGCCGACCAGGTCGGAAAGTCTGCAGGGTCCATTGCCAAACGCACCGATGCTGCCGTCGCGACATCGAGAACGTATATGGTCGGAGTGTCGGCGATCGTCTTCACATAGGCGATGTGGTGTCCATCTGGCGACCACACCGGATGTGTGCCTCCCGCCGGGTCGAGGACCCGCTCGCGCCCGCTGGCTACGTCGAGGAGGATCAAGCCACGCCCCGGGGTTGAATAGACGAGCTGCTCCGCCGTGGGGTTCCAGGCCGGTGTGGTGTCGCTCGTTCGACGGAGCTCTACCTGGCCGGTCGAGCCGAACACCACAAGCTGGGGTGGGCTTGGAGCGGCGCTCCAGGCGACTTCCCTTCCGGACCGGCTGCCTTGCACGCTCCGGACAGGGAGAGGAACCCCGCCATGGGCCCCGAAGGGGGGAGGGATCGGAACGCGCACCACGGTTCCCGTGCTCAGGTCCACTCCGACGGCCACATCCAGGAGCCCTGACGGCTGGGACGTCGAGACCACGCCGTAAACACGCTGCCCATCGCCGGAAAAGCCGGGTTGTTGCTGCTCATATAGGACATCGACCATGACCGTTCGGTCGATCCCGCTTGCCAGGTCGAGCACGCGCAATTCCTGCCAGCAGGCGATGTAGGTCAGGCGCTGACCGTCGGGCGACCAGCTCAGGAATTCTGCCTCGACGTTGCCAACCAGCATGATTGGTTGCCCGTCGGAAGGCAGAACGTAGATGCTCCCGTCCCGGATGAAGGCTAGAGTGTCGCCCGGGGTCGTCGTCCGGACGGCCGGGACGGGGCGCGTCTGGCCTACCGAGGGGGTCGCTGAGCACGGCCCGGTGCTTGCCGATGGGCTGGCCTGGCTCGACGCCGTCGGAGACGGCGAAGCACTCGGCGACGGACCGTTGGCCGAGCCGATGACGCACGCCGGCAGCGCAACGAGCAGAGCCCCGAGCAGCAACGGCGCCAGGATTGGCGGGTCCAATCTCATCTGCTAATTGAACGGCACCCTGACCTGGATGGTTTCGAGCCCGACCCACCGCCGATTCCCGCGTGTCACCAGAGAGCATGTCGGGTAAGCTAGCTACGACGCCCGGGTTTTTTGGCCGCGGGCGCATTTTTGCGTGCACAAAACCGATGACCGACACCCTGAACCGATTGCTGGATAATCTGCCGGCGGCCGACGGGCTGGACCGCTGGGTGGTGGCCGCCGCCAGCGCACGCCTGCCCGCCACGGGAATGCCAGCCAGCGCGCTTCCGGTTTTCCTGGCCTGGCTGGCGGAGCGGGCGAAGCGGCCGGTGGTGGCCATCACCGCGGATCCAGAGGGCTCGTTTGGGGAAACCCAGGCTTGGTTCGGGGAGGCGGCCCGCACCGTGGTGTTTCCCGCCATCGAGACGCTGCCCTTCGACCGCCTGGCACCCGATGAGGAGACCGTGCGGCGGCGGATCGAGGCCATCGACGCCCTCGGCCGTGGCGGCCCGCTCGTCTGCTTCACGTCCTGGGTCGCGATGACGCGGCCGACGCTCTCCGCGGACGACTTGCGGCGGTGCGCGTTTACCCTGACGGCCGGCCAGACCTACTCCCTGCGCGACCTGGCTGTCCAGCTAACTGAGATGGGCTACCGACGTGAACCCACCGTCGAGGGGCGGGGTGAATTCAGTATCCGGGGCGGCATCCTGGACTGCTTTCCCCCGAACCGGCGGCGTCCGCTGCGGGCGGAGTTCTTCGGCGACGAGCTGGAATCCTTGCGCGAGTTCGAACTCGAGACGCAGAGCTCGGTGGGAAGCGTCAATGAAGTTCGGATCCTCCCCGGGGTCGAGATCGTCCTCACGCCCGGCGCCGTGGAGCGCGCCGCCGAAGAGCTGGCGGCACTCGATTTTCGCGACGCGCTTCCCCAGGTCCGCGACGATTGGACGGCGGACATCGAGCGGCTGCGGGCCGGCGCCTATTTCGACGGCGCTGAAGGCTTCGGCTCCTACTTGAACCCTCAGCAGCCCACGCTTCTCGATCACCTACCGGCGGACGCGCTGATCGTGTTGGTCGACTCAGACCGGACCGTGGCCCAGGCCAAGGAGCGAGAGCAAGAGTTGCACGACCTGGTGGGCGTCGAGATGGAGCGGGGTGAGCTCCCCAGAAATCTGAAATTTGGGCTGGTCCCACTCGACGAGCTGCAGCAGCGGGTCGCCGGGTGGCGCGTCCTCGACGTTCTTCGCAGCCCCGGATCGGATGCGCTTGATCTCGGCTTCTCCGCCATCGATGCTTACGCCGGGCGGCTGGACGCGTTCGCCGACCACACCAGATCGACGTCCAAGAGCCACGGCCGCGTGCTGATCGTGACCCAGCAGGAGCGGCGGCTGCGCGAACTGCTCGAAGACCGCGACGTGTACGCGGCCGGCGGGCTCTTCCAGCCCCCAACCACAGAGCTGGCGCCGGGGTTGATCGTGCTGGGCAACCAGCCGGTGGCACAGGGATTCGCCGTGCCGGCGCTGCAGGTCGAGGTCTACGGAGACACCGACCTCTTCGGGGGGTTGCGGCAGCGGGTCCGGCGTGGGATCGTGCGCCGGAGCACGCGCACCTGGCAGCTGGACTTCGAACCAGGGAACCTGATCGTGCACGTCGACCACGGCATCGGTCGCTTTGTCGGGATGCGCCTGATGGGCGACCCCGGCGAGGAACGCGAGTACATGCAGCTCGAGTACGCGGACGGCGACCGGCTGTACATCCCGGTCGAGCACCTGGATCGTATCCAGCGCTATGTCGGCGGCGGCGACGCGGCCCCCCGGCTGCAGAAGCTGGGATCGGGCGAATGGGACCGCACCAAGCGCAAGGTGCGCGAGAACGTCGAAGAGATCGCCCGCGACCTGCTCGACCTCTACTCCAAGCGCCAGCTGGTCGAAGGGCACCCCTTCAGTGAGGACTCACCCTGGCAGCAGGAGCTCGAGATTTCCTTCCCCTATGAAGAGACGCCCGACCAGATCAAGGCCATGGACGAGATCAAGGCCGACATGGAGGATTCGCGGCCGATGGACCGGCTGCTCGCCGGCGACGTCGGCTTCGGGAAGACCGAGCTGGCCCTGCGCGCCGCCTTCAAGGCCGTGCAGGATGGGAAGCAGGCGGCCATCCTGGTGCCCACCACCGTGCTGGCGCAGCAGCACCTGCTCACCTTCCAGGAGCGGTTGCGTCCCTTCCCGGTCAGCGTCGACATGCTCTCCCGCTTTCGCAGTGAGGCCGAGGCGCGCGATGTCCTGCGGCGTTTGCGGACCGGGGAGCTAGACATGGTGATTGGGACCCATGCCCTGTTGCAGAAGGACGTGCAGTTCAAGGACCTCGGCCTGGTCATCATCGACGAGGAACAGCGCTTCGGGGTGATGCAGAAGGAGAAACTCAAGCAGCTGCGGGCCGCCGTCGATGTGCTCTCCCTGTCGGCCACCCCGATTCCGCGCACCCTCCACATGTCCCTGGCCGGCATCCGGGACCTGTCGGTGGTGCAGACCGCGCCCGAGGATCGGTTGCCGATCAAGACCTTCGTCACCGCGGACGACGACGATCTGATCCGAGAGGTTATCCAGCGCGAGCTGCAGCGCGGGGGCCAGGTCTTCTATGTCTATAACCGGGTGCAGACCATCAAGAAGGCCGAGGAGCGGGTCAAGCGGCTGGTGCCGCACGCCCGGGTGGTGGTCGGCCACGGCCAGATGCCAGAACACCACCTGGCCGAGGTGATGATGCAGTTCGTCCGAGGCGAGGCCGACGTCCTCGTCTGCTCCACCATCATCGAGTCCGGCCTGGACATCCCCAACGCCAACACCATCGTGGTGGTGGATTCGCAGCGGCTGGGGTTGGCTCAGCTCTACCAGCTGCGCGGCCGGGTGGGCCGCGCCGGGCAGCGCGCCTACGCGTACTTCCTCTACAACCCAACCCGGTCGCACACCGAGACCGCCGACAAGCGGTTGGAGGTCATCTCCGAGCTGCAGGACCTGGGTTCGGGCTTCAAGCTGGCGCTCAAGGACCTGGAGATCCGCGGCGCCGGCAACCTGCTCGGCGTGGAACAGCATGGGGCGATCGCCGCAGTCGGTTTGGAGCTGTACAACGCCATGCTGCGCGACGCGGTCGAATCCCAGAAGGTGGGCAAGGAGGTGGAGCTCCCAGCGGGGCTCTCGCTGGATCTGCCGCTCGAGCACTTCCTTCCACGGGAATATGTGCCCGACGAGAAGCTGCGGCTGCAGGTCTACCAGGATCTGGCCGCCATCCAGGACGAGGACGGCCTGGAAGCGGCCGAGCGGAACCTTGAAGACCGGTTTGGAAAGACACCCTCACCCGTTCGCAACCTCTTTTACGCGCTGCGGGTGAAGCTGCTGGCCCAGCAGGCCAGGCTGTCGGCTATCGAAACGGATGGCGATCTCCTGGTGCTCCGGCTCCCGGCCGACTGGGCCGGCGACCCGCGCCGGCTGGAGGCGCAGTTCCGATCGATTCTGCATGTCCGCTTCGGCAAGGTGCGGATCTCGATGCGGGCCGCCGGCGCCGCCTGGAAGGAGCGCCTGCTCGACGTGCTGGGGGAGATCGGTCGGCTGGGCCAGGTGCCAGAACCGGTCAGCGCCTGATTGGATGACAACCGGCTCAGCCCTGGGCTATTCTTGGGCAGGACGCGGTCGACCCCCGCAGGGAAGAGCGGAGGCAGGGGATGAGACCTCCGCCGCGCACCTTGCCCGTGGGCAGTTAGGCGCTCCCCCTTTGGGGCGTCCGCGTCCTTTTCACCCGCTGGCCAGTTCTGGCTAAAGTAGGCGGCAATGTCGGAACGCCGCGTCTATAGTTCCGGGCGTCCGTGGGAGCGGATCGTTGGGTATGCCCGGGCAGTCCGGATAGGCCCGGCGATTGAGATCTCGGGCTGCGCGCCTACGGCCGACGACGGATCGACTGTGGGCGGGACTGACGTCTATCTGCAGACCCGGCAGTGCCTGCGGATCATCGAAGAGGCGCTGGCCGGTGTCGGAGCAGGCTTGGAGGACGTCACGCGCACCCGCGTGTTCACCACCGTCCCTCGCCGGTGGCGGCAAATCGGCAAGGCACACAACGAAGTGTTCGGCGCCATCCGGCCGGCGATGGCTCTGATTGGCGTTCGGGGATTCCTCGACCCGAGGTGGCTGGTCGAAATTGAGGCCAGCGCTTTTCGGGTCGACGAGTAGCCCCCCTGACCCTCCGCCACAGTCGGATCCACCGAGACCCCCTCCCTGCCCTCCCCGCAAGGGGGAGGGAGACTCTGACAAGACCGGCACCACCCAACCCTCTCCGTAACGGGAGGAAGATCGTTAGCGAGGGAGGGAGCTTTCCGCAACCGGGACGGAGGCGCCCGCTGGTGCCGCCGCGCAGTATTCGGTCATCGCGTCGAGCAGCCACTCCGCCGCGTACCAGGCAAACGAGGTGCGGAGGTAGAGCTGGAAGGTGGGCGCATCGTTGACTTGATGGACGATCACCTGCGCCTTGGCCAGCAGCGTTTGCGCACAGCTTCCGGTCCCGAAATCCCGCGGGTGAAGGTCGACCAGACAGCCATGGGCCAGGACGTCCCGGGCCGCGGGACCCGACAGCTCGATCACGGTGCGGTTGGCGGACACATCGACAACCGACCCGAAGATTTCCCCCAGCGCCGTGTGCAGCACGCGGGTGAGCAAGGACTCTTCGCCCTCGCCGCCCACGATCAGCCATTCATCCGGCCCCAGCCACAGCGCCCTGCGCCCGCCGGCCGAGGCTGCCGTGTTGGGGTCTGTGGGCAGGACGAAGCCGAGGGCCTTGTGCACGGAGTCCACGACGCGGCCGTCGGCGGGATTGGCGCGGAAATCTAGCTGCGCGCTGAACGGAACCTCACGGAGCGCGAGGCGCCCGCCGCTGGAACTGGCAACCTCCGAAAAGCGGCTGGCGAAGCCATCCAGGATGGCGTGCTTATCAGCCATCGCGGACCAGGCCCTCCTTGTCGTAGAAGATCGGCTCGGTAACCGTGGCCGGGAGCAGGCGATCGGGGAGAGGGGCATACACCTGGCTGCCCATTCGGTCGCGGCCGCCCTTCACCAGGGCAAGGGCGAAGGTCCGGCCGAGCGCCGCACTGCGATAGCTCGAGGTGACGTGGCCGACGATCGCCACCGGCGCATCCTGGCGTGGTTCGAGGGTGAGCTGCGCCCCTTCGGGCAGCAGGTCCTCGGGTTCCACCGGAAGCAATCCCACCAGGTGCATGCGGTCGGGTCGCGCCGTGTCCGCCCGCCGGTGCGAGCGGCGGCCGATGAAGTCTTTCTTCTTGGAGACGATCCAGCTCATCCCCAGGTCCTGCGGCGTGACCGTGCCGTCCGTGTCCTGCCCGATGATGGCGTAGCCCTTCTCGGCCCGCAATACGTGCATCGCCTCGGTGCCGTATGGCGTGATGCCGAATGGTTCTCCGGCTGCCATCGCGGCTTCCCAGAGCGGCAGGCCGTACCAGCCGGCCACATTGATCTCGAAGGCCAGTTCGCCGGAGAAGCTGATGCGGCAGACGCGCGCCGGAATGCCGGCCACCATCCCTTCGCGAATGGCCATGAAGGGAAAGCTCACGGCATCGGCGGCGATGGCTGGGGCCAGAGCCCGCAGCACTTCACGGGAGCGCGGCCCGGCCACCGCCACGGTAGCCCATTGATCGCTGACGGAGGTGAGCCGGACGCGGAAATCGGGCCACTCCGTCTGCAGCCACTCCTCCATCCAGTCGAGCACGGCCGCCGCCCCGCCCGAGGTGGTGGTCGCCAGGTAGTGATCGGGGCCCACGTGCATGACGACCCCGTCGTCGAAGACCATGCCGTCCGCCTTGCACATCAGGCCATAGCGGCAGTGGCCCACCGCCAGGGTGTCGTAGGCGTTGGTGTAGATGCGGTTGAGGAATCTCAGGGCATCCGGGCCCTGGATATCGATCTTGCCCAAGGTGGACACGTCCATCGCCGCCACGCCCTCGCGCACCGCTCGACATTCCCGAAGGACGGCCTGCTCCATGGTTTCGCCATCGTGGGGGAAGTACCAGGGGCGCTTCCACTGGCCGACATTCTCAAACACGGCGCCGTGGGCGACGTGCCAGGGCTGGATCGGCGTGACCCGCGCTGGGTCAAACAACTGGCCGCGGGTGCGGCCGGCGAAAAGCGCAAACGAGACCGGCACATAGGGAGGCCGAAACGTGGTGGTCCCGATGGCGGCGACCGGCTGGCCGAGCAGGGCGCCGACGATGGCGGCCGAGTTGATGCCGGCCGTCTTGCCCTGGTCGCTGCCGGTTCCGATCGTCGTGTAGCGCTTGACGTGCTCCACCGATTGCATCCCGGCCCCCACCGCGCGCTGGACGTCGGCGACGGTCACGTCGCGTTCGAGGTCCACGAACTGTGTCGACCCCGATTCGTCCGGGACCAACCAGAAGGGCACGATCGGATGCTCCGCGACCGTCTCGACCTGCGGTGCTCCCGGCGGGTGGCCGTCCCCAAACCCGACCGCCGCGGCGGCGGCGGCCCCGGCGGCGAGCCCCTCCCGGATGCAATCCCGCAGCCCGAAGGTGCCTTTGGCGGCCCCGGCGACGGCGACCGCCTGGGTTGCCTCACCGGGGACGAAGCAGGCAAGGGTCTCGTCGTAGCGAAGCCGGCCCTGGGACTGGGTGAAGAGATGGACGGCTGGATTGAAGCCGCCGGAGACGCACAGGAGATCGCAATCGATGCGCTGCCCGGCCCAGATCGACTCCAGCCCGCGATTGCCACCGGTGGAATCGGACACTGCCTGACCCGCCAGCACCTCGATGCCGCGCTCGCGAACCCGGTCGGGCCAGGCCCCGGCCGCCTTGGGCCGCACGTCCACGACGGCCGGAACGTCGAGGCCCGCGTCATCCAGATCGATCGCGCAGGCATAGGCGCTGTCGTTGTTGGTGAAGATCACGGCTCGGTGGCCGGGTACCACGCCGTAACGATTGACGTAGGTGCGCACGGCCCCGGCCAGCATGATTCCGGGCCGGTCGTTTTCGGCGAAGACCATGGGCCGCTCGTGGGCGCCGCTGGCCAGGACGACCTGTTTGGCCCGCACCTGCCACAGGCGCTGGCGAGCCATCGCGGCGGGGGCGGCCGGACCGAGATGTGCCGTGCGCCGTTCGGCCATCAGGACACAGTTCTGGTCGTAATATCCGACCGCCGTCGCGCGCGACAACACCCGGACCTCGGGCAGGGCGGCCAGGTCCGTGGCGACCTCGGCCAGCCAGTCTGTTGCTGGGCGGCCATCAATGAGATCCCGCCCGCCTAGGAGCGTCCCGCCGACCTCGGCCTGCTCGTCCGCCAGGATGACGCGGGCTCCGGCTTTGCCGGCCGCCAGCGCGGCTGCCAGCCCGGCGGGTCCGCCGCCCACCACCAGCACATCGCAGTGGGCGAATACTTTGTCGTAGCGGGCGACGTCCGGCTCGGGGGATAGGCGGCCACTGCCGTTGAGACTTTCGGCCATCAGGCCGTCATAAAGCTCGACCTGGGTGGCCCGCGACATCGGCTCGGATCCGGCACCGCCCCCGACCTGCACCAGGGCGTTCGGTTCTTCCACCCCGGCGCTGAAGATGCCCCGCAAGCGGCCGTAGGTGACGCTCTGGGAGACGACCCGCACGCCGTTGGCCAGCAGGGCCGAGGCCAGCGTGTCGCCGGCAAAGCCCGTGTGCGGCAGCGCATCGAAGGTGAACCGAAGAGGACGCGATCGGTCGATTCGACCGCCGCTGGCCAGCCGGGTCACAGGGCCTCTCCCATGCGGTACGAGCGCGTGATCTGGTGGGTGACGGTGTCCCGCACGATGTTGAACCAGCGCCGGCAGCCCTGGCTGTGACACCAGCGCTCGGCCAGCGGCCCTTTGGGGTTGGGGCGGACAAACAGGTAGCGAGCCCAGGTGGCGTCGTCAACCGCCTCCGGGTCTCCCGGGTAGTCGACGTGCGCCGCCCCACCATACCGGAATTCGATCTCATCGCGTTGGCCGCACCAGGGGCAGGGGATGAGCAGCATGGTTCCGACGGTCAGTGGGCCACGGCGGCGGCCCCGTGCTCGTCGATCAGCGCTCCGCGGGCGAATCGATCCAGGGAGAAGGGGGCGTTCAGCGGATGCGGCTCGCCGCGGGCGATGGTATGCGCGTAGACCCAGCCGGAGGCCGGCGTCGCTTTGAACCCACCGGTCCCCCAGCCGCAGTTGACGAAGAGGTTCTCAATCGGGGTCAGTCCCACAATGGGCGAGGCGTCCGGCGAGACGTCGACGATACCGCCCCAGGTGCGCACCACATGGGCGCGGCTGAAGATGGGGAACAGCTCGACGGCCGCGGCCAGCTGGTATTCGATGATGTGCGGCGACCCGCGCTGGGCGTAGGAAATGAAGGGATCGATGCCGGCTCCCATGACGAGCTCGCCCTTGTGCGCCTGGCTGACGTAGACATGGACCGCGTTCGACAGCACCACACAGTTCAGCGCCGGTTCGAGCAGTTCCGACACCAGGGCCTGGAGGGGGTGGCTCTGGATAGGGAGGTCGAGGCCCACCATGGCTGCCAGCACGGTGGAGTGCCCGGCGGCGCACAGGGCAACCTTGCCGGCGGCGATCGGGCCGCGGCTCGTCTGCACGCCCGTGACGCGCCCGCCGTCCAGGTCAAAGCCCGTCACCTCGCAGTTCTGGACCAGGTCCACCCCGAAGGCGTCCGCCTGCCGGGCAAACGCCCAGGCCACGTAATCGTGCTTGGCAATGCCACCCCGCCGCTGTAGACTCGCGCCCATCACCGGGTACCGGAGGTCGGGCGACAGATTGACGATAGGGCAGAATTTCTGGATGTCCGCGGGCGTGAGCCACTCTGCATCGATACCGTTCAAACGGTTGGCGTAGACCCGGCGGCGCGCCTCGCGCGTATCGTGCAGGCTGTGGGTGAGGTTGAGGACGCCGCGCTGGCTGAACAGGATGTCATAGTCGAGGTCCTCGGCCAGGCCTTCCCACAGCTTCATCGAGTGTTCGTAGATCGCGGCGCTCTCGTCCCACAGGTAGTTGGAGCGAATGACGGTAGTGTTGCGGGCCATGTTCCCGCCGGCGAGCCAGCCGCGTTCGAGGACAGCGACGTTGGTGACTCCGTGGTTGCGGGCCAGGTAGTAGGCGGTGGAGAGGCCATGCCCACCCCCGCCCACGATCACGACGTCGTACGAGCGTTTGGGGTCCGGGTTGCGCCAGAGGTGATCCGGGTGCTCAGAACCGCTCATGCTCGTTTCTCGTAGCTTGCAATGGTAGTGAATCGTGGCAGCGCCTGAACTTGACAGCCTCGGCCAGCCTTCGGAGACTTGGCCCGATGCCCACCAAGCTTGGAAAGAAGGCGGTCAGCTCCACGGCGAGAGCCGCTGGGAAACAGCGGCCGGCCCGAAC
>WNFA01001283.1_pt1 | contig 21548 bp, 15 predicted proteins | sample 5400481 | NCBI WGS metagenome assembly WNFA01 (sample SAMN13153340, study PRJNA577476) | soil metagenome | isolation source: 120 cm saprolite under Douglas fir tree site 2 hole 1 replicate 2 | place: USA:California | collected 2015-04-18
TTCGGGATGATGCCACTGCGGCAGATATTCAAGACCGATCCAAATGACACGATTAAGAGCGGCGGAAGCCAATCCTCCGCAGGACGCCGCTGGGCGCTACGCGATGTGCTGTTGGCGGCACAGATCGCGCTTTGCTGCGTCACCGTCACGGCTGCTTTTGTCGCGCTGCGTGGCTTGGGCAAAGCATTGACCATGGATCTCGGCTTCAGTCCGAAAAATGCTTTGCTTACGCAATTCGATCTGAGCCAGGCTGCCTATACCGGCGATGCCGCCGATCATTTCCAACGGCAGCTACTGGAAAGGACCTCGCAGATCCCGGGAGTGGAAGCAGCAGGCTATGCGAATACCACGCCCCTCTCCGGCGCCACATCCGTTGCTGCAGTCTTCTCTCAACAAAGTGTCGATTTCAGGCCCTCAAACAGCCCATTTTATACCTATACCTTCGACGTCTCACCTGGATATTTGGCCGCCTCTGGGACACCACTGCTCGCGGGACGCGATGTCAGCTTTACCGACACGGCGAAGACTCCGGCTGTTGCCATTGTGAATCAGGAGTTCGCCCGGCGGCTCTTCCATTCCGAGCACGCCGTCGGAAGCTATTTTAAGAACCGCGACGGTGTGTCCATCCAGATCGTGGGCATCATGGCAGATGGAAAATACTTTACCCTCAGTGAAGATCCGGAAGCCGCAGCGTTCTTCCCGATCTCGCAAAAAGCGAACACAAGCACAGCTCTCCTCGTCCGGACACGGCGGGACACGGCCGATATGGTAGCCGCCATTCGCGAAGTGCTCCGCGACCTTGATCCCGGCGTTCCTATTCAGGAATCGGGTCCCTGGAACACCCAGCTTGCACTGAGTTTCTTTCCAATCCAGGTGGCTACCATCGCCCTCGGCGTCTTTGGCGCTTTTGGACTCCTGCTTTCGATCGCCGGTACCTTCGGCCTCGCCTCCTATACGGTCAGCAAGCGACTGCGAGAACTAAGTATTCGTGTCGCGCTCGGTGCGCAGGCCAAGCAGATTCTCTCGGCAGCGCTCGGTCGTATGCTGATCCTGCTTGCTAGCGGCTCGGTGGTCGGCTTGCTGCTCGGCGTGGCCGCCAGCCGCCTGCTTTCGGCGATTGTCTACCAGGCCACAGCGCAGGATCCCTTCGTACTTGCTGCTGTTGCATTAACTTTGCTGCTCGCCGGATCACTTTCCGTCGCCGGTCCCGTGAGCCGCGTCCTGCATGTCGACCTGGCAACCCTGCTCCGCGAACAATAATTTTAAAGCTAGACTTGGCCTTCCTACTTGAATGTGCGCGAGTGACGCGCACGCGGAAGTAATGCACATGGATCCGTCATTCAGGGATGTTTTGAAGTACCTGCCGTGGTAGCGAACATTGAAAACTTGTCGGGCTGTAAGTTCGGCCCAGCGGTGGCAGGCACTCGGCCCGAGGCTCAGATGTTTTGGACGTTACAACACCCTCACGCTACACTGTGCAATTGATTTTTTGGAGGAGGGTGCATGCGTGCCGTGGTGACGGGCGGGGCGGGATTTCTGGGGTCGCATCTTTGCGACAAGCTGCTCGCCGAAGGGTGGGACGTGGTGGCGCTTGACAATTTCATCACCGGTGCGAAGGGCAACCTGAGCCATCTGGCGAAGAATAAAAAGTTCAGGTTTCAGAAGGCGGACGTGAGCAAGCCGCTGAAGGTGGCTGGAAGAGTAGGTTACGTGTTGCACTTCGCTTCGCCGGCGAGTCCGCCCGATTATTTGAAGCATCCCATCGAGACGATGATGGTGGGCTCCGTAGGCACGCAGAACGCGCTGGAACTGGCGCTGGCAAAGAAGGCGAAGTTTTTTCTGGCGTCCACCAGCGAATGCTACGGGGACCCGGAAGTTTCTCCGCAACACGAAGAGTACTGGGGGCACGTCAATCCCATCGGGCCGCGGGGCGTTTACGACGAGGCGAAGCGCTTTTCCGAAGCGATGACGATGGCGTATCACCGCTATCACAAGGTGGAAACGCACATCGTGCGGATTTTTAATACGTATGGGCCTCGGATGCGGTTGAATGACGGGCGGGCGCTGCCGAACTTTGTGTATCAGGCGCTGAGCGGCAAGCCGCTGACGATATATGGAGATGGAAAGCAGACGCGCAGTTTTTGCTACGTCACCGACCTGATTGAAGGAATTTACCGGCTGATGATGTCGAATGAACATCTGCCGACAAATGTCGGCAACCCGCAGGAGATCACCATTCTGGAGTTCGCCGAACGCATCCGTAAACATTTTGAGAATGCGCCCCCGATCGTTTTTAAGGTGTTGCCGCAGGACGATCCGAAACGGCGGTGCCCGGACATCACCAAGGCGAGGCGCATCTTGAAATGGGAGCCCAAGGTGGGGCTGGAAGAAGGATTGAAGATGACGCTGGCGTATTTCAAGGAAGTTTTCGATAAGAGGTGAGTGCGCAGGGGTTAGGGAATAGGGGAAAGACGCGGCCCGCCTGGGAAGGCGGGCCCCACAGAATCCTAGACGGCTGCTGCAGTTCTCGAGCGGATTGCGCCTTACTCTCTGCCGAAAGAGTAGTACTCGAAGCCTTTTTCGCGCATGGCTTGCGGCGTATAGAGGTTGCGGCCGTCGATCACCAGTTTGCGCGCCATGACTTTTCCGGCGCGATCCCAATCGAGCTTGCGGAAAACATCCCACTCCGTGCAAACCAGAGCAGCATCGGCGTCTTGCAAAGCAAGGTAGGCGTCTTCGTGATAGTGCACTTGCGGAAAGAGGGCCTTGGTACGCGGCATGCCTTCGGGGTCGGCGGCGTGGACGACAGCGCCTTCTTCGAGCAGGCGCTTGACCACTTCCAGCGCGGGAGCGAAGCGGATGTCGTCGGTATTGGCCTTGAAGGCCAAACCGAGCACGGCTACGTGCTTGCCTTTTACGACCCAAAGAGCCTGGCGAATTTTTTCAAAATAGCGATCGATGCGCTGTTTGTTGACGCGTTCGGTGGCTTTGAGGATGTCGAAATCCACTCCGACGGAAGCCGACAAGTGGATAAAGGCTTGCACGTCCTTGGGGAAACAGAAACCTCCGTAGCCCAGGCCGGCCTTGAGGAATTGCCCACCGATGCGCGCGTCGAGTCCCATGGCATGGGTGACTTCCTCGACGTTGGCGCCGATTTTTTCACAGAGATCGGCGATGACGTTGGCGTAGCTGATTTTCAGCGCGAGGAAAGAATTGGACGCGTGCTTGATGAGTTCGGCGCTGTTGATGGTGGTGACGAGGAATTCGGCTTTGTGGCCCGGGGGACAGGTGCCGTTGTGGACCGGGCAGTGGAAACTCTTCTCGAGAATGGGGCGGTAGATTTCGCGGAGTTCGGCGGCGGCGGAGGGATCTTCGACGCCGACAACGATGCGGTCGGGATGGAAAAAATCGGCGACGGCGGTACCCTCGCGAAGAAATTCGGGATTGGAAGCGACGCGGAATTTCACTTTGCTGTTTTTGGAATAGGCGGCTAGGGCGCGACTGAGTTCGAGCCCGGTGCGGGCCGGGACGGTGCTTTTTTCGACGACGAGCTTGGGCGTTTTGGCTTCCGCGGCGATTTGGCGGGCCACGTTGTCGATGGCGGAGAGGTCGGCTTCGCCGGAATCCTTGGGTGGAGTGCCGACACAGATAAAGATGGCGTCACCGGAGCGGATGGCTTCACCGGCGTCGGCAGTATAGGATATTTTTCCGGCTTTGTGAGCGGAGGCGAGAATCTGGTCGAGATGGTGCTCGTAGATGGGGACGCCGCCAGCATTGAGCTTGGCGATGCGCTCGCGATCAATGTCAGTGCAAACGACGTCGTGCCCGGCCTCGGCAAGGCAAGCTCCAGTGACGAGACCCACGTACCCACAACCGATGACGGAAAGACGCAAGACGAATTCTCCCTGTGAGGAGCTTCGCAGGGCAGGGCCCTATGCGAAGCGAGATGTCAGCCATTTATTGTGAATGATTCGGATAAAGGAACAAAGCCTTTCATCAAGAGTTGTTGCCATTAGCGCTTGAGTTCCCGCAATTCTCGCTCCAAGCTGGCAGATTCGAGAGTGCCAGAGGGAGCTAACTTCGCTCTGTTCTTCCCATCAGCAGGCCGCGCAGGCCGAGGAGCATCAGGCGGGGCTGGCGGCGCACCACGTTCCACAACAAGCGAGTGGACTCATCGCGGTTGATTTCGCCGAGCGATTGCCGCGTTGAAGCGTCGAGCAGATCCACGAGCTGTGAATAATCTTTTTGCTCAAAGTTGTGCAGCGCGCGGCGAATGAGCCAGTGCGTGCCCAATTCACGCCGCAAGGCTGTAAGCTCGCGGCTCTTGCCATTTTGCAACAGGGCCTGGGAGACACCGAGCGCGCCGCGAAACCCTGTGACGATGCCTCCAACTGTGGAAACCTTGACTTGCGCCGCCGCATCACCCACCAGATAGACTTCCCCGTTGCCGATTTGACGGCGTACCGGCACCCATCCGCGATAAACCGGGATGCGTGCGCCTTGCCATTCGAGGGCCTCCAGATGCTTTTTTTCCAGGAAGCGTTCGAAGCAGCGTTTGGTATCGCTGCCGTGCTCGCCGATCACGCCAAACGCGCCACGTTCCGGAGATTCGGGGATCAACCAGTAAAAGTAAGGCGTATCATCCGGCACGAACCAAACGCGGGTCGTGTCCGAAGGACAATCTTTCGGCAGGCGCACGATGGCCTGAACGAGGGGCACGGTTTCGATGGGGGGCCAGCCGGAAGCGCGGGCTACGCGGCTCGCGGCGCCATCCGCGCCAACAACGCTGTCGGCGTGCAACTCCTCGCGCTTGCCACCGGATTCGACTTCCAGCCGCAAGCCGCGAGCGTTCGCACCAATTCCCAGGAAACGCGTGTCAAACGACAGGGCCGCGCCGGCTTGCTGGGCTTCGCGGGCTAGCGCAGAAATCAGACGCGAGCGCTCAATGATGAGATCGGGCTTGGTCAGCGCGACCTGCGCCGACCGGCCATCGGTGAATAGTTCGAAACGGCGAATCTCATTGATGATGCTCTGGCAGGCGGAAGCGCCCATTTGCTGGCGGAAGTGATCCGTCACAATCAACGTGCGCGGCGCGGGTTCGAATTGCGGCTTTGATTCCAGCACGCGGACACGCCGGCCGCCGCGAGCCACGCGCGCGGCGGTGAAGAGTCCCGCAGCAGAGCCGCCAACGACGATTACTTCGCGGTCGCTCCGTCCATACTGAGGCTGTGCTTCTGTGTTTCCCACAGTTTCCATATTTCCCACAGACGTGCATTCCCTGTAAATTCTAGCCATCAGGATCCCACGACAAGAAATTTACCTGCTTCCCGCTCGACTCGTGGGGGTGCTAGGGGTATGAGTGAGAGGCGCCCGATAAGTATAGCGAATCCACTAGCGAGGGCCAACACGGCAGGAGTTTCAGAACCGGCGAGGTACGATGCATTCGAATGGGACACTTGCCTCAGGAAACAGGCGACGGTTTGCGAACCTGGCGTTCGTAGGGCGCGCGTTCAAGGTAGCCGACGCCGGCCAGGATGATGCCGAGGGCCACAGCCGCAACCAAGACAGCCACTTCCGCGGAAAGGTAGCTGACAAGCACGGCAGCGCCGCCGCCGAGAGCTCCCAGGCAATAAAGCGTGAGAACCGCGCCGCGGTGGCCGAGACCGAGATTCGAAAGGCGATGGGCGGCGTGGTCTTTGCCAGGAGTGGCAAAAGGCAGCAAGCCGCGCCTGGAGCGGGAAATCGTAACGAGCGTGGTGTCGAAAATCGTCACGCCCAAGATCAGCACCGGGGCCAGCCACGTCGACAGATGATTGGCGTTTTCCAGGCGCAGTTTTAAGCCGAGCGTGGCCATCAAATAACCAAGAAACATGGCGCCGCCATCGCCCATGAAAATCTTAGCGGGCTTGAAGTTCCAGCGCAGAAACCCTGTGGCCGCGCCGAGAACGGCGGCAGCCAGCACGGTGACCAGCGTCTGGCCGTTCAGGTAAGCGATCATGGCGAAAAAAACAGAGGCCATGGCGGCGACGCCTGCACACAGGCCGTCCATGTGATCGAGGATGCTGAAGGAGGCGGTGATTCCTACGACCCAGACAACGGTGAGAGCAGCGTCCAGAAAATCTCCACTGCGCCCACCCAGGACCACGCTAAATACCTGAGCGCGGATTCCGCTGACCAGTAGGATCCCCGCCGCCAGAGGCATGCCCACGAAGAGTTTGACTTGATGATGGAGCAGCCCGCGGTCGTCAAGAATGCCGACACCTGCGACGAGCGTCGCGCCGATGAGGATGCCCACAATCTGGGCGCGTGCCGGTTCGTCGAATGCCAAGAGCACCGCCATCACAACGGCGGCGTACATCGCCAGGCCGCCCAGAAGCGGAATCGGGGTGAGATGAACTTTACGCGGTCCCGGCAAATCGACCATTCCAACGCGCAACGCGAGGGCGCGCACGGGAACGACAAGCATCAGCGATGAAAATAGTGCAATGAAAAAAGCAAGCAGGCTTGCGGCCATGCAACCTCGTTTTTCACGTGAGCCAAGATCAGCCAGGCGGGTGCGGCCGGTGTCTCACAAGTGATTTTCGCCGGGTTGGGGGTCCGGCTCCCAAGTCGACCTAGGAAAGCTGCCCCACGCAGCCTAAACACCATACTGCGCTTTTAGTTTTGCTTCAATCGGGATAGTCCTGTATGTGCAAAATTGCACACTTCCTGGTTGTATCTGTTGATTCGAGCGAGGACTACTCCGCTCGGCCGGCGAACTGCGGGGCTCAGCGCTCCGTCAACATACGCGAGAAGATGCGCTTCACTTCGTCTTTATCGCGGGTGGCGTAGTACCAGTCGATAGTGCGTTTGAGGCCTTCACGGAAGAGAACCTGGGGTTCCCATCCGAGGAGTTTTTTGGCGAGAGAATTGTCGGCGACGCGGTTGAGCGGGCCGGTGGGCATGTCCTTGCGGAGCTTGATCTCCGCTTTGTGTCCCGTAAATTCGCACACCATTTTTGCGCAGTCGATCACACGAATGCGCTCCATCGTTCCGAGATTGATGGCCGTGCCGTCATTGATTTTCTCGCCGGCAAGGATCGTGCCCTCGACGATGTCGTCAATGTAGGTCCAGTTGCGGATCTGCGTGCCGTCGCCCCACACTTCGAATGGGTTTTGCCCGATGAAGGCGCGGGCAATCATCGCAATGACGGCGTGATTCTCCACGCCGCGCGGGCCGTAGACCGTGAAGTAACGGCAGGAAACGGCGCCCATCCCGTGTTCCTTCGCGTAAGCCTGCAGCGTGAGTTCACCCATCAATTTGGCCCAGCCGTAGGTATTGTCGGCATCGTTCGGGCCTTTGGTGAGGTCTTCCGTGAGATAAACCTCTTTCTGCGTGTCCGATTGCAGAAAATTCGGATAGACGCAGCCGGAAGAAGCGAACACTACTTTTTTTACCTTGGCCTTGAGCGCTTCGGCAAAGACGAGACCGTCCAGGAAAAAATTCGAGGCCGGGCCGGCCTGGTGAAGGTCTACGTAGCCGCGCCCGCCGTGGTCCGCGGCGAGGTGGAAAACTGTGTCGACGCCCTGCATCGCTGCCCGCGCCACGCCAGGCTCGCGCAAATCGGCCTGAAGAAAATCGACCTTGCCCGTTCCGAGGTGCTGGCGAATGTTGCCGAGATGGCCGCTGCTCAGGTCATCCACTATGCGAACTCTCTTTGCGCCTCCTGCCAGCAAGCGATCGGTGAGCGTCGAACCGATGAACGACGTTCCGCCCGTCACGAAAATAGTCTTTCCCGCCCAAAATCCATCCGCCATCGTCACGCTGAGTTTAGCTCCTTGACTTTCGAATCAGCCGTCAGTTGATCAAAAATTTCCACGCATTTTTGCAATTCTTTGACTCTATCATAGTCTGGAGCGGCGACCCGCGCCGCCAGGCCCATGGCCTTCAACTTGTGCGGGTCGGAGGCCAGAGCGCGCACGGCGCTCACAACTTCAACGGACCGGTCTGGGTCCGCAGCCACAGCGAAGCCCTGCTGAATCCCGAGCGACACCACATCCGTCTCTTTCGGCGCCACCGCGACGATCGGTTTTCCTGCCGCCAGTATCCCGTACATTTTGCTGGGCACCACCACGCCTTCCAGGCCTCGCTTTATAGTAATGATGTGGGCATCGGCGGCTGCGAGCACCGACGGAATCTTGCTCGCCGGGAAAAACTCCAGAAAACGGATATTGTTGGAACCTGTTGCTGCCGCTTCAATTTGCGCGCGTTGCGCGCCATCGCCTACAAACACCAGGGCGACACCTTCGCTCGCAAGGTTGCGCGCGGCGGTGACCAGTGTGTTCCACGCGCCGTAGAAACCCAGGTTGCCTGCGTGAACGAGAACAAACGAAAAATTTCCGCGGATAGCACGCACCACTTCGGGATCGGGGGCCGGAAAAGCGGCATTCGGCGGAAGGATTTCGGCTCCATCGCGAACGATCAGCACGCGAGCGGGTTCCACCGCCTTGGCGACAATGCGCGCGCGCATGTCTTCGCCAAGAACGATGACGCGTGTGGCGCGGCGCAGCGCCCAGCGATGAAGTTTTTCCCAGATCCTTGCGAGCCTTCCAGGTTCAACGATCGAGCCGCCTACGGCCATGTCCGGATACATATCTCGTATGTTGTAGACGTAAGGCTTGCGTTTCAGCATGGCCACGATTGCGCCGACGATTCCCTGAAATGGAGGATCGGTCATCGCCATGACGGCGTCACAAGGCACGAAAAGCGCGCGAGGAATCGCCAGCGCGACGTAACTGAGATAATTCACCACCCGTTTTTTGATGTTGAAGCGTGGAAAGTCTGTCGAACCCGCACGAAAGATGCGCACGCGGCCCGCGATTTCCGTTTGGTAGGGCCGCCACGGGCGTCGTTCGGTGGGGTCGTAAGACGGCCGCCCGCACAATACCGTCACGCTATGCGAGGTGGAAAGAGCCTCCGCGACGGTGTGCGCCATCTTCGCGGTCGCGGAAGTGTCGGGTGGAAAATAGAGATTGAGCAGCAGAATGCGCACGAAAAGATTGTACAGAGTTCCGTCTCAGCGCGGGGCGCAGTCGCCTGGCGATTTCAGGCAGGCTTTTTGAAGATCGGCGCCGCCGCGCGAGCCAATTCATGCGCGGTCGGCTTCTTCTTTGGCGGTTTCTTGACTTCGCGTTTGCCTCTGTCTTTGTTTCCCATGCCCGATAGATTGCCACAATTCCACCGCTCTGGCTAGTGGTTGTGAATTTCAAACCGGACAATCGAAAGTTAAGGGCGCGAGATGAGGAAATCGCCGAGGACCAGGGCATCCATCTGCGTGCGCAAGAAGCAGTCAATCGCTTCTTGGGGGCGGCAGACGATGGGCTCATTGTCGTTGAAGGAAGTATTGAGCACGACGGGCACGCCGGTGAGATCCCGGAAAGCGGAGATGAGCGCGTGATAGCGAGGATTGGCTTCGCGCGTGACGGTTTGCAGCCGGCCCGTGCCGTCCACGTGCGTCGGCGCCGGGATCTTTTCGCGTTTTTCCGGGCGCACCGGGTAGGCCAAGGTCATGAATGGAGAGGGGTGTGACTTCTCGAAATACTCCGCGGTGTTTTCCGCGAGGATGGAAGGCGCAAAAGGGCGAAAGATTTCCCTGCGCTTGATGCGGCGATTGAGAATTTCCTTCATCTCCGGACGGCGCGGGTCGGCGACGATGCTTCGATTGCCAAGCGCCCGCGGGCCCCATTCGGCGCGGCCCTGAAACCAGCCAAGAATTTTTCCGTCCGCGATGATCGCCGCGGCGCGGCGCGACAGCTCTTCTTCGTTCAGTTCGGCGATGGAATAACCACTCTGTGCCAGGCCATTCGAATCGATCGCGCGGCGAATCTCTCCGCGCGTATAGCCAGGCCCCCAGTAGGCGTGATCCATCACGAAGGAACGCGGCTTGCCGAGTTTCTGATGCCACACGTAAAACGCGGCGCCGACTGCGAGGCCCGCGTCACCCGCCGCCGGATGAACGTAAACTTGTTCGAAAGATGTCGAATCAAATATTTTTCCGTTTGCGACGCAATTGAAAGCCACGCCACCTGCCAGGCACACAGCTTTGAGCCCGGTCCGTTTGCCGAGCTTTTTCAACATGCCGAGATAGACCTCCTCGAGCCGCGCTTGCAATGAAGAAGCCAAATTGTGGTGCCGCTCCTCCAGCGCTTCTTCGGGAGTTCGAATCGGGCCCAGCCGCTTCGCCATTTCGCCCGAAAACATTTTGCCGAGCGTCGGCGTTTTGTCGGCTTCAGCCCAGGACATTTCCGGGCCCGTACGGTGATGCAAGAAATAATCGAGCCCCAGGCGGAAGCCGTTGCCGTTTGAGCGGCTCTCAAAACGCAGGATGTCGCGGAAAGCCTCCATTTGCTCCGGGTGGCCATAGGCAGCGAGCCCCATGACTTTGTACTCGTCGCCAAATTTCGGGAAGCCGAGATACTGCGTTACCGCGCTGTAAAACAGTCCCAGCGAATGCGGAAAAGCTACCGCCCCATCAATCTTCATGCGGTTGCCGGCACCGGCGCCCCACATGGTGCTGGCGAAATCGCCGAGTCCGTCGGCCGAAAGCAGCGCGGCGCGGTCGAACGGAGAAACGAAAAAGCTGCTCGCAAGATGCGCCTGGTGATGTTCGATGCGATGAAACTTCGCGCCAACCTTTTTGGGGTCGGAATCAAACGCCGCTGCCAGCGCCTCGGGTATTCCAGTGAATTTCGCGAGGACTTTGACGCGTTCCCGCGCGAACGACGGCATGCGCAGCGCATAAAAAAGTTTTGTGCCCAGCCTGGCGTATGGATTTCGCGGAACCGCGACGTGATCGATATCTAAGAGCGTGAGCCCGGCTTCCTTCAGGCAATAACGAATCGCCTGCGCGGGAAATCCCGCTGCGTACTTCACTCGGTTGAAGCGCTCCTCCTCGACCGCGGCGATCAGCCGGCCATCACAGACAATCGCCGCCGAAGCGTTCCCGTGGTACGCATTGATCCCTAAAATATTCATGGTGTAATTTGTCAGTGTACCTCAGCCGGCAGATTATGCGGCGAGGTGTTGGCGGCACCACTCGTTCAGCACATACAAGGACCACGGACGCGACCAGCTGGTTTTCCCGGCAAGAAAATCGGTCCAGACTGAGCGAGCGCCTCCCGGGCGAAGATAAGCTGCCAGCGGCGGTGCTGGGTCCGCGAAACTCGCTTCCATCCGGGCACGCAGCGGCCCACGCAGCCACTGTTCCCACGGCAAGGTAAACGTTCGCTTCTGCTGCCCTAGAATTTCCTGCGGTAACAAATCGCCGAGCGCTTCCACGAGCAGCGCCTTTTGCGCACCGGGGCGGCTGCGCGCCGCATCCGGCAGCGAGCCGACAAATTCCACCACCGGCGTGTCCAGCAGCGGCACGCGCACTTCCAGCGATCGCGCCATACTCACGGAGTCCGTGTCGCGCAGCAGCGTGCTGGCCATGTAGGTGCGCATTTCCAGCCAGGAAACTCCGGCAATCGCTTCCAGCTTACGCGCTTCATCCGCCGTCCGTTCCAGCCAGCCGAGCCAGGTGGGCTCAAGTGTGACGCCGTCGGCGCTCACCGTGCTCGGCCGAAACCGCGGCTCAATGATGCGTTCCAACTGACCTGGAGGGAATAGCGTGCGCGTGAAGAAGTAAGGATGCGGCAAAGCATCCGGATAGACCCACGCGGCCGCGGCTTTACGCCCGGCGTCTGGTGAACCTTGCCGCTCTGCGAGGCTGGCAACGAGGTGAGCTGTCATCCGCCGCACCGGCGTCGGCACAAACCACGCGCATCGGATCAGCCTCGATAGACGCGGCGTATCCAGAAAGGTCTGATAGCCCGCGAAAAGTTCATCTCCACCCAGCCCCGATAGCGCCACTTTCAGTCCGACTTGTTTCGCGGCCCATGAAACAAAATACGTATTGATCCCGTCCATGGTGGGCTGGTCGAGTGCGCCAAGAGCTTCATCCAGACGCGCAAGGACCGACTCTCCACTTAGTGGCACTTCGGTGTGCTTCGTCTTGAATCGCTTCGCCGCCAACCGCGCGAGGTCCGTTTCATCAAACGCAGTTCCCGGAAACGTAAGTGTAAAGCTCTCGATTCCGCCCCGCGCCCTGGAGGCAAGCGCCGCGATCGCCCCGGAATCCAGCCCGCTTGAAAGAAACAAGCCCAGGGGGACATCGGCGATGAGATGCGCGCGCACGGCATCTTCGAGAAGCGGCCGCAACTCTTTCGCCGCCGAGGCAAGATCGCGCGGTTTGCGCGTATCGCGTGCTGCCGGCGAAACTGTGGGGTCCCACCACGGCCGCGCTCGCGGCGTGCGCCGCCGCTCCGGCACGTGTAGCAGCATACGATGTCCGGGAGGAAGGGAAAACATGCCTTCGAGTAGCGTCACGGGTTCCGAGACGCTGCCAAACAAGAGATAAGCGGTGACGGCGTCCTGCGACAGATGTTTCGGTACCGCGCCGGAGGCCAGCAGCGCCCGAACCTCCGAAGCAAACGCAAAACCGTCCGGCGTCTGCGCGTAATAGAGCGGCTTGATGCCCAGCGGGTCGCGCGCGAGAAAAAGAATCGGCGCCGTGGCATAGCGTTCGCGAAGGTCAAGCAGCGCGAATGCGAACATGCCGCACAATTCAGTAAGTGCGTCTTCGCCCCACTCTTCCCACGCGTGAACCAGAATCTCGGTGTCCGATTGTGTGACGAAGCGGTGACCGCAAAGCGACAGCCGTTCACGCAGGTCGCGATAGTTGTACAACTCACCGTTGAAGATGACCGCGACGTCCTTGCTTTCGTTCCAGATGGGCTGGTGGCCGCCGGCCAGGTCGATGATGCTCAGCCGGCGCATCCCCAGCGCAAGTCCCGGCGCGCGCGCATCGCCGATAAGGAATCCTTCTTCATCCGGACCGCGGTGGCGCATTGCCGCCGTCATCGCCCGCACGCGAGACTCTGCTTCCGTGCTGCGCGAAGCGAAAGCGACGCCGCATATACCGCACACGCTACTGTTTGATCTCCGGCGCAGAGAAGAAAGCGGCGCCGGCACGCAGGGCGTGTTTCCGCAAACGGAAGCGAGGAATTCGCAAACGGCTGTCTGCGTACCACGCAAGCACCGCCCGGAACCACAGGAAAGATAATGTTGCCGAAGCGGAAAGCACGAGATAGAAGAAGGATTCGCGCTCCAGCAGCAGGCTCCAGTCGACCGCCTCATCCCAACCCGGGTATATGCCGTCCAGCACGGGCTGCAGATGGAATCCATCGAGCGGGAGCCGCGCCAGCCGCACATGCGCGAACTTGTCGTAATTGTACTCGCGCGGATAGTTCGGGATGGCTGCGGCGGCCTCAGCGAATACGGCAGGATTCTTCAGCTCATTGCGGGTCAAATAGCGGCCCCGCGCATCCTTCATGATCACCCGGTACGTCGGATCGACGATAATCCAGCGATCGTTGATCAGCACCTCCGCAACCACATGCTTCGTATTACGTTTAGGCGTCAACAGCAGCAGACGGCGCACTCGTAGATCGGAACTTCGCGCCAGGTTCAAGAAAGCGTTCGTCGCTGTGCCACAGACATTCAATAATTGTTTATAAGTGAGCGTCATCTCCGGATCGCGCTTCGAGAGCGTATCTGGATCCGCCGCAATCGCCCGCGATGGCTCCGCGCGCATCCAGCTCAAAATGGCCGCGACCTTCTGTTCCGGGGGCAGCGAATTGGGCACGATGGCGTCGGAGAATCCGTCTAGATACCAGCGCACGGAATATTCCCGGTGACAGGAGTACAGCATTGAGACAAACGCCACGGCCAGCAGCAGATTGCTGCTCCACCACAGGAAGCGAAAAATCCGGTGCCGGCTCGTTGGCAAAAGGCTATCCTAACCCCTCAGATCCCGCCTCCCTCGCCTCTTGCGAGGCAAGCGTGGCGTATAACTCTTCCATCTCACGAACGGGCTCATCCCACCCCAATCGCGAAGTGACTGCAGCACATCCCGCCGCGAGTCGCGAGCGTAACTCCGGTTCGCTCATGATTCGCTCAAGCGCCTTCGAAAGCGCCGCGGCATCGTGGCCTACCACCAGGCCAGCCGCATCCGCGAGCAGCGGCGCGATCCCGCATTGTTCCGTCACGATCACCGGAGTCCCTGCAGCCACGGCTTCCGCCGCTGTATTCCCAAAGTTTTCATTCTGCGAGGGAAGCACAAAAACATCGGCATCCCGGTAGGCCGCCCACTTGGCCTCGCCAAAAACCGGTCCGGCGAAATGAACCAACGTTCGAACGCCAAGCTGCGTCGCTATTTGCTCCAGTTCTGTTTTTACACCGCCCTCGTCAGGTCCGGCGAAAACCAGGGTTATTGATATTCCGGCGGAGCGTCGTGAAAGTTCCGCGAATGCCCGCAAGAGCAAATCCGGACTCTTCTTGGCCGAGAGCCGCCCCAAAAACAGAACCAACTTCTCCTCCGGCAAAATTCCGTGCGCTTTACGAAACGTGCCTCGCTCAGGCCACGACAGTGGAGTCTCCACCCCGTTCCGTCGCAACACTACTCTCGTCCGTGGAAAACCGCCGGCGCCCAGTTCCTCGACTTCTTGCTCTGAAGTGGCGATTACTGCGTTTGCCCCATTGAGCAAGTAACTTCCCCACATCACATGATACATCCGTTTCATCCAGAGGTTTCGGACAATTGGTACGAACATCCCGATGGGCTCGAGCACGTACGGCAGGCCTCGCTTGCGGCAGGTGGCGGCCACGGCCGGACCGAGCAGGTCATAGAGTCCGAAAATGTGCACCACGTCGAAATTCTGCAGTCGTGCACGGCAGTAACGCTTCACTGCCGGATTCCAACTCACTGCGCGGTAACGCATCCACGTCGGCAGATAGATGGCTTGCACGCCATTCTCATTCCGCCGCCAGCCAAACGGGGAGCGTTCTGCTGTGATTTTTTCTTCCTGTGTTTGCAGGCGTTTTTCCAGACCCCAGTCGGCCGTCAGAACCGTGATCTGGTGGCCTCGCCGCGCCAGGCCTTCGGAAAGCGCGCGCACCTTCACCGGTGGGCCGCCGAATTCGAGAAAAGGAGCGTATGTTTCCGTGACGTTCAGGATTCGCATTGTTCGCGCAGGATTTTTTTCAGGGATCTCGCGAAGGCGTTGAAGCGGAACTCGTGCTCCGCGCGGTGCCGCCCGCGTGCGCCCATCTCTTTCGAAAGCGCGGGGTCCGCCAGCAGCGCTTCGATGGATGTAGCGAGCTGGATGGGATCGCCGTGCGGCACCAGGTAGCCGGTCACACCGTCCTCGATGATTTCGGGCGCGCCGCCATGCGCCCCTCCGATGACCGGTTTGCCGCAGGCCATCGCTTCCAGATACACCAGCCCGAATCCTTCGCCCCGGCTGGGCAAAGCGAAAATTTCACAAGCCGAGTAGCACGCGGCAAGTTCCGGGTAGCTCAAGCCCGTCAGGAAATGCACGTGTCGGTTCACGCCGGTTTGCTCTGCGAGATCCTCAAGCCAGGCGCGGTCGTCACCTGCGCCCGCAAGCACCAGCTGCACGTCAGGCCTCTGCGTCAGGAGCCGGGGCAAGGCCGTGATCAGAGTGTCCATGCCCTTGTAGCGCTCCGATGCTAGCCAACGGCCCACCGTCAAGATGATGCGCCCGGTGGGGAACTCGTATGGTAGAGCAACTTTCGAACCAGGCAGGAGCAGTGCTTCGAATTCTGGATCAAGCGCCCAGGGCAGAACGCGAATTCTTTCCCGCGAGACTCCTTGCTCCGAAGCAACGTGTTCGGCGGTATCCCGGCTTGGCGCGAGAACCAGGTTTGCGTGGCGTAGCGCGCGCCGCCGCAAGCCGCCGAGCGGCTCCCAGACGTCAATCCCATGCGTGCAGATAATGCTCTTCATCCGTGGCGCAATAACCTGCATGGCCTGCACCAGGGGCCCCAGATTCGGATGCGCGGCCAGGACCACTTTTACTTTGCGCCGCGCTGCTTTCAGTGCCGTCACCGTGAATCGTCCCTTGGCGCGCTCGGACCCCGTGAAGACAAATTCGCGGCCTCCCAGCGTCATACGGTGCAATTCCGGCGAATCATTCAAGGTGAGCAGGCGGCATTCCATGCCGCGGTTGGCGGCGAATTCCGTGAGCACTGCCGCCAGGTGGCGGCCCGTACGCTGCACACCGCCGGGTGCGTCCAGTTCGGGGAAGAGGCCAATAATCACGGGCAGAGTCTGCCAAGTGCGGCGAACAATGGCAAGTCAAGATGCATCATGGTTTCAGAAATACAAGATTCGAACGTCGAGCTTCGGGTGGGCTGGATTGCGCCTGTGCTCGCTACCTTTCGAAAGCTTCAAAGCCCGCGTGGCTGGGAGGGCTTGTGATCAGCGGGCGCAGGCGCAGCGCTGGAGGAGTCCTTTTCGGATGGAAACGCTTCCTTCTTCAAATGAATGTCCCCATCCACGTAAGCGGTGAACTCGGTTCCTTGCGCGTACACCACATCCTTGCCGGAAGTCAGCGGAAGAATCGCACCTGCCGAATTGTTTGAGCCTGGGCTCTCCTGGAAAGAGCGAACTGCGGCCTTTTCGTTGTCTTTCAGACGCACCGAGTTGATGCTGAACGCCAATTTTCCACCACGGCCCAGGCGTTTCTTGGGTTCCGCTTCCGTTACCAAGCCAGTGGCCCCTGCGCCGCTCGGAATCACCAGAATACCATCCACGATGACCTGTTCGGCGACCTGCAGTTCTACTGCGTCGCCAACGTGCGCGGTCGCGGAAGAAATCGTCTTGCCGAGTTTCAAGTGGATCGCAGTGCCATTGCGCAGAGTGAGCTCGGTTGGATTGGACGGAGGGTTCGACGCAACTTCCGTGGGTGTGGAAGGCGCGTCGTACAGAATGCGCTCTCGGTTGGGCTGCACCGCCTTCGGTTGCGGCGCCTTGGCGCCCGGCTTGTCTTTCAACAGCAGCAGGGTTTCCACTGGGACGTAGCCGATTTCGCCCTTAACCGTGCGCACACCGAAGTACAAGTCGTATCGTCCGGTAATCTGTACCAACTCTCCGCACTGGAGCGTTGTGCGCACATCCATAGTGACCAGCGAACTATAAAGATAGACGTAGCCACCCGAGCGCGGGCATTCCACCTGCCCCACGCTCTGCGCGTGAGCGATCGCGGGGAAGGTCAGGCAAATGATTACGGTGAAGAACTTGACGCTTGATCTCATGACGCACCTGCTGGTCCCAAGGATGGAAGATGCCACGCTTCTATCTGAGCGTAAGTTGGCTGCTGCTGACAAGGAATTGCACCGCTGTACTTGCATAAAGAGATACGATGGAAAAAATCGGCTGTCTATTCTTTCCTGCGGACTCGGGTACATTTTGTGTCGTCACGACACTCTGCGGGACGATCATGGATTTCGAGCGACCAGCAGTGGGACGAGATCGGTGAGGCGGTCGAGATAGAGGTCGGCGGGGTAGGCGGCGCGGTCGTGGGTGCCGAAGCCGTAATTTACGGCGGCGGCGAGAGTGCCGGCATTGCGCGCGGTCTGCACGTCCACTTCGGAATCGCCGATCAGGATGGCTTCGGCTGGGGCGGCGCCGAATTCGCGAAGAATGGTTTGCGCGCCGAACGGGTCGGGCTTTTTTGTTTCAAAGCTGTTGCCACCGTAGACGGCGCTGAAATATTTCGCCAGGCCGAGTGTTTCGAGGATGCGCACGCTGATCCGCACCGGTTTGTTCGTGAGGATCGCCATTGGAAATGCAGCAAGTTGCTGGAGCACCTCGGGAACTCCGGGATAAGCGCAGGTCGAATCCATTTTGTGATCTTCGTAATATACCAGAAAAAACTTTAGGGCGCGCTCGCGTTCCGCTTCCGTTGCGTTGATTCCCAAAGCCTGGCTGACCAGTCGCGGAGCGCCGTGTCCGATGTAGCCGGAGATGGTGTCTTCGTGGATTTGCTCGCGGCCCATTTGGTGGAGCATGGCGTTGACGGAGCGAATGAGGTCGCGCTTGGAATCGATGAGCGTGCCATCCAGGTCGAAAATCAGCGCGCGCACGGAAGAAAAATTTGGGGCGGTCATGAATCAATAATTGTAATATGGCGGCGCCCTTTCGACAGTCATCCATGTCGCGACAAATTCCAATGGAAAATTAACATAACCGCTTTTTCGGAATCCCGGCTTGTTCACGTAAAATGAAAGTTTCAGCGGGCGGCATAGAACGATTCCGGAGACTTCATGACCCAGGTTTACCCTTTTCGCGCTTTTCGCTACAACCCGGCGCGCGCCGCGTTTGACCGCGTGCTGACGCAGCCGTACGACAAAATTTCTCCGGCGATGCAGGAAAAATACTATGCGGCGGACCCGCATAACCTGATTGTGGTGGAGAAGGGACGCGCATACCCTGGCGACACGGCGCAGGACAATGTTTACACGCGCGCGGCTGCGGCGATCGAGGACTGGATTCGTACTCAAGTGGTGGTGCAGGATCCCGCGCCGTCTTTTTATGGGTACACGCAAGAATACACGGCGCCGGGAACGGAAGAGCGCCGCACGCGGCGCGGATTTATCGGAGCGGGAAAACTGGAAGAATATTCGGCGGGCGTCGTGTTCCGGCACGAGCACACACTCTCCGGGCCAAAGGCCGACCGGCTGGAACTGCTGCGGCACACGAAAATGCACACGGGCCAGCTTTTTATGCTGTATTCGGACACGGAGAAGCGCATTGACGCGATTCTGTCGGAGGCCGAATCGGCGGCGGCGCCTGCCACGGAGATGCGCGATGAGTACGGCGTAGTGCACCGGCTGTGGGTGATTGCGGAGCCGCAGCGGGTAGCTGCAATCCAGAAAGCGATGGAAGACCAGAAGCTGGTGATCGCGGACGGGCATCACCGTTACGAGACGGCGCTGAATTACCGGAACGAGCGCCGCACGCTCGCGGGGAAGATCGATCCGGAAGCGCCGTACGAGAGCGCGATGATGACGTTCATCAACACGCGGAGTACGGGACTGATGATTCTGGCGGGGCACCGCGTGGCGGCGCACGTCCACGATTTTTCATGGAGCGGCGTGCGGCGGTACCTGGAGCCGTGGTTCACGGCGGAGGAATTTCCGTTCTCAGGCAGCGGGGAGAGGGCCGAGGCGAAAAGGGAATTTCTTGCGAAGCTCACGAGCGCGCGAGAGAAACGGGCCGTCGGCGTTTATCCGGCACCGGAGGCGGGGAAACGCGCGTTCTATGTTCTGACGCTACGCGACGGTGCCAACCTCACGCAGTTGCTGCCGAATGTTTCGCCACTGCAGCGCGAACTGGACGTGGTGCTGCTCCACGAAGGAATCCTGGAGCCTGGGCTGGGAATCACGCCGCAAGCGGTGACCGCGGAGGCCAACCTGACGTACGAGCGCGAGGCGAGCGCGGCTCTTGATGCCGTAGACAGCGGGCGCGCGCAGATTTCGTTCCTGCTGAATCCGTGCGACGTCGAGCAGGTGATGAAAGTCGCGACGGCCGGCGAAGTGATGCCGCAAAAGTCTACCGATTTTTATCCCAAACTGATGAGCGGGATCACGATGTATCGAGTGGAAAGCTGAGCGAGGGAAGAAGCAACGGGTAAGGATGTAAGGAAGTAACGAAAAGAAAGAGCGCTCGCTGGCGATCCCTCGGCTGTTCTCGGGACAAGTGGTCGCTCGGATACCAGGTTAACCATAACCGGGACCCCTACCCCATGTTTTTTGTAAGTGTTGCATCTAAAGAGTTTAGCTGTGCCGTAAGTCTTTTGTTTGCAACACTTGCGGCGAGGTACATAACTGTTGCAGGTAAAAGACTTAGAAGGATCGAGAGAGCGCGGGGAATACGCCCTCCCGTACTTTTTTTGAAACGATATGATTCCAAAGGGGCTAGTGGGTAGGGGTCTGCAAACGATATGATTCCATGGGGCTTAGGAGGCAGGAGACAGGGGTAGACTCCGAGCAACAGAGACTAGCTGGAGGGGGAGAAGGCCGGGTTGAAGCGCCGAGTTCAAAGGATAGGGTAGCACGATAGTTAATGCTTGTCAAGGATAACTTGTCAGTGATCCGAACGGGCGCGTCAGGCTGACACAGTGGGCTTCAAGTTGGCAGGGGGAAAGGGCTTGCGGGAGGGCTGGGATTCGAAAGAATTGTGGAAATCTGTGGAAAAGTCGAAGGCCCCATGGTTCGGCTTCGCAACGATTGGCTCACGGAGAACACAATATTAGGGCGGGAGTCCGTCGGAGGTTCTTAAGAGCTCATGAAACCGCACAATCCCATCGAGCATGTGGTGATCATCGTCAAAGAAAACCACAGCTTTGACAATTATTTTGGCACCTTCCCCGGCGCAAATGGCGCAACCCTTCCGGCAGCGCAAGACCCGCCGGCCGGAGGCGACCCACGTCATGATCACGCGGCATGGCTGGAGCGGGCGACGCACGCGGTGAAGGAGCAGTACAGCGAAGGGGACATTCCCGCCTATTTTTCGTTTGCGAGACAATTCACGCTGTGTGACAACTACTTCACCGAAGTGGCCAGCCAGTCCGAACCCAACCATCTGATGCTTATCGCGGCGGCTTCGCCGATCATCGACAATGCGAACAAGAACCGGACGTACCAGCCGCAGGAACCCTTCAACATTCCGACGCTGCCGAAGGCGCTGGAGAACGCGAAGCTGACGTGGGCCACGTACGGCGACCCAGGGTTCAGTTACTTCCAGAAAATCGTGGAGCTGAAAGGCAGCAAGAATATTCTGCCGTGGACAAAACTCGACACGGACGCGGCGGCAGGGAATTTGCCGAACGTGTCCTGGGTGTACGCGCCGGGGAGTCCCGTGGAGCTTTCCGAGCACCCGCCCTACGGGAAAAACGCCGGGCAGAAGACGGTGAAGTTGGGGGGCCAGTGGACGGCAGACCGCGTCCGCAAGCTGGGGCAGAGCAAGGTTTGGACGAATTCGGTGATCTTTATTACCTGGGACGATTGGGGCGGCTGGTACGACCATGTCGATCCACCGCCGTTGAAGGACAAATGGACGGGAGGAAGTCCGGCGAAAGGACCGAGTTATGCGAATACCCAATTCAGCTACGGGACGCGGGTCGGGTGCCTGGTGATCAGTCCGTACTCCAAGAGGGGAATTTCGAAGGCGTTTCATTCGCATGTGAGCCTGGTGAAGTTCTGCGAAGTGACGTTTGGGTTGAAACCGATAAACGCGAGAGATGCGGCTTCGGAGGATATGTCCGATTGCTTTGACTTCAAGCAAACACCCTTGCCGCCACCGAGTTAGGAATTGGGCAGGGTAAACGGTTCTACTATTGGAAAAAGGGAAAAGCAGAAAGAGGTTAACTGTCGACAGTTGCAAGTAGAAAGTAAAGACGACTGAAAAACCTCGACAGGTCAAAGGTCCCATCTTTCGCGAAGCGCGAAAGATGGCCCACCCTCCTAAGGTAGATCGTCCGAGTGAATGAGAATAGACCCATCCACTTCGCTGTCGCCAGCAATATATTTCCGCCGTACTTCCTGCTCGATGGGCTGGCGGTTCGCTCTGAACACCTCGAGTTTGTCCTTACCGTCTCCCTGGA
>WNFA01004133.1_pt1 | contig 21544 bp, 20 predicted proteins | sample 5400481 | NCBI WGS metagenome assembly WNFA01 (sample SAMN13153340, study PRJNA577476) | soil metagenome | isolation source: 120 cm saprolite under Douglas fir tree site 2 hole 1 replicate 2 | place: USA:California | collected 2015-04-18
GACGAAGATTTTTCCGATCATGCACACCGTGGTAATTCGCCGCGAGGTTTACGAGAAGCATCCGTGGGTGGCGCAATCTCTGTACAAAGCCTTCGTGTACGCGCAGCGGGAGAGTTACGAGGACTTGTACGAAACAGCGGCGTTGAAGTTCATGCTTCCCTGGCTGATCCGGCATGCGGAAGACACGCGCGACCTGATGGGCAAGGATTTCTGGCCATACGGGCTCGAGCCCAACGTGCATGTTCTGAACACATTCCTTCGTTACTCCTTCGAGCAAGGGCTCGCCAAACGCCTGCTCACCGCCCAGGATCTATTTGTTCCGGAATCATTGGAAGCGTTCAAAATTTGAAGACATTATTCTGGCGGGCTCCAAGTGGAGCCCACTCCCCGCGCCGTTGTGCTTCACGAGAGGGAAAGGACCTTCATGGCAGAAAGCGGAAATAAGAGCACTCTTCGATGGTGGGTGCTGGGCCGCGGCGATATTGACGCTACGGTCGCCCAGGTGGGCTTCAATGTAGCGCAGATGATCATTCCCGCTTTCCTTCTGGTGCCCGTCGGCATCTCCATGGGATTCAGCGTCGGGCATTTGCTGCCGGGTTTCGCGCTAGGGTTTCTCGTCGGCTCGCTGGGACTTACTTGGTCGGCGGTCGGATTGGCGAAACGCGAAGGCCGCAGCAACGTCACGGCGCATGTCTACATCAACAATGTGCCGGGGATCATCGCCTACACGCTGGCGATTATGCTTCCTGTGTATCAACAAACCCGCGATCAGGAATTGGCCTGGAGGATCGGGGCGGCCGCGGTCGTATGGACGGGACTCATCAAACTTGTGGCCGCGCCGTTCGCGGGCGCCATTCGGCAGTTCATCCCCAAGCCGGCGACCATGACGGTGTTTGGCGCCGCCATGTACAGTTATCTCGCGCTGGTTCTTTTGCAGCGGATCTTCGACCAGCCGCTGGTGGGTATCGTCGCACTCACTATCGTTGCGACCACTGTTATGGCCAATGTACCCATAACCAAGTGGAAGATTCCTCCGTTCCTGGTAGCCTGGCTGGTTCCTCTCGCCATTGGATTGGCCATCGGTTACGTTCACCCGGTCTGGCATGGGATTTCCGTGCAGATTCCTTTCGTGCGGACGCCGGGCCTGCTCCAGGCCATGAGGCTTGCGATTCCCTATCTTTCCGTGATCGCGCCCATGGCGATTTACCAGATCTTGCAGGATATCGCATCCGTGGAAGGTGCGAACTCGGCTGGGGATAATTACGACGCCCGATTGATCGTTGCCTGCGACGGATTGGGAACGTTCCTGTGCGGCGCCGCCGGGAGCATTATTACTCCCGTCGTTGCCGCGTTGCACCCGCCCTATAAAATGATGGGCGCGCGCATCGGGTTTTGTTTCTGGACGGCCTTGATTTTCCTGGCTGTGGTCATGAGCGGGCTCTCGCTGTTCATGGCGCAACTATTTCCCTGGGCGATTCTCGCCGCGATGATTGCGTATGTCTCGGTCGGCGTGGGCAGGGCCACTCTCCACCGCGTGGATCACAAATACATCACCGCAGTGCTTCTGGGATTGGTTTTACCAGCGGGAGCCGTGGTGGGTTCCGCCGTGAATTCCGCGCTGCCCGCGCTGAAACTGTCCTCCCAAAATCCCGAAGTGCTGGCTGCGCTGAACCGCTCGATTTATTGGTCGTCCCTGCAAGGACTCGGCAACGGTTTCCTATTGGTTTGATGCATTCGCCGATCCTGCAATGGCGCGCGCAACCCATGTACGCCGCCGGATGGCTCGCCGCCGCGGTCATCGTATTTTCCGCCCGTTGGTGGAGAGGCGACCTGGCGGAGGCCCGTTAGGCGCGAAATCTGCGATCTGAAGAACTCGCTGACCTCGCTAATGATCAATGGCGCTGTCCCCAGACTACGCGATAGGCGGTGACTCAGTTTGAAAAGAGACATGCCCTCTCCGTCCCGAAGAACACGGGACGGAGAGGCCTCTACAAAACCCTCCTTGTCAGCAGCAGTTGTAGAGGCCGCCCGTTCTTGGGGCGGGCAGCTGTTGGTTCTTGACACTCGACGGGGCTTACGTTGTAATCCACAGGGTCGAACCAGATTTTATAAATCGAGGAGCAAAGATGAAGAAATTTTTTCTCGTTCTGACGGTAGCGCTGGTTTGGACAGTTCGGTCTCCGGCGCAGGAAAAGACACCCCTGCTGCTCGTGCAAACTGTTTCCGTGCCGGGGCTTGCGCGCAAGTGGGACCATTTTGGAGTGGATCTCAAGAGCCACCGGCTTTTCGTTACCTCAGAGGAAGAGCCCGCGGTGGAAGTCTTCGATCTGCAAACGAACAAGCACCTTCGCAGCCTCACCGACTTCAAGGAACCCCACAACGTCCTGCCTTTCCCGCAGATGAACAAGATTTATGTCGTGGACGGGGAGGCCTCGGAAATCAAGGTTCTCGACTACGAATCCTACAAATTGATTGGACACATCCAGTTGACGATCGACTCGGACCCCATCGCTTACGATCCCGCTACAAAGTATCTCTACATCGTGAACGGCGGCCGTGAAGCGAAAACACCGTACTGCCTCGTGAGCGTCGTGGACACGACGACTGACAAGAAACTCGCTGATATGAAGCTGGAATCCAACCGGCTTGAGTCGATGGCCCTCGAAAAATCTGGGCAGAGACTATTCGTCAACATGACCGGAGTGAACTCCATCGGAGTGGTGGACCGCGAGAAACGCGCGGTCGTCCAGACGTGGCCCATCACCGCCGCGAAGGAAAACGTTCCGATGCAATTCGATGAGGCGACACATCGTTTGTTTGTGGTCACGCGCAAGCCTTCGAAGCTCGTCGTCGTGAACACGGATACGGGGAAGGAAGTTACGAGCCTCGACGTGGCTGACTACGTCGACGATCTTGCTTACGATGCCGCGCATCACCGCCTTTACATTCCCGCAGGTGGCGGGGAAGGCGCGATCTCCGTGGTCGAGCAGAAAGGCGCGGACGATTACCGGGTGGTCGCAACAATTCCGACGAAACCCGGCGCGAAGACTGCCCGCCTGGTGCCCGAGCTCAACAAATACTACGTCGGTGTTCCGGCCAAGGACAAACAGGAGGCGCAAATCCTGGTTTTTGATGTGGCGCCATAATTTAATCTGGTTCGACAGATTCCAAGCCGGGCATGGCATAGCGCCCCGATCACGGGACAGCACTCACATGACGCATATTTTCATCGCGCGGCGCCCCAATTCTCCATTGATACTATCGAATTAGGTAGGTCAGGTACTGGACTGCTTTGAATTCCACAGGTTCACACGAACTCCGAGTTCGTAGATTTATCAGTTATGCGAATCGGAAAAGGTGATCGCCAGCGAGACAGGAATTGATGAGCAAGGCCTTGCCGATAGCTGGATTGGGCGGCTGACCGCGCTCGGGGCAACCCTCATCTATTGGTCTGGCTTACTTTCAGAACACTATACCTCCCGGACCACGAGCTTTCGCGAACCGCGCGCGCATACCAATCCGCCAACCCCTCAAATGCGGGCATTTCATGCGCTAATTCGACCGGACATTTCGCGTGCCAGTGACAACTCAAAAAAACAAAGCTTGACTTCGGTTGAGAGGTCCGCTAGAAGTGAGTGCCAATAAGCACTTATAGGGTTGCCCTCTCAGAACACTATGATTTACAGCGATATTTGCCACATGCATCGGAAGGATGGTGAAGACTAGGTGGCTGAAGTCAGCATTCAAGAAGGTGAGTCTCTGGAAAATGCCTTGCGCCGTTTTAAGCGCAAGGTGCAACAGGAAGACATCATCAAAGAAATCAAGAAGCACAGCTATTACATGAAGCCTGGAGAGAAGCGCCGCGCAAAACAGGCGCTTTCGCGCAAACGGTTACGCAAGAAGCAAAGGCGGGAGCAAGACTGACCCCCAGGCGGACGGCACGACCCAAGGGTTTTCCTGAGCAGCTTCGGACAAGTCGGCAGTGGGACCTGCGTTCATCCCTGGCGTATCCCAGAAGAGTCTGACTCGGACGAAGGTGTTGCGGGCTTTGCAACCAGCGCAGAGTCTCGGAGCAGCGTATGGAATACCACGATAAGGTTCTGAAGTGTTCGGAATGCAGTCAGGAGTTTGTTTTCACCGCCGGCGAACAAATGTTTTTCGCCGACAAGGGCTTCAAGAACGAGCCCAAGCGGTGTAAGGACTGCAAATCCAAACGCTCTCAGAGCCCGGGCCCGGGTAACGTCCAGCGGTCGGAGACCAAAACGACCTGCTCGCAGTGCGGAAAAGAAACGACAGTTCCTTTCCGCCCGACGCAGGGGCGTCCCGTGTTCTGCCGTGAATGCTTCCAACAGCGGCGGTCCATGGGTTCACCGGCATAGCTCAGGGCTAGCAGGCCTGCATTTGCCGGAGGGCCATTTCTCCAGTGTAGCGGGGAAGGGTCATCTCCCTCGTGATGCGTTACTGTCTCTGCCCGCACGGCGGGCGGCGGCCTGACTGCTCTCCACCAGATTCATGAACCGGCGCTTTGGCCAAGGGTGCCGCAACACCGGAACCAGAGACCCGGTTCAAGCTTTTTAAGGATTACCAATCCCGCCGCCACCTTCGCCTCCAACCCTACAGCCCCCGCGTTCTCATTGATGGTCGAAAGATCGAGTCTTTCTCGCACAACTCCCGGTTTGAATCTTGCTTACCACCCAACTAAGATAGGCCACCGGAGGGGTTTTACCGTCGCGTTACCGACGATGGCGCGGGAGAATCTGAGAAACAATATGAAAACTTCACTGCCCCAACCGGTAAGTCGTACCGCGGTGGGACCGCTGGACGAAGCTCTTGCGTCATTCGCACTGCGATATCCGGGCGAAACCGGGCGACGCCAGCCCGTACACACGGTGTATGGCGGCGCGCATTTGTTCCAGGCAGGCACCGCGCGGCGGCTGGGTGATGTGGCGCTGGCGGCTTTGGGAGAGTACGCGCCTGATGCATTTACCTTCGCGCGTGCGGCGGGGTTGCCGGGAGCTGAAAAGTTGCCGAACTCCGCGAGTAAAGCAGCTGCGCTTGAGCGGCGGTTTGCTGCTTCGCCGGAAAAGCTCCGGCGCGAAAATCGCGCTGCGTGGCTGGCGCACACGGTTTACGCTCGGGTGATCGAAAAACTCCATCGTGAACCGGTCGAGGATTTTCGCATCGACTTCGAAGACGGCTACGGGAATCGTCCCGACGCGGAGGAGGACCACCACGCGAAGCTTGCCGCCGAAGAAGTCGCGCGGGGAATGAGCGAGGGCTCCCTGCCGCCTTTCATCGGCATCCGCATCAAGCCATTCTCCACCGAGCTGCGTGAACGGAGTATTCGTACCCTCGATCTCTTTGTGAGCACACTGTATGAAGCCACGCACGGCCGCATCCCCGAAAATTTCGTCGTCACACTCCCAAAAGTCGTGATCCCGGAACAGCCGGCCGCGCTGGCAGGCTTGCTCGAAGCGCTCGAAAATGTTCTTGGCGTCGAAAAAAGTTTGCTTCGATTCGAGGTCATGATCGAAACCACACAGGCGATCCTCAACGAGCGAGGAGAATCGAATTTGCCCCGACTTCTCGACGCTTCCGCGGGCCGTTGCGTCGCCGCTCATTTCGGCACCTACGACTACACGGCAAGCTGCAGCATTACGGCTGCGTATCAAACGATGACCCATCCGGCCTGCGATTTCGCCAAACACATGATGCAGGTTGCGTTCGCCAGCACCGGAATCTGGCTTTCCGACGGCGCAACCAATATTCTGCCGGCGCCGCCTCATCGCGTGGAGAACAGCAAGCGGCTCACGCGCGCCCAACGGGACGAAAATAAAGCCGCCGTCCACCGCGCCTGGCGGCTTCACTACGAGCACATCCAGCATTCGCTTGTCTCAGCGTATTACCAGGGATGGGACCTGCATCCCGCGCAGCTCCCCACGCGCTATGCCGCCTTGTATTCGTTTTTCCTCGAGGGGCTCGATTCCGCGGCTGCACGATTGAAAAATTTTGTCGACAAGGCCGCCCAGGCCACGCTCGTCGGCGACGTGTTCGATGACGCGGCTACCGGGCAGGGCTTGCTGAATTATTTCTTGCGTGCAATCAACTGCGGCGCGATCAGCGAAGCGGAAGCGGAGCGGCTCACCGGTGTCACACCTGAGGAATTGCACCTTGGCTCGTTCTTGAAAATCTTGAAGAACCGAACGAAGTGATTTCCCACAATCAGCCGGGCTCGATTCCTGCAGATCAGTTCCCTCGATAGGTGGAGTAGCCATAAGGACTGATCAAAAGCGGGATGTGGTAATGCGTTTCCGGGTGCAGCACTTCAAACACGATCGGAATTTCCGAGTAGAATGTCTCCACATGCTGCCTGTGGTAGTAGGGGCCGATGTTGAAAAGCAGGCGATACGTTCCGGACTCAATTTGACTGCCTTCCGCCATTAGAGTGTTGCACCGCCCGTTCGCATCGGTCAGGCCGGCGCCGAGCTGCTTCCATTCATATCCCGAGCGAATCTGCAGGATAACTTCGACACCGATGGCCGGCCGGCCGCGCGACGTGTCGAGTACATGCGTCGTAATGGCGCTCATCGTGACGATTGCTCCAAGGTCAGAAGTTTTTCCAGTCGCAGACGCGTGATCAGCCGCTGTTGTTCGGCTGCGATGTTCAGTTCGTGCGCGGAATCATTCTGTAAGCGTTGCTCGAGAAGCGCAAGCATCTCCTCGGCGGATTTTCCCGCCGCGCAGACGATGAAGATGTATCCGAATTTCTCGCGATACGCGTGATTTCCCCGGGCGAGCTTCGCCTTCACGGTCTCGGTGGCGGTGCGGGCGCACGCTTGTTCGCCTTCCGCCCACCGGCGCGAGGCTTCCGATCCAGTCGCAGCCTTTTCGCCGATCTGCGGATGCCGGCCGAAGGCTTCGAGCCAGTCGGCGGACTCTAAATCTTGCCAGATGGAATCCGCGGCTTCACACAGAATGTTCAGGCTTGCGAACGGGCGCCGCTCGGAAATTCTGGAGGCCCAGCGCGTCGAGCCGCAACAATCGAGCAGAGATTCTTCGGCCTGAGGAATAGGCAGCGAGTTGAATTCCTCAAGTGTCACTTCACGCAGGCCTCCGCGCCAGCCTTCCGAAAATTCGCAGCCGGGCTACTCCCCCGTCGGGATAAATGTTGAAGCGTGCGTGCGTCGCTTCTCCCGAATCCAGGATTTCCTTTTCGTAGGCATGCTGGGAATCAGCCTTCAGCTTCGAATTCGGCAGGATTTCTTTCCAAGGAAGGGCCGCAAGCGCGCCGGACTCGGTTATGTCGCATCCAGCGCGGCTGACTTCGAGAGAACAACAATCGGGGAAATTTCCCTTGAAGTACGAGGTATCGACTTCGACGCGGCGAATCGTGCCCGCAGCGCCGAGCCGCACAACGCACCAGTCATGGCCCGGGCCGCGGCGTCTGCGCGTCTCCCAGCCGTCATGCATTCCTTCTGATCGGCCCGGCAGAATTAAATTGTTGCGCGAGCCAAAGAACATGTCGCTCGAATCGATGACCAAACCGCCATGGTCGATAGCGGCGAGGTCGATTTCGCACCCGGCGCGTTCGATCGCCGCCCAGTCGGGGAGGACCTCACCGTAAACGCGCAAACGCGCCACGCCGCCGTCGGGATAAATCTTGAACCGCAAATGCGTGACGCGGTTCGGACAGGAAACCTCGAAGCGATTCTGCGTGTCGCCTGCAAGCGGCGACTTTCGCAGTAGCGTGCTCCATGACGCCCCTGTGTCTGTAAGCTGTTTGACGCTGGGATCGCTTTCTACTGCGCAACTCTCCAGTTCGCAGTGCTCGGGGTAATTTCCCTTGAAGTGCGCGGTATCAACGATCACGCCGTGAACTATGCCGGGTAGCCCCAACTTCACGATGCACCAGTCATAGCCGGGAGTGCGTCGCCGCCTCGTTTCCCAGCCGTCCATCCATTTGCCGACGTCCGTGTATTTGTCCGCGATCCAAACCGGCGCGCCAGCTTTCAACAGATTTTCCTTTGGCGCGAAAAATTCGTCATTGGCCGCGAGGACTCGTCCGCCCAGCCGCTCCGCCGCGAGGTCGATGTATTCGGTGAAATCCATCAATGTTCGCCTCGTCGCAGCAGCGCGCCGCGCGGAGCGCCAAGAAACTGGCCGCGGTCATAAATCATTTCGCCCCGCAGAAAAGTCGCTTCCACAACGCCGCGTAGGGGATAGTTCGCATACGGCGTCAGTTTGTGGCGATGGTGAAGCATCTTCGGTCTCACAATGAAACTCTTCTCCGGATTCCACACTACGATGTCGGCATCGTATCCCGCCGCAATTGCGCCTTTGTGTTTTTCAAGTGCCGCCAATCGGGCCGGGCCGCTGCACATCCACCGTACCAGATGTTTGAAAGAATAATTTCGCCCGCTCAGTTTCGTCCACATGACGGGAAGACCGAGCTGCAACGAGGAGATGCCGCCCCAGGCTCGGAAAAAATCGCCGGTGTTTCTACATTTCATGTCTGGTGGTGAGGGCGAGTGGTCGGAAACAACCATATCGATGGTCTTCTTTTCGAGTGCTCGCCACATGCCGTTTTGGTTGCGCGAGTCGCGAATCGGAGGCGCGCATTTGAATTCCGTGGCGCCGCGCCGGATCCCGCCTGAAGAGAATGCCAGATAGTGGGGACATGTTTCCGCTGTCACGCGCAATCCCTCCTTCTTCGCGCGGCGAATTAGGCGTACGGAAAGCTCCGAAGAAAGGTGGACGATATGAGCCTGCGCATCGAATTCGCGTGCGAACGCAATCATCATCTCGATTGCCATTCTTTCAGCGGCAGGAGGCCGCGAGCGCAGCCATGTCGCGTAACTCCTCGGATCGGCCTTCGCGAACCGCTTCATCGCATGCTCGATTGGCCCCGGAAGCTCAGCGTGGACGAGCAGCGGCACTTTCATTTCCGCAAGTTTTGGCAGCGCAACGCGAAGATCACTTTCGTCTACGTTTTCAAATTCCGGCACGCCCGAAGGCACGAGGAAGCACTTGAACCCGAATACGCCGGCGCGATGCATTGCCCGCAATTCACCGGCGTTGCCGGGCACGACGCCTCCCCAGAAGCCGACGTTCACCCAGCATTTCTCGCGCGCCGCAGTGCGCTTGGCTTCGAGCGCTTCAGCCGTGGTTGTCGCGGGAATGCTGTTTAGCGGCATGTCGATCAGTGTTGTGACGCCCCCCGCAGCCGCCGCGCGCGTCGCCGTCTCGAATCCTTCCCAATCGGTGCGCCCGGGCTCGTTGATATGGACGTGCGTGTCCACCAGGCCAGGCATGACGACAGATTCCCGCGCGTCATACACGTTCGCGCCCGGAGGTAGATCGTCATGTCCGCGCACTGCTGTGATCGTTCCATTGCGAATATGTACGGTCGCAGCCTTTACGCCTTCCGGCGTCACCACACGTTCGCTGCGGATCACTTGGATGGTTTTCATTGGCCGAGCTGCGAAAGGAATTCTTCGAGCAGGTTTTGTGTGACACGAAGGCGATAGCGCGCGGTCGAGCGGATATCGTCAATCGGCGAAATTTCGCGGGCAAGAGTTTCCTTCGCCACCGCGATGATAGCGGGTGTGAGCTTCGCGCCGCGCACCACGTCTTCCGTTTTCCTCCATCTGTGCCGCCACGGCGAAGCACACCTTGGAAATCGCCTGCGCCTTACGCGTGCCCACTTTCCGGTAATACTGCCGCCACGGCTTGGCCCGGCGCGGCAGCCGGATGCGGCGGAGCAATTCGTCAGGCGCGAGCAGCATTTTCTTGTAGCCGGTGTGGAACTCGTGATACGGCAACCATCGCGTGCCACGTGCGGAAACGAGCTCGATTTCCGCATCATAAACCAGAAGCGCGGGAGGGGAATCTGCCGCTGGCGAAGCATTAACGATATTTCCGCCTAGCGTGCCGCGATTCTGCGTGGCGATGCTGCCAGTTTCCCTCGCAGCGGCGCAGAGCAACGGAAATTCCGCCTGAAGAAGACGATGCTTCTGGACCTCGGTGTAAGTCGTCAGCGCGCCCATCATGACGGCGTCAGCCATCACTTCCATCCCACGCAGCTCGACGAGCTTCGAGAGGCTGAGGAACCGTTTCTGCGCAAGCTTGCCTGCCTCGAGCAGGACCATGAGGTCCGTGCCGCCCGCAAACGGCTGCCATGTTCCTGGTTCAATCGCGAGTAAGGCGAGCGTTTCCGACAGATTTTGCGGCACGCGCAAATCGTAAGCGGGAACGTAAGCCCTCATCGCTTCTCCGAATGCGCTCTATCAGCTGGTTCGCACGCGCGCACCACAGCCGCAAAGATCTTCTGGTAGCCGGTGCAGCGGCAAAGATTTCCTGCGAGTCCTTCGCGGATTTCCGCGTCGCCCGGATGAGGATGCCGCTCGATCAATGCTACCGCGGCGATCACCATCCCCGGTGTGCAGATGCCGCACTGCGCGCCGCCGCATTCGAGGAACGCTGCCTGCACAGCGTGAAGTTGCGCGCCACTGGCGATTCCCTCGATCGTGCGAATGTCCGCGCCATCGGCTTCGACGGCAGGGACCAGACAACTGTTGACGATCGCGCCGTTCATCAACACAGCGCAGGCGCCGCATTCGCCCTCGCCACACCCTTCTTTCGTGCCGGTCAGATGCAGCTCTTCACGCAAGACGTCAAGCAGCCGCGCCATCGGGTAAGCCTTGAAGTGGCTGTGCGAGCCGTTAACGGTGCACTGAATTTCAATCTTGCCTACGGTGTCAGCCACGCGCGCCAGCCTTTTCGGTCATCGCGTCCATCAGCAACTCCGGCGTCCCAGGGATTTCGCGTAGGCATATACCGGTCGCGTTCTCGATGGCGTTCAGGATCGCCGGCGCAGGGCCGTCCATAGGCAGCTCACCGATGCCCTTCGCTCCACCAGGACCGAAAGGATAAGGCTGTTCTTCGAAGAACACGCGGATGGGAGGAATGTCAGCGGCCGTCGGCATGATGTAGTTCGTCATCTGGCCGTTTGCCATGCGGCCTTCTCGCCAGACGACGTTCTCGTACAGAGCCATGCCAATGGCCTGCGCCACACCGCCTTCGATTTGTCCGGCGGCGAGCACGGGATGAATTACCTTGCCCACCTCCTGCACCGCAACAAAATCGGTGACTCGCGCTTCAAACGTGACCGTGTCCACGGCGACTTCAGCCACGTAGACAGCCCACGCGTACGTGCCGTACGCATCGCCGCTATAGCTGGCATCGTCCCAGTACAGGCCCGGAGGCTGCTCGTATTGACTCTTCGAGCGCAGCGGCCCGCGCGTTTCTATGTAACGCCGGCAGGCGCGAATGAACTCATCCTCGGTGCAGGCCTCACACAGCAACCCGCTCTCGAGCAGCGTTCGCTTCAGCCCAAGAGCGGCAACCTCCACCAACTTGCCAACCACCATCGAAGTGCGCGACGCGACAGTCGGTCCGCTGTTGGGAACGGAGCCAGTATCGGGGCGTGCGATTTCGATGCGGTCAAAACCGATGCCGAGCGCATCGGCCGCGATTTGTGAAAAGACGGTGTTCGTTCCTTGTCCGATTTCAGTGCTGGCTGCCAGGATGCGGACGCAACCTTCGGAAGTCGCTTCCATTTCCACAATCGAGGCGAGAGTGACTTCACCCGATCCAGTGAACCCTGCTCCATGCATGAACGAAGAAAATCCGATCCCGCGTTTGATGCTCGCGCCGGAATTTTCTCGCGCGAAACGTTCACGCTTGGCGAGATAGTCGCTTTCCTTGAACGCGCGGTCGAGCAGGCCGCTCAGATCCACATCTTCGCGTATGACTTGTCCTGTCGCCGTCGTCTGGTCTTTGCGGAGGAAGTTCCGCCGGCGAAATTCTTCCGGCGTAAGATTCACGGCTCGCGCAACCTGATCGAAGTGACGCTCGACCGCGAAGATACTCTGCGGCGCGCCAAAGCCGCGAAAAGCCCCATGTGGCGGTGCATTTGTGGCGACTGCTTGCGAGCGGATGCGCACGTTAGGACAAAAATACGGCCCAGCTGCGTGAATCGTTCCGCGGGAGAGCACGACGGAAGAGAGCGTCGCATACGCGCCGCCGTCGATCACGAATTCGATATCCATGGCGACCAGCTTGCCGTCCCGCGTGACACCGGTACGGTGCCGCGTGCGCGATGGGTGGCGCTTGGTCGTCGCCACCATGTCTTCCGCGCGGTCGTACACGATTTTCACCGGCTTTCCTGATTTCCATGCCAGCAGCGCCGCGTGTGCGGCGATCATCGAGGGATATTCCTCTTTTCCGCCGAACCCGCCACCCGTTTCCGTCTGAATGACGCGAATTTTTTCGTGCGGAAGGCCGAACAGAGTGACCAGCGCCTTGTGCACGTAGTACGGGCACTGCAGCGAGCCCCAAACTGTTACGCCTTCGCGTGGATTTGCCACCGCGATCATGCCTTGATTCTCGATGTAGAGTTGCTCCTGAGAGCCGGTCCGAAATTCGCCTTCGACGATGACGTCGGCGCGCGCCCACGCGGCGTCCACGTCTCCTTTTTCCACGCGGTAGGACTTGAAGACGTTGTCTTCGCACGAAATGATGACGCGCTTCGCAAGCGAGTCCTCGATCGAGAAGATGGCAGGCAGCGGCTCAACGTCGATCTGCACCGCGCGCCGCGCTTCCTCGAGAAGATATTTGTCCGGGTGAGCCAACAGGACGATGGGCTCTTCGGGATGGTTGATGAATTGCTCCGCAAGGCAAGGCTGATCGTGCGCAATCGCGGCAATTTCATTCTTGCCGGGAATATCCGCTGCGGTGACGATCGTGAACTCACTCCATGCAATTCCGTCGCCGTAGCGGATGCCGCGGATGCGGCCTCGCGCGATGCTGCTGCGCACGGTCACGCCGTGGATCATTCCGGGGAAGGCAAGGTCATCCACATACTGGGCGCGGCCGGTGACTTTGTCCCGCCCTTCTTTCCGGATGACGGAGTGACCAAAGAGTTTTTCTTCCATCCCTGCTGACCTCGCGCGGGCGAACGCGCGTTCGCACGCTCAGTACTGGATACGATCGCCTTTCTCTTTCCACTTGCGAAATGGTTCCAGCGCCGCTTCGCGCATCATGGGTTCAATGGGTATCCGCCGCTCGGCGTTCGCGCGCTTCAATTCGTCGTAGATGAAAGAATCGTCGAAGCCCGCGGCTGCCGCATCGCCCGCTGTCGCCCCGAAATATACGCGCTCCGGCCTGGCCCAGTAAATCGCGCCCAGGCACATTGGACACGGTTCGCAGCTAGTGTAGATTTCGCAGCCGGTAAGTTGAAACGTCCCTAACGCGCGGCACGCTTCGCGAATCGCCGTGACTTCCGCATGCGCGGTGGGGTCATTCGTCGATGTGACGCAGTTCGCGCCGGCCGCGATGACGCGCCCGTCTTTCACCACCACCGCGGCAAATGGTCCGCCGTGGCCGGAACGCACATTTTCCACCGCACGATCGATCGCTTCTTGCATGAAGGCGTTGGGCATTCTGCGTCTCCTGCCTTGCACGCGCTCGCGTCAAATTGTACCGGAAAAACTTGGGCGGGCGTTCGCGGTTTTGTGATACCCGGCATTGAATTTACGCATCGAGATCTTCAGGTGCACTTTCGCGAATTTGCATGTAAAATCCTTCGTTCGATGCGCAGTTCCGCAGGAAGTAGAGTTGGCGGCCGCGATGCGGCAGCTCCTTTTGCAGCCGTTGACTCTCTAGCGTGACCCTCTCGAAGGAAAATCTCGATTTTGGGTGAGTTTGACCACCCGTTTAAGATCGCTGATACCCCGAGTGTGCCATGCAACCTGTGGCAAAGGGAGGTAAGGAGTCAGTTTGCGCTGTGCCAGGGTTTAGCAGGACGGGCGCTCCTGCCTGTCCGCGCTCGCTGTGGCGATATCGTTCCGGACAGGCAGGAGTGCCTGTCCTACCAAGCAAACTGATGATCCACTACCCAAAGGGAGGAAGGTTCATGATCGTTGGTGTTCCCCGAGAAAGCTATCCAGGGGAGCGGCGTGTCGCCCTGGTACCCACCGTGATTCCCCACCTTACGAAGGCGGGTATCGAGGTCGTTGTCGAAGCGGGAGCGGGTGTGGAGGCTGGCTTTCCCGATCCTGAATACGCGGCCAAGGGCGCCAGGATTCTCGCTGACCGCGCCGATGTTTTCCGCGCAGCGGATATCATAGTCCAGGTGCTTTGTTATGGCTCGAACGACCAGACAGGCAAGGCCGACGTCCCACTCCTCCGCCGCGGCCAGGTATTGATCGGGTTTCTGCGGCCGCTCGGCGCCTTGGAGACGATTCGCGAAATCGCGACGACGGGCGTGACCTCTTTTTCCATTGAATTCATGCCCAGGACCACTCGCGCTCAGAGTATGGACGCACTTTCCTCGATGGGTACGATCTGCGGATATAAGGCTGTGCTGATAGCTGCCGTGGACCTGCCGAAAATCTTCCCCATGCTGACGACGGCAGCGGGAACTATCACGCCGGCGCGCGTTCTAGTCATCGGCGCCGGTGTGGCGGGACTCCAGGCGATCGCCACGGCGCGCAGGCTTGGAGCGGTGGTCTCCGCGTACGATCTGCGGCCCGCCTCCAAGGAGCAAGTTCAAAGTCTGGGCGGCAGGTTTGTCGAGCTGCCGATCGAAGCGAAGGACGCACAGGACGCCGGCGGATACGCGAAGCCGCAAGATGAGGAATTCTACCGCCGCCAGCGCGAGTTGCTGGGGAAGGTGGTCGCCGAAAGCGACGTGGTGATCACGGCCGCCGTGGTCCCGGGCAAGAAATCTCCGGTGCTGGTGACGCGAGAAATGGTGGCGAACATGGCGCCCGGTTCAGTCATCGTCGATCTGGCGGCGGAGCGCGGTGGAAACTGCGAATTTACGAAAGCAGGGCAGACAATTGTTGAACATGGCGTCACGATCATCGGCTTATTCAACCTCGCCACCGCCGTGCCCTACCACGCAAGCCAGATGTATGCAAAAAATATCACTGCGTTTCTCCTGCACATGGTCAAGGAAGGGAAGCTTCAGCTCAATCTGGAAGATGAAATCATCCAAAGCACCCTGCTGACGCACGGAGGGGAAGTGATCAACGGCCGGGTGCGGGAATTCTTCTCGCTGCCCCCTCTCGTAGCCGAGCAGAAGGAGACAAAATAGCGATGAAGACGGATTTGATCACCAGCCTTTATGTATTCATGCTGGCGGGCTTCATTGGGTTCGAGGTCATCCGCCGCGTATCGCCGCTCCTTCACACGCCGCTAATGTCGCTAACCAACGCGCTCGACGCGATTGCCGTGGTCGGCGCGATCCTGCTGGCAGGTGAACATAAGACCACCCTGTCCACGGTGCTCGGTACGATCGCGATCGTCGCCGCCACGAGCAACGTTGTGGGAGGTTTTTTAATTACGGACCGGATGCTCAAAATGTTCAAGGTGAGCCGTAACCCGAAACCATGACCTCCTTTCCATCGACTGAAATCATTATCGAAATCACGTATCTTGTCGCGACCGCTCTTTTCATTCTTTCTCTCAAATGGATGAGTTCCCCCACCACGGCCCGGCACGGCGTCTGGGCCGGCGAGCTGGGCATGCTCCTGGCCGTGGCGGGAACCCTCTTAAATCGCGGCATTGTGGATTACAAGTGGGTTGCGATTGCCCTGGTGCTGGGTTCTATCATTGGCGTTCCCCTCGGCAGGGTTCAAATGACCGCGGTACCGCAACGCACCGCTCTCAGCCACGCCTTCGGAGCCCTTTGCGTCACCCTGGTCGGGACGGCGGAGTTCTATCTCCGTGCCCCCAACGTGCCCAAGTTCATGATGTCGGTTCTTTCCATGGAAGTGATTCTCGGCTCGCTGACGTTCACCGGCAGCCTGATGGCCGCGGGAAAGCTGCAGGAAATCCTGCCTCAACGCCCCGTCACCTACAAGGGACAGAACATCGTCAATCTTGGGATGCTGGCCGCCTCCATTGGAGTGGCGGCGTCCCTGGTGATTCATCCGGATCACCTGTATTTGTTCCCCATCATTCTCGTGATTCCGCTTCTATTCGGCGTGATGATGATCGTGCCCATCGGTGGCGCCGACATGCCCACCGTAATTTCCCTGTTGAATTCCTACGCCGGCCTTTCCGCGGCCGCGATGGGATTTGTTCTCGACAGCAAGCTCCTGATCGTTGCCGGCGCTCTGGACGGCGCTTCCGGCCTGATTCTCTCCGTGAACATGTCCAAGGCCATGAATCGCTCGTTCTCGAATGTTCTTTTCGGCGCGTTCGGCCAGGAAGCGACAGCCACCAAGGGAGGACAGGAGGCGCGCCCGGTCCGCAGTGCGACGCCGGAGGAGGCTGCCGGAATTCTCGCCGCGGCGAGCAAAGTGGTCATCGTTCCGGGCTACGGCATGGCCGTGGCGCAGGCGCAGCACAAAGTGCGCGAACTTTATGACAACCTGACCAAACGCGGCGTCGACGTGAAGTTCGGCATCCACCCTGTGGCCGGACGCATGCCCGGCCATATGAACGTGCTGTTGGCCGAAGCTGACATCCCCTACGACAAGCTTTTGGACATGGATGAAATCAACGGTGAGTTTCCGCAGACCGACGTGGCATTGATCATCGGCGCCAACGACGTCACCAACCCCGCCGCGCGCACCGACGCCAGCAGCCCTATCTATGGAATGCCAATCCTCGATGTCGACAAGGCGCGCACTGTGATGGTCATCAAGCGCAGCATGGGAGCAGGCTTCGCCGGAATCGACAATCCTCTCTATTACCTCGACAAAACATTGATGCTCTTTGGCGACGCCAAGAGCTTCGCAGGTTCGATTGTCCGCGAGCTTTCGGGCGGCGACAATCAGGGGTAGCCCTCTGCCGCGCTCGCCTCGCCGCCCAACAACACCCGCTCGCCGTCGCGCGACAAGCGGGTGTTCACAGGAAACCGCCGCAACAACTCGGTTCTGATAGCAGAGTACGAAAAACTACGGGCAGGTGGGCGAGATCATCTTGACCGCAGTTATTTTCATATAGTGCGGGGCCTTCGGAACATTGGCATCCGCCTCCGCGTCCTTGGCGGGCACGGCCGTGCCGGTCAACTCGACCTTGTGGCCGACATGGGGCGCCAGCTTGGCCGTTGACGATACGATCCCAACCGACTTCGGACCCTTCTCGAGATCGGTGAGCATGAACGTGTCGGGTGCAGTGCCCTTCGCCAAACATCCCGTCATGCTGTGTTCTTTGGGAGCCGCATCCTGGGCCCGGACACCCAGCGCCAACGTAATCGCACATGAGACTAGCAAAGCCATTACGATTGAGTATTTCATACGATCCTCCTGCCTCCTGTTAGTGGAAATTACCAGTCTCTACTTCCCCTTTCGGCAAAACAATAGGCCCGCCGCCCCGCCATGTCAAGTTCAGATCGCTCTGGCAGCCCGGGACGGAAGGAAAAGCGCGAATGTGCTTTGCGTCCCATATTCTGGCGGGCTCCCCATCTAGATTCAGGGTAAACAAGTAGAGCCCGCACCCGTTACTCTTCGTTTAGGAACTCAGCTTCGGACGGGCCCGGAATCAATCCGGCGTTCACTCCCCGGATTAGAAATTCGCGCACCGCCTGGCGCCCGCGCTCGCCATAGTTGAGCGTCAATTTGTTCACGTACATCCCGATAAATTTGTCAGCCAGGTCGGAATCCATGTCACGCGCGAATTGCATCGCGTAATTGACCGCGGCTTCACGATGCTCCAGCGCGTATGTCACGCTCTCACGAATCGTCTGCGCCACTTGGACACCCACTTCCCGCCCCAGCGCACGGCGCACCCCATTGCCGCCAAGGGGCAGCGGGAGCCCTGTCTGTTCAAGCCACCACTGGCCCAAATCAACGACCCGGTGAAGCCCCATTTGGGAGAACATCAGCTGCCCTTCGTGAATCAACAGGCCCGCATCCACCACAGAGTTCTTTACGGCGTCCAGGATCTGATCGAACGCCATCGGCACAGGCTCCACGCGCGGCTCGTACAATTTGAGCGTCAGGTAGGCGGAAGTGTGCAACCCCGGCACGCCGACGCGGCATTTCGGCAAATCCTCGCGTTTGAGGGGATGTTGAGAGACAACGATGGGGCCGTACCCCTCCCCGAAGCTTCCTCCGCAATCGAGCAGCACGTACTTATCGCGGAGGTAAGGGTACGCCCCAAAGCTAAACGCCGTCACGTCATAGATTTCCTGGGAGGCCGCCTGGTTGAGCGTTTCAATGTCGGCCAGGACGTGGGAGAACTTCAAACCGGGCGTGCGCACCTTCTGGGTGGCCAGCCCGTAGAACATGAATGCATCGTCGGAGTCCGGCGAATGAGCCAGTTTGATCTCGAATGCTTTTCCAGTCGCAGGTTTCGGCGGCATCGCGTTCCGTCAACTCTCCCTAAGGGCGCGGGCTGCACGCGCCGTCCCGCCAGGGCGGGCTGGCTTCCCGCTCGCCGTCCGCCTAGCAAAATGGCGGACTTTGGCGGGCTAGTGGCGTGTCGGCGACTTGTGGCCCGACAGAATGTTCGAATCGTTCCTAAGTCCGAAGAAACCTCTTTGGAGTCAATCGGGCCCGCTGGTCCGCCAGGTACTCTGGAGTCGCAGGAAATCCCGGGATGACACCCGTTCATCAGAGAGGAGCATCGGATGCGGATTCCGCGTCTGCGGAAACCCGCTTTCAAGGCCAGAAGGTTATCACAAAATGGCATCTCCCCGGAAGCCCACCAAAATCGGGTAGTAGGTCATCAATTTGCCCGGCGCCAGGTTTTAGTAGGCACCCTTTATCCCGAGCCCCTGCGAGGGGCTGCCTGTCCGCGTTTGCTGTGGTTAAATGGAACCGGAAAGACAACAGTGTCTGTCGTAAAATCGCGGCAATTCAATCCTCGGGCCTCAAGAGATGTCCATCTAAAAACGATGCAACCTGCCGATCCGGAGCTAGCTTCATCCTGGTGCAGCGGGCTACTAGTTCGCGGGGTTAGCGCAGATCGTCACTCGGGTCCTCGAAGGCCGTGCCTACGGGAATTGATACGGATCGTGGCCGGTCCAGCGTGCTCCGTACGATTTGAGCGAGGCTTTTCATGCTGTAGGGTTTCTGCAGGATGGGAACACCTTTTTCGAGCGTGGAATTTAGAGATACTGTTTCGGGCGTGTAGCCGGTGGTAAACACGACTCGCAGATCGGGTTGAATAGCGGACATTTGTGAATACGCAGCGGGACCGGAGAGGTCCGGCATCACGACATCCAAAACGGCCATATCTATCTTGCCGGAATTCGCCTTGAAAATCTCTGTTGCTTCGGCGCCATTGGTTGCGAGAATTACGCGATAACCCAGCGTCTGCAACATCTCCTGGGCGGCCTCCCGGAGCCCTTCGTTGTCTTCGGCAAGCAGGATTGTCTCTGTGCCCTTCGGGATTTGTTCGTTACTCTTTGGCTGACTCGGCTCGGCTGCTCCGTTTCCCGCGGGGAGATAGATTCGAAACGTGGTTCCTTTCCCAAGCTCGCTATACAAGTGGATAAATCCGCCGTGCTGTTTCACCACGCCGTACACGGTTGCCAGGCCAAGCCCGGTGCCCTTGCCTAATTCCTTGGTCGTGAAAAAAGGTTCGAACACACGTTCTGTCGTGGCAGCGTCCATCCCAACGCCGGTGTCGGACACCGTGAGCAAGACGTAGCTTCCCTGCCGCGCGTAAGGGTGCAGCTGGCAGTATTCTTCCTCGATCTCGACGTTTTGGGTCTCGATGACGAGCCGCCCGCCCTCCGGCATGGCATCCCGCGCGTTCAAGCAGAGATTCATGAGCACTTGCTCGATCTGCGCGGGATCGGCAAGCGTAACACGGAGGTCCGGTGCGGTCAGGACGTGGACTTCAATTTGTTCTCCGATCACTCTTCGAAGCAGACCGATTCCCTCCACGGCAAGAGCGTTCAGATCGACCTTTCGCGGCTGGAGCACTTGACGCCGCGCGAAGGCGAGGAGCTGGGAAGTCAGTCGCGCCGCCCAATGAGACTGGTCCCGGATCTTCTGAAAACGGTCGTGGGTCGTGCTTCCTGGCTGTGCTTCCTGGCAGCCCATTTCCGCCCATCCCAGAATTGCGCCGATCACATTATTGAAATCATGGGCTATGCCACCGGCCAGCTTCCCAATCGCTTCGAATTTTTGCAATTGATGCACCTGCTGTTCCATTTGCTTGCGCTGCCTGCGTTCCTCGGCCTCTCGGAGCGCGCGCTGGACCGCGGGGACCAGTCGCTTCAAGTTGGTCTTCATCAGGTAATCCTGGGCGCCGTCTTGCAAGGCAGCCACGGCGGTTTCCTCGCCCATCGTGCCGGAAACAAAAATGAAGGGCACCTCAGATCCCTTTGCTCTCAGGAGACGCAGCGCATCCGTGCCGGAAAAGTGGGGCATGGAAAAGTCGGAGACAATCAAATCCCAGGTGTGCTTATCCAGAGCGGATTTCAGCGTGTCAGGAAGATCCACGCGTTCAGACTCGACGTCATAACTGCCGCGCCGCAATTCTCGCAGCAGCAAGGCGGCGTCATCTTCGGAATCCTCGATCATCAACACGCGAAGCGGGGTCCCCATCGATCATCTCCGGGCCGGCGGCTGTTCGTTGAGAACGAGCCAATACAATCCCAGTTGGCGGACGGCCTCCGTGAATTGATTGAAGTCGACCGGTTTGCGCACATAACTGTTTGCCCCGAAGCCGTACCCGCTGAGACGGTCCTGCTCTTCATTCGAGGAAGTCAGGATCACCACAGGGAGCAGTTTGGTCCGCTCATTCCCCCGCATCTTTCGCAAGACTTCCAGGCCATCGATCTTGGGGAGCTTCAAATCCAACAGGACCACCTGCGGCATGAGACTTGTGTCTCTTCCGGAATGTGTTCCGGTGCCAAATAAATAATCGAGGGCCTCGGCGCCGTTGCGCGCAACCACCACGTCATTGCTGATGTTGTTCTTTTTTAAGGCGCGAAGAGTTAACTTCTCGTCATCGGCGTTGTCTTCCACGAGTAGAATGACTTTTTCTTCCATAATTCACGCTCCTCCCTGTTTCATCTCTAACAGCGTAAAATAAAATGTTGCCCCTCTCTCAACTGCACTTTCCGCCCAGATGCGGCCGCCGTGCCGGTGAATGATCCTTTGGACCGTCGCTAATCCCACCCCAGTTCCGGGGAATTCCTTCTTGTCATGGAGACGCTGGAAGGCGCCGAAAAGCCGGTTCGCATAGGTTGGGTTAAATCCGGCGCCATCGTCACGAATGTAGTAGGTGAACCCCACATCGCCACTCGTCCTCCCGAATTCGATACAAGCCGATTCGCGCTTCGAGGTAAATTTCCACGCATTGCCAAGCAGGTTCTCAAGCACAATTCTGATCAGATGAGAATCGACGAACGCCTCGAGGCCTTCTTCAATCCGGAACTCCACCCGGCGCTCCGGTTGAGTTTTCTGCAGCTCCCCGGCCACGGATCGGGCGATCGCACCAAGGTCCGTGTTTTCCCGCCTCATCTCGGAACGGGTCACTCGGGAAAGATTTAACAGATCATCGATCAGGA
>WNFA01001519.1_pt1 | contig 21543 bp, 20 predicted proteins | sample 5400481 | NCBI WGS metagenome assembly WNFA01 (sample SAMN13153340, study PRJNA577476) | soil metagenome | isolation source: 120 cm saprolite under Douglas fir tree site 2 hole 1 replicate 2 | place: USA:California | collected 2015-04-18
CCCAGACCTACAACACCGATGCGGGGAATCTCCTGAAGGTATACAAGGGCGCGCCCACGGTGGTGCTGGGACCGGGCGAGCCGCAGCAGGCGCACCAGACCGACGAGTACTGCAGCATGGAGCGCATCCGGCAGTCGGTCGCGATCTACGAAGAGCTGATTCGGGACTGGGGCGGGATATGAAAAGGCCGCTTGTGTTTCTGCTGGCTCGGGGTCTCGGGCTCAGCGGAGCGACGGTCCGGGCGCAGAGCAACGTCACGCGCATCGTCGTTCCGTTCGGGGCGGGCGGGGTTCAGGATATTCTTGCGCGCGCGATCAGCGCGGAGCTCGGTACAGCGCTCGGCCGCCACGTGATCGTCGAGAACCGCACCGGCGCGGGCGGCACCATCGGCACGGCCTCGGTTGCGAGGGCCGCGCCCGACGGCCACACGCTCATCCTCTCGGCGGCGAGCCACACGATCAACGGCTCGCTCTACGCGAAGCTGCCTTACGATCCGATCAGGGACTTCACGGGCGTCGCGCACATCGGCACCGTGGAATACGTGCTGATGGTGAGCGCCGGGCTGCCCGCAAAGACAGTCAAGGAATTCGTCGACTACGCCAAAGCGAATCCGGGAAAGCTCAATTACGCCACCGCGGGCAGCGGCACCGCCACGCATCTTTCGATGGCGTACTTTGCGGGTCTCGCGGGAATCGACATGGTGCACGTGCCGTACAAGGCGACCAACGAAGCGGTGAACGAAGTCGTGGCGGGCCGCTCGCACGCCGTGATCGCCGCCAACATCGGCGCGCTGGGCTTCGTGAAGGACGCGCGCGTGCGCATGCTCGGCGTGACCTCGGCGAAGCGCTCGAAGTTCCTGCCCGAGCTGCCGACCATTGCGGAGGCCGGCGTGCCGGGCTACGAGTTCGATTCCTGGCTCGGTCTGCTCGGTCCGGCCGGGATACCGGTCTCGACGGTGGAGCGGAGCAACACCGCGGTCGCAGGGCTGCTCAAAGACCCTGTCATCCTCGATCGCCTGGCAAAGCAGGGGATCGAACCGCGCTCGCTCAGTCCCGAGGCGTTCAACGCACTGCTGCGCGCGGATTTCGCGAAGATGGCGCGGGTGGTGAAGGCCTCCGGCGCGCGCGTCGACTGAGTTGGCCTAGAATTCCGTATCCACCCAAAGAGGGAGGCTGCCTATGCTGCGCATCGGAAACCCGGCAAGCGTCTGCTTGATGCTCACCGTGGCGGCGTTTGCCTTGCCGCAGGCGGCGTACGCGCAAGCCTACCCCGCGCGGCCCGTGCGCATCATCGTGCCGTTCCCGGCGGGCGGCACCACCGACATCATCGCGCGCCTGGTGGCGCAGCGAATGTCGGAGACCCTCGGCCAGCCCGCAGTGGTTGAGAACCGCGGCGGGGCAGGGGGATCGATCGGCGCCGATGCCGTGGCGAAGGCGGCGCCCGACGGCTACACCATCCTGATGCACAACATCACCTTTCCGCTCGCTTCTGTCGCTCTCGCCCAGGCGGGCCGCGCACCGTACAACATCGACACCGATTTCGCGGGGATCTCGATCGCCGCCAACGTGCCGCTGGTGATCACCGCGCACCCCAGCGTCCCGGCGAACAACCTGCGCGAGTTCGTGACGCTCCTGCAGAAGGACCGGAGTCTGAAATACAACTACGGCTCGACCGGCCCGGGCTCGTTCATGAACATCGTCGGCGAGGTGATGAAGCGCGATGAGAAGATCGATATGGCGCACATTCCGCTGAAAGGCGCGGCACCGCTCAAACAGGAACTGCTCGCCGGGCGCCTGCAGCTCGGCGGCGACCAGCTTTCGTCCTCCCTTGCTGAAATCAAGAGAGGTTCCCTCAAGGCGCTCGCGACCAACGCGCCCCAGCGCCTTTCGGTGCTTCCGGATGTGCCCACGGTTCGAGAGCTGGGTTTTCCCAAGCTCGAGGCGGACGGCTGGAACGGCCTCTTCGCGCCGGCCAAGACGCCGCGCGACATCATCGAGCGCCTGCAGCGCGAGACCGCCGCCGCCGTGCGCCATCCCGATTCGGCCAAGCGCCTCACCGATCTCGCGGCCGAGCCGGTGGGCTCGACGCCCGCGGAGCAGGACGCGGTGCTGCGGCGGCAGGTGGCGCAGTTCAGGCCGATCATCCAGGAGCTGGGCGTGACGATAGACTAGAGTTTCATCTCGAAGGTCATGAGATTCGATAGAACATTTCTCGCTGCAGCCCTCTTTGCGCTCGCTGCGCCTTTCGCCGCGGCGCAGGACTACCCCGCGAAGGAGATCCGCTCGCTCTGCAATTTCGGGGCGGGGTCGGGCGCCGACATCGTAGTGCGCTTCTACAGCGACCGGCTTTCCAAGCTCGCCGGCAGGCCCGTGATCGTCGAAAACAAGGCCGGCGCCAACGGCGCGATCGCCACCGACGCGCTCGCAAAATCGAGGCCCGACGGGTACACGATCATGATCACTCCGGCGAGCTCCACCATCGCCGCGGCGCCGTACTTGTTCAAGAATCTCCCCTTCGACACGGCGAAGGACTTCGGCGCGGTGACGACGATCGCCTCGCTCTCTTTCGTGATCGCGGTGGACGCGGCCGGCCCGATCAAGTCGATCGACCAGCTGGTCGCGTACCTGAAGTCGAAGCCGAACCACGGCTTCTACGGAACGAGCAGCAACACCGGCGTCATCGCCGCGGAGCTCTTCAAGGTGAAGGCCGGGCTGAATACGACCTACGCGCCCTACAAGCAGAATCCGCAGGCGCTCACGGACCTGTTGCTCGGGCAGATCGACTTTCTCTCCTACGACGCGACCTGGGCGGTCGGCCAGGGCGCGAGGCTGCGCATCCTCGCGGCCACCGCGGCGAAGCGCTCAGTCGCGCTGCCCGAGGTGCCGACGCTCGCCGAGCTCGGCTACGGGGGCAGTGACGTGACGCCGTGGTGGGGCGTCGTCGTTCCGGCGGGCACGCCCAAGCCGATCGTCGACAAGCTCGCCGGCTGGTTCAACGCGATCACGGCGTCCGAGGACACGAAGCAGTTTCTCGCGCGGGCGGCGTTCGACCCGTTCCCGGGTACGCCCGATCAGATGCAGGCGCTCTTGAAGAGCGACGCCGAGCGCTGGAAGCGCTACGTGGAGCTGGCGAGGATCGAGCCGCAGTAGTTCTGATTGACTCCTGCTCCGGCGCGGCTTACCGTGGCGCAGGTATTGAGAGGAGAACCGATGGAAGTCGAGCGCAAGACCTTCGCAGCGGGCCCGGGCTCGAAGGCGGGGGCGCTGTCCTCCGAGGAGCGCGCCGACGCCCTCGAGGAAGCCATGATGAAGCGGCTTCACCAGCCGGCCGCTCCGGCTCAGGCGCCCAAGCTGCGGCGCGGCACCGGGGTCCTCTTCGGGGGCTTCACGCCGGGCGGCGCGCCGCTCGAGCTTGCCGCGCTCGCGCCGATGCCGCCCAAGCCCACGATCGTCGATTTCTTCAAGCTGCGCTTCATGCCGCACACGGTGACCCACATGCTGCAGAGCGCGAACGATGCGCAGAAGAAAGGCGAGTCCGAGGAGACGGTGCTCGCCTGCCTGCTGCACGATATCGCGGTGAATCTCATCAAGGTGGATCACGGCTGGTGGGCGGCACAGATGGTCGAGCCCTATGTGTCCGAAAAGGTGAGCTGGGCGATCCGCCATCACCAGGCGCTGCGCTTCTTTCCGGATCCTTCGGTGGGATACGGGTATCCGGAACGCTACCTGCAGATTTTCGGCGAAGGCTACGTGCCGGAGCCTTACATCAAGGCGGCGTACGAGCAGGCGCGCAAGCACAAGTGGTACATGGAGGCGCGCATGATCACCGTGCACGACCTCTACGCTTTCGAACCCGGGGTGAATCCGACGCTGGAGCCCTTTATCGACGTGATCGGCCGCCACTTCAAGCAGCCGAAAGAAGGGCTGGGATTCGACGGCAGCCCGGTCGCCCATATGTGGCGCTCGTTGATCTATCCAGACAACCCGCTGTGAAAAAAGCGGCCAAGGAAGAAAAGAAGCGCTATTGCAGCGCGGGTAGTCACTGGACGACGAGCGAGTTCCTGAAGATCGGACCCGTCAGGTTCATCTGCGTCGCGTGTAACAAAAGGAGAAGGGCCGAGATGCGCAACCTGCCCGGCAACAAGTTGCTGGCCGCGGGCGGAGGTCCGAAGCAGTAGCTCGGCCGGCAGCCTATTCGGGCTCGAGCCCGATCGCCTTGGCGAGGCTTCCCACGGCGTCGATATCGCGCCTCAAATACGCAGCGAGCTCGTCCGGCGTGCTCGCGACGATGGTCAGTCCCAGGTCGTCGCTGATCTTCGCGACGGCGTCGGCTGCCTTCAGCGAAGCGCGCACCTCGTTGCTCAGGCGCTCGATGATCGGAGGCGGCAGTCCCGCCGGGCCGAAGAAAGCCCACCACGCGATGAAGCTCTTGAAACCCGGTAACACTTCGGCGACCGTAGGAATCTCGGGCATACGGCTGCTCCGCCGTCCGTCCACGATCGCGAGCGGCTTCACCTTGGGCAGGTAAGGGGCGAGAAAAAGATAGGTGGGAAAGTAGATCGCCACGCGCCCGCTGACCCAATCGTTGATCATCTGTGAAAAATTGGCCTGTGCATAGGGAACGTGGAGCAGATCGATCCCCGCGTAGAGCTTGAGGGACTCCCCGGCCAGATGAAACACCGACCCGGCCCCGCTCGATGCGTACTCCAGCTTGCCGGGGTTGCGCTTCGCGTAGTCGATCAGCTCTTGCAGGGAGTTCACCGGCACCGCGGCGTTCACCGCAACGTAACTCGGCGCGCTGACCGCGAGACTGATCGGCACGAAATCCTTGAGCACGTCGAAGGCGAGGTTCTTGAAAAGGAAGCGCGCGTTGACGAAAGTGCCGGAGGTTCCGTAGGTGATCGTGTATCCGTCGGGGCCCGCCCTGGCAAGGGCCTGCGCGGCGAGCGCGCCGCGCGCGGCGGTTTTCACCTCGACAATCACCGGCTGGCCGAGGCTCGCGGACATCTTCGCCGCCATCACCCGCAGCGCTGCGTCGCCGCTCGAGCCCGGTGAAGCGGTGCTGACTATGAGTATCGGCTTCGTGGGGTAAGCCTGAGGCCACGCGGCGGTGGCGGCGAGCACCCAAGCGGCTGCGGCCGCAACGCGGCAGGCACCCATCAGATTTTCTTGTCGTCTGAGCCCGGCAGCAGGCTGTCCTTCAGGTGATAGCGGAACATGGTCTTGCCGCGCAGCTTGTAGAGATAGTCGATGATGTCCTCGTTCGACATGAACTTGGACATGTCGTAGCTCTCACGGTGCACCAGGTCCTTCAAATCGCGTCTCACGCCGGGCTTGCGCTCGATGTCGGCGAAGCCGACCGAGATGATGAGATATACGTCGATCAGGTCGGGCACGCCGAGCACGCGCTTCAGCGGCTCCTGGACGTGGACCGTTCCCCAGTGCGAGCCCAGGCCGAGGGACGCGATCGCGAGCTGCATGTGCGTGCAGGTGTTCGCCAGTCCGTCGGTGAAGTGGCTTGCGTGCCGCCCGAAGGTGAAGGCGGCGTTCACCGTCGCCCATTGCCTGCGGCCGTCGCCGAGCACGACGATCACAACGGGCGCTTCGTGCCAGGGACGGCGCTGCTGCCCGCCGGTGCTGTTCCTGATCTTCTGCCACTCGTCTTTGAGGTCATCCCCCTTCACCTGGAACGCGGGATGGCGCAGCTCGAAGGGCCGCATCTGCTCCATCCAGAAGCAGAACTCCTGGTTGGTATCCTGAAAGGCGTCGTAGAGGTCCTTCTTCTTCTTCGGATCCTTGATGACGAGGTACTCCCAGGGCTGGCCGTTCGCGCCGGACATCGCCCAGCGGCCCGCCTCGAGGATCTTCTCGAGGTACTCGTCGGGGATCGGATCGGGCTTGATGCGGCGCACGCTCATGCGCGTGGTCATGATGCGGTAAAGAACGTCGTAGTCGGATTCGGTCTTCGTGTCACCATCCGCCATGATCGAGCTCCCTCGGGGATCTTGCGCGACTATAGCAGTGCTTCCGCGCACCTGCGACGGGGGATCGCAGGCCCTCGAAGGCCTAGAAGATGAAGCTCAGTCCTAGGAACGGGCCGCTTATATGGACGTGGGCGGCTGAGTCTTCCCCGTTTTGCTTTGACGGGTTGTAGTACATAGTGGAATATCCCATCCGCAATGCAATATTCTTGGCGGGTCGATAGCGAAAGGCGACCTCTGGGTACCAGAACGATTCGTTGGAAAAAGGCCAGAAGTGAAGTAGTTGCAGCCGCCCTTCGAGGGCCACTTCGTTCGTGATGTTCCAGCGCGGGCCCGCGCCCAGCGTCACCCCGCTCAACTCGTACTTCGCGGAAGGAACGGCGCTGACCGCCACACGGCTCTGGGATAGCAGGTTGAGTTCGGTGTATCCCAGGCCTGCCGCCCATTCCAGTTCGAGCGAGGATACCGGTCCCCAGAAGCGTTGAGAGCCGGTGAGGGCTAAATGCCCGTAGCGCAGCTCGGCGTGATTGTGAATCTCCTGCGGACCCCGAATACTGTTCCCACCTTGTGAAACGATCTCGTTGGATCCCAGCGACTGGTCGCTCCGCCCGGTACCGCGCGCATATTCAAGTTCCACCCCCCAATTGCGCGATTTTGGTGCGGTTTCGAACCCCTGCGGATACCAGGAGAGGCGGACCGAGGGAATCGTGGTGCTCGCATCCTTGATCTCTATGGGTTTCAGGGTCGGAGGGGGAGGCGGAGAAGGCAGGTGCGTGCAAGCGCCCAGCCCGCACGCGGCTATAAAGATCATCGCGGCCGCTTTGATCGGGAACGTCGAAAGCTTCTTCATCATTCCTCACTGTCCACCACGAAGAGTTCTAAAAATGAACGCTCGCGCCCACGAAGAGTCCTCGCCCGCTCAAGTCAAGATCTCCGAAGGTCTGGCCCGTTCTGGGCGCACTATCGTTGGCTCTAAGGGAGATTTTGGGGGCATGGACATAGTGGTATTCGGCTTTCAAGCTGATTCGATCCATTCGATACTGTAGTCCAGTCGCAAGCTGCAGCGAAGCACCGCTGGCTCGTTCCTCGACTGCACCCGATAAGCCGGCCTGAGTGTAGCCACCACCTGCGGCCCCGAAAATTTGGAAACCTTCCGTCACAGTAAAGTATTTTTTGATCATGACGAACAGATGGCTGATTGTCAGCTTTCCATCCGCCCGAGTGGTGAACGCTCCGGTGTGCGGATCGATGAGCGAGGCCGTATAGCGGGGCTCCGTATGCAGGAATTCGCCCCCAAGGCTGTATCCCCAAGGGGTCCTGCGTTCATATTCCAGTCCCGCGACGGCCGACGACGACTGCATCTCGATCGGAAAACTATGAACCGCGAATCCTGTCCCGAAAATGCAGAAGAGGATACAGACCTCGTCTCCATACATTTTCAGATCCTGTCTCTTCGCCGACAACGCATACGACCCGAACTTCGGGGTGACCGAATTTTTGCTTTCGAGCGCCGCAGGCCAGGCGCTCCGTGGTTCGCGGGTGGCGTCGGAGGATCCAATATCTCCTGAGGGTTCCGTCGGCGCAGCCCGCACGATGGAAGTAATTACCACGCCGACGATTGCCGAGACGAGCATCACCAGAGGCCTTTTCATCCATTCCTCCGCAGCAAAAGGGATTGCGTCTGTGCAGCTCTGCGCACAGCCTCCGCAAACGGGTCACTTCATGCAACCAAAGCAGGAAAAGTGGCCTACAATTGCCTGCAAAGTATTATTTTCCGGTACTTCAGGCGTGTCCCAGGCCGCTCTACTCGTCGACGTCGTCAAGCGAACGCTGCGCCACAAAGGTTTGACCTACCGCTATGTGGCGAAGGGTTTGAAGCTCTCCGAGTCCTCGGTGAAGCGGATGTTCGCGCGCCGCAACCTCAGCCTCGCCCGGCTCGAGCGGATTTGCGCACTGATGAATCTCGAGATCTCCGATCTGCTCGAGCTGACGCGCGGCGCCGACGCGCGTGTCACGGAATTGAGCGAAAAACAGGAGCGCGAGCTGGTGGGCAATCCCAAGCTGCTTCTGGTCGGGATGCTGGCCGTGAGCCACTGGACGGCGGCCGAGATACTGGAGACCTACCGGTTTTCGCAGTCCGAGCTCGTCGGCCTGCTCGCCAGGCTCGATCGCCTGAGGATCATCGACCTGCTGCCCGAAAACCGCATCAAGGTGCGGTTGCCTCAGAATTTCAACTGGCGCAAAGGCGGACCGATCCAGCGCTTCTTCGAGGAGCGCGTGCAACGGCAGTTTTTTGAATCCTCGTTTCTGCGGGCGGGCGAGCTGCGCCTCACGGTGCATGGGAGCCTGTCCGAGAAATCGAACGGATTGCTGCAGCAGCACATGCGCAAGCTCGCGGAGGAGTTCGACATATTCGCCGAGCAAGACAAGCGCCTCGCGCACGAGATGCGGGAAGGCACGAGCCTGGTCATGGCGATCCGGCCCTGGGAGTTGTCCATGTTCGGAGAACTCCGAAGGAGCAAGGGGCAGAAGAGTGCCGCACCGATCAGGGCGGAGCGGCGAAGATCGGATCGGGGATAAGGGAAGAAACGGTCACGTTTCACGGAGCGGCGGGCGCTGGAAGAAAAACAGGCACCGCGCGCACGCGGTGCCTGTTTTCGGAAGGAAAGCCGGGGCCCGGGTTAGCCGGGCCCGGCAATCACCAGGGGTAGAAAACGGCGTTGAACTGCAGCGAGTCTACGTGATCGCGCGCGACAAACTCGAGGCGCAGCTTCAGGTTCTTGTTGACGATGTATCCGGCTCCTATGCCGAACATGAGGCCGTCGTCGTCGCCGAAATCGTATCCCGCGCGGCCGATCAGCTCGACGTTCGGCGCGACCAAGTACCGCGCTACGCCTGTGGTCCAGGGCCCGCTGGCCTTCGCATTGCAAAAGGGCCCGGCGCACCCGGGCGCCTTCAATTTGCCGGTATCCATATAGCCGGCCTCGGCGTCGACATAGAAGTTCCGCGCTATTGCAGGGAAATTGTAGCCGCCGAAAACCTGGAAGCCCGTACTGTTATCCAAGCCGGAGACCATGTTCTGGCTCATCCCGGCGCCGAAGAAAAGTCTGCGCAGGTCGAAACCCTGGCCGGCTGCTGCGGAAGAAAACAGCATCGCAATGAGCGCAAGTGCCATCACACGAAGTAGCTTTGACATGTCGTTCCTCCTTTCAGACTCACCATAATCGCGCGCGAATGGTATTACAGGACCCGCTCGTCGCCATCCCTGTTTGGCGGCATAATCGTGAACTTTCGCACGGACAGGCCTTTGCTTCATCTCTCAAGGAGCGAAAACATGACGACGATAAGATCCTTGTACCTGGCGGTCGCAGGTGTTTCTCTCTTATTGGCGGCGTGCCAGGTCCCCCCGGGTGGCTCGCAGGGCGCCGGGTCGGACCCTCGCGTCGGTGGCAGCGACCTCGGCGGCGTCGTCACGAGCACGAACGGGCCTGAGGCCGGCGTCTGGGTGATCGCGGAAACAAGCGAGCTTCCGACGAAGCTCACCAAGATCGTGGTCACCGACGACCGCGGTCGTTATCTGATCCCCGAGCTTCCGAAGGCGCGCTACAGCGTATGGGTGCGCGGCTACGGCCTGGTCGATTCGCCCAAGACGCAGGCTGAGCCGGGGAGGGCCCTCGATCTGAACGCTGTCATCGCCCCGAGCGCGGCTGCGGCGGCGCAGTACTACCCGCCGATCTACTGGTATTCGATGCTCAAGGTCCCGGCGAAGGGAGAGTTTCCCGCGGGGCCGGTGAAAACCCAACCCGAGTGGGTGAACATCATCAAGACCAGCGGCTGCATGTCGTGCCACGCCCTCGGCACGCTGGGAACGCGCACGATTCCCAAGGACTTCGCCCATTTCAAGTCCTCGGCCGAGGCGTGGGGACGGCGTATCGCTTCGGGTCAGGCCATGACTCAGATGACCACCGTGCTCGGCCGGCTCGACGCGCCGCGGGCGCTCGCGCTGTGGGGCGATTGGACCGACCGTGTCGCTGCCGGCGAGCTGCCTTTCGCCAAGCCTGAGCGACCTCAAGGGCTCGAGCGCAACATCGTCCTCTCGCTGTGGGACTGGAGCACGCCCACGGGCTACATGCACGACCTCATTTCCACGGACCGGCGCAAACCCACCGTCAACGCCAACGGCAAACTCTACGGCGCGACCGAGGAGAGCACGGATTACTTCCCGGTGCTCGATCCGAACACGCATACCGCAAGCCAGGTGAAACATCCGGTGCGCGACCCGGGGACGCCGTCCTCGAAGACCGCTCCGATGGCCCCGTCTCCCTACTGGGGGTCCGAACCCATCTGGGACAGCCAGACGAGCATTCACAACCAGATGATGGACGAGAAGGGTCGGGTCTGGGCGACCGCTCGCGTGCGCCCTCCGGCCAATCCGGATTACTGCAAGAAGGGCGGGAGCCATCCGTCCGCCAAGGTGTTCCCGCTCGAGAACGCCAATCGGCATCTCTCCATGTACGATCCGGCGAGCGGCAAGTTCACGCTCGTCAGCACCTGCTTCCCAACGCACCACCTGATCTTTGCCGAGGACGCCAACCAGACGCTCTGGGCGAGCAACGGGGTCACCGGCCCGGGCGCCGTCGGCTGGCTGAACCGCAAGATGTTCGAGGAAACCGGCGATGAAATGAAATCGCAAGGCTGGACGCCGTTCATCCTGGACACCAACGGCAACGGCAAGCGGGATGAATGGGTGGAACCGAATCAGCCGGTCGATCCGGCGAAGGACAAGCGCGTGCAGGTGTCCATGTATAGCGTCGTCGTCAATCCGATCGACGGCTCGGTATGGGGAACGTCGATGGGATTCCCGGGCCACGTGGTCCGGGTCGCGCCCGGACCGGACCCGACGCACACCGCGATCACCGAGATCTACGAGCCGCCATTCCCGGGGTACGGGCCGCGCGGCGGCGACATCGGCCGCGACGGCGTGTTCTGGGCGTCCCTCGCAAGCGGACATCTCGGCAGGTTCGAGCGCAGCAAGTGCAAGGGGTCGCTCAACGGACCGAATGCGACCGGCAAGCACTGCCCCGAGGGCTGGACTCTCTACCGCTTCCCCGGACCGCAGTTCAGAGACGTCCAGGACGACGGCAGCGTCGAGGCGAGCTACTACACCTGGGTGGATTGGTTCGACACGTTTGGGCTCGGCCGGAACGTGCCGATCGCCTCGGGGAACATGAGCGATGCGTACTTCGCCCTGGTCGACGGCAAGTGGGTCACGTTGCGCGTTCCGTATCCCATGGGCTTTTACGCCAAGTGGTCGGAAGGGCGCATCGACGATCCGAACGCCGGGTGGAAGGGAAGGTCGCTGTGGGCGACGTACTCCACGCGGACGGTGTTCCACGTCGAAGGCGGCAAGGAGAACCGGCCCCGGGTCGTGAAATTCCAGCTCCGCCCGGATCCGCTCGCGAACTGACGGCGGCCCGGATTTCCTTGCGAACCGCCTATCGGGCCGCGATCGGCTCGCTTACTCTCGCGGCGGCGCTGCTGCTCTGCTGCATCGCCTCGGCAAGCGCCGAGCCGCGCTTTTCATTTGCGACTACACCGGGGAAGTTGCCCAAAGACGTGGTGCCCAGGCACTACGCGCTGCGCATCGTTCCGGCGACGACCTACGACCGCTTCGACGCCGAAGCGCTCATAGATATCGAAGTCGCCCGACCGGTGCCGGCGATCGTCGTCAATGCCGCCGAGCTGAGCTTCAAGTCGGTGAGGCTGCGCGCGAGCACGGGAGACGAAACGAGCCTTACGCCGAGCTTCGATCCCCGGCGCGAAACGGTCACGCTGACGCCCGCGGCCGCGCCGATTGCGCCCGGCAGCTATCGGCTCGGCATCGGCTACTCCGGGAAGATCGGAAAGCATCCCCAGGGCCTGTACCAGATAGCGTACAAGCAGCGCGAAGGAGGGCGGCTCGTGGAGAAGCTGATGCTGGCTACCCAGATGGAGCCGGTGCAGGCGCGCCGCCTCTTTCCGGGATGGGACGAGCCGGTGTTCCGCGCGAGCTTCGAGATCGTCGCGGTGATCGACGCGCCCTTGAACGCGGTCTCGAACATGCCGCAGTCCAAGGTCGAACTCCGGCCCGACGGCAAGAAGGAGGTGAGTTTTGCGAGATCGGTGCCGATGTCGACGTATCTGGTGGGGCTTTTCGTCGGAGAGATGGATCTCCTGGAAGACAGCGTCGATGGAATCCGGCTCGGGATCCATACCGTGAAAGGCAAGCGCGCACGCGCGCGTTACGCGATGGAGGCGACCAAGGAGGTCCTGCGCTATTACAACGATTACTTCGGCGAAGCTTACCCCCTGGTCAAACTGGATCAGATTGCGCTCCCGGGGGGCATAGGTGGCGCGATGGAAAACTGGGGCGCGATCGCCTACAACGAAGGCCGCTTCCTGTACGACCCGGGCGAGGATTCGCTGCGCCAGCAGCAAGAGGCATACAGCATCATCGCGCACGAGATCGCGCACCAATGGTTCGGCAACCTCGTCACGATGGCTTGGTGGGACAACTTGTGGCTGAACGAGGGCTTCGCCTCGTGGATGGCGGGCAAGGCTTCGGAGCGCTTCAATCCGCGCTGGGGCGTGCAGCTGCGCTATGCGCTCTGGAAGGACCAGGCCCTGTCGGAGGACGCGCGCAGGACGACCCATCCGATCCAGACGCCGGTAGAGAACGACGTGCGCGCGATGGACGTCTTCGATTCCATCACCTACGCCAAGGGGGCCGCGGTCCTGCGCATGCTCGAGGGGTATCTCGGCGAAGACGTTTTTCGCGCCGGTGTGCGAGGCTATGTGCGCGCGCATCGCTTTTCCAATACGACCACGGCGGACTTCTGGCACCATCTGTCGGGAACATCGGGACAAGACATCGGCAAGCTGGTCGCGGGCTGGACCGAGCAGCCCGGATACCCGGTCGTGAAAGTCCTGCAGCGGTGCGAAAACGGCGCCGCCGTCGTGACGCTCGCCCAGGAGCGCTTCACCCTCAACGACCCCAAGGCGCCGGCGCTCACGTGGAATGTGCCGGTGATCCTCGCCGACGAGGCAGGCACGCGGCGCACGGTGCTTCTCGAGCGCGACCCGCAGAAGCTGCGTTTCGAACGCTGCGGCGCGATGCTCGCGAACGCCGGCGACACCGGGTACTACCGCAGCCAGTACGACAATGGGAACTTTCGCAGGCTCGTGCCCGCTTTGAAAGGCCTTCCGGCCTCGGACCGACTGCGTCTGCTCTCGGACACCTTCGCGCTCGTGCAGGCGGGACGCATCGACGCGACGCGCTATCTCGCGCTCGTGGAGAACCTCGGCGCCGAGACCGACCGCACGATCTGGGACCATGTGACCGATGCGCTGCGCTTTCTGCGGGAGCTGATCGATTCGCCGGGCGACCAGGCCGTGTTCGATCGCTACGTCGCGCGGCTGCTGGAGACGCCGTTTGCGAGCGTCGGCTGGGACCCGCGGCCGGGCGAACCCGCCGACGCCGCGTTGCTGCGCAGATCGCTGATCGAGGCGCTCGGCAGGGCGGGGCACGAAGCGGTCGTGCGAGAGGCGCAGTCCCGTTTTGCCGCGCGCGCGGAGAGGCCGATCGATCCGGCGATCCGGCCCGCGGTGCTGAACGTCGTCGGCCGCTACGCCGATCAGCCGACGTTCGAGACCCTGCTCGAGCGCATGCGCAGCGCCACCGACATGACCGACAAGTGGGAGGTGCAATCGGCGCTACGACAGGTGCGGGACCCGAGGTTGCTGCGGCGGCTGATGGAGCTGATGCTGACCGATGAGCTGCCGCCGAGCGATGCGGTTTTCAATCTCACTCGCATCGGCGATGACAGCGGGCGGGTCGAGCTCGGCTGGCGGTTCGTGCTGGAACATCTTCCGGCGATCCTGGCCAAGGCCTCGCCGCGCGGACGCCCTCACGTTCTGCCCGACGCCGCCTCGGCCTTTACCGATGCGGCGCGCGCAGACGAACTGATGGCGCTGACCAGGGCCCACCTCGATGCCACCGCCCTGTATCAGGCCGAGAAGACCGCCGACTGGATCCGCTTGAAAGCTTCAGTCAAGACACGCGAAGCGCGCCGTGCGATAGGCTGGGCGGAGGCGCGCCTGCGCCCGGAGCAGGCCGGAAGTCGTGAGATTCCACCTGCGCTCGCGCAGTGAGGAAGCCGCTCTCTCCGAAGCGGAGAGAGCGGGCGTGCGAAGGAGAACTAGTTCGCGGCGAAGCAGTAGAACAATCCGTTGCCGCCTGTGCCCTGCAGCGCCGCCTGGCTGCAGCCGGGTACGCCTTCCTTGGTCGGGCGCGACAGGTGCGATGAATTCCAAGACCTGGACGCGTCGTCATCGCGCAAGCCCTGGCGGTCGTGGTGCCCGAGCATCGCGGCTCCGGCGCCGCTGGTGGTCCAGTTGCTGCAGGTCGAATCCCCGCTCGACGTGATCGCCCGGCCATCGGGCGTGGAACCGGTCAGCATGTCGTGCATGTTCGGTTTTTCGGTGCGGCCGTTGACCATCTCGCCTTTTTCGTTCAGCGCGGTTTCCTTGGTGAGATTGTTCGCGCCGTGGAGCTGGTCGACGTTGCTCGCGACTACGACGCCTTTCGCGTTCTGCCACGGGCCGCGTCCGATGCGGTCGCGGGCGTTCACGCCCGGATACCCGGGAGTGCCCGTGGTGCTGAGGTAGGCGTGCCAGGTGCGGCCGCCGGCTCCCACGGCTTTCGCGAGCGACTGGCAAACCTGGTCGGCGCCCGTCAGGCCGCCCAAGTCGGCTCCTTTTCCCGAGCCGGCGCTGGTCACGAAAAACGACATGCCGCCCTGCTGCGATTGCATGCCTCCGCACGAGCCCAGCGCCAGCCCAACGGCCGCCACCAGGGAAATGCGCGTAGTTATCCTCATTTCATTCCTCCTTTGATCGGGAGCGTCTACTTTTCTGCGCTTTCGCGGGACTGCATCTGCTCCATGGCGTTGCCGATCTTCTGCTGGGCCTGCTCCATGGTCTTCTTGCCCTGCTCGATTTCTTGCTTCTTGAGCGCGGCCGCTGTGGCCGCAGTGCTCGCGGTCTCGACTCCGCAGCCGGCGAGCGCTGCTGCCGCAATCAGAAAAATAAATCGTTTCATGGTATCTCCTTCCGTGATGGGGAGCCTGGATAGGATAGCACCGCGGCGGCTCGAAACTAACCGAGTTTCGCCGCCACCGCCCTTGCGAATTCCCCGGTGCTGAGCTTCCCCCCGAGATCCGCGGTGCGCGTCGCGGGGTCATTCAGGGTTGCGTCGACGGCCGCGTCGATATTTCGCGCGGCGGCGGCGAAGGCGTCGTTTCCGCGGCGCGCGGCGATCCATTCGAGCAGCATGGCTGCGGAGAGGATGAGCGAGGTGGGATTCGCCTTGTCTTTACCTGCAAGGTCTGGAGCCGAGCCGTGCTGGGCCTGGGCGAGGCAGTGGGCGTCGCCGGCGTTGATCGAGCCGCCGAGACCCAGGCCGCCTGAAAGCTCGGACGCTTCGTCCGACAGGATGTCGCCGTACATGTTCTCGGCGACGATCACGTCGAAGCGCATCGGGTCGCGGAGCAATAGCGCGGCCATGGCGTCCACGATCACTTCCTCGAGCTGCACGCGGGGAAAATCCCGCGCGACCTTGCGCACCTCGCGCAGCCATAAACCATCCGAGATCCTGAAGACATTGGCCTTGTGTACCGAGGTGACTTTGCTGCGGCGGGTCGTCGCCGCTTCGAAAGCGCGGCGCGCGATGCGCTGGCAGCACTTCGCCGTGACGCGGCGCACCGCGAGCGCCATGTCCTCGGTGGGCATGAACTCTCCGATCCCCGTGTGCATGTTGCGGTCGGCATAGAAGCCCTCGGTGTTTTCGCGGTAGATCACGAGGTCGACGGGTTTCCCGGTGAGCCCGACGCCCATGCGCGATCTTGCCGGGCGGATATTGGCGTAGAGGTCGAGCTTGGTCCGGAATTCCGCAGAGGGGTTGATGCCGCCCTTGTCGCGCGGCGGGTACTCGTAAGTCGAGAGCGGACCGAGGATCACGCCGTCCGATGAGCGTGCCGCTTCGAGCGCACGCGGCGGAAGCGTCGTGCCTTCCTTCTTCAGGGCGGGAAGGCCGATTTCCTCGTGCTGCCACTGGAGTTCCAGCTTGAACAAGGCATTGGCGCGCTCGAGAACGGTGAGCGTCGCCGCGGTGATCTCGGGCCCGATGCCGTCGCCGGGAAGGACAAGGATCTTCATTGCGCGGGAATCTTCGCGTCCTTGACTAGTTTCGCATACAGCCGTAAATCGCTCTTGATCAGCGCGGCGAGGTCCTCCGGGCTGCCTGTCACGATTTCGTTGCCTCCCTGGGTGACCAGGCGCTCGCGCACGTCGGCCGCGCGCATCGCCCTGACGATCTCCAGGTTGAGGCGATCGACGATTGCCCTGGACGTTCCGGCCGGCGCGAGCACGCCCTGCCACTGCGAGATGTCGAAGTCCCTGATGCCCGCCTCCCGCATGGCCGGCACCTCGGGAAGGGCCGAGGCGCGTTTCGCGCTCGACACTGCGAATGCACGCAACTTTCCGGCGCGGATTTGCGGAACCGAGGTGATGACGGTGTCGAACATGAAAGTGAGCTGGCCGCCCAGCAGGTCGGCGAGCGCGGGCGCGCTGCCCTTGTAGGGCACATGCGTGAGCTGGGTATGGGTCGCGAGCGCGAGCAGCTCCCCGGCGAGATGGTTGCCGCCGCCAACCCCGGTGGACCCGTAGGAAACCGCGCCCGGCTTCGCGCGGGCCGCCTCGACCAGGTCGGCGATGCTCCTGATCTGCGAGCTGGCCAGGGTCACCAGCACATACTGGTATACGACGCACTGCGCGACTGGGGCGAAGTCCTTGACCGGGTCGTAGGGAACCTTGGCGTAGAGAACCGGGTTCACCGTGATCGGGCCGTTCGCCGTCGCGAGCAGCGTGTAGCCGTCGGGCGCCGCTTTGGCGACGAAGTCCGTACCGATGCCGCCGTTCGCCCCGGCGCGGTTTTCGACGATGAAGGGCTGTCTGAAGGCATCGCCGAGTTTCTGGGCGAGGGTGCGGCCAAAAATATCGGCGTTGCCGCCGGCGACGTAGGGAACCACGAGATGCACGGGCTTGGCGGGGTAGTCCTGGGCCTGCACCGCCGCGGACAGCATGAGCGCCAGAAGCGCTGCGAAGCGGATCTTCATGGATCTTGCTCGCGGAAATGGCGGGGCTACAGGCTATCATATGCGGCATGATCGATTGGCGTTCCCTCGGTGCCGCGCTCGCGGCGGGCTCCATGCTCTTCTGGGTCGCGCGCGACGCCGCGGCCCAGTCTTATCCGCAACGTCCCGTCCGCCTCATCGTCCCGGCGCCCGCGGGCGGACCCACGGACGTTCCAGCGCGCCTTATCGCCGACGGATTGTCCGGCTTGTTCGGCCAGCGCTTCGTGGTCGAGAACCGCGTGGGCGCCGGCGGCCTGGTGGCGGGCGAATTCGTCGCGCGCTCCGAGCCCAACGGCTATACGCTGCTCTACGCGAATACGAGCGTGCTCGCGGTCAATCCCGCCCTCCAGGGGGCGAATATGCCTTACGACCCGGCGACGGCGTTCGCGCCGATCGGTTTCGTCTCCAATTCGCCGCAGCTCCTCGTGGCGAATCCGAAGATGCCCTATCGGTCCGTGCAGGAGCTCGTGGCGTGGGCGAAAAGCAACCCGGGCAAACTCAACTTCGCCACCGCAGGGGTCGGGACGCTGCCGCACCTTACCTACGAGCTGTTCAGGATGGAAACCGGGATCGCCGCGCTCAACGTCCCTTACGCGGGCGGAGCGCCTGCGCTCACCGCGGTGATCGCTGGACAGGCGGACGTTCTTTTTGACTTGGTGCGCACCCGGGTCAAGAGCGGCGAGGTGCGCGCCCTGGCCATCACCGGCACGAGCCGCGACGCGGAGCTTCCCGCCATTCCGACGCTCGCCGAGAGCGGTTATCCCGCCGTGACTTCGACCTCCGGCACGGGAATAGTCGCTCCCGCGGGAATTCCCGGGGAGATCGTCGCGTTGCTCAATTCGAAGCTGAACGAGCTGATCGAGCGCCCGGAAACTCAAGGCAAGATGAAGTCCTTCGGCCTCGTCCCGAAGAGTGGCCCGCCGGAGGAATTCGGCGCGTGGGCGGCCCAGGAACGGCAGCGATGGACGCGCGTCGTGAAACAATCCGGCGCGAAGGCGGAATGATGGCGCGCCTCGCCGCAGCGTTCGGTTCCTCCCACAGCGTCATGCTCGCCGCCGAGCTGCAGGACTGGCTCAGGGGATTTCGCCAGAGCGACCTTCGCATGAAGTACTGGGATCGCGAAGGCAAGCCGCGCTCCTATGCCGACGTGCTCGCCGCGGCCCCGCCGAACATCGGCAAGCTCATCGCCGAGGACGCTATCACCGGGCGTTTCAACGAAGTTCAGGACGCGATGAAACGCCTCAAGTCCGAGATCGCCTCGGCCAAGCTCGACGTTCTGATCATCGTCGGGGACGACCAGCACGAGCTGTTCCAGGATCTGCACATGCCGTCGATGGCTATTTACTACGGCGAGAGCATCCGCAATGCCGGCCGGGCCCACGCCAAGCGCTTCAGCTGGCCGGAAGAGTGGTACAACCGCGCGCAGATGCGCCGCTTCGAAGAGGACGGAGACATCGACTATCCCTGCCACCGGCCGCTCGCGCTTGCGCTCATCGAGGGCCTGATCGAGCGCGAGTTCGACGTTGCGGCGGTCGCGGGGCTCGGCGACGACGAGCACGAGGGCCACGCCTATTCCTTCGTGCACCGCTGGTACCTCAAAGGCAACGGCGCGCGGATGCTGCCGGTCGTCCCGATTTTCCTCAATACCTACAATCCGCCCAATCCGCCGCCGATCCTCGGCGGCTGAAGGCAGGGAGCTCCGAGATCCGGAACTGGATCGTGGTGGCGAGCGCCGCCACCGGCCTCGACCTGACCTGGATTTCCTACACGCCTTCGTATCGCACACCGGCCGGAACGGGCATCGGACTCGCCTTCGCCAGATGGGGGTGAGCGCGCAGCCGCCGTTCCGCGCCGACCAGGTCGGAAGCCTGTTGCGGGTTCCGGAGCTGCGCGCGGCTCACGAGGAGGCCTTGCAGGGACGCTTCGGCGCGGCGGCGCTGCGCGAGCTGCAGGACCGCTGCATCCGGGAGATCATCCGATATCAGGAATCGGTGGGGCTGCACGCGATCACCGACGGGGAGTACCGGCGCAGCTCGTTTCACGCCGATTTCATAGAGAAACTCGACGGAGCAAAGGCCACCGGGCGCCTGGCCGTGGAAGACACAGTGAGCGGCGTGGACGAGAGGAGAACGGTGACCGGCAAGCGTTTTGCGCCGCGCGCTTTCGCGATCGTCGGCAAGCTGCGCCACTCGCGGCCGATCGAGGTCGAAAACTTCAAGTTCGTGAAAGCGAACACGAAACGCACCGCCAAGCAGACGATGCCGTCGCCCACCATGCTGCTGCGCGGTGGCCGCTCGGCAGTGAGCTCCGAGGCCTACCCGGACCTGGAGGAGTTTTACGCCGACATCGCCCGCGTCTACCTGGAAGAGCTGAGGCAGCTCGGCGAGGCCGGTTGCCGCTATGTGCAGCTCGACGATACGAACTTCGCGTTTCTCTGCGATCCGAAGCTCGCCGAGTCCTTCCGCCGCGACGGGTACGACCCGGATGAAATGCCCGGGCGCTTTGCAAACCTGATCAATTCGGTCATCGCAGGCCGGCCCGCCGGGATGGTGGTCGGCGTCCACCTGTGCCGGGGCAATTCCGCGGGCCAATGGGCGGCCCAGGGCGGCTACGAGCCGGTAGCCGAGGTCCTTTTCAACAGGGTAGCCGTGGATGCGTACTTCCTGGAATACGACGACGAGCGCTCGGGCGGCTTCGAGCCGCTGCGTTTTCTCCCCAAGCGTTCGCAAAAGAGAATCGTGCTCGGACTGGTGAGCACCAAGGTGCCAGCGCTCGAATCGAAAGACGCGCTCAAGCGCCGAATCGAGGCGGCGGCGAAATATGTGCCGCTGGAAAATCTGTGCCTCAGCCCGCAGTGCGGGTTCGCGAGCACATTCCGCGGAAACCCGATCCCGGAAGCGGTGCAACGGCGCAAACTGGAGCGCGTGGTCGAAGTGGCGGAGGAGGTGTGGGGCAGCGCGCGATAGGGGATTTTGAAAGTGCATAGGCTGCAATGAGTTATTCGTCAAGCTTCAGGAAGCACATTCACTTGACGGAAAAAATCCTCGCGATCAGCAAGCTGGAAGGAAAACTACCGATCCATGAGCACCGCGCGGCTTTACCTTGCGCCTCGCTCGTAGTAACGTTTACGTCCCTCAGGGAGGTTACAAGAATAGAATTTCATGGCGGTCGAACGCCCAGGCGCCGCGGTGCCGCCGCGCCAACTTTCTTCCGGCGCGGAGGAGAGCGCGCGTCTTTCGGCCCTGCGCAGCTATTGCGTGCTCGAGACCGGGCGCGAAGCCCGCTTCGACGATCTTACCTGCCTCGCGTGCACCATCTGCGAGACGCCGGTATCGCTGATAAGCCTGGTCGACACCAACCGTCTGTTCTTCAAATCGGCGCACGGCATGGACGTCCGGGAAGTGCCCTACCCGGACTTCTTCTGCGGTCATGCCATTCGCCAGCGCGACATCTTCGTCGTCCCCGACGCAAACGAGGATCTGCGTTTCGCAAACCATCCGCTGGTGGCCGATTCGCCGCGCGTGCGCTTCTACGCCGGTGCGCCTCTCATCACGCCGCAGGGTTACAGGCTCGGGACGCTGTGCGTGATCGATTTCGTTCCCCGGCAGCTGCAACCGAAGCAGCTCGAGACGCTGCGCATCCTTGCGCGGCAGGTGATGTGCCAGCTGGAGCTGAATTTGCAGGCGATGCGCGATCCGCTCACCGGCTTGTACAATCGCCGCCAGCTCGAGGAAGGCCTGCACCGCGAAGTCCTGCGCGCGCGCCGCGTCGGAGGATCGGTCGGAGTCATGGCGATCGACGTGGATCATTTCAAGAGAGTCAACGACACGCTGGGCCACGAGGTGGGCGACTTCGCCTTGAGGGGGATTGCGGAGGAATTGTCCTCGTGCGTACGCGAGGAAGATATTGCCTGCCGGGCCGGCGGGGAGGAATTCGTCATCATCCTTCCCGGGGCGGGGAAGACGGCCCTGCGCGTCCGCGCCGAGGCCGTGCGCCGGACCATCGAACAGGCGCAGATTCCGGCGGGGGATGGAATTCTCAAGCTGACCGTTTCGATAGGGCTTGCGACCTTCCCCACTTACGGCGATTCGGGGCAAGCCGTGTTGCGTGCCGCGGACGTGGCGCTCTACAAGGCCAAGGCGGCCGGGCGAAACCGGGTCACCCTGTGCACCCCGAACGTGGCGCGCAATTCGCCGGCCAACGTCGCTTGACTGCCTAGTTTCGAATCCATGAGATCGCTCCGCCGCGGGTCATCGCCCCGCGGCTCTTGGGCGGGTTTTTGAGTCAATCCGGAGGCAGAACGATGAGTGTGGGTTTCAAGGGCCGGCGCGA
>WNFA01002100.1_pt1 | contig 21530 bp, 21 predicted proteins | sample 5400481 | NCBI WGS metagenome assembly WNFA01 (sample SAMN13153340, study PRJNA577476) | soil metagenome | isolation source: 120 cm saprolite under Douglas fir tree site 2 hole 1 replicate 2 | place: USA:California | collected 2015-04-18
CCGATGCCCGGGACGACCTTCCACTGCTCGCGGCCCTCCGCGAGTTTCCTGATCAAGAGACGGTGCGCAGAGGTTCGACTACACTGCGACTCCAAGACGCCGGATTGCCGATCTCGATCAATGGCGTGCAGGCAACGTATTGGTTTGATACGGGAGCGGACGTGTCAGTTTTGAGCGAATCGGAAGCCAAACACTTCGGACTGCGGGTCCTGGCGGTTCCCATTAAAGTAGGCGGCGTGACCGGCGCGAAGGCCGATTCCCGGGTCGCCGTCGCGGATGACCTTTCTATTGGCTCGATCCGACTGAGACATGTCGCGTTCCTGGTGTTTTCTGACGACCAGCCTCCCTTTAATCAATCGCCGCCGGGCTCGCGCGGACTCGTCGGAATCCCGGTGCTGTTGGCTTTGCAGAGGTTTGTCTGGAGCGCGGACAGGAAATTTGAGATCGGCTCAAAGTCATCGATCCAAAGTGCGCCACATGCAGATCTATGCTTCGACGGACACCATCCGGTCGCGCAGATGCAGTTCGAAAATCGTAGCCTCGCGCTCACATTAGATACCGGTGCAACCAACACCGATCTCTACCCGCCTTTTGCGGCGGCGTTTCCCGACCTCATCCGCGCCGCGGCAAAGACGGATTCGTACAAGACGGAGGGAGTGGGCGGTGCCAAGAACATGGATGCCGCCACTCTTTCGTCATTGCATTTCAGCATCGGGGGATTCATGGTAGTCCTCAGCCCCGCTGCGGTCCTGCTGACACACACTACCGAAACCAGCAAATTCTTCCACGGAAATCTCGGCATAGATCTCTTGCAGCAGGCACACAAGACGGCTTTTGATTTCAAGGCGATGACGCTCACACTTCAATAGGCCACGAGGCGGAGCTACAATGACCTTGCCAGGTGCAACAGAAGCGGGCTCTGCGGGGACGCCCCCATGCTGCGGGATAACCCTTATGAGGCATATCCTTCCAGGAATTTAAAATAGGCTTCGTATCATTTCCGGGGACTTAATTCGCCATTCGTTCCGCGGGTGCTTGGAAAAAGTTGGCGTCCCTTCGTGAATTAACAAACTCTTGGTGACGCTACTTGGTCAATGCACGGCCGACTCGTCTTCTGGTAGTCTCTGTCCAGCCCTGTTGTCGGTCTTCTGGTGACCGTGGGTGCTCTGTTTCGGATCGGGGCTGAGCTTCCGCACCATGTCGAAACCTATCGAAGAAGATCTCTCCACTCTATCTTCAGCTAAGCACGGCCTGGCGTATCTCACGCCCAACGATTGGGCGTTGATTGTAGACAAAGCTATTCGAGTGCGCTTCGACAAAGGCCAAAGCATCATCCAGATGGGCAAACGGCCGAATGGTGTCTACTTGCTGCTCAAGGGAACCGCCACAGTACAAATTCCCTCGCAGAATACGTTCCGTGCCGTGGGTCCAGGAGAAATCTGCGGGGAGATGTCGTTCTTAGAGGATGCGCCAGCAAGCGCGAACGTAGTCGCCGACGAACCGGTAGAGGCCTATCATGTCGATCACCCCACCCTTCAACGCTTGTTTGAGCTTTTCCCGCACCTCGGTTCGCGCTTCTACCGTTCATTGGCGACCAACTTGTCCCGTCGTCTCAGAGACGTTATTGCGAAAGGTCTGGGCGGTTGATCACATTTACCCCGGTTCGCTCTACAGCGCGTCCGAGGTGTGGGCCTGGGCATGATTTTTTCTGGTTCAGCGAGGCAGTCTGTAATCTTGGGGTCAAGCCGTGGGATAGGGGCAACCTGGTTGGCAGAAAAATTAAGAAGCGCCCCGGACTCTTGCGAGTCGCGGGACGCCCGAACAGCCCTCCCCCAGAACTGCTCACTCATCACACTACTCAGCGGCTGCGCGCTTGGGAAGTACACTTCCATGCCATGACATGGCACGAGGTGGCCAAAGTGCCAAACCCTTTGCACATGGCTGGATCCGGCAGGAACGTTTTGTGACCGCATTCGTTAGTTAGAACCGCGCTTGCGCGTGTCCCACGTTGCTTCGCGCTGAGAGAAATAAAGAATTGAACGCAAGGCACCTGTATCTAGTATGCAGTAATTTGCAGCTCCATCTTGGACACAATGCAACGGAAACGAGGTAAGCCATGTAAAATCATCATCTTATATTTCATGCTTATTTGGCAGTCTAGATGCTATAGTCTATGCGGTCTAGTTCGCGTCACCTGCAAAGCAGGGGCTTAAAGCCCCACAGACTTGAAGAAGGCGGTTACAGGTTCAGGAGGATACGATTATGAAGCGTATGGCGTTGTTGGCTCTTCTGGCTTTAGCATTACCTCTCGCTGCATTCGGTGACTCGATAGACACAACCAACTCCGGCGGTACGTTGGCAGGAAGTACTGCAGGGATGACTCTATCTGGCTCGCTACTCATTGCAGTTAACGGGTTCAATGGTGGTGGCCTGATCTTGGGGAACTTGGGCTCTGTATCCCTTTCCACAGGCACGCTATCGGGCGGCAGCTTGCAAATGGGCGGCACGTTCAACGGCGGCGGCAGCTTTGTCATCACTAGCAATGGCACCTCCGGCCTTCCGAGTGGCACGCTTTTCAATGGCTCCTTCACCGGACCGGTCACCTGGACACTGGTGACGCTCGGCAATGGAACCCACAATTACACTCTGAGCGGCGCCGTGAGCGGCACCTGGTTCAACGGACGTACCGTAGATGGCGCCACGGCGCAGTTGACGATTAACACCGGTCGAGGCTTCTTCAGCGGGCTAACCAGTATTTCGAGCGGCGATACCAACATCGTAACCAGTGTTCCCGAACCGGGAACGTTGGGCCTGTTGGGAACCGGCCTGGTAGGAATTGCTGGCGCCATGCACCGCAAGTTTAAAAGCTAAATCGGTCACTCCAGGAACCTTAAGAGCCTCGCTTGGTTAGCGAGGCTCTTCCGCTTTCCCTTACCTCAAGAGCCGCGACCAATTCCCTCCTAATTACCCACGTAACCCCTTGAGCTTGGATTACATTGACGCCACCGCCGGACCTCCTTAAATTCGGAGACAGGGGGTAGCATGAAAGATATTCACGAGGTCCTGCGGCAAAAGCAGTCCAAGTACGCGCAACTGGGCAAGCAGATCGAGATGCTGCAACAGGCCGCGGAAAAACTGCGCGAAGTGGCTCCCTTACTGGCAGAGAACGACGACGAGGATAACTCGGTTTTAGTGGAAGTGGATGAGGGCTCAGCTCAGTCTGATGCCGCAAAAGCGGGAGCAGCATCCGCCGGAGCATCGGGCGCCTCCAAAGCCGGGCGGTCCACGGCACCGCGCTGGCCATAATCCCGCCTGTTGGCAAGGGACTTTAGCAATGACTGTTCAGGCGCTGCTGGTCACCAGAGACGATTCAGCTTCGGAAATACTCGGCCGCACCCTGCCCACCTACGGTGTCGCCGTGGAACGTTGGAGTGATCCTTCCACTGCCATCACCCGACTGCAGCAGCAGAAGTTCGACGCTCTGGTTGTCGACTTTGACGACCCGGAAGCGGCCCGGGATGTTATCCGGGAAGCCCGGCTCTTAGGTTCCACAAGTCCTCCCGTAACAGTGGCCCTGGTGGCGGATCCCGCCGCGATTCGCGAGATTTTGAGCGCGGGCGCACACTTCGTGCTGCATAAGCCCCTGACTGAGGAGAAAGCCAGGACTGGCTTGTGCGCGGTCACCGCCCTGTTGAGCAGGGAACGGCGGCGCGCCTTCCGCGTGCCAGTACAGGCACCGGTGGCCCTGGCGCTGCCCGACCAGCGGAAGATAGAAGGAATCCTTCTTGATCTGAGCGAAACCGGCATGGATGTGCTCACCGCAGAGCCGCAGCCGGCTGGGTCGCTTATCGCTTTCCGTTTTCAGCTGCCAGATAGTTCTTTTGAGATGGACGGTCACGGGCAGGTGGCCTGGGCAAACCCCAATGGACAAACCGGAGTGCATTTCCTGGATTTGACCGAAGTCGCGGCGGCTGAACTCAAGGCTTGGCTGCGAGCCGCCGCAGTGACCGCCGCAGTGAGTCCCAATGAGAGTGTCCCTCACGGCAAGCTCACCGACCTGAGCCTAGGCGGGTGCTACGTGGAAACGACTTCGCCGTTCCCTGAGCGCTCCCTGATTGATCTGTGCCTGAAGGCAGAAGACATAGAGATCCACAGCGAAGCGATGGTCCGGGTGGTGCATCCAGGCCGCGGCATGGGCGTAGAGTTCCCGTCACGGACTCATGAGCAGCGTGCGCAGGTGGAGAATTTGATTGGCTTCCTGCGCGGGCGACCTGAAACCACACTGGAACTATTCGTATCTCCTCGCGCGCTGACCGCTGATCTCAGCCAGTTTGAGCCCTCTGAAGCCGATCGGGAAGGGTCCAAAGAGGAGATGGAAGATCTCCTTCTAGAACTGCTGCGACGCGGAACAAAGCTTCAGGAAGACGACTTTATTGCCGAACTTCGCCACCAGCGCAGCTCCGAGAACGCCCTCGCCTGATTCTTCCAACTCCCGCACGCATAATCTCACCCCCAGTAAGACCAAGGAAGATTAAGCTCTGACTACTTTTTCGAACCTACTGCCGACGGTTACACATTGCCGTCCCAGTTGGCACGTGTGACATTAAAAGCCTCCCTTCGATCGAGAGTGTGCGGGTTCACGGCAAGGGAGAAGCGGGCAACAACAGCGGAGACGGCGCAGGGAAACCGGAGGCTTTGGGCGGCGACTTCATCGCGGAGATTTGAAAACCCAGCACCGGTTTCGGCTCGGGTCCATCAAAATCTCCGCGATTTGTTCCACCCCGTACGAACATGTTAACCAGCTGGCATGACACGGATGATTTCAGAAACATTAAAACTCAGTTAAATATAGACTGTGACTGAATGGGAAACTCTGCGGCGGCTGGCGCTTAGCGAAGGAAAAGAGTTGACGACCCAAGGGGAGTCTACGCCCACTTCGTCTTTTGACTCGGTTGCTGCTTCGCAGCGTTCTCTGCTCTGGGGACCTTTTTTCGCGATCGCCGCTACCTCTTTTGCGGTCGAGGTCCCTTCCTTTTTTTTAGGCACTCCTTCCGGACACGACCTCGAATTTCATCTCTATTCATGGCTTGAAGTGTTGGCGCAATGGAAGCGGGGAATCATCTATCCGCGCTGGGCATCAATGGCGCATTGGGCATACGGCGAACCACGCTTTGTGTTCTACCCGCCTGCTTCCTGGACCCTCGGAGCAGCCCTCAGTGCGCTCTTGCCCTGGACAATCATTTCGGGTGTCTACATCTGGCTTGCGTTGCTGGCTGCTGGGGTCTCGATGTTCATGTTGGCGCGGACATGGCTCGATCGTCGGGATGCCGCCTTTGCGGCTGCGCTCTATGCCGCCAATCCTTACCATTTTGTGATCATCTACTGGCGGAGCGCGTTTGCCGAGCTGCTCGCCAGTTCCCTGTTGCCGCTATTACTGCTGTTGGTCTTGCGTGCGGCCGGAAGTGAGGGACGTCGCGCAATTGTTCCTCTGGGCGCGCTGTTGGCAGCGTCCTGGCTTATGAATGCACCGGCGGCGGTGATGGTTCACTATTCATTTGCGCTGCTGATCGTGGTGATGGCGTGGCTGGGGCGTTCGCCGCGTTTGATTTTGATGGGAGCAGCCGCCGTGGTTTTAGGTGCGGGTCTGGCGAGTTTCTATCTCGTGCCAGCTGTATATGAGGAGAACTGGGTAAACATCGCTGAGGCGATCTCGCCGGGTTCGCGTCCCCAGGACAACTTTCTTTTCAGCACGACCGGCGACCGCGATCATGACGCCTTCAATCACCTTGTGTCATGGGTTGCGCTGGCGGAGATTCTGGTGACGTTGCTGGCGGCCGGGATGGCACGGCGCTGGCGCAGCCAAGGTCGAGAATTATGGCATGTCAGTCTGGCTTGGGCGGTTGCAATTGTTCTGTTGATGTTACCCATTAGCGCGTTGCTGTGGAGCTTTCTGCCCAAGCTGCGCTTCATGCAGTTTCCCTGGCGTTGGATGTTATGTCTAGGCGTAGCCTTCTCCATGTTCCTTACGCTTGCAATCCATCGATGGACCATGCGCCTTGCCGTCTATATGGCAATGCTTCTGGTGATTGCGTTCGGCTGGCAACACATCCAGCCGCCATGGTGGGAGGGTCCCGCCGACCTGCGCGAGATGGAGGACAACATGGAAAGCGGCTCCGGCTACGAAGGAACGGACGAATACACGCCAGTGGGCGCTGATGCCTCCAATGTCGACAAAGGTGCACGCCTCGTCACCGTCGATGGTCCGGCCCATGCCGCTATTCACGTTTTCGAGTGGGGACCCGAGTCAAAACTTTTTACCGCGAACATGTCTGCTCCCGCGAATCTGGCTTTCCGTCTATTTGACTATCCTGCGTGGCGAGCGGAAGTAAATGGACAACAGGTGCAAGCCTCAGCGCGGGAAGGCACTGGCCAGATGCTGGTTCCGGTCGGCCGCGGGGCGAATCGTGTGGAGATCAAGTTCATGCGGACATGGGACCGCACTGCGGGAGCGTGGGCTTCCGTGCTGACCATGCTTGTTCTCATTCTGTGGAGGTTTCTGGATAGACGCCAATCCGCGAGCGTTCGCCGGCGGAATTCTGAGAGTCCGGCGTGAAACTTGGTATCCTTCCCGGCGACTGTTGAGTTCGAGGGGTATCCTCAGCGGCAAAGCTCATGAAACGAATCTTCATCGCCACTTCCAACCCGGGCAAGTTACGCGACTTCGGGGGAGCAGCGGCTGCTTACGAACTTGAAGTCGCGGCTCTTCCTGAGCTGTTGTCGCTACCCGCCGTCGTAGAAGACGGTGATACATTCGAAGCCAACGCGCGCAAGAAGGCTGAGACCTACAGCCGCTACGCACCCGGTGAGATTGTGCTTTCGGATGACTCTGGACTCGAAGTCGATGCCCTGAATGGCGCTCCCGGTGTGCACTCCGCTCGCTACGCGGCTGAAGCTCCTCATCTTGTGCACAACCACACGGACGATGAAGCCAACAATGCGCGCTTGATCCGCGAGCTCAGAAATGTTCCGCCCGAGAGGCGCACCGGGCGCTTTGTATGTGTTATTGCTGCCGCGCGAGATGGCCAGACGCTGGCTGTGTTTGAAGGCAAAGCCGAGGGCGCAATTTTAGAGGTGCCTCGCGGCGTGCATGGCTTTGGCTATGATCCGCTTTTCTTTTTCCCGCAAATTCAGAAAACCTTCGCCGAATTGACGGCAGAAGAAAAGGCCAAGTACAGCCATCGTGGCGCGGCGTTCCGGCAGTTCCTGCGATGGATTTCCGCCAGCCCCGTCGCAGACCGGACGATCGGGACCTAGTTAATTCCTTAATGATCAAATGCTGACGCTTTACGGTGTCGCCCCAGCGCCTTAACGTCGCTATGTCTTTAGTGGACGACTTCGCCAGCAAGCCTGGGATGTGCCTTTCTTTGTTCTTCCCCGATGCTCTTGCCTTCTCCCTTTCTTGACTTCCCTTCCCTGGCGACAAGATAATAAAAAGTTCTCATCTCATATTGGAACTCACAAGGAGCGTTTCCGTGGCGGCAACTGCCGGTCCTGCACCTCCGATGATCAAAGGAGGTGTGGCTCCCCTGCGCGCGGGACAGGGGACTTCATTTCTTTTGCGCCGCCTGCATTCTTTGTCGGGCATTGTTCCCATCGGCGCTTTTTTGGTCGAGCACTTCATCTCCAACGCATTCGCCACGCGTGGACCTGCCGCCTACGCCAAGCAGGTTGAGTTTCTTTCCAGCTTTCCATTCGTCGTCGGACTGGAACTGTTCGGCATCTGGTTACCCATCCTTTACCACGCCCTCTACGGGTTTTATATCTGGTATCGCGGCCAGAGCAACCTAGCCGATTATCCCTGGGCCGGCAACTGGATGTACTCCTCTCAGCGTTGGACCGGAACCATCGCATTCGCCTACATGGTCTGGCATACCTGGCATCTGCGTTTCAGCGGCGTCCACCTGCTGGCGCATCCCCATGCGGCTTTTGGCAAAGTGCAAGGCGAATTTCAGCATCCCTGGGCGGTTGCGTTTTATGTGGTAGGCATTGTTTGTGCTTCGTGGCACTTCGCTTACGGACTGTGGCTCTTTGCCGCTAAGTGGGGCATTACGACGGGCGACAAGGCGCGCCGGCGCTTCGCCTATGTCTGCTTCGCGATTGGAGCACTGTTCATGGTCGTGGGCATGGTCACGGTGCGCTCGTTCCTCGATTGGCCCCTGCAGCCCACAGATACTGTCGTGAGTCCAACAGACGCCATCGTGATGCGGTAGCGCTTTCGATTCGCGCCGCAACATTAGGAATTCAAATAGGAGAACAATGGCAGCTCCCAGAATTATCGTCGTAGGCGGCGGCCTCGCAGGTCTTTCCGCAGTAATAAAGATCGCAGAGATGGGCGGTACGGTCGATCTTTTCTCCATAGTACCGGTTAAGCGTTCGCACTCGGTATGCGCTCAGGGCGGCATCAATGCTGCGAAGAATCTGAAAGGCGAAGGCGATTCCACCTGGCAGCATTTTGACGACACCATCTACGGTGGCGATTTTCTTGCCAACCAACCGCCGGTAAAACAGATGTGCGATGCCGCTCCGGGCATCATCGACCTGCTCGACCGAATGGGCGTTCCCTTCAATCGCACGCCCGAAGGTTTACTCGATTTTCGCCGCTTCGGGGGAACACTCTACAACCGTACGGCATTCTCCGGCGCGACCACCGGCCAGCAACTTCTGTATGCGCTGGACGAACAGGTCCGCCGCTACGAGTCCGAAGGCAAGGTGAAGAAGTACGAGCACTGGGAGTTTCTCTCCGCCGTGCTCGACGGAAACCGCGTCGGTCGGGGCATTTGCGCCATGGACCTGCGCTCCATGGCAGTGCGCACCTTCCCGGCCGACGCAATCATCGTCGCCACCGGCGGCATTGGTGCGATCTTCGGGAAGTCGACGAACTCCGTGGTCTGCACCGGGTCGGCGCAGTCGGCTCTGTATCAGCAGGGCTGCTATTACGCCAACGGCGAGTTCATTCAGGTTCATCCGACTTCGATCCCCGGCGAGGACAAACTTCGATTGATGTCTGAATCAGCGCGTGGCGAGGGCGGACGCGTCTGGGTTCCGAAAAAGCCGGGTGACAAGCGCGATCCCAAAAGCATCCCGGCAAGTGAGCGCTGGTATTTCCTCGAAGAGTGGTATCCAAAGTACGGGAATCTCGTTCCGCGCGACGTGGCTACTCGCGCCATCTTCAAGGTCGTGTACGAGCACCATCTCGGCATTGATGGCAAGCCCATGGTCTACCTTGACCTCACCCACATCGACCGCAAGATTCTGGATCGCAAGCTGGAAGGCATTCTCGAAATTTATGAAAAGTTTGTGGGCGACGATCCCCGCGACACCCCCATGAAGATTTTCCCCGGGATGCATTACACCATGGGCGGGTTGTGGGTGGACTTCAAGCAGGCCACGAACATTCCTGGGATTTACGCTGCGGGGGAGTGTGAATATCAGTATCACGGTGCGAACCGTCTGGGCGCGAACTCGCTTGTGTCGTGCATTTTCGGCGGAGGTGTGGCGGGACCAAACGCCGTGAAGTATGCGCGCGGTTTGCAGGCGCTTCCCGAGGGCAACGGCTGCTTCGAGGCTGAGCGCAAGAAGCAGGAAGAAAACAACGCTTTGCTGATGAAGAATGATGGTACGGAGAATCCGTTCAGGCTGTGGCGCGAACTGGGCGAGCTGATGACGAAAGACTGTACGGTCATCCGGTACAACAAGAATTTGCAGCAGACCGACGCGAAGTTGGTGGAAATGCTCGAGCGCTTCCGTAACGTCAATTTGAGCGACCGCACCCAGTGGGCGAACACCAGCGTGGTTTTCACGCGCCAGCTTTATAACATGCTGCAGTTGTCGCGGGTCGTGGCTCAGGGCGCGCGCATGCGTGATGAATCGCGGGGCGCACACTACAAGCCAGAGTTTCCTGAGCGAGATGACAAGAATTTCCTCAAGACTACGAAAGCCTACTTCGCGCCAGATGCGGATGAGCCGAAGTTCGAGTTCGAGCCGGTGGATACGTCGCTGATTCCGCCACGGCCGAGGAAATACGATACGGCTTAGCGAATCTAAGCTGGTTTGTCATCCTGAGCGAAGAGCAGGACCTATGCAATTTACCCGCGCCAGCAGAGTACATAGGTTGTTCGCTGCGCTCCGAATGACAAGAGTTTGAGTAATGACAAGCTTTTGCGCAAAGGGCTAAAGGCTACGAGCTAAATGGCTGAAAATAAATCCGTCGTCCTCAGAATCAAGCGCCAGAACACTCCCACTTCCGCCTCCTACTGGGAAGAATTCGAACTTGCCTGGCATCCGGGCATGAACGTGATCTCCTCCCTCATGGAGATCGCCGCCAACCCCGTCACCCGCGAGGGCAAGCCGACCACGCCCATCACCTACGACTCCAATTGTCTCGAAGAGGTCTGCGGCTCGTGCGCCATGCTCATCAATGGACGCGCCCGCATGGCCTGCTCGGCACTGATCGATAATCTCGAGCAGCCGGTCAGAGTGGAGCCTTTCAAAAAGTTTCCCGTGGTCCGCGATCTCGCCGTGGACCGCGGTGTGCTCTTTGAGAATCTGAAAGCGGTCAAAGCGTGGGTGCCGATTGACGGCTCCTACGATCTTGGCCCCGGCCCGCGTCTGACCCAGCAAGATCAGGAAGTGGCTTACCCTCTCTCCCGCTGCATCTCGTGCTGCTGCTGCATGGAGGCTTGTCCGCAGTTCAATGAAGATACGGGATTCGTGGGCGCGGCTACTATCGCGCAAGTCCGGCTTTTCAACACCCATCCCACCGGCCAATCCCTTAAGCGTGAGCGCCTGGCGGCGTTGATGGGCGACGGCGGCATTCAAGAATGCGGCTACGCCCAGAACTGCGTCGAGGTCTGCCCCAAGGATATTCCTCTCACCCGCTCTATCTCTGAAGTTGGCGGCGAGGTCATGAAGCAAGCCATCAGTGACCTTTTCCGACGCTGATTTTTGTCACTTCGCTACAACGCGGCCGCACCGTTCTGTATCTAACCCCCGCCAAGTTGTTGCTGGCCTCGCACATGAGCCGCCTGTCACCGCGGGCGGAAGTGGCTTCCTACGTGCCATAGAACAGTAGCGTGCGGTTGCACGACTGGCCGAGTAACCAGTGGTAACCGAGATTTGGTGCCGGTCTTTGGTAACATCGGTGGCCGCGATATCACATGGGACAAATCGCAATCGTAGCGTAGAATGTCCGCCAGTTGTGCGTCGGCCGTACCGGAAAGAAGCGGGCCACTTCGTGAAGCGAAAAATACAACGCGAATTATTCCTCCTGCTTCCCCTGCTGGCCTGCCTGTGCAGCCCGCTCGTTGGCGTGACCACCACGGCGATGCCCCGGCCTTTGCATCACAAGCGACGTTTTCATTTTCTTCACTTGATACACTGGCGCCCGATGTTCAGGCCTTCGCACGAATCTCTGATCCTGCAAAACGCGGAAATTGATCGCCTTGAACTGCCTCGCATTCAAGATGACGACGAATTGGAAGCTCTGAAGGCAAGCCAGGCGCTTCTGCCCATTCGGTCCAGCGAATCGTTGCGCTTTGATCCCCGTCTCGATCCTTCCCGCCGCTTTTGCCGCCCGTGGACGCGTGATTTTACCGAAGACCTAGGCCAGGTGTTCTACCATCGCTTCCACCAGCAGATTCAGGTGAATTCAGCGGTCCGCACGGTGAAGGTTCAGAAAAAACTTCGGCGCCACAATCGCAACGCCGCTCCGAGCGATGGCGACACGGCCTCCTCACATCTAGCCGGCGTAACTGTCGACCTGCAGCGCCGTGGAATGAGCAAGCAACAGATTCGCTGGATGGAACACTACCTCTTCTACATGAAGGCCCTTGGTCTGGTGGAACCCGAAGAAGAGCGCCATCAGTGGGTCTTCCACATCATGGTTTCGGGTCGGTATGCGGAATGGCGCCTGACTCAAGACCTGGTTCCGATGGAGCAACCTGATGCTCCGGTCACCGCTGTAAGCCGGAGTGAGTAGCCTTCTGGACTCCGAACAAAGCCTGTAAAATTTGTTCTCACCCATGATCATTCTTCTCGCCGGACTTCCGGGGAGCGGCAAGTCCACGCTCGCCCGCGAACTTACCAGCCGCACTGACGGGCGCGTGTTGAGCAAAGACGAGATTCGCCATGCGCTGTTTCTGCCGCAAGAGATTGAATACTCATCGCGCCAGGACGACTTCTGTGTTGGAGTCATGCTCGAAACCGCGGCCTATTTGTTGCGGCAAGACTCATCGCGCATGATCTTTCTCGATGGCCGCCCATTCTCCCGCCGTTATCAAATCAAAAATGTGCTCACTGCGGCCAAGGAGTTGCATCAGCCGTGGCGCATTCTTGAGTGTGTCTGCTCGGAGGAAACTGCAAGAGAGCGTCTGGAGACAGAGTCCGCCTCCAGTGTGCACCGCGCCGGCAATCGCGATTACAAGCTTTACCTCGAGGTAAAGGCTCGCTTCGAAGCGATCACTATGCCGAAGATGGTGATCAACACCGATCAACCCCTTGAGGTCTGCGTGCACCAAGCTCTGGCCGCTTTGCGTTGATCAGGCGTACTGACCTAGTGGTTCCGTGTAGAATCAGTGGCTTGCCATGAGCATCTCGCAAGTAAACAAATCTATGATTGGTTTCCGGCTCATCGTTCTTCTTTTAGGGCTGGCTGCGGCGGCATTCGCCGTAGGCCAAGATCACACCGCTAAGTCTCCCGCGCCGTCAGATTCCGCAACTATCACACCCCGCGCCCGGGCCATCCACGACTCCGCCATCGTGGTGGACACCCACGCCGACACCCCGCAACGCTTTCTCGATGAGAACTTCGACATTGGTTCAACTGATCCAAATGACCTCGGGCATATCAGTCTCGATAAAGCTCGCCGCGGTAACCTGAGTGCCGAATTCTTTTCCATCTGGGTTGAGCCAGAAACCAATCGCGGCCATTTCGTGCAGCACACTTTCGACCTGATCGATTCCGTCTATGAGCAGGCGGGCCGGCATCCCGAGCGCATGATGATGGCTTTCTCAGTCGCCGATATCGAACGCGCCCACCAACAGCACAAACTCGCGGCGCTTATGGGCATCGAGGGCGGGCATTCCATGGAGAACGATATCCGCTTGCTGCGCGACTATTATCGTCTCGGCGTGCGCTACATGACGCTCTCCTGGTCCAACACCAACGAATGGGCCGACTCTTCCGGCGACATAAACGACCCGAAAGTTCAGCATCACAACGGCTTGACCGACTTCGGCAAGCAAGTCGTGTTAGAGATGAACCGCCTTGGCATGTTGGTGGACATCTCACACGTCGCGGACAAAACTTTCTGGGACACGATTGCCACCACCAAAGCGCCGGTCATGGCCTCGCACTCGTCCGCCCGCGCGCTCACCAATCATCCCCGCAACATGACCGACGATATGCTCCGCGCCGTTGCCAAAAACGGCGGTGTCGTGCAGGTGAATTTCTATTCAGGATTCATCGATGACAGTTTCCGCACCGCTATGGAGGCACAAGCCAAGGACCAAGCTGCCGCTGTGCAGAAATACGTTGATCAGCTAAAAGCAGAAGGCAAACCGGTTAATTACATTGCGATTAACCGCACCGAACGAGAGTGGATGGCCAAGATTCCCCGTCCGCCACTCAAAGCTCTGATCGACCATATCGACCACATCGCTAAAGTCGCTGGTATAGACCATGTGGGCCTCGGCTCTGACTTTGACGGCGTCAGCGGCGCCACTCCTCAGGGGATTGATTCTGCCGCCGACCTACCCAACATCACGCAAGCGCTACTCGATCGCGGCTATAGCGCGGCGGACATCAAAAAGATTCTCGGAGCCAACACTCTTCGCGTTTTTCGTGAGGTGGAAAAAGTGAGCCACGAGATGCACGCGGCGCAGCCGAATAGTAAGGATGCGGCTCAATGATCCGCGTAAGGAACGCCCCGAGTCGTCTGCTCGGGTGTTGGGAATGGTTGACAGCGCCGCGATGTCCGAGGTCAGTGCTTCGTGCTAGCACCTCCGCGACCCTTGGCCGAGGCCATGCGACGTGCACTGTCGTACAATCGAAAGTTGCCACTTCCACTCATCACAAGCACTCATTTGAAGGAGATCTCATGCGCAAGACACTCGCACATCTGACCTTGCTTTCGCTCTATTCGCTCGGCGCCTGGGCTCAGGCAGCCTCAACCCAGAAGACGCCCACAGCCAAGCCCGCGGCGGGATCCAAAACGGCCGTTCACCATGCTGCAACTGGACAAACGACCGCCGTCATCGACACCACCGTTGGCAAAATGACCTGTACACTGTTTCCCGACAAAGCACCGATCGGGGTGGCCAACTTCATCGGCTTGGCCACCGGGACCAAGGATTGGAAGAATCCGGTCAGCCATGTTACCAAGCACGGAGCTCCGCTCTACGATGGCACCATCTTTCACCGTGTGATTCCTAATTTCATGATTCAGGGTGGCGATCCTGCCGGCAACGGAACGGGCGATCCGGGTTACAAGTTCAAGAATGAGGTCTCGTCCGACCTGCTGTTCGATAAGCCGGGACGTATGGCTTATGCGAACTCCGGCGCCGATACCAACGGATCACAATTCTTTATCACTGAAGTGGCCGTGCCGCATCTGAACGGTAATTACACTATCTTTGGGCAGTGCGATGAAGCGACGGTGACGTTGGTGAAGCAGATTGCCCGCATGGCTCGCGACCCCAACGATGACAAGCCTTTCCGTCCAGTGAAGATCAATCATGTCAGCATCGTCCGTGGCGGTGCCGCTGCGGCTGCCAAGACCGGCGGGAGTATCAAAAAGCCAGCGAACTCCACCACCAAGACGCCAGCTAACCCGAAATAGCGAGGATGTTTCGACCAGCAGACTTGCCAGGTTACAGCCCACACATTTTCCGACAACCGATTATATTTCGAAAGGATTTCTATGACTCGCCAGCCCGGACTCTATGCTACTTTTGAAACCAGCGAAGGCAACATTACATGCCGCTTGTTCGAAAAAGATGCGCCCAAGACGGTCGCCAACTTCACCGAACTTGCCGAAGGCAAGCGTGAGTGGACGCATCCCTCAACCCGAAAAAAGAGCAAAGACCGGCTTTATGACGGGACGATTTTTCACCGCGTGATCCCCGACTTCATGATTCAAGGTGGAGATCCCCAGGGAACAGGCATGGGCGGACCCGGCTACCAGTTCGAGGACGAAACCAAGGGGTCGCCGCACAAGTTCGACAAGCCCGGCAAACTTGCCATGGCCAATGCCGGCCCGAATACCAACGGCTCGCAGTTTTTCATCACCGTGGGAGCCACCGACTGGCTAACTGGCAAGCATACGATCTTTGGTGAGGTCGTGGAGGGGCAAGACATAGTGAACAACAACACTGCGGTCCCGCGCAATCGCCAAGACCGGCCGGCGAAGGACGTAGTGGTGAAGCAGATAACGATCGAACGATCTTGATCCCGAGAGCTTGCCAAAATTCTGGAATTGTGGACCGCTCCTCCAGCACGACCTGAGTGCCCAATGCCCCACCCACGCTCCGCCCAGGAACGGTTTTAGACCTGCCGGGGCTTGACGCAAGGGGGGTAGCCCCCTGTAGTATTCGGAAACAAGTCATCGCAGAATTTCTGATTTCAGCCAAATCTTCCCAGGGGTTCCCAATGTATCCCCCAATTCGCAGGGTTTCGCTTTTTTGCATGTTTGTGGTTCTATCTTTTCTCTTTGCCATCCTTGCCCAGACGGCGCTTGCCCAGGTTCCTACGCCAGCGCACGTCGTCGTCGTAATTGAGGAGAACCACGGGTATTCGCAGATCATTGGTTCGTCCGAAGCACCTTACATCAACACCCTGGCAACGCAGGGGGCCTTGTTCACAAAATCCTATGCCCTCACCCATCCCAGCCAGCCGAACTACCTGGGTCTGTTCTCGGGCTGGACGCAGGGGATCACTGACGATTCCTGCCCGCATACATTCTCGGCGCGGTCTCTGGAAAGCGAACTGATCGCCGCCGGCAAGACCTTCAAGGCCTATTCCGAGGGGCTGCCCGCCGTTGGTTCAACGGTCTGCACATCAGGGCTATACGTGCGAAAGCACGCTCCCTGGACGGACTTCTCCAAGGACCACAGCGGTGATAATCAGCCCTTCACCAGCTTCCCTACGAGCTTCGCAAAATTGCCGACGGTTGCGTGGGTAATTCCAAATCTGGATGATGACATGCACGACGGAACCATCCAGCAAGCCGACAGCTGGCTACAAACGAATCTGATGGCGTAATCAATCACTACAATATCCTGCGCACCATCGAGGATATGTACGGGATGGCACACTTGGGCAGGAGCGCAGGCGCGAAAGCCATCACCGACGTGTGGAAGTAGATCGACCAAGTGTAAATTGCTCGCTAGATTCAGCAAAGGTACACTGACAGATTCCTCGAACCCGGTCATCGGGTGTATGCGGACCTAATCAGCCCGACTCCGAGCAGCAATACTCCCGCCGCGAGGACCACGGCTCCCGCGTAGATGAGTCTCACCGCAGCGCTAGGCTGCGCAGCCGTCGGCGGCAACATGGAGAGAAAAAATCCTGCGGGAATCAAGATCGCTGCCAGAGGAACCGCAATTCGAGCGATCCACACCAACCAAGCCGGAAGCGCGGCCGCATCAGCCAATACCTGGCACACGAGCGAAAGAATGACAAACACGCCTGCGTGCGCATGCCCGGCCCGAAAGAAGTTCTGTCGCAGCGGATTATCCATATATCCGCTGGTCTTATCCATGAGCGAGGTTAACAGGAAATATCCACCGTATTGAATCGTCGGCACGGTGATAAGAATGATCCCGCTAAACATCCTGGCTTCGCGAGTCATAGCTTCTCCTCATGGGCGGGTTAGATGTCCGCGAAGAAGAATCGCTTCCTACACTCCGATCACGCCTACGAGTTCCTTGACCGCTGCCGCGCTCTTCTCCAGCCCCGCTTTCTCTTCCGCGGTCAGCTTGATCTCGATGATTTGTTCGATTCCTTTCGCGCCTAGTTTCACTGGCACACCCACGTAGAGGCCGTTGATCCCATACTCCCCCTGCAAATATGCGGCGCAGGGCAGAATCTTCTTCTTATCTTTGAGAATCGCCTCGACCATCTCGGCCACGGCCGCCGACGGCGCGTAGTATGCCGACCCAGTCTTCAGATACTTGACGATCTCCGCGCCGCCATCGCGAGTGCGCTGCACCAGTCGATCGACCGTGGCCTTGTCCATCAATTCCGTGATCGGGATGCCGGCTACGGTCGAATAGCGCGGCAGCGGAACCATGGTGTCGCCATGGCCGCCGAGCACGAAGGCGGTTACGTTCTCCACGCTGACCTTCAACTCCGCGGCGATAAACGCGCGGAAGCGTGCAGAATCGAGCACCCCGGCCATGCCAATCACGCGCTGGCGCGGGAAGCCGCTCATTTTGTAAGCCGCTTGCGCCATGGCGTCCAGCGGATTGGAGACGATAATCAAAATGCAATTCGGCGAGTACTTCACCGCCTCGCCGATGACCGCCTTCATGATGCCGTGGTTCGTATTGAGCAGATCGTCGCGGCTCATCCCAGGTTTGCGAGGAATGCCCGCAGTAACCACGACGATGTCAGAGTTTGCTGTGTCTTTGTAATCGTTGGTGCCAGCGATGTAGGAGTCGCGCTTCTCGATCGGCATGGCCTCGAGCAGATCAAGCCCCTTACCCTGCGGAATGCCTTCGATAATGTCGATGAGCACCACATCGGCGAGTTCCTTAGCCGCAATCCAATGGGCCGCCGTCGCGCCCACATTGCCCGAACCTACAATCGTGACTTTCTTGCGCATCAATGAGTCCTTTCGTAACCCGCAATCAGCACTCAGCAATCAGCATTCAGCCCTGCCACAGGTTGCCGCGGCAGTGGAAAAACAGATTCCTCGCTTCGCTCGGAATGACCAACGGTGCGTGACTGCATGCTGAGTGCTGAATGCCCTTTACACCAGCACCGCCGCGCCCATGTTCTCAATTATGTGTGCGGCGAATTCGCTGGTCTTCACCTTGGTCGCACCTTCCATGAGCCGCTCAAAGTCGTAGGTAACTTTTTTCTGCTCGATGGTACGTTCCATGCTTTGCTCGATTAGGTCGGCCGCTTCATTCCAGCCCAGAAAGCGAAACATCATTACGCCTGACAGGATCACCGATCCGGGGTTAATCACATCTTTGTCCGCGTATTTCGGCGCCGTGCCGTGCGTTGCCTCGAAGATCGCATAGCCATCGCCAATGTTGGCGCCAGGAGCAATCCCCAGCCCACCCACCTGGGCTGCGCAGGCGTCGGAAATGTAGTCACCGTTCAAGTTGGGCGTAGCCAGCACCGAATACTCATCGGCGCGGGTCACGACCTGCTGAAAGATAGAATCGGCAATGCGATCGTTGATCATCACCTTCTTCTTCCAAGCCCCATGGCCATGGGTGGCATAGATGGCCTGGAGAACGGCCTTCACTTCGCGGTTCACCGACTCTCGGAATGAAGGAGGCGCGAACTCCATGCCCGGCTCAATCATCTCCGCATTCTGCTCGACGCTGAGGTCCGGATTCTTATCTTTGTTGTCGAGCATCCAGCTCTCGCGCTCAGTCACCACCTGATCGCGAAACTCTTCCGTGGCCAATTCGTATCCCCACTTGCGGAATGCTCCTTCGGTAAATTTCTGGATATTCCCCTTGTGAACTAGGGTCACAGACTTGCGGCCCTCTGACAGCGCAAACTGAATAGCCATCCGAACCAGGCGCTTCGTGCCGGTTACGGAGATTGGCTTGATGCCCACCCCCGAGTCAAGCCGGATTTGTTTCTTGCCACCCTTGAGCATGTCTTTATTCAGAAATTCGATGAGCTTCGCGCATTCCGCAGTGCCCTGCTCCCACTCGATTCCGGCGTAGACATCCTCAGTGTTCTCCCGATAGATGACCACGTCCATGCGCTCGGGGTGCTTAACCGGCGACGGCACACCGCGGTAATATTTCACCGGCCGCACGCACGAGTAGAGATCGAGAATTTGGCGCAGGGCCACATTGAGTGACCGGATACCGCCGCCGACAGGCGTTGTCAGAGGCCCCTTGATGGCCACGCGAAATTCGCGGATCGCCTCGACCGTGTCGTCCGGCAGCCAGTTGTCAAATTTTGCCTTAGCTTTCTCCCCGGCGAATACTTCGTACCAAGCTACATGCCGCTTGCCCTTATACGCCTTCTCTACGGCCGCGTTGAACACACGTACCGATGCCTTCCAGATGTCGCGACCGGTGCCGTCTCCCTCGATGAAAGGGATAACCGGAGTATCCGGCACCTGATACCGCTCGCTCCCATAACCGATTTTCTTCCCGTCGGCTGGCACCGCCAGGCCGTTATAAGAACCCGCCATTGCTGCCCCCTTTACAGATTCCCACACTACGACGCTGGGAAACCTGCAATTATAAAGAATTGCGCGAAGCTGAGCGAATGCAGTGCGGGTCATTGAACGACCGGACCTCATTGCTCGACTCATTATGAGTATTTGAGTACTGATGTTTAGCCCCGTCGCGACCGCGGAGTGAGTACGCATACACCGCGCTGAACTTCTTGCCGCTACCGGGGAGCCTGAGCTTTTCAGGGTGCCCGCTTCTCAGGCCCATTTCACATCCAGCGCATAAATCTCGTCACTGGCATCGTCTCGCCGAAGTGATCTATGAGCACTGTGCAAGTGAGCAAAACGGTACATCGAATTAAAACAGCTCGATGGGTGCCGCATGGCCCGAGGCAGAAGCGAGTCGACCGTCCCGTGTAACCAACGCAGCTCCGAGCTTTTCGGCCAGCACAATGTAGGCAGCATCAAAGGCAGAAAAATTGCGACGCAGTTGCCAAATCCGAGAGAGGAGCACGTGATGAGGATAACGAGCAATACGAAGCTTCAGCAGATCGCGCCTGGTCAGCCCGGTGTACAGGGACCACGCCTTGCCGTGCCAGACGCCGTAGCACTTGGATGACCTCCGGATTTAGCAGGTGAGGCGTATGCAGAGTCTCGTTTCGGGAATAAATCCGGTTCTCAATGCGCTGTCCCGCAGGTGCCTAAAGAAGCCAATCAACTGCCGCAGACGCATCCAGCACGATCATCGTGCCTCGCTCTCTTCTCGCACCAAGCGGGCGGTATCGAGCTGCGCCGAAACCGGTTTACGCTTATGCAGGCGGTCTCGCAATTCAGCGAGCGTTGGCCGTTCCGCGATTTCCTTCATCTCCGCCAACAGATAGTCCGAAAGTGACATGCCCGCCCTGGCGGCACGAGCTTTCAGGCCTCGGTGCAGGGCATCGGGCACATTGCGAACCTGAATCATTTTTGACATGTTGCAAACGTACTTTCATGCTATTCACATGTCAACCAAGATTGCATTTCTCCCCAGGTCAATTCTTTCCCGAGGCAAATCCCGTATTCTGGCTGCACGGCCTGTGAGCGTTCACTCCATTGCTGGTTTGTGCCATAATTATGCCCTTTCTAGACACGGACGCCGTTCCTAGGGGGATCTTCCATGATACGTTCTGGCGGGCGCAGCATCTGTTTTTATGCGCTCTTATTCTGGGTCGCGTTTTCCACGGCGGCGTTCGCCAAAGATAACCCCAGCTACACGCAAGTGGGACGCAATATCAATGTTGGGCCCAATGACAAAGTCGGCGATTTGACCTGCTTCGGCTGTAGTATTCACATTCGCGGAGAGGTCGCGGGCGACGTCATCTCGTTCTGGGGAAGCGTAACCGTTGAAGACCAGGCGCAAGTGGCGGGAGACGTGAGCATTTTCGGTGGTGACGCGCGGTTGGATCGAGGTGTAAGGGTTGCCGGCGACGTCTCTGTTTTCGGCGGCCGGATTCACCGTGATCCGCAGGCTGCCATCGCCGGTGACGTGACATCTTTCGGTGGACACGGCTGGTTGTTGCCCATCCTACTTACGCCCATAATTCTATTGGGCTTATTGGTCGCCCTGGTTGTCTGGATCATCCAGCGCACCCGACGATCGTCTTTGCCTGCCGCAGCCGCGTAGGCGCTACGGAAACGCATGTCTTTACCAGACAACAATGGTTGATTTCGAGCGCTCTGACGCCTGTCACCCTTTCGCCAATTCAGCGCAGCTTAATTAAGGAGCCGTACTCTGGCTGTGATACGCGAAGCCATGCTGACCGACCTCGGGACTCTGGCGCTGCCATGAGAGGCTTTTCTGATCCTCGTGTACCCACTTCACTGTAATTGTATTTCGCTATGGCCGATGCTACCATCGCCTTGTCAGTACTGGTAAACAGGAGGTATCCATGTCGGACCGTGACAGTAATAGCTTTGTGTGGTTTCTAGCGGGATTGGGCGTAGGCGCTGTGGTGGGAATCCTTTACGCACCGCGTCCTGGCAACGAGACGCGAGAAGTGCTGCGCGCCCGCGCCGAGGAAGGCAAGGACTATGTACGAGATCGTGCGCGCGAGGCTCGCG
>WNFA01001367.1_pt1 | contig 21512 bp, 19 predicted proteins | sample 5400481 | NCBI WGS metagenome assembly WNFA01 (sample SAMN13153340, study PRJNA577476) | soil metagenome | isolation source: 120 cm saprolite under Douglas fir tree site 2 hole 1 replicate 2 | place: USA:California | collected 2015-04-18
TAATGGAAAGCAGCAGTGATTTGTACAAGGGTCCCCCTGCGATGGTTTCGAGCCGCTTGTAGACGTTACGACGGCTCCGTTGGAAAGGCAGCGCTGTTGCCGTGGATTGGCCCCTGATGCACGTACAGGGAGTCGGCGCGGGACAGGTCGTTCCTCCGGTAAACACTCGGACAGAGCGGTGTCTAATCACCGAAGGCGGAGCCGGATAGCACTGCGCGGCGGCTGACCAATCCGCGCACCGCCTCGGCACTTCCTTGGGCTAACCTGGTTCCCCGGTCCGGCGCGCGGCGAATCGGAGCACAAACGCTCCGCCCACGAGGCCCACCGCGATCCACACGAGCCACCGCACGGCCAGCGCCATGCCCGCGAGGCCGACGACGAGCCCTGCACCCGCGAGCGCGGCCTTCCAGACGAAGAGTCGCGTCATCTCTTGAGGAACGCCTGCAAGGCGGCCCGGAAGTCCGGGGTCGTGCGGCTCACGGCGTTCACGTCCGCACCGAGCCGGATCCCTGCGTCGAACGGCAGCCCGTCGAGCTGGTAGAACTGCTGCTTCGTGAACGCGAGCGCCGAGCCGCTCGTGGCCGCGAGCGCGCGCAGCACTTCGCCCGCTTGATCGTCGAAATCCGTGTCCTCGTACACACGCGATACGAGCCCCAGGGCCGCCGCCTCGCTGGCGCCGAGCAGCCGTCCCGTCGCCGCGAGATCGAAGGCGACCTTCTCGCTCGTCGTGCGTCGGAGCAGGGTCATCACGATCGCCGGCACGAAGCCGCGCTGCACCTCCGGATAGCCGAAGGTGGCAGATTCGGCCGCGAGCACCAGATCGCACGCGGTCGCGAGGCCACAGCCGCCGGCGAGCGCGCGCCCGCGGACCAGGGCGACGATCGGCTTGGGGAGGCGCCGCATCCGCAGGAAGATCTCGCCGAACCGCAGCGCCGCATCGCGGTTCTCTTCCACGCTCCGGTCGGCGGAGGCGAGCAGCTCGTTGAGGTCCATGCCCGCTGAGAAATCGCCGCCGGCACCGCGCAGCGCCACGACGCGCACAGCGGCATCAAGATCGGCGCGCTCGAGCACGTCGAGCAGGGCGTCGATCATGGGCGTGTCGATCGCGTTCTTCTTCTCGGGACGATTGAGCGTCGCGGTGAGGACGCCGGCATCCACCGTTGCAACCACCCGGTCGGTCATCGCGGCACCTCCACTTCCATGCGCAACAGCGCCGTCGAGAACACCTTGCCCTGCGCGTCGGTCTTGAGCGAGACCGTGCCGCCGCCATCGAGCGCGCCATGGAGCAGGAAGTTCAAGGCGTGCAAGTTGGGCAGCTCGAAGCGCTCGACGGGTCCCGTGATCATGCCCTTAAAGTGGTGGGCGACGCGCGCGGCCGTCACCTGCCGGACGAGGATCGGGTAGTCCGCCGGCCGCAAGGCGATCAAGCCGACGTTCGCCGTGTCGCCCTTGTCGCCCGAGCGGGCATGGGCCAGCTCGACGAGCGCGACGCGCCGCCCGCGCCCCCGGGCCTTCCCGCCGCGGCGCGCCGCCGGCGTCAGACGTCCACGAACTCGACGCATGGCTCCACCATGTGCTTCGCGAGCAGCGCGGGCCAGTAGGCCACGATCTCCTCGGGCTTGGGTCGCCCGCCCGCAAATCCCGTCACGCTCGGCGGCCCGTTGAGGATCAACGGCGCCAGCTCGCGAGTGAACCGCTCGACCGCGGCCTTGTCGGGTGAGCGCACGCCGACGCGGAGCTGCACCTCGGACAAGTCGTCGAACGACCGGCCGACGCGCGCCAGCGGCCCGTGCGTCGCATCGGCGCCCACGAACTCGGTCAGGATCGCCTCGAACGGGAGCCCGAGGTCCGAGAGCCGCTGGCGCAGAATGCGGTCCGCCGCGCGCGCCTTCTGGTACGCCTCGGGCCAGGCGTAGACGAGCGTGCCTACCGCCTTGTAGCCGTAGAAGTAGGCCAGCGAGACCTTGAGCTTGTCGGTGGCGGGCTTCCCTTTCACGCCCGACACGCGCACCCGGTCTTTCCCCGCCTGCGCGAGCTCGATCGTCGTGAAGTCCGCGATGCAGTCGGGCGTGATGTACGCGGTCGGGTCGCCCATCTCGTAGACGAGCTGCTCGGTCACGCCGGCGACGCTGATCCGCCCGCCCGTGCCGGGATGCTTCGTCAGCTCGAACGTGCCATCGGGATGGGCCTCGACGATCGGGTAGCCGACGTTGGCGAGATCGGGGATCGTGTCCCAGGCCACGAGACAGTTGCCTCCACTCGCCTGGGCCCCGCACTCGATCGTATGGCCGGCCACGGTCCCGGCGGCCAGCAGGTCCCAGGCATCGGGGCGCCAGTCGAACGCGTGGATCATGGGGGCGAGGGTGAGCCCGGTATCGGTGACACGGCCGGTGATCACGACATCGGCCCCACCGCGCAACGCTTCCACGACCGGCCGGGCCCCGAGGTAGGCGTTCGCCGCGAGCACGCGGTCGCGCACGTCCGAGAGCGGTCGACCGGTGTCCAAGTTGCGGAGGTCGTGGCCCCGTGCCAACAACCCGTCCAGCCGAACGAGCAGATCATCCCCCGTCACCACGCCGATCTTGAGCTTGCCGCCGAGCTTGAGCCGGCGTCCCACAGCGGCGACGGCCTGCGCGCACGCCCGGGGATTCACGCCACCGGCGTTCGCGATTACCTTGATCCCGCGCGCCGCGACGATCGGGAGGATGCGCTCCATCAACGGCACGAAATCCGTGGCGTAGCCGAGCGCCGGATCGCGCGATTTCTGCTTCTGGAGGATCGACATGGTGACTTCGGCGAGATAGTCCATCATCAGGTAGTCGACTGGCCCGAGCGTCACCTGGCGAAACGGTGCCTCGAGCCAATCGCCCCAAAACCCCTGACCAGCGGCGATGCGCACCGTGCACCCTCCGCTCCCCCCGCGGCGCGGCGTCACCGATGCAGCACCACCCGCCGCACGGCGTCCGGCCCGGCCCCTGCGAGCGGACGCACGCGCAGCTCGACGAGCGGGCCGAAGCCCTCGGGGAGCGCCAGCTCGCCCGCGGACGGCGCGGCGGGGAGCCGCACCGCGGTGCGCCCACCGGTCGCCACACTGACGTCCGCGCCTCCGCCGAGCGGCCGCGGCTGCGCGAGGAGGAAGCGGATGCGCACGCTGGCGAGCCACGGGTGGACACCGTTCTCCCGGGCGAACGCGGGGAACAGCTCGACCGTGAACGGGTGACCCCGGAGCGCGGGCGGCACCGCGACCGCGTGCCGGCCGAAGGCGTAGTTCAAGGCGCCCTGCCCCAGTTGCTGGCCCGTCGAATCGAAATCGGTGACGCCGAAATCGGTGAAGTCATTCCACTGCTCGCGGGGCATCGCGACGTCCACCACGGCCCGGGTCGCCCAGTCGGGCACGCGGACCGTCACGCTCTCAGCCGGCGCGCCGCGCGCCGCGATCGCGATGGTACGCTCGGCCCCGACGAGCGTCGCACTCGAGCGGGCAGCCGCCGTCTCAGGCCCGGCGTTCGAGGCCTCGAGACGGCCGCCCGCCTCCCCGAGCGCGACCGCGGCGAGCCCGGCTTGCACGCTCGCCGTGACGCCCGCGAGCGGCGGCGCGACGACATCGAGCTCGTAGACGCCCGGCACCAGGTCTTCGGCGGACACGACGATGCGCGCGGTGCCGGGCGACGTCCCACCCAGCGACAGCACGGAGTCGTGCCCGGCGCCCCGGAACGGCGCGCCGTTCGGCTCGAACAAGTACGCCGTCGCGCTCTGGGTCGCCGAATCAGGCAGCGTCACCGTGGCGTGGAGCGTGGCCCCCGCAGCCTCGACCCTGAGGAAGTAGCGCTGCACGCGCGCGGGCGCGATCGCGCGACGCGGGTCGGCGAGCGGCTGCGCGGCGAGATCGTATGGCACGACGACCGTGTTCGGGAGCGTGAACAGCGCACCGGCGAGCGTGTCGCTCGCGTTCCAGGCGGTGACCGTGCCGATGTACACGCCCGGTGCCGCGAAGGCGGCGCCCTCGTAGCGCACGGGGATCTCGGTTTCGCGCGCGCCCGCGGTCACTGCGGGCGGCACCGTCAGCCAGCGGGCGCTCGAGCGCAGGAGGAATTCCGCGGCCCGCAGGCCGGCGACGTGGCGCACGTGGAACACCTGCAGCGTGTCTCCGGGCCCGGCGAGCCCCGCGCGGCGGAGGGCGCCCGAGACGCCACCCGGCGTGCGCACCTCGTAAGCCGACCCCTGGTGACCGCCCAAGAGCCAGCGGTAGGCCGCTTCCAGGTGTGGGACACCGGCCCCCTGATCGAGGACCGTCTCCCCCCGGAACCCGACGGCCGACGCGCGCAGCGCCTGCGCCACCTCGGCCGCACTCACCCGGCGGCCCTCCTGCGCCATGGCGGACAGGAGGCAGGCCGCGAGTCCGGCGGCGTGGGGCGCCGCCATGCTCGTGCCACCCTTGATCTCGTCCCCGGTGTTCCAGCGCGGGACGGTCGAGAAGGCGACGCCGGGCGCGACCAGGTCGGGCTTCGCGAGCTCGCCGCCGCGCGAGCTCCACCAGCCCATCACGTCGGGCGGCGGCGGCGTGCCCGGCTGGGCCGGACGCGCGAACACGCTCGGATAGGACGCACCCACCGCGAGCGCCAGGTCCGCCGACGCGGGAAACCCCATGGTCGAGAGGCCGGGCCCGTCGTTCCCGGCGCTGATGAGGAAGACCACGTTGGGATGGGCCACGAGAAACGCGTTCACGAGCGAATCGATCACCGCGCCGCCTTCGATCTCGTTCCCGACGCCGAAGCTCAGGTTCAGCACGAGCGGAAGGTTGTGCCGCTCGGCGTAACGCGCGGCGTAGCTCATGGCGCGCTGCATGCTGCCCGTCACCGAGACCCCACCCCGCGCCGCGTTCGCGATCTTCAGGCCCAACAGCTGGGCGCCGGGCGCCACGCCGTCGAACCCCGCGACGTTGAACAGGCTGTGCCCCGCCGCAATGCCGGCGACGTGCGTGCCGTGCCCGCCGGTATCGAAATAGAAGTCGAGCACGGGCGCCCCGTTCACCTCGCTGAAATTGGCGGCGAGCGTGATCGGCTTCGACCCCAGGGCGATGGTCTCCCGCCCCTCGCGATAATCGTGCAGCGGCATCTCGTCCTCGAACGAGCCATTCAGATTCGAGTCGATAAACGCCACCCAGCCGTCGGTCGCCTTGACGACGATCACCGGGAAAACGTCGGTGTTCGTGCCGTTGCCGTTCAAGTCGGCGCTGGGCAGCTTGCCGAGCGGCAGCTCGCGCAACGCCCCGGCGTACCAGGTGGTCGCCGTCGTGAGCCGGCCGATGCGACCCGCCCCCGCGAGCGTGTGGCCGGCGACGGCGACCGTGCCGTCGCCACCGGGGGTGACGGGGGTGAGCGCCACGCGGCCCTCAGCCGAAAAGTCGCGCAGCTCGATGACCTTGGGCGCGCCGGTGCTGGTCGTGATGAGTCCGTCGACGCCGGGATCGACCCCGGTATCGAGGATCGCGATCAGGACCCCCCGGCCGTCGTAGGTGGGGTGTTTGGCCCGGAACTGGTCCACGCCCGTGCTCCGCAGCGGCATGAGGCCCGCCATGAAGGCGACCGGGGGCGGCACCACCGGGGTGGGGGCCGGTGCGGCGCTCCCATCGGCCGCGGCGGGCGCGGCCGCGACGCTCGGGCGCCGGCGGTCGGGGACCGGCGCCGTGGCGGGACGCGCGGCCGTACCGCCGCAGGCGGTCGCGAGCAGGCTCAGGACGACGAGATTGCGATCGAGGGTCATGGGGTGCTGGGCAGGGTAAAGGGGCCGAGATGGGGCCCGGGGAATTCGCTCGTCACCTCGAGCAGGAAGGCCAGGGTGGCGCGCGTGTCTTCGGGCAGGAGGATCGCATCCACGAAGCCGCGGGCGCCCGCGAACCGGGCGTCGAGCTGGTGCTCGTAGTCGCCGCGCATCGCCTCCACGGCGGCCGCGTTTTCGGGCTTGGCCACACCGCTCCCGAACACCGCCTGGACGGCGGACTCGCCTTCCATCACCCCCATCCGCCCGGTCGGCCAGGACAGGATGAAGTCGGGATCGAATCCCTGCCCCGCCATGGCGTAATAACCCGCCCCGGACGCGTGGTTCACGGTGAGGACGAGCTTCGGGACGGTGGCGGTCGCCATCGCTTCCACGAACCGGGCACCCGCGCGGATGATCCCCGAGTGCTCCGCTTCGGTGCCCACCATGAACCCGGACACGTCTTGCACGAACAAGAGCGGCAGCCGCTCGCGGTTCGCGTTCTCGATGAAGTACGCCACCTTCTCGGCGCTGGCCGTGTAGATGATGCCGCCGATCTTGGGCGCCGCACCCGGCTTCCCCTTGATCACGCCACGCGAATTGGCGATCAGCGCCACGGGGCGGCCGGCGATGGCGCCGTGCCCGCAGATCATCTCCGGCGCGACGTCAGGCTGGAACTCCGCGACCACGCCGTCGTCGAGGACGCAGTCGAGCACGGCGCGCACGTCGTAGCTCATGCGGTGGTCGGCGGGCAAGAGCTCGTACAGGTCCTTCGGGTTGCGCTTCGGTTTGCCGCCGGGCGCCGGCGGGCGGAGCGTGCGCGGCAGCCGCGCTACGTACTCGCGCATCTGCGCCAGGCACGCAGTGTCATCAGGGGCGCGGTAGTGTGCCACCGCGCTCACCGCGGTATGGGTGCGGGCCCCGCCCAGCGCTTCGGCGTCCACCGCCTGCCCGGTCGCGCCTTTGACGAGATTCGGGCCGCCGAGGCCCATGAACGACGTGCCCTCCACCATGAAGATCACGTCCGAGAGCGCGGGTAAGTACGCGCCGCCGGCGATGCAGGGCCCCATGACGGCGGCGATCTGCGGCACGCCGAGGTAGTGGCGCATGATCGAGTTGTAGTAGAAGATCCGCGCGGCGCCGAATTGTCCCGGAAAAACCCCGCCCTGGTAGGGCAGGTTCACGCCCGCGGAGTCGACGAGGTAGATGATCGGGATCCGCTGGCGCATCGCGATCTCCTGGGCGCGCAGCATCTTGCGGATGGTCTCGGGCCACCAGGAGCCCGCTTTCACCGTCGCGTCGTTCGCCACCACCACCACCGGGCGACCCGCGATCCGGCCGAGCCCGGTGACGACGCCTGCCGCGGGCGCCTGACCGTCGTACTGATCGTAGGCGACGAGCAGCCCGACCTCGAGCCACTCGGCCCCCTGGTCGAGGAGCGCGGTGACGCGCTCGCGCGCCGTCAACTTCCCCTGCTCGTGCTGGCGGCGCACCTTGTCGGGCCCGCCGCCCTGCTCGAGGCGCGCCTGGAGCTCGCGGTACTCCGCGCCGAGCGTCTTGAGACGGCTCAACGGCGTGGGCGGGCGCCGACGCGGGCGCGGCCGACCGGATCAGGCGGAAGCATGCGCCGCGGCCCAGTCCTCGATGTACTTCACGAGCTCGGTGGTCGGTGTCCCCGGTCCGAACAGCTTGCCGATCCCCTGGCGCTCGAGCGCCGCCATGTCGTCGGGTGGAATGATGCCGCCGCCCGTGACGAGGACGTCGTCGCGTCCCGCGGCCGCGAGGAGCTGCTTCACGCGGGGAAAGAGCGTCAGGTGGGCGCCCGACAGGATCGACAGGCCCACGACAGCGACATCCTCCTGAATCGCCGCCTGCGCGATCATCTCGGGTGTCTGATGGAGCCCGGTGTAGATGACTTCCATCCCCGCGTCGCGCAGCGCCGCCGCCACGACCTTTGCGCCCCGGTCGTGGCCGTCCAATCCGGGCTTCGCGACGAGCACCCGGATGGGGCGTTTCGCGCCGGCCATCAGCGGCGGAACCGGAGCAGTGCCGCCAGCCCGTCCACGGCGCGGCGAGCCTTGTCGTCGTACAGCACGTCCACCTGCGCACGCTGCCGTAGCGCCTCTTCGATCGCCTCGTCGAGCCGGGGATCGTCGTTGTTGCCGTCGGCGAGCAGGGTGCGGACCTGGCCCCGGGCGAGCGCCTTGAGCGTGGGCTCGATCCCGTTCACCGCCCAGCCGGTGCCGACGCCGTCCTTTACCGCCGCGGCATGGGCGCGCTCCCAGGCGCGCTCGCGCGCTTCGCGCAAGGCCAGCGTGGCCTCGCGGACCTCGGCCGCCGTGACGCGCTTGGGGTTCAAGCGCACGACCCCGAGCACCAGGTCGTGGAGGTACGTGTGGAGGTGCGGCAGCACGGCCCCGCCGTCCACGCCGATCCCCGCGAGCACGAGCCCGGCGAGCGGACGCTGGGTGTGAATCTGGAAGATGTGGTCCGCCACCTGTGCGTAATGCCGCTGCTTCTCCTCGCGGATCCGCATGTGATAGTTGTGCTCGCCGAACCCGCCCGCCAGCACGCTCCCCTTCTTCGCCTGCCGCTCCCCGTGGAACTTCCCAGGCCGGGTCGCGAGCGCCGTGAGGCTCGACAGCTCCACGATGTCATAGGCCGTCACGGCGAACAGCCGCGCGCCCGTGCGGTCGCAGGCGGCCACGAGAATCGTCCCGAACTCCTCCTCCAGCGCGAGCAACTCGCGTACCAGTGGCACGGGCGCCACGGCGAGGCGCGAGCGGTGCACGTGCGGCAGCTGCAGCACGTCGAACACGTCGAGCGGGCTGCAGGCGAACAGCGCGATCCCGCGGGCCGCGGGGAGCCGGCTCGGCTCCTCGAAATAGCGCTGCACGCGCTGCAGGTCGGCCGCCCCGGCCTCCCGCACGGCGCGCTCGAGGCCCTCGCGCGCCAGCGCGGCGAGCGCGTCGCGTACCCGATTCTTCATCTTGATCAAGTACTTGGCGCGGGTCTTGTCGCGCGGCTCGAGCTTCAGATAGCAGGAGACTACGAGGTGGGCGCCCGGCTCGAGCCGCGCGAGGCGGTCGACGGCGGCGCGCACCGCGCTCTCCGAGGCGGCAATCGGGAGGGCGCTCACGGGCTAGAAGAACACCGGCTCGCGGTAGGCGCCGTAGACGCTCTCGAGCGCATGGCGGATCTCATACAGCGTGCAGTACGCGCGCGCGCAGTCGAGCATCGGACCGATCACGTTACGGTCCTCCAGCGCGGCGCGGCGCAACGCCCCGAGGCGCTCGCGCACCACGGCGCCGTCGCGCTCGGCCCGCAACCGAGCGAGGCGGCGCCGCTGGCTGCCCTCGGCATCGTTCGAGACCTTGAGGATCTCGACCGGATGATCGTCGGCGTTGGTGAACTCGTTCACGCCGACGATGACCTTGCCGCCCGCCTCGACGTCGCGCTGGAATGCCTCCGCCGCGCGCGCGATCTGGCGCTGGAACCAGCCGCCCTCGATCCCCTTCACCACCCCGCCGACCGACTGGATCTCGGCAAACAGGGCCTCGGCCTCGCGCTCGAGCTGGTCGGTGAGGGTTTCCAGATAGTAGGAGCCGCCCAGCGGATCGATCACGTCCGGCACGCCGGTTTCGTGCGCGATGATCTGCTGCGTCCGCAGCGCGAGGCGCACCGCCTCCTCGGTCGGCAGCGCGAGCGTCTCATCGAGCGAGTTGGTATGCAGGGATTGCGTGCCCCCGAGCACCGCGGCGAGGGCCTGGTAGGCGACGCGGACCACGTTGTTCATCGGCTGCTGCGCGGTGAGCGTGACGCCGGCCGTCTGCGCGTGAAACCGCATCATCCAGGAACGCGGGCTCTTGGCATGGAAGCGCTCGCGCATGTGCCGCGCCCAGATGCGCCGCGCCGCGCGCAGCTTGGCGATTTCCTCGAAGAAGTTGTTGTGGATGTCCCAGAAGAAGGAGAGGCGCGGCGCGAACGCATCCACGTCCAATCCCCGCGCCACGCCGCGCTCCACGTAGGTGAAGCCGTTCGCGAGCGTGAAGGCGAGCTCCTGGGCCGCCGTGGCGCCCGCCTCGCGGATGTGATAGCCCGAGATCGAGATTGTGTTCCAGAGCGGCGCGTGCGTGGCGCACCACTCGAACATGTCCACGATGATCTTCAAGGCCGGCTCGACAGGATACACCCAGGCGTGCTGGGCCATGTACTCCTTGAGGATGTCGTTCTGCACGGTGCCCCGCAGCCGATCGCTCGATACGCCCTGGCGCTCGGCGGCCGCCACATAGAAGCAGAACAGCATCGCCGCCGGCCCGTTGATCGTCATCGACGTGGAGACCTGGTCGAGCGGGATCCCGCGGAACAGATCCTCCATGTCGGCGAGCGAGCTGATGGCGACGCCGCACTTGCCCACCTCGCCCTCGGCGCGCGGGTGATCGGAGTCGTAGCCCATCAGCGTGGGGAAATCGAACGCGACCGAGAGGCCGGTCTGGCCGTGCTCGAGCAGAAAGTGATAGCGGCGGTTCGTGTCCTCGGCACTGCCGAACCCGGCGAACTGCCGCATCGTCCACGGCCGGCCCCGATACATGGTCGGGTGGATGCCGCGGGTGAACGGGTAGTGCCCCGGCGCCCCCAGGCGCCGCGCGGGATCGAACCCGGCGAGGTCGGCCGGCGTGTAGACGGGCTTCTGGTCGTTGCCGCTCATCGCACCGCCGCTGCCTTCACTTGATCGAGGATCTCGGCCGCGACGTCGTAGGGACTCTTGCGGCCGTCCGCCACCTCGTCGAGCCGCTGGGCCAGGAGCTCCTCGGCGCGGGTGGCCTCGGCGAGCCAGCGCTGCACCCCGCGCTCGAGGACGGCGCGGGTGCGCGCCGCGAGCCGCGCGCGCCGCCGTGCGACCAGCGTACCGCTCGTCTCGAGATAGGCGGCATGACGCTCGAGCGCGGCGGCGAGCCCGGCCACGCCCTCCCCCGTCACGGCCACGGTGCCGAGCACCGGCGCCTCCCACCCCGCGGCCGGCGCGCGCGCGGCCCGGTCGGGGGCGCGCGGCGCCGTGCCGTCGGGACGGTGATGCGGCGTCACGTGCCGAAACGCGTTGCCACGCCGGATGCCGAGCATGACCTCGACTTCCTGGCGGAGCTTGTCGGCCCCGGGCCGGTCACTCTTGTTCACGACGTAGATGTCCGCGATCTCCATCACGCCGGCCTTCAAGGTCTGGATCCCGTCGCCCGACTCGGGCACGAGCACGAGCACGGTCGTCTCGGCACTGCCGGCGATGTCGAGCTCCGTCTGGCCGACCCCGACAGTCTCGACCAGAATGCGCTCGAAGCCGAACGCCTCGAGCAGATCGGCGACTTCCTCGGTCGTGGTCGCGAGGCCCCCGTGCGCGCCGCGCGTTGCCATGGAGCGGATGAACACCTGGGGATCGAGGCGCGCCGACTCCATCCGGATCCGGTCGCCCAACAGGGCGCCGCCGGTGAACGGGCTCGTCGGGTCAACCGCCACCACGCCGACCGAGCGCCCCTCGGCGCGGTAGTGCTGGATCAACCGCTCGGTGAGCGTGCTCTTCCCGGCGCCCGGGGGACCGGTGAGGCCGACGCGCCGGGCCCGGCCGCGCTGGCCGATGAGCGCGTGCGCATGCGACAGCACTCGCTCGAACCCGTCGCGCTGGTTCTCGACCAGAGTGATCGCGCGCGCCAGCGCCGCCGGCTCGCGCCGGCCGAGTCCCTCGAGGATCTGCTCCACGCTCATGTAAAGTAACTAGCCGCGGGGCCCGGCTTCACGTCCGCTCCTCGGGGCGATCGAGCGGAATGGCGCGCACCGGGCCGGGTCGCACCGCGACGCGCTCGACCCGCGTGGCGGTGGCGGCGAGGATGTCGAATTCGAGTCCGTGCAGCGTGAATCGCTCGCCCGGGCGCGGAATGCGCCCGAGGGCCTGCACCAGGAGCCCACCGACCGTCTGGACCCCGCGCGGCTGGGGCGGCGCCCCGAGCGCCTCCCCGAGCCGGTCCGCCGGAGCGTTGCCCTCCAGCTCGAGGATCTTGGGCGGTGCTTCGCCCGGCACGGCCACCCCCCCCGCCGGCTCGAAGATCTCCGCCACGAGATCGCGCAACAGATCCTCCAGCGTCACGAGCCCCGCCGTGCCCCCGAACTCGTCGAGCACCACGGCCAAGTGGCCGCGGCCACGCTGCATCTCGAGCATCAGGTCAGCGGCCCGCGTCGTGCCGGGCACGAGCAGCGTCGGGCGCACGGGGACGGGCGCGTCCGGTGCGAGCCGCAACAAGTCGAACGCATGGGCGACGCCCACCACCTCGTCGAGCGAGCCACGGTGCACGGGATAGCGGCTGTAGCCGGATTGCATACACACGTGGGCCACCTCCCCGGCGAGCAGGCCTTCGGGGATCGCGACGATGGCGGTGCGCGGCGTCATCAGCTCCTTCACCGGGCGGTCGGCGAACGCGAGCACCCCGGAGACCACGGCGATCTCGTCGGCCGAGGCGAGCGCGTTGGTGTCGGCACTCGTCAGCACGGCGGCGAGCGTGGTGCGGCGCGAGGGCTCCCGCCAGGCGACCAACGGCGCCAACACCCGGCCCCATCGCTCGAGCCGCGGCACGGCGTGCGCCACGATCGGCTCCGCCCAGCGCCGACCCAAGACGCGCGGGACTAGGTATGCCGCGCTCACGAGCAGCGGCACGCCCAGGGCGACGGTGACGACCCCGAGCGTCGTCGGCGTGGTGCGGGCGAGTAGCGCCGGGATCACCGCGGCTGCCGCCACCGTGCCGATGGTCGTGAGCGCGTTCGCGGTCGCGAGCACCCGGCCGGGATTCTCGAGCACACTCGCCACCCCGCTCGCGCCCCGCAGCTTGTAGGACACCCAGCGGGTCAACTCGAGCTGGCTCACCGCCGCGGCCGCCACCCCCACCGCCGCCGACAGCGCCGCGAACAGTAGGCCGCCCACGAACAACAAGATCGCAAGTGTCACGGCTGCCTCTGCACCACGACGCGGGTCACCCGGCGCCGCTCGACGCGCTCCACGACCACCCGGTAGCCATCGAGCGTGAGCTCGTCGCCGGCGCGGGGCACACGCCCGAGCACGGAATACACCAGGCCACCCACCGTCGAGACCTCGGGATGCTCGAACGCGCGGCCGAGCACCTGGGACAGATCGTCCAGCGTGACGCGGCCGTCCACCCAGTAGCGATCGCCCTCTTGACGGATCGCCGCCGGCTCACCGACGTCGTGTTCGTCATGAATCTCGCCCACGATTTCCTCGAGGATGTCCTCGAGCGTGATCAAGCCCGACGTGCCGCCGAACTCGTCCACCACGATCGCGAGATGCGCCGGCCCACGCTGGAAATCGCGCAGCTGGCTGTCGAGCGTCTTGGTCTCGGGCACGTAGGAGGCGGGTCGCACGAGGGGCTGCCAGCGCGTCGGAACGGCGGCGTCCCCCGCCCCCCCTGCCCCCGCTGGCCCCGCTGCCCCCGCTGCGTTCGCCGCGCCCTCCATGCCGAGGGCGACTGGAACGAGATCCTTCGCAAACACCACGCCCACGATGTTGTCCGGGGTGCCGTCGTAGACGGGGAGGCGGGAGTGCTCGCTCTGGCGGAACGCGTCCACCACCTCCTCGGTCGCCGCGGCGAGATCGACCGCGATCATGTCGAGGCGCGGGGTCATCACCTCGTCGACCCGCGTATCGGCGAGCGTGAAGACGCCGAGCAACATGTCGCGCTGCGCGACGCCCAGGGTGGGCTGGAGCGGGCGCGGCGTGGCGACGAGGCGATGCAAACCGCGGTCGAGCCACGCGAGCACCCAGAGCAGCAGGCCGAAGGGGACGAGGGTCCGGCGCGCGAGCGGGAGGGCGGCGCTCGCGAGCTCGGGCGCGATGTGGGCCACGCTGCGCGGCAGCGCGTCGCCCACGACGAACAGGAATCCCACCGCCACGCCCCAGGCACCGAGGGCCGCGGCCCAGGGCCGGGTCCACCAGCCCAGCGCGTCTCCGGCCGCCACGGCGGCGAGCACGAGCAACGCGAGCCGCGCGACGTGCAGGGCGCGATGCAGGGGCACCCGGCCGCCCACCGTGGCCGGTGGCGCGTCCCCGAGCGTGTGGAGCACCTCGCCCACCGCCGCTTCCTCGCCGAGCGCGAGGAGCCCCGCCCACAAGGCCGCGGCGGCAGCGACGAGCGCGCCGACGACGGTGACCGCCGCACCCACCAGCATCACCGCCCCCGCGCGAGGAGGCGGCGGACGTAGCGCTCCTGCCGCCGCCACATCGCGGAGCGCATGCGCCCGGGCCCCTCCGGATGGTCATAACCCAGCACATGCAGCGTGCCGTGCACCGCGAGGCGCACCAGCTCCTCCGCCACCTGGCCCGGCCGGCTCGCCGGGCCGACCCGCGCGGCGCTCCGCGGCTGACGGTGCCCGTTGTCGACCCAGCGCGTGGCAGCGGCGGGGCAGATGTAGACGTCGCCCAGGAGCGTGCCGTCGGGCTGCGGCAGGGCGAACGAGAGGACGTCGGTCAGCGCGTGCCGACCGGTGACGCGGCGGTGCAGCCGGCGCATGGCGATGGCATCGAGCAGCGTGAGCTCGACCCGCGCGCCGCGCGCACCCTCCCAGGCCAAGACGCGCCGGGCCGCGCGCTCAAGCCTTGACTGCGGGCTGCCAGGTCGCCGTGATACCGCCACTGGACTCCGGATAGTCGATGCGGGCGTGGTACATCCCCGAGATGATCCGCAAGAACTCCTGCTTCACCTGATCGATCTGCTGCAGCGTCATCGGCGCCTCGTCCAACTGCCCGGCGTTCAGCTTGGTGCGCGCGATGTGATTGATCACCTCGGCGATCTTCTGGGGCGTCAGGTCCTCGAGGACGCGCAGAGCGGCCTCCACCGAGTCGGCGAGCATGCTGATCGCCGTTTCGGCCGAGTGGGGCTTGGGTCCGGGATAGCTGAAGTCGGCCGCCACGGCCGAGCCGCCGTCGCCGCTCTTCTTCGCGCGGTCGAGGAAATACGTGATCTCGGTCGTGCCGTGATGCTCGGGGATGAACGCCGCCACGGGCTCGGGAAGCCCCGCCTCGTCGGCCAAGGCGATGCCGTCGGTGACGTGCGCCTTGATGATCTGCGCCGATTGGTACGGCTTAAGCCGGTCGTGCGGGTTGTTGCCGCGCGTCTGGTTCTCGACGAAGTACTGCGGGTTATTGATCTTGCCGATGTCGTGGTAGTAGCACCCCACCCGGCCGAGCAGCCCGTTGGCCCCGATCCGGTTCGCCGCCGCCTCGACCAGGTTCGCCATCGCGACCGAGTGCGCGTAGGTCCCCGGCGCCTCGAGCGACAGCCGCCGCAACAGGGGTCGGCTCGGATCGGACAGCTCGAGCAGCGTCAGGTCGGTCGTGATCCCGGTCAGCGCCTCGGCCACCGGCAGCAGGAAGAAGGTGAGGCCCGCCGAGACGAGGCCGTTCACCGCACCCCACACGCCGCGCGCGCCGATCTCACCCACGCTCCAACTGCCCGCAAGCCCGAGCGCGAGGGCGGCCGCGAGGTAGCCGAGTGCGATGATCAGCACGGGCCCGTAGAAGTTGCTGCGGCGCCTGAGCCCGCGGACCGAGAGCGCCGCGGTGACCCCGCCCATGACGCACAGGAAGAGCGCGGGCTGATCGTGAAACACCGGTTGCTGGCCGATCACGATGGCCAGGATCATGGCGGCGATCATGGAGACGCGCCCGTTGAACAGCACCGTGAGCGTCATCGCCATGAACGGCAGGATGATGATCTCGGCGTGTTGGGGCACGAGCCGCGCGGTGGCGGCCGCCTGAACCAGCACCAGCGCGAACAGGCTGCCGATCAGCGTCACCTGGCGGCGGTCGCGATAGGTCTCGCGCCGATAGAATACGAGCAGCACCCAGAAAATCGCGAAGATCAGCCCGTCGCGCAGCACCGGCCCGAACACGCCGCCCGCGGAACGGCTGGTCGCGGCGCCCCGGCGCACCAGGTCGCTGTGCAGCGCCACGAGCTTCTCGTGTGCCTCGTTGGTCACCACCTCGTGGGCCCCGACAATGCGGTCGCCGGCACGGACGATGTACTTACTGGGATCGACGCTGCGCCGCAGCTCGTCGCGGCGCCGCTCGGTCTCGAGCGTGTTGGGGATGAGGGTGGGTCGGAAGAAATGGCCAGCGAGCCGGACGTAGAGCGCGTCGCCGACGCTCGACCCCTTGTCCGGGTGGATGGCGCGCGCCCGCTGGAGATACTGCGCGTAGGACAGGACCTGGTCGCGCGCCACGGATTGCTCGCCCGAGCGCCGTCGCACGATGAGCTCCGGCGCCTGCTCGACCTGCAGCACTCCCGGACCGGTGACGCCCAGCGCGAGCGTGCGATCGAACAGCTCGCCCAGCGCCAGCTCGAGGCGGTGGCGCCTGCCCCCCTTACCCAAGTAGGCGGCCTCGGCCGGGGCCAGCGGGACGCCCCGCACCTTGGCCGCCTGCTGGATCGCAACCGCCCCGCCCGCATCGGCCGCTCCCTCGAGACTCGAGACCAGCGCGTGCATCGCGGTCTTGGCACTGTCGACCGCGCGGTCCTGGAACTGATAGATCGGCTTCACCGTCGCCGCGAGCTCTTCCGCCTCGCGCGCGAGGTCCTCGTCGGACTTGTTCACGGGGAAGGTGAAGGGCGCGATCACGTCGCGGTCCGCCACCGCCCCCGCCGGGAGTAGCGGCGCCACGGTCGCGCTCGAGGGGAAGGCGAGGTCGGCGAGGATCGCCAGCCCCACAACCCAAGCCCAGCGGCTGCCGTGATAGCGCAGCTGCACGACGGTGGGGAGCCTCATGTCAGCCCTGGGCGTCCTCGGCGTAGGCACGGATGATGTCGCGCACCAGACGGTGGCGCACGACGTCGGTGTCCGCCAAGTAGCAGAAGCCGATCCCGGCGATCCCGGGCAGAATGCGCTCCACTTGCAACAACCCCGAGTCCTCGCGGTTGGCGAGGTCGATCTGGGTCTTGTCGCCGGTGATCACGGCGCGCGAGTTCACCCCTAGGCGCGTGAGGAACATCTTCATCTGCATCCCCGTCGCGTTCTGGGCCTCGTCCAGGATCACGAACGCGTCCGCGAGGGTGCGGCCGCGCATGTAGGCGAGCGGCGCGATCTCGATCGTGCGGTTCTCGATCGCCCGCTGCACGCGATCGCGCGGCATCATGTCCTCGAGCGCGTCGTACAGCGGCCGCAGGTACGGATCGACTTTCTCGTGCACATCGCCCGGCAAGAACCCCAGACGCTCCCCCGCCTCGACGGCGGGCCGGGCCAGGACGATCCGGCGCACGCGCTTGCGCGCCAGCGCGTCCACCGCCGCGGCCACGGCCAGGTAGGTCTTCCCCGTCCCCGCCGGCCCGATGCCGATCACGATGTCGTGCTGGGCGACCGCCTCCAGGTAGGCGCGCTGCCCCGGGGTCTTCGCCTGAATCACGCGCCGCAGGCCGGGGAGGATGATCTTGTAGTCCCCGCCCGCCGGGCCGCCGGGCGCGCCGGGGGCGCCCGGCGCGTCGTCCGCCACGGCGCGGTCGACGTCGCCCACGTCGAGCGGTTCGCCGATGCGGGCCCAGTCCACCAGCGTCTGCGCCACCTGCGCGGCGCGCTCGACCGCCGGCAGCGACCCCTGCAGCATGAGGGTGTCGCCCCGCAACGAGACGCGCACGCCGAGGCGCTTCGCCAGCTCGAGCAGGTTGCCGTCGTTCACGCCCGCCAGCGCCAAGGGATCCACGCCCTCGGTCGAGAGGCGATGGGTGATGTCGTCGCTCATCGCTTGACCTCGATGTGCAGCGCCGCCAGGTCGGCCGGGTTGGCCGGCGCCGGGGCACCTTCAAACAGGGCGCGCGCCGCCGTGGTCTTCGGGAACGCGATCACGTCGCGCATGCTCTCCGCCCCGGCGAGGGCCATCACGACGCGATCGAACCCGATCGCGAACCCGCCGTGCGGCGGCGCCCCCGCGGCGAGGCCGTTCAGGAGGAACCCGAACCGGGCGTCGACGTCGGCGGGCGCGAGGCCCAGGTGCGCGAACACGCGCCGCTGCACCGCGGGGTCGGTGATGCGGATCGAGCCCGAGCCGAGCTCGTTGCCATTGTAGACGGCATCGTAGTGCTGCGCGCGGCAGGCGAACGGGTTGCTGTCGAAGCGCGCCACGTCGTCCGGGTGCGGCGCCGTGAACGGATGGTGCGCGAACACGGGCCGCCCGGTCTCGGGGTCGGGCTCGAACAGTGGAAAGTCCAGCACCCACAGGAAGGCGTGCGCGAGCTTGGGGGCAGGCGCGAGCCGGCGGATCACTTCCTGACGCACGCGATCGAGCACGGGCGAGGTGACCCGATCCGGGCCGACCGCCACGAGCGCCGCGTCCCCGTCGCCCACCCCGAGCGCGCCCAATGCCTCGACGGTGAAGTGCTTGGCGACCGAGCCGGACAGCTGCTCGCCTTGGCGTTTGACCCAGGCGAGACCCGCCGCCCCGAGCTGCTTGGCGAGCTCGGCCAGCTGGTCCACATCCTTGCGCGACAGGACGCCCCCACCCCTCACCGCCAGCCCGCGCACGCGCGCGCCGTCCGTGAGCGCGGGCTGGAAGAACGGCACCGCGAGCGGCCGGACCGCGCTCGTCCAGTCGGCGATCGCCAAGTCGTAGCGCAGGTCGGGCTTGTCGGTGCCGTAGCGCTCCATGGCCTCGCGCCAGGTGAGCCGCGGGAAGGGGCGGGCGATCCGGTGTCCCCCTGCGTCCCACAAGGCGACGAGCACCGTCTCGACGTAGCCGAGCACGTCCTCCATCGTCACGAACGACGCTTCGAGGTCGATCTGGGTGAACTCGGGTTGGCGGTCATTGCGCAGGTCTTCGTCCCGGAAGCAGCGCGCCACCTGGAAGTAGCGGTCGAACCCGGCCACCATCAGCAGCTGCTTGTAGATCTGCGGCGACTGCGGCAGAGCGTAGAACTCGCCCGGATGCACCCGCGCCGGCACCAGATAGTCGCGCGCGCCCTCGGGCGTGGGCTTGGTGAGCACGGGGGTCTCGATCTCGACAAACTCGAGATCGGAGAGGGTCGCCCGCGCGCGCTGCAGGAGCCGGTGGCGCAACAGCAGGTTGGCCTGCATCTCGGGGCGGCGGAGGTCGAGGTGGCGATACCTGAGCCGCAGCTCCTCGGCCGGCAACTCGTCCCCCTTGCCACGCGCCACCGGAATCGCCGGGGTCACGGCGGGACCGACCACCTGGAGCGCGCTCGCCTGAACTTCGACCTCGCCCGTCGCGAGCTCCGGGTTCGTCATGTTCGCGGGCCGCCGCGCGACCTGACCCTCGACCTCGACCACCGTCTCGCTCGAGAGCCCGCCCGCTACGCGCCGCACCGCTTCGGGTGCCCCCGGCCCGACGGCCACCTGGACGATCCCCGCCCGGTCACGCAGGTCGATGAACACGATGCCGCCCAGGTCGCGCCGGCGGTGCACCCAGCCGCCCAGGCGCACCCGCTGGCCCACGTGCTGAGCCGACAGCTCGCCGCAGCGCAGTGTGCGCCGGGATGTGGCACTGACCGTGTCTATGGTCCCTCCGCCTCGCACAGCACGCGGTAGAACTCGTCGGGCGTGCGGGCGCCCAGGAGCTTCCCCCGCACTGGCTCGCGGCGCACCAGCCGCGAGATGCGGCTCAACGCCTTCACGTGGGCCCCCGCAGCCGACTCGGGGCCCGCGAGCAGGAAAAACAGCCGCACCGGCTCGCCGTCGATCGTTTCGTAGGGGACCGGCGCCGGCGTCGTGCCCGCGACCACAACCAGCGCGGCCAACACCGGGGTCTTGCCATGAGGCACCGCCACCCCGTACCCGATCCCCGTAGGGAACTGCTTCTCGCGCTCGAGGATTGCCCCCAGCACCTCGTCTGAGGTGCCCCCGTTCCCGGGCGCGGCGAGGGCCACGAGCTCCCGCAGCACCCCGGCCTTGTCAGTCGCGTGCAGGGGGACCCGAATACCGGCGGGCGTCAAAATGACCGGGATCGGGACCAAATACAAACGCATCAGGGCTGCCGCCGGCGCTTCGGAGGATCGAGCGCCAGGCAAGCCGAGATTGGCGCCGAGTCAGCAGGCAGAAAATGGGAAATTACCGGCGGTTCCTTACGGCGGCATTGGGCTCGCCACAAGCTCCCGCTCTAGATCCGTCGTCTCCTCCACCATTACTGCGACAGGGCGATCGCCATCTCGCCCTGGTATGAAAGTCGCGTGCGCCAGGGCACTGAGGACGGCCGACTGAAAGCTCAGGGGCACGTTGCTGGACACGATCACAATGGAGCCTGGTGCAACGCGGCCCCTCGCCGTGACCACGTAACGGAGAACCAACTCTCCTCGCCCCGCCGGCACCTGATCGAAGCCCGAGGGCGTCCAGGCAAAGTCCGGCAAGTATTGTAGCCTCGGAGGCGTGACGTTCTTCGGACAACGCGGAACGCAGCTGGTTAGCTCACTAGCAGCGAGCGTCGGCGATTCGGAGTCGCGGTGAGCGGGTACGGGCCGGCGCTGCGCTTCGAATAGTATGACGAGGGCTGAGTCGTAGCGTGCGAGCCCCGACGCCTCAAGGCGCGGCTCGAGAGCGAGAGCGTGGCGAAAATCGGCCGCGGTTCCCGAGTCGTCACCCTTATAAAACTGAACCACGCCGAGGAGCAGCCAAGCCTCGACTCGCTCCTCGCGCGATGGGCGGCCAATCGTACCTACCGTCTCGCGCAGGAGCGGCGCGGCGCGATCGAGCTGCATGGCCCGCACCTGAGCCCGCGCGGTGGCCAGGCGCTCAGCCGAGGTGCTCTGACTGGCGACCGGGCCGGGCGCGACCGTAGCGGCGAGACTCAAGAGGGCCGAGCACAGGAGACGACGCATAAAAGGACCTGCAGCGCTGGCGTTCCTGTCCATCATACCGAGCGGACGCCGTGCTGAACAGGGCGCTTCTGCGGCACCGAGGGTGCGCGTGCGACAGGGTGGTGAGGATCATGCCCGGAGGCATGACCGGAACGACACGGCGGTGAGGAGAGGTAACGCCAAGTGTTACCCATGTTGCTGGACAGCTGTGTTATGATCTCCCCGGTTGCTCAGCGGGCGGCTCTACTCACCACCGAACACCAGAACGTAGCCGTTCGGATCGCGCACTTCGAACTCCCAATCACCGTAGGGCTGTCTCTTCAGGGACATCTGGATGAATGCTTCGCCGCGTACGGCGTCGTACAACGCGTGCACTCCCCGCAGTCGGATATACGCATCCCAAAGGCCTTCCGGTCGTCTGGCCGAGAGATCCGGCTTCTCGTAACCCACAAGAGACAACAGCATGATTTCCGCCCCATCGCGCTGCACGCTCGCGTAGGCGTAGGGCTCCTGCTTGGGAAATGTCCCCGTGGTGCGGAACCCCAGGTGCTCGGCGTACCAACGTGCCGTGCTCGCTACGTCGGGCACCAAGAACGTGGGCACTGCGGACTTGATCTGGATGTCAGCGTGTGTGCCTGTTGACGGGTCGGTCAATGGAGTCGTCTCGCGTCCCACGGTGCTCGGAAGATCCCTTGTTGCCTCATACTAGTTACGTTATGTGTGACATGCAACGCATTTCCCGAGCGGCACTTACATGCTAGACCTATGGTCCCTGTCCCCGCTCCAAGCGCGCGAGGCACTCGCGCTGTGGCTCGCCGAGCGCGGCGAGCCACCCTACCGAGCGAAGCAGGTGCTGCCTCGCCTGTGGCAGCGCCCCGTGCGCGCCTGGGACGAGGCGAGCGAGCTGCCGGC
>WNFA01001146.1_pt1 | contig 21488 bp, 13 predicted proteins | sample 5400481 | NCBI WGS metagenome assembly WNFA01 (sample SAMN13153340, study PRJNA577476) | soil metagenome | isolation source: 120 cm saprolite under Douglas fir tree site 2 hole 1 replicate 2 | place: USA:California | collected 2015-04-18
CCTGGAGCTCCTGTTCGTAATTCTCCTCCCCCGTCAGCCGGAGCACGTCTCTTGCTTCCGCAATCCTTTGTTTCTTAACCAGCCAGCGGGGACTGCGCGGAATTCCAAAAAGGAAGAGCAGGAAGAGTATGGCGGGAACCGCCGGGATGCCCAGCTTCCAGCGCCATTCGGCGGGACCAAACCGCATCGTTCCCACGATGTAGTTCGACAGATAGGCGAGCAGAATTCCGAAGACGATGTTGAACTGAAACAAGCCCACAAGCCGGCCTCGCCATTTAGCGGGGGCAACCTCCGCGATGTACATGGGGCCGAGCACCGACGAACCGCCGATGCCGAGGCCCCCGATGAAGCGGAAAAGAACGAGCGCGCTCCAGTTCCAAGCAAAGGCACAACCTAGAGCTGAAACGAGATAAAGCACGGCCATAGCGCGCAAACTGTCACGGCGGCCAAATTTATCGCCAGGAATTCCAGCCAGCATGGACCCCAGAATCGTTCCCCAGAGCGCTGCGGAAACCGTCATTCCCAGCGCCGCTGGTGATAGACGAAATGTTTCCGTCAGTGCATGCGTGGTACCCGCAATTACCGCCGTGTCGAACCCGAAAAGAAGTCCCCCAAGTGCCGCCACCACGGTGCTCTTTAGAAGATAAGAGTTGAGTTTCATATTGCCTTTCGAGATTTCAGAGCGATTCCATTCCGTCCACGCGGCAAGTGAACATCACATTGCCGAATGGGCCCTACTTGTGGAACTCTCTTCGGAAAAAGTCACTGTCCTATCGGAGTTGACAAAAGACGAGACCGAAGAGCATAGCCTATACATGCGACCTCCCATTGCTATGATAAAATGTTTCTCACCAGCCGCGGACTTCCTCACTCTTGCGAAAAGATCGTCTGCGCCGCCGTGCATTTGTCAATTGTGGAGCCAGTTAAATCCATCATCGAACCTCAGGTCCCTATAACATATGAAAAACGAATCCCGTGTCGTCGTTGGAGTAGACATCGGCGGAACAAAAGTCGCGGCCGGTCTGGTGGACGCCAACGGCGAAATTCTCGCGCGAAACAGGACCCCGATGCTGACCTCCGGTGCACCATCGAACGGTCTAGCCGCCGTTTCAATGGCGATCCGCGGGCTTTTCTCTGACGCGGCTTCCCAAGATCAGATTGAAGCAATCGGCATTTGCGCGCCAGGGCCACTGAATCCTCATACCGGGGTCATCATCAATCCTCCAAATCTCGCGATCTGGCATAACTACCCGCTGGCCGAGGAGATGCGGCGACTTTATAACGTTCATGTCCGGGTCGATAACGACGCCAATGCCGCGGCTTTGGCGGAATCCAAGTGGGGCGCGGGGCGTGGCTATCGGAACATCTTTTACACAAGCGTTGGCACCGGTATCGGTACAGGAATCATTTTTGACGGCCGCATTTATCATGGAAGGACCGGCGCCGCGGGGGAAGGCGGCCATCTCGGAATCGACAGCAGCGGTCCGCTTTGCAATTGTGGGAAACGCGGCTGCATCGAAACGCTGGCGGCGGGTCCGGCGATCGCCAGACGTGCACGTCAGAAACTCGAGCAGAATCCCAAATCGCTCCTCATGGAAATGGCCGGTGGCGATCTTCCGATGGTCAGCAGCGAAATGGTTGGAAAGGCTCATACAGCAGGCGATCCTGTCGCCAAAGAAGTAATGCGAGAGACGCTGGACCTCCTGGCATACTGGCTCGGAAACATCATCGATCTCCTGGAACCGGACATAATTGTGATCGGCGGAGGCGTATCCACGCTGCTCGCGCCCTTTCTAAACGAAATTCGTCAACGCTGGCAAGGCGCATGCCTCAATCCCTCCCCGCTGGACATCCCTCTGGCGCTTGCTCATTACCGCGAAGACGCCGGGATCGCCGGCGCTGCCGCGCTCTGTGAATTAGAGTGAACCGCGCCCAGGAGAGCCATTATCAACGCTCTCAAAGCACTGGTGCCGTGGCGACGCCGACGTGTTTGTCCGCACCTCCGTAATAAAAAAGCCAGCGCTTGCCGTCCAGAACCAAGCCTTCTACAAATACGACATTCGGAACTTGCCCAACCTTTTCCCATTCCTTTTCCGGCGCGAATACCGGCTCTTGAGCGCGCGCAAGAACTCTGGTCGGATCTTTTTTGTCGAACAGAACCCACCCGGTTGAATAAACCAGTTTGTCGTCGGCGCCGTTGTAAATCAGGAAGATGCCTTCAGGCGTGATGACTGGCGGCGGTCCCGGCTCCACTACTTGCGAATCGAACGACGCTGAGCGGCTCGAGAGGACGGGGTGGTCGAGGGCCTCCGTCCAATGGAGCAAATCTTCGGAGTAAGCCACGCCCATCTGACTGTCTTTGCCCTGCGCGTCAGCCAGATAGTACATCCAATATTTGCCATTGATCTTTTCTGGAACGATCGCGCCGGACTTCGTCCATTTCACATTCCATTTACCCTTGTAACCGGGAATGATAATGCCATGCCGCTTCCAATGAATCAGGTCGGTGGATGTAGCCAGACAGAGTTGAGCATCTTTCTTGTCCGCAGCCACTCCATCAACGTTGTTGTATCCCGTATAAGTTAAGTAGTACGTATTGCCGATTTTTTGGAGCCTCGGGTCTTCAACACCGCCACCTTTTTCATATGGGGCCTCTGAAACCATGACCGGCTCGGGCCGGCGATTGAAACGAATACCGTCGTCGCTCGTGGCATACCCAAGCGACGAAGTACCGTTATGGTCTTGCGCGCGGTAAAGCATCACGTACTTTCCGTCCTTCTTTACTACGGAAGGATTGAATGTTCCAGCGGATTCGAACCCTGCGCCCTGGGGAGACACGATGGGGTCGGGGGATAGCCGCGTCCACTTTCCAAAAGGTGGAGTAAACGGAGCGGCGGCAACAACGGCGAGAGCGATGAGAACCCACACTGCGACGGCAGATGCTCGTGCCCCCCGGGTTGCAAAAGAGGATACTTTGACCATAGCAGAAATTCCTTTCCTTACGATCGAACTGGACACGATGGAAAACTTCCAGAAAATTTCTTCTTTGTGGTTACGGCAAACAATTTACCGGTCAGAATTCGGCCAACAATTGGATGAAAGACCGTCTCGGGACTTGCAGCGTCTCGCCGATGGTCTTGCCCTTTACGCTCAGACGAACAGCTCGCTGTCTCGCTACAGGAATAGCGATCGATGCAGTTCGGGTAACGGCCATTGGGTTGTACAAGATGAAATTCAGCTCTCGTGACGGAAACTCTTTTGCATGGGCCGCGTCGAGGAGGTCCAGGTTGACCAGCATAAGCTCCCGGTCACTGACCTGGCCCAGCGCTTCGAACATCAGATACATCCAGAGCGATTCACCCGCGCCGTAGATTTCCTTGCCCACATTTCCGGTCATGCCCGCCAGTTCCAGGGTGCCCAGGTTTTCGAACGGAATGAAGGCGGAGGGACCCCGCTTGCGGTTGGCCGAGCAGTCCTCGAAGAAATAGAAGTTGTTGCGCCGCTGCTGGTCCATGAAACGCAGGAGGCCTTCAAGGACGATCCCGCGTTTCATGACGCCGGTCCATGGGAGAATGGCCTCCACGTTCTCTTTGAAGGCGGGATACAGGATGGATGCGGCAGCTTGTACCATGCCGCGAATGTCGTGAGACTTCTGACTGGGATCGGAATACCAATAAAACATCCGGAGCTGTTCGTAGAGCAGGTACTTCGCCTCTTCTGGCATACCGAGTTCCGCGGCCGCGAGTGCACCGTAGGCAAGTTCCTGTGGCTCGTGGAAGAGGCGTTCTGCGGGGATGGTATACAAAACCCGGATGGCGCGCCGGGCTTCTTCGAGATAGTGCTGTTCACCAGTCAATCTGTTCGCCAAGATCGCTGCCCAGGCATATAGGCCACCGACGGCGTAATTTGTGCCGGCACCTTCAGCGCGAAGAGTCGCGACCCGGTAATAAATCGGGAAAAGATAATCATACTGTTGAGCCATCTTCTGGGCGGTCTCGAAGGCGTCAAGGAAATGATCCGTGACGTCCTTTGATCCCGCCAGAGAACCGATCATTGGATACTTGATGAGGGAGTTTTCAAACGGGTACCACGAATCGGCCCTCTCATCCTGTGGACGCTTGAAATCGTTGCCAATGCTGTGAGTGTCCGAGTGGTAGAAAGCAGGAAGATCCGCGAGAAGAGCGCTGCATTCCTGTTCGAAACCCGGCGAAGGGTGTAGCTGGAGGTAGAGAAGCGAAGGCCACAGTACATCGGCGACGGTCATCAGCTCGAAGTTGTCGGCGGAGTCGTTCCAGAGTTGGGAACTGGCCTTCACGTAGGCGCGCAACCCGGTATACCCTTTGGCCTCGATTTGCGCCGCGTTCTCGTCCTGCAAGTCTTTCACCGTACCTGAGGCGAATTCTTTCCAGGAAGTAGCGCAAGCCGGCCAAGTAAGTTTCTCCTCGAACAGGGGAAGCAGAGCTTGCATCCATCGCGCCACGGACTCCTGTTCCGTGAGCAAGCGGGTCATGGGCCGTTGAAGTAGCCAGTAAGTGAAGTTGACGTCGCCCGCCGGCAGCACATTGCCCGTAGCCTGATCTGCCAGCAACCCCAGGCCGAGGCGCTGTGTGCCGTCGCGTTCGATGCGTGAAATACTGGAGCAGCGATAAACCAGAAAGCGCGGAAGATTTTCAGTGGACATCCAGCTCATATCGCTCACGTCGAAGTACATCATGGTCTCGACGCCAATGCTCTGGTCCAGAAGATAAACTGCGGGTAGATCGTTGCCGTAGGTGCCCAGGGAATTGCGCGTAGGCTGTTCCAGCAACACGCGCCTCCAACTTCCTGACTGGCCTTCCATCAGAGTGGAAGAGGAACTCAACCAGGTGATGATCTGTGGCTCAATGCGGCTGCCCTGGCGCAGTTTGACTGGCGCAGGTAGATGGAGTGCAGTGCGAAAGCGGAACCAGGGCGCATCCGCATCGTGGCTCAGAGCGGTGATTTCTGAGTCCCAGCCATAGGACACAGCTTTGCCCTCCACGCCGTCCGCGTTACCCTCCCCTTCACAGAAAACACTCGAACCCTCACGCCGAACATGCGACGTAACCAGTGGAAAGGAAGGGCCTGTTACGACTGCGTTGTTCGCCAGCGTTACTGGTTTCCACTCGTCGCCGACACGCAGGAAGTTCTGAAAGGTGAGCGGCGAGCCAGCTGGGGATAGGCGGAGTTGCTGGGATCCGTTTTCAAGATTTGTGGAAAGCGATGGGAGATCTGATTCGAAAGATGGCAGGGCGATTCTCGCGGGAGAACCCGCATAGGCTGGGGCAGCACCTACAGCGGTAACCAACAGCGTCTTCATGAAACGACGCCGATTGAACTGGCTCATACGGCTGTTACCCCGGCATGAGAGGAGTGGGTAGAACTCTGCCAGGATTGGTTTCCGAGCAGAGCTCCCCGATATCAATACTCGATCTTTAGTCCAAATTGAATGGCTCGCGGGTCGGACGTGTTGGAGACAGTACCGAATCCGCAGGCAAAGGGGCCCGGGCAAATAACCTTACCCGTAGAATCTTTAGCGCCAACAGGCGAGAATGGGCTGTTCAGGCCAGAGTCGAATCCGCCAGGTGCCTTGAAGATGTGCCGGTTGAAGGCATGGAAAAACTCTGCTTTGAAGTCGATGGTTGCCCGCTCTCCAAAAATCCTGGTTTTCTTGCCTAGCGCGAAGCTCTCATCCCGTTCCCCCCATGTGCGTGCATGAGCGAGGGATCGTGCCTCGTTACCGAAAGTAAAAGGAGCTACCGTCGAGAACGCCGCCGCGTTGTAGAACGACGTACTAAAGGGATTGAAATTCGAGCCCTTGTTGGTCTCACTCACTCCCGGGACAACATTTACTCGGGCAATCCCAGTGAAGTGACACCCTCCGAACAAGACATCTCCGGCGGTGCCACCACAAGAACCGTATACCGTCGTTGGAAGTCCGGACTTGTAGGAGCCGATACCGGAAACGTACCAGCCTCCCACTATACGGTCCACAAATCCACCCTCATGTAAGTAGCGCTTGCCATGCCCGACGGGCAACTCATAGAAGAAGCTGACCACAAGACTTTGCGGTGTATCGAGCTGGCTTACCGCTTTCTCGGCTCCACGATTATAAGAATTTTGGCCGATAAAACTGTTGGTGCCGATGAAACCGGAAACGCCAGGTCCCGCGGAGTCAGCATCAGTAAGGTTCTTCGAGACGGTGTAAGACACGAGGAAGCTCATCCCCTGCGCAAAGCGTTTGTCCACTTGCAACTGCAGGGCGTGATAAGTGGAGTTGCCGGTGCGATCCGGGGAGAACGAGTTATCTTCCTGGTTAAAGTCGCCATACTGAGGAAACGGTCGAAGTAGTTGGTTGATGTTCCCTGTAAAGGTGGGGTAAGGCAATTTAACACCAGCAGCAATCGCATTTGGACAACCATTGTTTACCAAGCAGGAAGCATTCATGGTCAATTCGTTACCAAGCGAGAGGAACGACGGATTCACTTGATTTGGAATAATGTTCAAAGCCGGCAAGTGAGTGCCCTTGGAACCGACATAGGCCACGCTCACGACCAGGTTTGTCGTGATCTGGCGTTGTATATCCAGATTCCAGGTCTGGATGTCGGCGGGCCGCCCGCTGCTTCTCGGCACTAGGATTACTCCGCCATTGTTATTCTGCCCTTCCGGCGTGAATGGTCCGAACGGAGGAAAAATATGCGTCACACCATTATCAATTTGGAAGCCGTTCGACGAGGTCTGATCCTGCTTATTGAAAAATCCCAAGCCATCCTGGTCGGCGAAAGACCCTTCCCTTAACGGCTCATAGAAGATTCCATAACCGCCGCGTAATACGGTCTTTTCATTAATCTTGTAGGCGAAACCTACCCTAGGACCGAACGCCTTCTTGTAGGTGTCCTGTGGGCGCTTCCGTCCGTTGCGGCCTGTGCCCGTTCCGAAATACGTGTAAGCCCCGAGGATGTTTCCCGCCCCCGGGTTGGCCAGGGTTGGGTCAACCGCCGAAAAGCGATTGAATGCTTCGGTAGCCGGTATGTCGAGATCGTAGCGCAAGCCGTAATTCAGAGTTAGGCGGGGCGTCAACTTGTACGAGTCCTGCGCGTAGAAGGAGAAATCCTTGTACCGCAGTCCGTGAAAGGCCCCGTAGTTCAGAATCGTCTCGTTCACAAGGCCGAAGAGTGAACTGGCCACAGCATCTCCCCCAGTACCGTTCATCGGATTGCTAGTTTGCGCGGGATCAAAATGGAATTCTCCGGAGGCCTGGGTTAGCCGCCGGACGTTAAATTGCAGGAATCGCACCCCGCCACCAAACTTCAAATTGTGCTTGCCCTTGATCCAGCTCACGGAATCATTCACCTGGTAGACGTTGTCTGCAAATTGCGAGTCGCCGCAGGCGTTAAGCACCTCACGATAAGGGCCGCCAAAAAATTTAATGCATGGGAAAGTAGTGTTATTTACCCCTGTAAGTCCGATCTTTTCCGGGTATCCCTGGCCGAGGCTGTTGGCGACTTCGCCCCGGAAACGCCGGCTAAATCCGATCAGGAATTGGTTGACCACCGTTGGTCTGAAATCGTAGTTGTGGCTAAAGCGCACATACCGAGTACTCTGCGGCGTGCTTTGCCCGAAGATCGGTCCCAGGCTCGAGACATCGCCCTTGAAGGTTTGGCCGTGGTCAAAGCCGCCAGAAATCCGCTGCTTGTCCGAGATAATGTGATCAATCTTAAGATCCCAGAGATTTGCGGTCGTTTTTGAGACCGAGGTACCAATCGCATTGTTTGAGAGTCCGCCATTGGTCGGCGGAAGCAGTGCAAAGACCTTCGTCATCACCGCGCTCGGCTTGAAGTTGGGGTCGTTTGTCAGGATATTGCCAGGAATCGCGTTGTGGGTCGTGGGATCGTAAAGCTGTGTGCCCGGCAACAGGGCGGAAAAATCGCCCTTGCGAAAGCTTTCCGGCGGCAGACTAAGTACTTGTGTGCCTCCGGTCTGTAACCGAAAGCCTTCATAAGCAAAGAAGAAGAAGGTCTTGTCTTTTCCGTTATAAAGGTGTGGAACCCACACGGGACCGCCGGCAGTAAAGCCGAAGTCGTTCTGCGTATCGATAGGTTTGCGCGTACGCGATGTGTTGTTTCGCCAACTGTTGGCGTCCAGCACGCGGTTGCGGAGATAATCATAAGCAGAAACGTGGAACTGGTTGGTCCCAGACTTCAGGGTGAGACTCACTATGCCGTCGCCGGATTCACCATACTCAGGCGAGAAATTACTCTGCAGCACTTTGAATTCTTGCACTGCTTCCGGTGAAACTCCTTTATTCCACTGTATGTTGGGCGACACCAGGGAGATCGAGACTCCGTCCACTAGCACATCCGTTCCGCCTTCTTGGCCTCCATTCACCTTGAAATCGTCGGTCGCATTGTCAGCGGGGTTGTTGCCCACCTGCCCAACGAATCCTGGCACCAGCGTAATGAACTGCACTGGGTTGCGGACGGTGCCGGCCACTTCCAGCGGCAGATTAGCCATCAGGCTTCTCTGCACGGTCGAACCGATATCTGAGGTTGCGGTTTCCAGCTGGCTGGCGTCGGCAATAACCGTAACGTTATCGGAGACTGCGCCGAGCTGCATCTGGACGTCCAAGGCAACAGTAGCGTCCGTCTGCACCGTGACGCCTTCCCGCGAGTATTTCTTCAGGCCCGGCCCCTGTATCGTAACGGTGTAGCGCCCGGGCGGCAGGTTCGCCAATGAATAAAGCCCCGCGTCCGTGGTCACAGTTGTAATCGTGAGCCCGGTATCCAGGTTTCGACCCGTCACGCTGGCTCCGCCGACCGCTGCACCACTCGGATCGGTTATAGTGCCCTGAATGCTGCCATTTGTAGTCTGGGCGTGAAGTGAAAACGTTGATGCCAGCAGGATAAACGCAAGAGTATAGATGAATCTTTTCACTCGTTTTCTCCCCCTACCACTCTGATCAGACTCTAGTTAAGGCTCAAAACGAGATGTCGCGAAGCTGAACACTTACACATAGAGCTGAACACGCAAAGCGCACTGAGATTAAGACCTGCCCCGCAACCTAGTGTTTTTATACTATCCGGGCAGTGTGAACGAATAGTTGACCTACTTGACGTTTGAACGAAAGGGTCTAACACGTGAATTCATTGTGATTCACATGCACGCGCATCCGCCTGGCACTCCGCTAATTACGCGAAACCATTGGAAAGAAGCAGGATAGGTGCTTGACTTGGAAAGCCTCTGTGATAAAATAACCGCGCTCAATCGAAATTGTTGATAGAGTATGGCCTCACCGCAAACGTCGGTTTCACAACCAGCAGTCACTGACGACCTCTTTAGTGATGAGCGTTGGCAGCTCGTACAACGAATTGTGTCCAGTACACCCTTCCAGAAAAGCACCCGGCTCAGGGATTTGTTGCAGTACGCCACCGAGCAAACCATCCACGGGCATGCGCACGAATTAAGCGAGCAACACATCGGCAACGCGCTGTTCCACAAACCTTCCGATTACAGCCCCCTGGAGGACAGCTCCGTACGGGTACACGCTCGGCAGCTGCGCCTGAAACTTCACGAGTATTTCGATGAAGAAGGTCGTAATGAGCCGGTCATACTGAACATACCCAAAGGCTCCTACGCCCCGGTATTCAGAACGGTTCTGAAAACTGCCGACCTCCCCGCAACAATTGCATCTACGGTGATTCCAGTCGTGGCTTGGCGCCGCCGAGCGATGGTTCCTTGGGCGATATGCGGCATTCTGACCATGCTGTGCGCAGTGTTGGCGTACCGCGTCATCCCGCACCGGACGGCCGGCGCGGTGCCAGGCACCGCTTCACTTTCTTGGCCGTCTTCTCAGATTTTCGATGCGCGACACCAGACGATTATTGTGGTAGCCGACAGCAACTATGGAATGACCCGTATCCTCGCCAGTCAGCCAGGATCTCTCGACCAGTATCTCCGCCGAGATTTTCTGCGGAGCCCGACCGCCAGCAAGATTGGTGAAGCCGATTCTCGATTGAGTGAGTATATTTCGAACTCGACGCTCACTTCATTCGCGGATGTAGCGGACGTCGTCTCCCTTTTCAAAATGGCGGGTGCACTGCAATCGCAGGTGTCCGTGCGCTATCCGCGGGACCTGAGGATGCGCGACCTGGACCACAACAATTACATTTTTATAGGAAGCCCTGGCTCTAATCCTTGGGTGACGCTTCTACAGGACAAGCTTAACTTCCGTGAGAGTGAGACCGTCGTCGGTAATAGCGCCAAAGTATTCGTAAACAAAAACCCTCTACCCGGTGAGCAGCCACAATATGAAGGCCTGCGGTGGACAGGAACGATGGGAGAAGATTACGCTACCATTTCTCTTCTTCCAAATGCGACCCACGACGGAAGCGTGCTCGCATTCCAAGGTCTTCAGCAGGAGGGAACGGAAGCAGCGGGCCGGTTCCTTGCGGATGAGGAAAATCGGCGTCAACTCATGAGCGCGCTCGGCATTTCTGCCTCGGATAGCATCTCTCAAAATATCTGGTTTGAGGCTCTGATTCGATCCCGCACAGTTTCCGGGGCGCCGAATTCCACGACGCTCGTCGCGGTCCGCCGAATTCGTTAGCGATTCGGTCAACGGCGCTGATTCAACGCCGCTCCTTATTTCTTCCTGAAGGCAGTGCCGGGGGAGTTTCCTTTACCTCCAACAGCATCCTGCGAAAACATGTCGCTGTAAACGCGTACGTTGAGGCAGCTCACGCGAGCACGTCAGCGCTCGCGTGTGGGTGGCGTAGCCCGGATTGTTCCGTCTTTTCCGAGCGCCGCCTGGAGCAGATTGATATACTTTCTGCAGAACTTTCGTTTTTTCCCGCGAGTTCACACAAAGTGAAAGATAAACACATGGACAGGAAGCCTCCAGAAGATTTGACGCAGTTAATTTTGGACCCTTCCCTGACTCAGCATTGCGCATTCCGTACGGTCGCGTCTTACCTCTTATTCGCTGCTCTCGCCGCGATCATCACGACAACAGCCTGGGCAACGCAAACGCAAAGCAACGTGGAAATCCTGCTCGAACAAGCGCGCAGCGAAGAAAAGACGGGAGACTACGCCGCTGCGGAACGCATTTACAGACAAGCCCTGGCGCTTGCTCCTGAAAGCCTTGAGACCCTGAAGCGCTTGGGAATTCTGGAGCAGACGGAACTTAAGTTTGAAGATTCCATCCGGCTGTTTAATCAAGTATTGGCCGGCGACGCGCGATATCCGGGAGTCAATTTCTTTCTCGGTGTTTCCTACTTCGGAAGAAATGAATTTAGTCAGTCGATCGATAGCTTTGAGCGTGAACTCACGATACCCAACCCGCATCCGCGTTGCCGTTATTATTTAGCACTCGCTCTGCAATCTTCAGGCCGAGTCGAAGAAGCTATCACGCAGTTGAACCAGTCGCTTGCTCAGAATCCCAAGGACGCTGACGCCCTCTACGAGCTCGCGCGTATTTACAAAAATGCGTCTCTCCGCTCTATCGAGTTGCTCAAAGCGCTGGACCAGGACTCTTTTCAACTACATGCCTTGATGGGTGAGGTCTACGCGGATGAGGAACGCTATCCCGAAGCCATCGGGGAATACCAGGCAGCTCTTGTCAAACGTCCCGACGCTCGGGGCATGCACTATGCGATCGGAGTTGCTTATTGGGCCCAGCAGCGAACGGATCTCGCAGAAAAGGAATTTAAAGACGCCTGGAATGAAAACCCAAACGATGCCCTCACGAATTTGTACCTGGGTGACATCGCGGTGCGGGATCAACGCTTCCCGGAGGCTTTACGATTCTTGCTTGTGGCGCAGCGAGGGCAGCCAAATATGTCTCAAGTGTACGTTCTGCGCGGGAAATGCTATCAGGGCCTGAAGGAACCCGAAAAAGCAAAAGCCGAATTCCTGGCGGCCATCAACGCCGACCCCGCGGCTGCCCAACCTCACTATCTACTGGCCAAAGTTTATCGTGAGTTGCACGATCAGCAGGCAAGTGCCGCCGAACTCGCCCAGTTTGAACGTCTTTCAAAACTGGAAAAAGAGAAAACCCTGCCGCACAGTTCTCAGAACTAGAATGAATCATCCCACAATATTCGGACGTGGGCCCCAGCCATGAGCGCTCCGTCAATCGCGGCGAGCATGATTATTTTGTTTCTCCTGCTCACGATGCTGACGTCTCCCACCTTGAAGTCGTCAGGACAGACCGCGCCCGCACCCGCCGCCAAACACCCTGCGATCGAATCCCACTTCGCCGCAGCCCAACAGGCCCAACGCGATAAGGACTACGCTGCAGCCGAGCGGGAATACCAGGCCGTCCTTGCCCTCGCCCCGGATTTCGCGGAAGTTCACATGAACCTCGGTCTGGTCTATCAGCTTCAGGATCGTTTTCCCGAAGCGATGACAGAATTCCGCCGTGCGCTCAAAATCAAACCAGCTCTTGCCGGCGCCAATTTTTTCCTTGGGGTTGACTATTGCAAGTTGGGCGAAGGAATCAAGGCCATTCCCTACTTGAAAGCAGCCCTCCAAACAGAACCCAATCGGCCGGACACCTGGCTGTGGTTGGCCACCGCGCAAGAAATCTCCGGCCAGCTTCACCCCGAAGTCGTAACCGTACGCCAGGCGCTGGAGTTGCAGCCCAACGACGTTGATCTGCTCTACCTGCTAGGACATGCTTACGAGCGGTTGGGGAAACTAGAGGTCGCTCGCCTGGAGAAAGTTGCTCCGGGCTCTTCCCGCAGCGAGCAGCTCCTGGCGGAGAGTTATGCCTCGAGCAACGAGTGGCCTTCCGCGGTGATTCATTTTCAAAATGCTCTGGCGGCTTCCCCGAACCATGCCGGATTGCACGCGGAGCTGGGTGAAGTTCTTCTGCGCGCGGCAAAAGTAAACCAGGCCATTCGTGAATTTGACGAGGAGTTGCGGAACGATCCTGGCAACTTGCGTGCCATGGTCCGTCGCGGCGAAGCATCCTTGATCCAGGAAAATGTGGAGTCCGCTCTTCAGGATTGGGAGAAGGCGCTTGCCATCGACGTGGAGCAAACGGAGAGGCTCCTGGGACTTCGCAATTCAGGATTCGGCGAGTCCGCTCTCGAACAACTTCCCGACGCCACACTCAAAAAAATCCAGAAACTCGCGGGCAACCTCCAGGATCGGAATTCCCCAGCCGCGCACTTGGCTCTTGCGTTTCTTGCCCAACAAAACGGGAACTTCTCTCAAGCGGCCGCGGAGTCTACCCTTGTAGCTTCCACCGCCAGTAAGGACGTTCCCCGCAAGAGCTGCACCGAAGCAGACGTCGACCTCGCGCTCCACCGCGGGCAGTTCTCTCTGGTCGCTCCATGCGCAGAGAAGGTCCTCACTTCGCGAACTTCCCCTGAACTTCGCATTCGAATGGCGAGCGCATTTCTGGAAGTGGGAGAGTACGAGACTGCCCTCAAAACTCTTGAGGAATTGCCGGCAGCGGATCGGAATTCGGCTGAGGCATCCTATTGGCGCGCGCGTTGTTACGAAAAACTCGCAACCGCGGCATATCTCCGGCTCTACCAGGCAGACCCAGGTTCGCATCGCTTGCATCAGCTGATGGGTGACCTCGAATCGGCGAAGGGAAATGATGGCAAAGCCATTGAGGAGTACCGCGCTGCCATCGCCCTGAAGCCCTCCTTGCCCAATTTGCATTACAGCCTGGGCCATCTGTTGTGGAAAGATCTTAAAGTTCCCGAAGCCCGCGTCGAACTCGAAGCCGAACTTGATTTGAACCCGCGTCATCCAGGTGCGTTGGACAACCTGGGAGACACCTACCTGCTTGAGCATCAGCCGAATAAAGCTTTGCCTTATCTGCTCAGGGCGCTGGCGGCGGATTCCGGAAATCCCGATGTACACCGTGATTTAGGCACCGCATACTCCGAGTTGGGCGACTACCGGAAAGCGGAAGAGCAATTCAAGATCGCCGTATCAGCCGATCGCGATGGTTCAGTCCACTACAAGCTAGCAAGGGTTTACCAGGCCTTGGGCGAGAAAGAGAGCGCGGCGCGTGAATTTGCTCTCTCCACAGCCCTTAACCGTGAATCGCACAACAAACTCGAAAAACAAACGGAGCGCTTGGGAGAAGTAACCAAATTCGCCGAAGATCCTTAGAATGAAACACTTTCTGATTCTCTTTTTCTTTTTTCCTCCACATGCCGGGCGGGTGTTCGCTAGTTCTCTCGGCAGCTCCGCGTATCAACAATCTGGGCAAACAGACGCATTTCAGCGGGGACTTGCGGCGCTTCAAGACAATCGGGTCGAAGATGCCCTCGAAGCGTTCTCAATCGCCGAACTCGAGCATCCTGACGATCCCCGGGTTCGCAATTTTCGCGGGATTGTGCTTGCCCGCCTCGGCCAGAATGCCCAGGCTGCCGCCGAGTATCACGAATCCATTCGCTTGGACCCGCGCATGGAAGATGCCTACCGAAATCTGGGATTTCTCAAATGGACCGAACACCAGCTCGAGCCAGCTCGCGAAGCGCTGGAGCGCGCAGTGGAACTCTCCCCCGGCGATTCTTTCGCCCATTACTATCTCGGGCGAGTGCAGTTGGAGGCCCAGCGATACGTACAGGCCATCCAGGAATTGGAGATCTCTCGCGTGCCCTTGCCGGCGGACGCGGGTTTCTCGATCCAGGTCGCAACGGGGTACGTCGCTTTAGGGCGTACTGAAGATGCGCGTAAATCGCTCGATCATCTCGTAACACTTCCTTTAAGCGACGCGCAATCGATCCAGGTAGCCTCCTTGCTCCTGGCCGTCCATCAGAGCGACGCGGCGATCAACCTCATGCAGCAATTGAACAAGCTTCCATCGCCTCCCAAAGCTGCGTGGCGCCAATTTAATCTGGCTCTGGCTTATCTCCTTGCCGGAAATTATGAAAAAGCGGTCGAACAGGCTCACGCCTACACGGAGTCTCTTCGCCTGGAAGCTTCAGAGTCCACAGAATCTGCGCAGGTTTGGACATTGATCGGCATCGCCTGTGCCCACCTCAGCCAGGGCGAGCGGTCGGTCAACGCTCTGCGCCAGGCTGCTACCCTTGCTCCCGGCGAGGAAGAGCACTGGCTTAACTTGACGCGCGAGTTGATGGAACTGAGCCGCTTTTCCGAAGCAATCTCCGCGGTTCAAGATGGGCTGGCTGCCAACCCGAAGTCCTACGCTTTGCATTTGCGGCTCGGAGCAGCGCACCTCGCCGCTGGCCACTACGCTGAGGCCGAGAGTGTCTTTCGCGATCTTGTTGCCGCGGGCGACCCGCTGCCCACCGGTTACATCGGATTGGCGCAGGTGTTGCTCAGAACGGGCCGTGCCGTGGAAGCGGCCTCCGAGCTAGCCAATGCGGGGCAGAAGTTAGGACCCAACTTTCTCATCAGCTATTTTCGGGGGCTGGCTCTTGATCGTGCTGCCAAGCCTTTGGAAGCGATGATGGCTTTTCAAGAGGCCGTCCGGTTGAATTCGAATAATGCCGAAGTCCATCTCAGTTTGGGAAAAACGGAACTTACGCTAGGCCGCGTGAGCGACGCCATCGCCGAACTCCAGGAGGCGCTTCGCCTCAGTCCGGGCAACCCCCAGGCAAAGCGGCTCTTAAGCCGAGCGTATCGTCGGGCAGGCGACTCGAAGAGTGCGGCGAAGTTTGCAGATGCGTCCGCAGACGCGCCTCTGGTCCCCGAAGGCGATCTTCTCGGTGACTTCTTCATCCCGAAATGGCAGGATCCCCCCGAAAATCCCGGACAGTAGTCCCCCACGAACTGTGGAGAAGTCTAGGCATCCTTGCCGGGTAGCTCTCAGGAGAATTCCAGAACTTCTCTGTCGTTGTGCGCGGCAGCTTCCTTGACCCATGCCAAACCATTCCCTACCCTGTTACAGGGAAAAAGATTTCGACGTGCCATTTACCTTTGGGCTTTCTCTTTCGGAGGTAGTATCCGTGAATCATCTTTTATCGCGCTCCGCTGAATCCACGGATCGATTCGACGCGCCTGAGGTGAACGCGTGAAGAGTGGCGGCTCGCAAGTCAAAAAGGTACTCGTTCGGAAAATATTGCTGTGGCCTGCCGTACTTATCCTCTTGTTCAGCAGCCCTTCGCCTTCTCAGACCGAGCGGCAGAAAGTTGCTGGCAATCCGAACATCGCAAATTTCACGGATATCGCGGAAAAAGCGGGGCTTACCGCGGTGAATGTGTTTGGCGGAATCGAAACCAAGAAATACATCATCGAGACGACGGGAACGGGAGTGGCCATTTTTGATTATGACAACGACGGATGGCCGGATATTTTCCTTGTGAACGGCACCACTCTCGAAGGCTTCCCATCCGACGCGGCTCCCACCAACCACTTGTATCACAACAATCATGACGGGACTTTTACGGATGTCACCGTGAAGGCCGGTCTTGTCGCCACCGGATGGGGTCAAGGTGTTTGCGTAGGGGATTACGATAATGACGGTTGGGAAGATCTGTACGTCACGTATTACGGGAAAAACCGTCTCTATCACAATGACCATGGTGTTTTCACCGAAGTAGCCGAAAAGGCCGGTGTTGCCGGATCAGGAAAGAACTGGGGTACCGGGTGTGCTTTCGTGGACTACAACCGTGACGGGCGCCTCGACCTCATGGTGGCAAATTATGTGGATTTTCATCTGTCCACTACTCCCAGCCCGGGCGAGGGTAGTTCTTGCGTGTGGAAGGGCGTGCCGGTGATGTGCGGCCCACGCGGTCTGCCGGGCACGAAGAATATTTTGTATGAGAATCGCGGCGACGGGACCTTCGCGGATGTCACCACCAAGGCTCACATAGACCAGACCAGTGGACACTTTGCCTTCAGCGTTTCCACCTTCGACTTTGACGATGATGGGTGGCCAGATATCTACGTAGCCTGCGATAGTGCCCCAAGCATCCTTTACCACAACAATCGCGATGGAACTTTCACCGATGTTGCGGTGATGGCTGGCGTTGCATTCAACGAAGATGGCCGCGAGCAGGCGGGCATGGGAACAACCATCGCGGATTACAACGGCGACGGACGGCTGGATATTTTTAAGACCACCTTCTCCGATGACACGCCCACCCTCTATCGCAATGACGGCGACGGCATCTTTTCTGACGTGACCTTTGCCGCGGGACTCGGCCTGCATACGCAATACCTCGGCTGGGGCACCATGTTTTTTGACTTCGACAATGACGGCTGGCCCGATCTCATCCTCGGCAACGGACATGTCTATCCTGAGGTGGACAAATTTCACCTTGGCAGCGGGTATCTGGAACCGCGCCTCCTTTATCATAACAATGGCAACGGAACCTTCACGGACGTGTCGGCGACGGCCGGACCCGCGTTTACCGCAGTTTCCTCGGCGCGCGGCTTGGCTGTAGGCGATCTTTGGAACGATGGGCGAATTTCCGCGCTCATCAACAACGTGTACGAAAAGCCCAGCCTCTTGGTGAATACGGCACGCTCCGGCAACCACTGGGTCGCTTTTAAGACCGTCGGAACTCGCTCCAATCGTGACGGAATCGGTGCAAAGATCACCGTGAAAATTGGCAAGAGAATCCTGGTGGATGAAGTGCGTAGCGGTTCCAGCTATATTTCCCAAAATGATCTGCGGGTGCACTTCGGTCTTGGCTCTGCAGTTAAAATCGATGCCGTAGAAGTGCGCTGGCCCAGTGGACTTGCGGAACTTTTCGATAACCTATCCGTCGATGCGATCCACACGCTGAAAGAAGGTTCTGGGACGGCGGTCGCCGCAACTCCGAAAAAGCCCTGATCGGACGAAGAGTATCGTTCTTAAGGCTTACGCGACGTCACTTGGAAGGGCCCTTTTCGGCCAGTCCCGCGGAAGGTTCCTGCACCTGAAGAATTTGATCTCCACGGATATTCTTGAGCGTTTGACGAATACCGCTCGGCCAACGAATTTCGATCGTCCCGGCAACCGTCTCCGCTCCCAGACCAAAGTGCACTCGTTTGTCGCTGGAAGAGAGATAGCTGCCGGCTGTAGTCACGGTTGCCATTTGAGAACCCTTCGCGGTGATCAACTTCACTTCTGCCCCGATCGCATCCCGGTTGCTCTTGTGCCCCACGAGCTCCAAAGTTAACCAATGGTTCTGCGTTCGCGTCGAGTTGTGTAGAACGTAGAGCCCCCCGTCATTACTGGTCACCACGGCGTCCAACCGGCCATCGTTATCAATATCGCCGATCGCCAGCCCGCGCCCCACCCAGGTTTTCTGAAAAATTCCACCGGCCTCCGTCGAAACATCCACAAAGCCTTTGCCCGTGTTTCTTGCCAATAGCATGGTTTCCCGGTAACGAAGGTTGGGAAACGTCAGTTGAATGGTATCCAGATCGTGTCCCTGGGTAATCAGCAGATCTTTCCATCCGTCATTGTCATAATCGATGAAGCGTACACCCCAACCGGAATGCGTCATGGTCATGCGGCCGATTCCGGACGGATAACTATCGTACGTGAAGGTGCCATCGCCATTGTTCCGATAGAGCGCGTACATTTGGCTGGCAAGGTCGGTAACGACCAGATCCGGCAGACCATCATTATTGTAATCCGCGAAATCCACTCCCATCCCTGCGTAGGTATGGCCCTCGCCATCCACGGCGACGCCCGAGCTCAGCGCAACTTCCTCGAATGTGCCATCGCCTTTGTTGTGGTAAAGAAATTCGGGCATGGAGTCGTTGGCGACAAAGATGTCCAGATGGCCGTCTCGATCGTAATCGGCGAGAGCGATGCCCAATCCCTTGCCCGGCTCTGCCAGGCCTGCCTTGCGCGAGATTTCTGTGAAGTGGCCATTGCCATCGTTGTGATATTCCAATGGCGCGATCGGACGGTACGCATCCGGATGGCAGTACGCGCGGTAGCCCTCTCTGCGTTCGCCGCACCACGTATCGTCAAAGTCCCACTGCAGGTACCGGAGCACGACTAAATCCAGCAGTCCGTCGCCATCCAGGTCAACCCACGCCGCGCTGGTGGACCACCCGCTGCCACCGACGCCTGCTTTCTCCGTCACATCTGTAAATGTGCCGTCTCCATTGTTGTGGTAAAGCTTGTTTCCGCCGTAGGCGGTCACATACAAATCTTCAAATCCATCATTGTCGTAATCCCCTGCCGCAACTCCCATGCCGTAGCCCACACCCTGCAGCCCGACTTTTTCCGTTACATCTTCAAACGTGCCATCGCTCTTTTGGTGGTAAAGGCGATTCCAATACTTGGGGCCCGTCTTTTGCGGGATCGTTCCCTTGGGTGTGGGATCGCTGAGCGGTGCACCATTCACGACGAAAATATCCAGGCGTCCATCGTTGTCGTAGTCGAAGAGGGCTACACCCGATCCCATCGTCTCAATCAGGTATTTTCTGGACGTATGCGATGCAACGTATTCAAAATTTAAGCCTAGAGCGGAAGTTACATCGGTGAACTTTGCCGCCCCCGGTGACGAAGCTGCAGGCTGAGCTGGAGATGCCTGCCCAGCAACCGATGTCGGACTCTTCTGGGCTATGGCACAGGAAACAAGCAAACCGAACAGAGCAACTAAGAGTGCCAGTTGCCTGCGTGAATAATTCTTCATATCTTGTGCCTTCGTGAGCTATCTGACTTTGTCAGTGACAACATGATTGACAAAACCTCTTGTTAACCAACTCCGATCCAGACGGAACCCATCCACAGCTTTCCACTCGATACCTGAAATCCGTGGCATTATCCCATCGCGGACTAGATTTTAGAGTCGAGCAATTGCGACGCTCGGCAAGGGCCTACTCGCTGTCTTGTTCAGCGATAAAAGCCGGCCCAACTTCCTGAATCATGCGGTTCAAGCGACGAGTGAAAGCTTGCTGGGCTTCTGGTTCCTCAGCGCCCGGCGTTAGTGATTGCGCACGATGAGCCACTCCGATGATGTGCAGCATACAATGTTCCTATTCATCTTTGAACGACGTCAGCGTGCCTTCCTCCAGGTCGAAGAACATGTGAGCTTTTGTGTCGATCTCCCGGAGCATGCCAAACCGCTTGGCCTTTTTCATTGAAACTAGTGATTTCTGGAATCGGTGCAAGCTGCGGGGCAGAAGTTGAGGCTCCGCCAACTTCTATCACTGTTCGTTCTTGACTGTCAGTGAAGTAAAGACCGGTGTTGCCGAAATGCGCGAGAGGACGCTTCCCCGACAGTCCGTGGTCGATGACTGAAACCCCAAGTGGGCTAAGTTCTGTCTCTTTCTCTCCGTTCGGACTTCGTGAGCTCAATCTTGGATACCCCGGCCTGCCCCTTCCCGCCCTGTGTGTGCCGTGCGATTTTCGTCCCCGCTTCGACATCTGGACGAGGCGAAGCATCGATCGGACAACACGCGTGTACTGACGCGGGTTCTCGTTTGGGCCGCGTTTTGACTTTCTCAGTCGCAAGTCGCACTGGCGGTTCGTCATTCATCGGCTACCATCTCCCTGAGAGTGTCTCTGTTTTTGTTCGAGATCTCTTTCGCCGCAGCGCGGATCAGCTTGTCGTAGCGCAATCTGGCGCGAACGCGCGCCGCTGGGAGCGCATCTTCCGGGGGTTCCACAACACACGTAATGACGTACTTCAGGGGCACGTCCGTTAGGGCGACCTGCGCTTGCGCAAGCGTGTGAAGACCCTGCCCCTGCTTCGCCAGGTTCGTAAGCGTAGCCGCCACGCGGGCCTCAAACTGCGTTACGGCTTCAGTGTTATCGCCCCTACGAATCTCTCGTTCGCAAGCGGCGAGAATGAACGCCTGTTCGGATCGGAAGCCCCTATCCTTCGACGCCTTCCGTACCTGCTCTCGGAATTCCTTGCTCGGAAACAGCAGACTTCGTTCGGTTCTAGGTTTTGCCATACATTTCCCCCTTTTAGGCTGTCGAATTGTTGAGAAACGTTGAACAAAATGCGGTGGCACACTTGTGCCACATTTCGAGCAAAAGTCGCCACATCTCTTCCTTCTGAAAAATAGGAACTTGCCTCTAAAAACACGCGCAGCGTCGCCACAACCCTTTATGTTCCAATACGTGTGTCGGTCCCCAATAATCCGCCTGCATTGCATGCACGCTACTCCTACTGCTATTGAAGAATGTCGACTTCTGCCGACTTTGGGCGACTTTCTATCTACTTCTGCCCTCTTCAGCCGAAGTCTGCCGACTTCCAGTCGACTACTGCCGACTGTTGTCTACTTTTGCCGAGTTCTGCCGACTTCTGCCGACTTCTGTCTACCTGTGCCGACCCAGAGCCTGTTCATGCTTTACATCGGTACAGGATGGTGCTATATGTACAGCAGCGTGAAAAGAAGTGTCAATGCAAAAAGACTACCGCCACTGCCTGGACAAACTAGTCGGGGCCGTCCCCGAGAGAAAAGCCGCGCTTATTCGATCTATTCTTCCCGGAATAGAAGCGGCTCTGAATTCAGGGCAGAGTCTTAAAAAGATTTGGGAAGTACTGGAAAGCGAAGGCCTGCAGATGAGTTACCACGGT
>WNFA01003430.1_pt1 | contig 21485 bp, 17 predicted proteins | sample 5400481 | NCBI WGS metagenome assembly WNFA01 (sample SAMN13153340, study PRJNA577476) | soil metagenome | isolation source: 120 cm saprolite under Douglas fir tree site 2 hole 1 replicate 2 | place: USA:California | collected 2015-04-18
AGTCGAAGCCTTGCGCCTTCACTCACTGAAAGTCGCGCTGCCGCTCGCCCCCGGGGGCTTGGTCGGTGACGTCGTGGCGAGGGTGCTGCAGTCGGGGTTCGGCTTCACGGGCGCCACGCTGATCCTGCTTACGCTTTGCTTGATGACTCTGTCTCTATTCACGGGCATTTCCTGGCTGGCTGTGATGGAAAAGCTGGGAGGGGGGATCGAGAGCGCGTACCTCTGGTCCCTGGAGAAATGGCAGGGGTGGCAGGATCGCAAGGCCGGAGCCATTGCCGCGGAGAAGCGCGAGGCGTCAGTGGGTGAAAAGCGCGAGCTATTGATCGAGGAACACACGCCGATCCGGATAGAGCCTCCCGTGGTGGAGATTCCAAAATCCTCCAGAGTCCAGAGGGAAAGGCAGGAGCCGCTCTTCCGTGAACTGCCCGATACGCCGCTACCCCCGATCAAGCTCCTCGATGAAGCTGCGAGTGACATCGAAGTCTTGTCAGCCGAGACCCTGGAATACACCTCGCGTCTGATCGAGAAGAAACTCGCCGATTTCGGCGTTCAGGTCAAAGTGCTCGCCGCTTACCCGGGGCCCGTGATTACTCGCTACGAGGTGGAGCCCGCCGTCGGCGTGAAAGGCAGCCAGATCGTCACCTTGGTGAAGGATCTCGCGCGCGCGTTGTCCGTCTATAGCATCCGCGTGGTCGAGACTATCCCAGGCAAGTCCTGCATGGGCCTGGAGATCCCCAATCCGCATCGCCAGATCGTGCGGCTCTCCGAGATCATCAGCTCGCGGGCTTACCATGAGTTGCACGCGCCGCTCACGCTCGCGCTCGGCAAGGACATAGCCGGCAACCCGGTGGTGGCTGATCTCGCCAAGATGCCGCACGTGCTCGTCGCAGGCACGACCGGGTCGGGGAAATCGGTCGCCCTCAATGCGATGATTCTTTCGATTCTGTACAAGACCGAGCCGCGCGAGGTACGACTCATCTTGGTCGACCCGAAGATGCTCGAGCTCTCCGCTTACCAGGATATCCCGCATCTGCTCACGCCCGTGGTCACCGATATGCGGCAGGCCGCAAACGCTCTTGCCTGGTGCATGGGCGAAGTGGAACGTCGCTATCGGCTCATGACCTGGATTGGAGTACGGAATCTATCCGGCTATAACCATAAGGTCGCCGACGGCGAAAAGTCGGGCAACCCGCTTAAGGACCCGGACACGCTCGACTCGGCTGAGCCCCAGCCGCTGGAGAAGCTTCCCTACATCGTCGTCATCATCGATGAGCTAGCCGATCTCATCATGGTTTCGGGCAGGAAGGTGGAGGAACTGATCGCGCGCCTAGCGCAAAAAGCGCGTGCCGGGGGCGTGCATCTGATCCTCGCCACGCAACGTCCGTCCGTGGACGTGATCACCGGGCTCATCAAGGCCAACATTCCAACGCGCATCGCCTTCCAGGTCTCGAGCAAAGTGGATTCGCGCACCATCCTCGACCAGCAGGGCGCAGAGTCGCTGATCGGGCAGGGCGACATGCTCTACTTGCCGCCCGGCAGCGGAATGTCCCAGCGTGTGCACGGTGCTTACGTCGCCGACCAGGAAGTGCACAAGGTCGTCGCTTATCTCAAATCGCTCGGACGCCCCGAATACGTGGAAGGTCTGCTCGAGGGCGAGGAAACCGACGGCGGCGCCGAACCGGGCGCGGGCGAACAGGGTGGAGAGGCCGATCCCCTTTACGATCAGGCTGTGGAGATCGTGATGCGCACGCGGCGCGCATCGATCTCGCTCGTTCAACGCCATTTGCGGATCGGCTACAACCGCGCGGCGCGTCTGATCGAGCAGATGGAGCAGGCGGGGCTCGTATCTTCCATGCAATCGAACGGCAATCGCGAGGTGCTGGTGCCCGCGAAAGTGGAATAGCTGCCCCGATGGCCTTGCGTTCCGGGTTCGTGGCTGTTTTCCTGGGAGCGCTTCTCGCACTCGCGGCGTCGGGCGCTGGGGCATCGAGCCTGGAGCGCTTCGCCGAGTTCATTGCCGAGACCCTCACCGCAAGGGGAGAATTCGAGCAGAAAATCTTCGATCGCAACCTCAAGCTGCTGCAACAGTCACGCGGTGCGCTCGCGTTTTCGCGGCCGGGGAAATTTCGCTGGAACTACGTGAAACCCTACGCCCAGCTCATCGTCGGCGACGGTTCCAGGGTTTGGATCTATGACGAAGATCTGAAGCAGGTCACAGTGAGGAAACTCGACCAGGCGCTCGGTTCCACACCGGCTGCGCTGCTCGCGGGAAATAACGAGGCCATGCGGGCGTTCATGCTTTCGGACAAGGGCGCAAGGGACGGTCTCGAATGGCCCGAAGCGCTGCCTCGGGACAAGGAAGGCAATTTCGAGAAGATACGCATGGGCTTCGGTTCTTCCGGTCTCGAAGTCATGGAACTTGTCGACAGTTTCGGACAGACCACGGTGCTCAGGTTCGAGTCGCTTGAGCGCAACCCCAAGTTGGATTCTGGACTCTTCCGATTCTCTCCCCCCAGGGGTGCCGACGTGATAGGCGACGTCAACTAGCCCTCTTCGCTTGGCAAGCGAATGACCGATCTGTTCCCCGCTCCTGCGCCGGTGCCGCCGATGGCCGAAGCCCTGCGGCCCAGGTCGCTCGACGAATTCGTGGGACAGCAACACCTGCTCGGGCCGGGCAAGCCCCTGCGTCTTGCTTTCGACTCGGGCAAGCCGCATTCGATGATCCTGTGGGGGCCCCCCGGAGTCGGCAAGACGACGCTCGCCCGCCTGATGGCCGACGCTTTCGACGCTCAGTTCATCGCGCTCTCCGCCGTATTCTCCGGCGTAAAGGACATCAAGGACGCCGTGCGGCGGGCCGAGGAGGCGCTTGCGACATCCGGAAAGCGCACCATCCTCTTTGTCGATGAAGTGCACCGCTTCAATAAGGCGCAGCAGGACGCTTTCCTGCCCTATGTCGAGAACGGGCTGCTGACGTTCATAGGCGCCACGACTGAGAATCCCTCCTTCGAGCTTATCGGCGCGCTGCTGTCGCGCGCCTCGGTGTACGTCCTCAACAGCCTTTCCGGGGCGGAGCTCGGAAAATTGTTCGACCGTGCCGTCCGGGAGGCGCTGTCGGGGCTCGCGTTCGACGCAAACGCGCGCGAGCGAATGATCGGACTGGCTGACGGCGACGCGCGCCGCCTCCTGAACCTGCTTGAGCTGATCCAGACAGCCGCCGCGAGCGCCGGGGTGAAAAACATCGAGGGCGACTTCGTCCAGAACGCCGTCGCCCGCAACCTGCGCCGTTTCGACAAGGGCGGGGAAGCGTTCTACGATCAGATTTCGGCTCTGCACAAGTCGGTGCGTGGGTCGAATCCCGATGCGGCGCTCTACTGGCTGGTGCGCATGCTCGACGGCGGCGCCGATCCGCTCTATGTCGGCCGGCGCATGGTACGGATGGCCAGGACATTGGACTTGCCGATCCACGCGCGCTGCGCGTTGCGCTCGACGCCTGCGAAACCTACGAGCGCCTCGGGAGCCCGGAAGGCGAGCTCGCGCTCGCGGAAGCCGCAATCTATCTCGCGTGCGCAGCGAAATCGAACGCCGTGTACGACGCGTATAATCGGGCGCGCGACTTTGTCGCGCAGGACCAGTCCCGCCCCGTGCCCATCCATCTGCGCAACGCCCCCACCAAGCTGTTGAAGGACCTCGGGCACGGGCGCGATTACCGCTACGCCCACGACGAGCCGGACGCCTACGCCGCCGGGGAGAGCTATTTTCCGGAAGGGATGGAGGTGCCGGGCTGGTACGTCCCGACCGAGCGCGGGCTGGAAGCCGCGATCCGCGAGAAGCTCGCCGAGCTGCGCCGCCGGGATGCGGTCGCCGCGAAGAAGAAATGATCGACATCCAGCTGCTGAGAGCGGATATCGACGCGGTCGCGAAACGTCTCGGGACGCGCGGCTACACCCTCGACGTCGCCGGCTTCAGGGCGCTCGAGGAGACGCGCCGGCGGATCCAGGGCGCCACCGAGCAGCTGCAGGCCGAGCGCAATGCCCTCGCCCGGCAGGTCGGGCAGGCCAAGGCGAAGAAGGACGAAGCGCAGGCGGCAGCGCTGATGCGGCAGGGCGCCGAGCTCGGCGAGAAGCTGAAGCAGATGGAAGCGGAGAACGCCGCCGTGCAGGAGAAGCTGCACGGGTTCGTCTCGCTCATCCCGAACCTTCCGCACGCCAGCGTCCCGGTCGGCAGCCGGCCCGAGGACGCGGTCGAGCAGCGCCGCTGGGGCGAGCCGCGCAAGCTCGGCTTCCAGCCGAAGGACCACGTCGACATCGGCGCCGGTCTCGGCGGCCTCGACTTCGATACCGCCGCGAAGCTCGCCGGCGCGCGCTTCGTCGTGATGAAAGGCCAGGTCGCGCGCCTGCACCGCGCGATCGCGCAGTTCATGCTCGACACACACACCGCCGAGCACGGCTACACGGAGGTCTACACGCCCTACATGGTGAGCAGCGCCTGCGCCGACGGCGTCACCAGCCTCGCCAAGTTCAAGGGCGACCTGTTCAAGATCGAGGACCGCGACCTCTATCTCATCCCGACATCGGAGTACTCGGTCACCAATTTCGTGCGCGACGAGATCGTGCCGCTGGAGAAGCTGCCGCTGAAGTTCGCCTGCCATTCGCCCTGCTTCCGCTCGGAGGCAGGAGCCTCCGGCAAGGATACGCGCGGCATGATCCGCAACCACCAGTTCGACAAGGTCGAGCTGGTGCAGATCGTCCATCCCGCGAAATCGTACGAAGCGCTCGAGCAGCTGACCGGGCACGCGGAAGCCATTCTCCGCAAGCTCGAGCTCCCCCACCGCGTGGTCACGCTGTGCACGGGAGACACCGGTTTCTCCGCTGCGAAGACATACGACATCGACGTCTGGTTGCCGGGGCAGAACGCCTACCGCGAGATCTCCTCGTGCAGCAATTTCGAGGCGTTCCAGGCGCGGCGCATGCAGGCGCGCTTCCGCAACGAGAAAGGGAAGCCCGAGCCGGTGCACACGCTGAACGGCTCCGGCCTCGCGGTCGGGCGCACGCTGATCGCGGTCATGGAGAACTATCAGCGCGCCGATGGTGGCGTGGACATCCCCGGTGCGTTGCAAGCGCATATGGGCGGACTCAAGGTCATCGAACCGGCGCGCTGATTGGTGGCGCTGGTAAAATGCGCCGCTCGGAGAGGTGACGGAGCGGTTGAACGTGCCGGTCTCGAAAACCGGAATACGCGCAAGCGTATCGTGGGTTCGAATCCCACCCTCTCCGCCAACCCGCTAACGCCACTGGAGTTACGGGAACATCAGCCCGTCGGGTTTCCCACTCATTGCCGGAGAAACGACAACGAGCCCCGCCAGGCGGATGCCGCCAGCGATGCGGTTTCGCGGCGCCTTGTCCGCTTGGCCTTTCGTAACGCTGTGTCACAATCCTTGAAGATTCTCGTAAAGCCTTGAATGTTATAAAAAAGCTGAGTGTATTCTTCGACGAGAGCGTCGCCCGCAGGCGCCCGCCATAAGCATGGAGACAGGAGAGTCGAGGCTGGCATGATCCCTGCGCTTGGGAATTGGAGTTGGCGTTCACACGTTTTGGTGCCAAAGGGAGCAGGATCGGCGTTTCGCGAGTGGCTTGCAACGCATGCAGGCCGAGGCGCGATCTGTTGCGGAGAAACACCAGATCGCCTAGCATGAACACCCCCGTAAAGCCGGTAGAAGGGCACAAGAGCGAACCGATCCAATCGGACTAAAGGGTCGGTCATAAAGACGTTCGGCAACGGGTAGTTAGATTGTTGGAATAAGCAGTAAAAGTATGAGTATGGGAGGGGTGGTGAGCGTTCGTATTTTCGGGCATTACGTATCACTGCCGCTGTTGCTCCTCATGCTTGCGGAAGCGGCGATTCACGTGGGCGCGGTCTATCTTGCCGGGACCTTGCGCTTCCTAGATATCAACTTCGTAATCTATTCCTCCGGCGGCGAATCCGGATGGTTGCTACCTCGGGCCCTGCTCTATGCGCTCGTGATGTTGGGTGTCATGACCGCCTTCGGCCTGTACGGTTCGGCGCTGCACAAGAATGACCGCGAGTACCAGGTGCGCTTCCTTGCGAGCTACCCCGCCGGGGCCTTGGCGATGGTGATCCTCTTCTACGTCATACCGGCGAGCTTCCTGGGGCGCGGCATCATGGCATTGAGCTTTCTGTTTTCGCTCATCCTCACGGTGCTCGCACGGGTGGTGTTCTTCCGGATTGTCGGCGGCGAAACGTTGAAGCGTCGGGTGCTCGTGCTCGGGAGCGGTTCCCGCGCGGCCGAGGTCGAAGCGCTCCTGAGCAGGCTCGGTTCGCGCGCGGGATTTCATCTGGTCGGCTTCGTATTATGCGGTGACGAGCAGCCGGGGCGTGACAAGTCGAAGTTGCTTGGCGACTGCAATGCCTTGCGTTCTCTCGTAGGGCAGCATCGAATCGACGAGATCGTGGTGGGAGTGAGAGACAGGCGCAACGGGCACTTTCCGATGTCCAAGCTTCTCGAATGCAAGCTTGAGGGGACCGGCATCGTGGACTTGCCGACCTTCTTCGAACGGGAGACCGGCTACGTTCAACTGAACTCACTGAGCGCGAGCTGGATGGTCTTTTCCGAGGGATTCTCCAAAACCGGTTTTCAGAAGTTCTTGAAGCGTGCATTCGATATCTGCGTGAGCGGAGCGATGTTGGTCGCAACTTTGCCAATCATGCTGATTGCTGCGTTGGCTATCTGGCTCGAGACCGGCTGGCCGATTCTGTATCGGCAGAAACGGGTCGGTGAGTCCGGGCAGGTATTCGAAATCTTCAAGTTTCGCAGCATGCGTGTTGACGCGGAGAAGGACGGCGTCGCGCGATGGGCCAAGAAAAACGACGATCGCATCACGCGGGTGGGGAAATTCGTCAGGTTGACGCGCGTCGATGAGTTGCCGCAGCTCATCAATGTCGTGCGCGGCGACATGAGCTTCGTCGGCCCGCGGCCGGAACGTCCGCCGTTCGTGCACGACCTCAGCCGGAAAGTGCCTTTCTACGCAAGCCGGCATTCCGTCAAACCGGGTATCACGGGTTGGGCGCAGGTTCGTTATCCCTACGGGGCGTCGGTGGACGACGCGGTGCAGAAGCTGCAATTCGATCTTTACTACGTGAAGAACCACTCCCTGTTCCTGGATCTGGTTATTCTCTTTCAAACTGCACAGGTTGTTTTATTTGGCCACGATAGCGCACGCTAAGGGTGAGCTTTCCCCGCATCGCGCCTTTGTAGCCGCTCGCGGACGTTCCTTTCAGTGCCGAGTCGGAAGAAACGAACCATCAGGAACGTCAGGAATGGATGTCTACCTGTATGTCCGCTTCACTCCTTGGAGTCAATGGCATCGAATGCCCCGGGATGAGCATGGCGGCAGGGTGATCGCGAGAACCTCGGGCGTGCGCGTGGATGCGCGAAAGGCAGGTCGGCTAGTGAGCTACGCGCAAGGGTTGCATGGGCGATTCCTCCCAGTGAATAACCCTGTTGTTCCTGAAGTGAACCCGGGACGGCCCATAGTCCCAGACGGTCTCGGTTTCGGTGACCGGCGTCCCTTGGATAGCCCTCACTTCGTCCTTGGTGGATCCGATCTCGAAAGTCCCTTCCTGCATCTGAACGGGTTGGTCGCGGGCAATTCGCAAGGGATTGTCGGGGTGTTGCGTCCAGGAAACCACTTTCCCCTGCGCAAAGCGGATCTGCGACTTGCCGTAGTGCCAAGTTTCCCCCTGAGTGAAGGTCGGAACGCCCTGGACGGAGTAGACCTCGCCGATTGTCGAGCCGGGCCAAATCCAATGAACCTCGTGACTCGGGCTCTCCGCGGGCGCCTGTGTCGAGGAGTCCTGACGGTTAGGGATGTCGCCGGGTCGGCTGTTGTCAGGCGCCATCGGCCCCGCGTAGCGATCGGCAAGATACAGGACGGTGATAACGGTGAGAAACGCAAGCGCGATACGGCCGCGGCGCCGCGTTATGCTGTTCGCGGGTTCGCCAACCGTTGCACCCATGGCGCCCGTCTCTGCGTGCCCATTGGGAGGGACGCGCTCAGGCACCGGGCCGGCGTCACGCAGCGGTCCTTGCGCCTCGCCATCTTCCACAGGGCGCTTCCTCCGCGGAAGCACGCCGTGTTCGCGCCTGTAGTTCTCCAGCGTTTGGTAGGCGATCGTGATCTTCTTGCTGCGCTCCTCGGCAATTTCTCTGCTGGCTGCGTCACCGGAAAAGCGATCAGGGTGCCACTGTCCTATGAGGCGCTTGTAGTGACGGCGCAGCGTTTCCCAATCGGCGTCGGGGTCGACTCCGAGAGCAGCGTAAAATGCCGAATAGTCGTCCATGACGGCGTTGGGCGCGTGGGGACTGAGGAAGCGATTGGGGCAGAATTCTTGCACATTTTCAGCGTCCATGGCCGAGGGGACGGAAAATCGAATTTTTCACGGCAAGATCGTTCTCAAGGCTCCCAAAGCGGCGGACCTAACAGGCGCGATGCACTGGCGTCTGTGACTATTCGGGTTCCCTCGGGCGAGAGAGCAAAGGTATCCCGGGAAGGGAAACAATCATGTCGTGTGTCGCGAGGTGGTAGATGAACAAATTGCAGTGGGTCGGTATTAATGTTGTGGCACTGCTCGCGGCCGGTTGCGAAAGCGTCCCGGGTCCCGCTGAAAGCGCGGATCGACCGTTCGCAAGTGTGGAGGAGTACCGGATTGGCGTCGACGACCGGGTGCAGGTGACCGTATGGCGCAACCCGGAGTTGTCCGTGACCGCGCCAGTGCGGCCGGATGGAAAAATCTCGGTGCCGCTCATTGGGGATGTCGAGGCGGGTGGCCGCGCCCCGGCCGAGGTCGCTGAAAATATCAAGAGACAACTCTCCACGTATATTCGCGATCCCAATGTTGCCGTGATCATAACGGAACTGCGTTCGCACGAATTCCTCTCGCGCGTGCGCGTGACCGGTGCAGTGCGTACCCCGCGGTCGATGCCCTACCGTCAGGGAATGACCATACTCGATGCGGTTCTTGAAGCCGGTGCCGTAAACGACTTCGCATCGCCCAATCGAGCCAAGCTTTATCGCAAGACAAAGGACAAGACGGAAGTGTTCGAGATCCAGCTTGGCGACATACTCAACAAGGGGCGGCTGGAGACCAATCTAATGCTCAGGCCGGGTGATGTGATCACGGTTCCCGAGCGGCTGTTCTAGCCAAGCGGCTTGCCCGCGCAATTGTCAGAGGAGCGCACACCATGTCTTTGTTACCCGAACAGATCCCGAGGGCGCTAGTCAACGAGTCGTTCCATTCGCGCCGGCTTGTTGTGAGCATATTCGTCATCGTCAATGCGGTGGTGCTGACGGCGGGATTCCTGTGGCCCAAGGGGTATACGGCATCGACCAGCATCCTCGTGGATGAAAGGACCATTATCCAGCCCCTGATGCAAGGCGCTGCCGTAGCGACCGACGCCCTAGACCGCAGCAGGAACGCGCGCGAGGTGATCTTCGGACGCAAGATCATGGATATCGCCCTCGAACACGGCGGGTGGTTGAAAACTCAACCGAGCGTAGAGGAGCGCGAGCTCCTAATCGAAGGAATCAAGAAGCGGACAGTCATCAGTACCGTCGGGAAGAACATTCTCAGGATCGAGTATCAGGATGTTGATCCGATGCGGGCGCTTCGCGTGACGGAGAAATTCGCCGAGCTGTTCATGCAGGAAAGCATCGCCGCGAAAGCGGCGGAAAGCGGCGCAGCATTCGCCTTCATCGAAAAGCAGACGCAGGAGTACCAAGACAAGCTTGCCAGCACCGAACAGGAACTGAAGGAGTTGCGCTCATCGACCCTGGACGTGCGGGCCGGCAGCGAGGGTGAGGTGACTACAAGGCTGAACGACCTCTATAGGCGAATAGACACCGCCATGCAGGAACTGCGAGAGGCAGAGGTCAAGGGGGCTTCACTGGAGCGTCAGGTGTCTGGCGAAGCGGAGTCGACCGCTGCGATTTCGCGTGAAGGTCAATACCGCGCACGCATCGCGGACCTCCAGGCGAAGCTTGACACGCTGCGGTTGAGTTACCACGACACACATCCGGACATCGTTCAAGTAAAGCAGCAGATCCAGGATCTGACGGAGGGGATCAATGCCCAGCGCCTGCGCCGCGAGCAGACAAAGCGCTCGGGCAAATCGGAGCCGGACGAGTCGGTCGTGAACAATCCCGTCTACCAGCAGTTGCGCCGCGAGCAGTCGCAGAATCAAGCCTCGGTCGATGCACTGACAGCTCGCATCGAAGAGTTGCAACGGCAGTTGCAGAGTGAAGTGAGTCGGGGAAAGCGCATGCACAGCGGCGATGCCCGTCTGGCTGAACTTACACGCGACTATCAGATCAATCGCGATATTTATCAGGACCTCTTGCGACGGCGCGAAAATGCACGCGTCTCGATGAACATGGATAGCGACCGCCAGGGTTTGACTTTCAAGATTCAGGAACCGGCTACTTTACCGCTGGCCCCCACCGGGATTCGATTTTCGCATTTTGTACTCGGCGGCATGCTGCTCGGGGTATTGATTCCCCTGGGACTGCTTTACGCCCGGCTGCAGCTCGATCCGCGCATTCGCATTGGAAGCGCGATCGCCGTGGCGCACAAGCTGCCGATGGTAACGGTGGTACCCCACATGTGGAGCCCGGCTGACCTGAAAGCCCTGCGCTGGGAGCTCGTGCTGCTGACCTTGGTTGTGGTGGCGACGGTCGCCGCGTCGGGAGCCCTTTCTGTGATGCGCTTGATAAAGGTGCTGTGAGATGAGCAAGATCGAGAAAGCACTCAACAAGGCTCGTGAGGGAAGAGGCAATCTGCAAGTGGTACCTGTCGCGGGCGCCGTGCACGTGCCGGGCACGGCCGTAGTTGCCGATTCAGCCGCGCATCCCGAGACTATCCCCCGCATGGCAAAGAGCGAGGTGCGCTTGCTGGGCGCGGGCGAACTCGCACAACGAGGCATCATCCAGCCGCAGCACAGCGAAGACCCGGCGGTTCAGGTGTTCCGTGAACTGCGGACCAGGATAGTTCAAAAGAGCCAGGGACAGAACGCCGTGATTCTCGTCGCTCCGGTGAGTAAAGGATGCGGCGGCAGCTTCATTGCGCAGAACCTTGGAGCGGCATTTGCGTTTGATATGGGGAAAACTGCGCTTTTGATCGACTGCAATCTCAAGAGCCCGAGCGTGCACCGGCTGCTCGCCAACGGGTCGGCGCCGGGACTGACGGATTACCTTGAAAAACCGGACCTCGATCTCGCAGAGATCATCCGCCCGGTGGGTATCGCGCGCTATCGCGTGATCACGGCAGGGAAGCGCGAGATCCTCGCGGAGCACTTTATGTCGGGGAAGATGAAACGCCTCATGGATACCCTGCAACGGAGGTATCAGGAGCGGTTCATCATCATGGACGGTCCTCCGATGTCGAACATCTCGGACATCCGCATTCTCTCCGAGCTTTCCGATTATGTGCTTGTCGTCGCGCGTTACGGGCGCTCTACAAATAGACAGATTGACAGTTGTCTGGGTGCGATCGGCGACAAGAAGCTGCTTGGTATTGTCTTCAACGACGAGCCGCGCATTCCCCGGATTTTCTGATCGAATGGGGGCCGTCGGGAGGGCGACGAATGTAGCCCCGTTTTCGCGGAACGCGCGATTAGCCGTATGCGAACCGGCGCCTGCGGCTCGTCGCCCCCGCTTCGCGAAGAAGAGGATCTGGTGCGCCGCGATGCTGAGCTGGGTCTGTGCCACCTCGATCCATGCCGGTGAGTCCGACTTTGGGGTCGGACTGTCCCTTACACACAACAGCAACATCAAACGCGTCGAGGCGAACCCGCAAGGTGAGTGGACCCAGGCTCTGATGGGTGGTCTTTTTTACCGGGAGAACACGATTGACGTGACTGCGCGAGTTCTGGCGCAAGTGGAAAGAAGGCATTTTTATCACAACAGTTTCAGCGACGACACGGCCGGGTACCTTGACGGGGCGGCGGTTTGGACGGTATTGCCGCGGCGATTCACCTGGACCGTCGAGGACACGTTCCGGCAGGTGCTCCTCAATGTTGCCTCCCCAGACACCCCCAGCAACCGCGCCAAGGCAAACTCCCTGAGCACGGGTCCGGATTTCACCTTTCCCCTGAGTTCCACAGATTCCGCGGTGATCGGCGGCAGATACGGCCGATTCGATATCGAAAACAGCACGAGCGACAACCGGCGCTACCTGGCCTATGTGCGAGGCGTGCACGCGTTGTCCCCTCAAACGAAGGTATCCCTGAACTTTGAAGCGGCGCGGGCGAATTTTGAGCCCGAAGCTCAGGTCTTCCCCAAGATTCGCCGTGAGGACCGTTTCGGACGCTATGAGAATCGTTCGGCCACCAACAGCACGCTGATCGACCTCGGCACCTCGCGGGTGACCCGATATGGGGGCTCTGATCTCGAGGGCCGACTCGCGCGGCTCACACTCTCGGAAGCATTCTCGTCGCAGTCGGCGCTCCGCCTCGGGCTTACGGACCAAATCTCCGATACCTACACCGACCTGATCGCAGGAGTGACCAGTTCAACGGCGCCAAGGGAAACGGGAGTCGTGGTGCTCACGGGGGCTGACGTTGCCTCCGGTGATTTGTATCATAGCAAGCGCGGCGATCTCGCCTACCTAAATGACGACGGGCGTTTCGGGTACACTCTGCAAGTCTACGAACGCCGGGTCGATTTCGAGACTCTGAACCAGGACTATCAAGAACAAGGCTGGACATTCTTGTGGACCTGGGGCTATTCCGGTGCGATGCGGTTCAATGCAACAGCAAGCTACACGAAACGCACCTTTACGAGTGTCGAGCGGGAAGACCAGGATCGCAACTTCGCCGCGGGCGTGGCTTACAGGCTGAATCGAAACGTGAGCGTCACGATGGAAGGCGGTCGCACGGAGCGCCAGAGCTCGGTAGACTTGAATAGTTTCGTGGACAACCGAGTCATGCTGCTCCTGGGCTACAGTTCTGGAACATCCTACGAAGTTCGACCCAGGCGATAATCCGACATGTATCTGGAGTATTTCGGCCTCTCGGCACAACCGTTCCGGCTCACCCCGGACAGCGGCTTCCTGTTCATGAGCGAGCCTCACAGCCGCGCCAAGGCCTACATGGACTACACGGTGTGGAACCGCGAAGGCTTCGTGGTCATTACCGGGGAAATCGGCTGCGGGAAGACGACGCTGATCCAGAAGCTCCTTTCGGAATTGGACGACAATGTCGTCGTTGCGAAGGTTTTCCAGACGCAGCTTGACGAGGTGGAATTCCTGCAGGCGGTGTTGGTGGAGTTTGGGTTGAATCCGTTCAATGCGAAGAAGGTCGAACTCCTGGACATGCTCAACACCTTCCTCATCGAACAATTCCTGCAAAACAAGCAGATCGTCCTTATTGTGGACGATGCGCACAATCTAAGCACGAAGGTGTTGGAGGAGATCCGCATGCTCGCGGGGCTTGAAACGCGCAAGGAGAAAATTCTTCACGTGATTCTCGTCGGCCAGCCGCAGCTTAATGATATTCTCGACCAACCGGACATGGAACAGTTGATGCAGCGCGTGAAGCTGCGATACTACATCCGCGCCCTGAGCGAGCAGGAACTCGGCAGTTACATCCGTCACCGCCTTAGCATCGCCGGCGGGGGGAACCGGACGCTGTTTCCCCCTGAGACGCTGCCTCGCATCTACAAGTACGCCGGAGGCATTCCGCGCCTGATCAACACGCTGTGCGACACCGCGCTGACCTGCGCCTACGCCGATAGTTTGCCGGGAATCACGGCTGAGGTCGTGGAGGCCGCCGCGAAGGAACTGCAATGGCCGCCCCATTCCGAGCGCATCGAAAAACGGCGCCTGAACGTGAAGCGTGGCCCGGTTGAGGGCGGACTGCAAGGGATCTTGCGCGAGCAGGTTCAGACGCTAGCGGCGATTGCTGCCCAGGTCAGCAGGCTCGAGGGACGGTCGCCGGCCCTGGAATCCATCGGAAAGAGCCTGGCGGCAATCGAGGCGCATCTGCGCAACCTCATCCAGAACCGTAGTGCGCAGTCGCAGCCGGATTCAGCGGCCGACCGTCAGAAAAGATCAGGTTGAGCCGATCGGACCTTTCTCGCCTACGCGCGCCAAAGCACAGAGCGGGTCTTGCGCGAGCGGCCTCAGTTCAAACGCAAGCTGAACGCAAGGTAAACACGTGCCGACGACAGGGCGCTTGCTGCTTTCCGTGTAGCGTCGTGTGGGCAAGTGCGTGTTTTCCCGGGTTTTTCAGAGAATTACCGTACGCCGCGCCGCGCCGCGCGCTGCGTGCCCCCTTCGCCGCCGGAACTTTTCCCGGTGCCACGGGCTGAAAATGTGACATCGAACGTGAGAAACTGCCGCGGAATACATGCGGTGGATTAAGACATGCGTGCGTGAAACGTGATTCAATTGGAAGTTCGGGGGGCGAAGGATATGACATGGCACACATACACTCACACTCTCCGCGCGAAGCGCACTGGAGAATTATCATCCCAGGCCGGGCCTATTCAAGCGCGCTGCTGTTCCTGGCCACGGTCAGCTTGTTGTTCGCCTGCGGTGGGCCCTCGCTCGAGTCTGGGGACCCTGCGGCAACTAGCGCGACCCCACCGACTACGCCCGGTGGAGGTGGTCCTCCCAGTGACACGACTCCACCGAGTACGCCTTCCGGCTTGACGGCCACGTTGAATGGTTTGTCCGGTGCCGACCTGTCTTGGCAGCCGTCAACCGACAACCTCGCGGTGACCAGCTACATCGTCCGCCGCGGCGGCACGCAAGTCGCGACACCCGCCACCAACAGCTATTCCGAAATGGGTCTCGCTCCCGCCACGACTTACAGCTATACGGTGGCCGCACGCGATGCGGCCGGAAACGTTTCCCCGTTCTCCGGTGCCCAGTCGGTTACCACGCCTCCCCTGGCCGCAGACCAAACGCCGCCGACTCAACCCGGAAATCTTCAGGGATCCGCCCCGACCGCCTTCGTGGCAAGTCTTTCCTGGGACCCGTCCACGGACAATGTTGCGGTTGCGGGTTACCGCATCTTGCGAAACAGCATTCTCGTTGCGAGCACCGCGCTGACCTTCTTCACCGACAGCGGCCTGACGCCATTGACGACCTACGCTTACTCTGTGCAGGCGTTTGATGCGGCCGGAAATCTCTCGCCCCAGTCGCCAACTGTGTCGGTCACGACGCCGGCCCTAACCGCCGATCCAATCGATAACCTGGCGCCGGGTAACTGGTTGGCGATCAATTCACATCTGGACAGCGTGGGACCCAATCCGGTACCCGCCGGGGCGAGCGGGGTGCCAGCCGTCATGGACGCTTGGAGCGGGGGCGCATACGATACCAAGCGCGACCGCCTGATCGTTTGGGGCGGAGGGCACTCCGATTACGCGGGCAACGAAGTCTATGTATTCAGCATCAATACCCGCACCTGGACTCGCGCCACCAATCCGTCGACAGATGTGGGCGGCGACGAAAGCAGCGGCTATTATCCCGACGGTCTGCCTCGCTCGCGTCATACTTACGGCTATGTCGAATACATACCGCCTCCGGTGGATCGCTTCTGCGTGTTCGGCGGCTCCGGCCTTTACCCAAGCGGTCAGATCGGGGTTAACAACGTCGACTGCTTGAACCTCGACGCGTTCGCTTGGGAACGTAAGGTGAACACCCCGACCACCGGTATCGGTTCGTTGTCCGGGTACGATCCGGTAACGGGCCATACGTGGATCCATGGTGTGGCCAGCAGCGGGTTCCTCGCGGAGTTCGACTACCAGAACAACCGCTTTATCGCGCACGGAACTAGTGGAATAGAAAACATGTTTATTGAGTACTCTCACACCGGCGTTGTTGAGCCGGTCAAGCGGAAATTCGTAGCCGTCGGGGGGGGCGATGTCTTCATCTGGAATCTCGGTTCCGGCTCCAGCATCGCCCACACCTCGCTTTCGACCACCGGCGGCGCCCCGGTGGTTGGCGCGTCCAATCCGGGTCTCGCCTATGATCCGATTCTCCGCAAAGTTGTCGCATGGAACGGTGGAACGGACCTGTATGCACTGGACATCGATGGAGGGATATGGACACGCATCGCTCCGGCGGCGGGCAATACCGTTGTCCCGACCGCTCCGAATTCGCGAGGCACGTATGGTCGCTTCCGCTACATTCCGTCCAGGGATGTCTACATTGTCGTCAATCGTGTCGATGAAAGCGTGTTCATATATAGACGACCCTGATAGCGCATGCGCCGTGGGGAGCGTCATTAAATGAAGAGCAGAGGGATTTCCAGTATGGGTACCGCATGCCATACCGAGCGCCGTGCGTTTTTGAAGGCGCTCACGACAACGACGGCTGCCCTCGCGGTGGGTGCGTGTGGCGGTGCTTCGGACTCAACGGCCGCAGCTGAGTCGGCGAGTGGCCCCCCCCCTGTCCCCGCCACCAATCTCCCTCCCGTATGGGCGACGGTCCCGACTATCACGTTCACGCAGGGCGTTGCAAGAATGCCGCTGCCCTGCCTGCCGGTGTTACCTTTGACGCGGCGGGCAAGCGCTTCGTCTACAGTGGAGCCGGCGCCGCCGCCTCCACCACCGGCCACGTATTGACAGCCGACGACGGGAAACCCTAATGCAGACCTCCTCCGGCCCGTTCGCGGTGCAAATTGTGGCACCGCCGCCGCCGCTCACTGCGGCATTTCGGCTGACCTCGGCGGTCGGCGGAACAGATCTTCCGTTTACGCTCGGGTACGCTTTTCAAAAGGGAGCTTTTCCGAGTGGCACGGCGCTCACGCTCGATGCAGGCACTGCACAGGTCCTGGTAAAGCGGCAGTGGAACGATGGCTCCGCCAAGCATGCTGTGATCTCCGGTCACGTCACCCTCAGCCCTGGAGTCGCGCAGGACATTCTGGTTGTCGCGGGAACCTCGTCTGGCGCGGCGCTCACCAGCGCCGACATCGTGACGGCGGCACCCACTGCATCTGTAGTGTTCAGCGGTGGCGTCACTGGCACGGTCACGCTAGCAAGCCTGCTCGCAACGCCATTTAGAACGTGGATCAGCGGCCCGGAAATGGTCGAGTGCCATTACCGTGCAGCGGTCGGCACCGATGCGACCCTCGTCGTATGGTTTCACGTAAGACTGTACCGCAGCGGGCGGACATGGATCCGCGCGATCTGCGAGAACGGCTACGTCGACGTCGCAACCAGCAACAAGACCTACGTGCCCACCGCAACCATTGGCGGCGTGATGGTCTACAACAATAGCGGCGCGAGCCTTACCCACTGGGCGCAAACGCGCTGGGACGCCGAGGGATGGACCGGCGTCGGCGGCGATCCGCAGATCACGCCCAAGCACAATGTCGCACAGCTCATCGCGACGAAGCTCGTTCCGAACTATTGGAAACGCAACCCGAGTCAAACCGCGCTCAACGGCCTCGCGCAGGTGTACACGCCCATGGCACGGCTGGGATGGACCCTGGATCAGTCAGATACGGGGTATCAGATCGAGATCGGACTACTGCCTCTGTGGGATGCGCTCTATTGCACCAGCGGAGCCCCCCAGGCTTATCGTGCAGTCGTTGCCGCCGCGCGGGCGCTGGGCAGTTATGCCATCGTCTGGCGCGATAGCGCGGACAAGCTGCCGTGTCGACCATCCGCGCGCCCGGGATACTCGGTATCGGGAAGCAATGGAAGCGGCTCGAACGGCTTCGGCGCAGGTCCGCTGAATTGGGACATGGCACACCACGGAAGCGGCGGTTATCTCGCTTACCTCATCACCGGAGACTACTACTACCTGGAAACCATGCAACACCAGGCTTCGCTCTGTTATCTCTGCAACGACGTCAGCCACGGCCAAGGGACGTCGCGCACTCTCCTGGGCCAGTCGCGCGCGATGGCGTGGTCGCTTCGCACTGTGGGGCAGCTTGCGGCCATCGGGCCGTCTGGCGGTGTGACAGACCCCGGAACACTCAGTGTGACGAGCGACTATGTCACGCTGCTCGCAAACAACATGACGTACTGGAATACGCAGCGTCAGCTCCCTGGACAGAATCAACTGGGCATCCTCTACAGCTACGAGCTGGACGCGGTGGCCTACACACCGGGTCATACCGCTACGTGGCAACAGAATTTCGCCGTCCAGAGCGTAGGGCATCTGAGCGACATCGAGCCCTTGTCGGACATGAGCGCGCTCAATTTGGTGCGCGACTACTACTATAGCTGGCCGGTCGGTTTGCTCGGATCAAGCGGTGCCACAAACTATTGTTTCGCCCAGGCCGGCAGCTATACCGTCAAGGTCGCCAGCGGCCCAACCAGCGACATCACGACTTGTTTCACTTCCTGGGGAGACGTCTTCACGAATACATTTGGCGTCGCGAATACGACCTGCGGCCCGAACTTGCTAGGCGGGAGCGGCGGCGACCCCGCGGCGGCGAGCACCGGCTACTGGGGGAATCTCATGCCGGCAATTGCGTTCGCGGTCGATCACAACGGCGCTGGCGCGGCCGCGGCGTTTGCGCGTATGACTGGCGCCCCGAACTGGGTCACCGCCATCGAGAACGGTCAGGCTTCAGGCCAAAGCTTCGACGACGTACCCATCTGGGGGATCGTGCCCCGGGGCACATTGGGCACGTAAGGCGGATTGCTCCAAACGAGAGCGCGATCCGCCGCGGATAGTCGGTTAGCGGCGTGCAATTCCGGTGGGCGCGAATCCAGAGTCCACGTTCAGGAGACACAAGGTCATGCGAACCATTCGTATCGCCGGTGGCGTAGGCGCGATTGCGTTGCTGCTGGTACTTGGCGCCTGCGGCGGCGCCGGGAGTTCCGCTGACACGGCTTCGACGTCGACTCCGCCTAATAGTCCGCCAGATACGACAGCGCCGACGGTTGCAATCACCACACCGACCGCCTCCGGCAGCTATTCCACGGCGAATGCCACCGTGGCATTGGGCGGGACCACATCAGACAATGTCGGCGTAACAAGCGTCACCTGGACCAACGCCGCAAGCAACATAAACGGCACCGCTAGCCTCACGAGCCCCTCATGGAGTATTGCGAGCGTCGCGCTAGCGCTGGGGTCGAATGCGATAACGGTTACGGCGCACGACGCCGCCGGCAATAACCGCAACGCCACCCTGACTGTGACGTACAACCCCGGCGGTGGGACAAGCCTGTCGGGGAGCGTGGACAGTTCGCTGATCAACCGCAGCGGCCCCAACGCGGTCTACGTCTACAGCGGTACGGTCACACCTGGCGAAATCGGCAGCGGCACGCCGCCACTTACCACGGCGCCGGTCTCACAAGACAACAACGCCTGTACATTCGGGTATCAAGTCGCGGGTCTGGCCGCCGGGACCTATACCGTCGCGTTCGCCAATCAGACGGACAACCCGGGAGTGAACGATGCTATCGTTTTCAAGGGTACGGCACAGGTGACTGTCGGCGCTGGCGGCGGCGCTATCCACGATTTCGCACCGAACCACCGGTTGCAGGTTGGGCCAGCGCGTCCTACTTACAAGGTTCCAAGCGCCGCCGCCGCGGTGGCGGTGAATGGCGATGTAATCGAACTCGACGCGGGCGAATATCTCGACGACATCGTGGTCTGGCGGCAGAACAATCTCACCCTGCGCGGAGTCGGCGGCGGCCGGGCGTACATGCACTCCACGAAAATCATCCCGTACGTCCCAGGGGGTCCCGATACGGCCAACGGAAAAGGAATTTGGGTTACCTCCGGGCAGAGCACCACCGTCGAGAATATCGAGTTTTCCGGGGCCATGGTGCCCGATGAAAATGGCGCCGGAATCCGTGCCGACGGACCTGGCCTCACGGTGTGCAACGGCTATTTCCACGACAACGAGAACGGCATTCTCGGCGGCGCCGGGATCGTGTTGTTCGAGTACTCGGAATTCAACCACAACGGCCACTGCCCCCTCAGCGGCGGCTGCTCGCACAATATGTACATCGACTCCGCCACGACGCGCTTCACCTTGCGCTATAGCTACTCGCACCGCGCACACACCGGCCACACCGTCAAGAGCCGGGCGCAGGAGAACCATATTCTCTACAACCGCATCATGGACGAGACGGATGGCGACTCGAGCTACAAGATCGACATACCGGACGGGGGGCGCACGTTCATCATCGGCAACCTGCTCCAGAGGGGGCCGAATGCCCAGAACTCGAATACCGTTGCCTATGCGGCGGAAAGCGCGAACAACGGCACGCTGGAGCTGTACGTGGTGAACAACACGTTTGTGAACGATGGTGGCGCTCAACCTTTTGTTTCGATACGCGGCGGCACCACGGCGCGTTTCGTGAATAACATATTCGCCGGCGGCGGGAGCGAGCCTAGCGGGGCTGGCATCACCTCGACGACGAACCTCACCGCAAACCCGACGAGTTCGGCGGGTCTGGTGGACGCAGCTGGATTCGACTACCACCTGACGGCTGGATCAGTGGGCGCGATCAACAAGGGCACCGACCCCGGCACCGCTGCCTCGGTAAGTCTCATGCCCACGAGCCAATACGTGCACCCGATCAGCCGGCAGGATCGGCCGGTCAACGGCGCGATCGATATCGGCGCCTACGAGTTCCAGTAATCGCCGAGTCAGGGCAAGACGCCGGCGGGCGCTGGCGATCGAGCCGGCGCATCCCCCTCGAGGATCGTTTCCACCCGCGCGAGGTTTTCGTTCCAGCTGTAGTGCCGGGACACGTGCGCGCGCAATGCCTCGCCGAGCGCGGCCGGGGCGGGTTCGCGCAGCAGCTTGAGCAGCATCCGCGCCGCCGTCTCGGGCACATCGGTGGTCCATTCCAGCAGCTCCATGCATGGACGCATTCCGGCGGCCGCCTGCGGGCTCGCGACGACCGGGCGCGCCATGGCCATGGCCTCCAGCACCTTGTTTTGCACGCCCCGCGCGATGCGAAGCGGCGCGACCGCCGCGCGCGCGTGCGCCAGGTAGGGTCGAGTGTCGGGAACGGTGCCCGTGACCCGCACGCCCGGGAGCTGCGCCAGGTCGAGCACCGCGCGCGCAGGGCGGGCTCCGACGATATAGAAGCGTGCCTGCCGAAAATCCGAGTGTACGCGCGGAAAGACCTCCCGCGGTAGGGACTGGGATAGACGCGCTGCGGCGAGAAGTACTCCGTATCGACGCCGTTCTCCACGACCGACACGCGCGCGGCCGTTTCAGGAGCCTGCGAGGTGAACAGCCGCGCTTCCGCCTCGGAGACGAAAAGACTCGCGTCGAAGGCCGCCGCATAGCGGCGCTCGAATTCGAACAGCGTCTCGGCCTCGCGCCGATACAGCCAGCGCATGGGCCCAAGGGTGCGCCTACTGTACTGGCGCCACTTGTCCGAATCCAGATCGACGAAATCGAGCACGCGTCGCATGCGACCCGCCGACGCGCCCTCGAGGTACTGCGCCATCGCTGAGCTGAAAACCAGAGAGCGCTCGATTCG
>WNFA01007026.1_pt1 | contig 21481 bp, 20 predicted proteins | sample 5400481 | NCBI WGS metagenome assembly WNFA01 (sample SAMN13153340, study PRJNA577476) | soil metagenome | isolation source: 120 cm saprolite under Douglas fir tree site 2 hole 1 replicate 2 | place: USA:California | collected 2015-04-18
CGCAGCCGGAAGTTGCCCTCGGGGTTGCCTCCCCCCTCCTTGGCCGCGATCGTGATCTCACGGCTGGCGCGCGTGAAGGCCTGGCCGCGCTTGTGATCGACGATGGCCTTCTTGTGCTTGATGCCGGCCCACTTCGAATGGCCTGACAAGTTAGAGATGACCTCCGAACATGCTTTCGATGATTTTAGTTCACTTCAGGAGCACATGCCGCCGGCGAGCCGAGATCACGTCACCCGCCGCGGCCATAGCGGTGGGCTCGACCTTCTCGCCATTCTTGCGGACTCCACCCTGCTCCGCGAGTCGTCTCGCCTCGCCTCGAGTGGTGGCGATGCCAGTAGCGACTAGCAAGCTGACGATGTCAGCCGGTCCCTCGATCCTGTGTTCCTCTTTCTGACTCGGGATCTCCTTGCGTACGAACTGGCTCACGAAATGTGCTTCGGCTCGTGCCGCCGCCTCCTCACCATGCAGTCGTTTGACCAGCTGGCGCGCCAGCGCCGCTTTGGCGTCGCGCGGCTTCATCGCGAGTACTCTCTCGATCTCATCGACGGGTAGGCTCGAGACAAGACGCAGGTACTTCTCGGTCAGCTTGTCTGGGATCGACATCGTCTTGCCGTAGATCTCTTCCGGCGGCTCGGTCAGGCCGATGTAGTGGGAAGACGGCGATGTCCTGCGGCTCCTGCCCGTATGCCTTCTGGATCTCGCGGCCGAACAGCAGGTTGAACAGCTGGTCGGTGCCGCCTATCTCGACATCCGCCTGGATCGCGACCGAGTCATAAGCCTGGTTGAACGGGTACAGGATCTCGTGAGCGCCGATTGGCGTACCCGCCTTGAGGCGATCGGCAAAGTCCTCGCGCTGTAGGACCTGCTGCAGCGTGGCCTTGCCGAGCAGGCGCAGCACGTCCGCGCCTGTCATCTCGCCGAGCCATTCGGAGTTGCGGCGCACCTCGAGCCTCTCGCGGTCCAGCACGACGTGGATCTGCTCGAGGTAGGTGCGCGCCGCGGCGTCGACCTGCTCGCGCGTCAGGATCGGTCGGGTTTCTGACCGCCCGCTCGGATCGCCGATCATCGCCGTGAAGTCCCCGACGATGAGAACGACCGTGTGACCCTCGTCTTGAAACTCTCGCAACACGTCGAGCGGGACGAGATGGCCGACGTGGAGGTCAGGCGCGGTCGGGTCGAGGCCGAGCTTGACGCGCAGCGACTCACCGCGCTCCAGGCGCGACCGCAGGTGCTCTTCCACGTGGATCTCGACCGCCCGCTTTCGCAGACGCTCGAACAGTGCCCCGCTCATGCCCTTAGGGGTTGACGGGGCCTGGGCCGAAGTAGATCTGCGGGTCGGCCGGCAGCACCGGCTGGAAGACCGAGACAATCGGCTTCCCGAACGCCCTCACGAGCGGCACCGCGACATGCGAGCCGTTGACGGCGTCGCGGATGCTCTGCTGCGTCGCGTCGAGCTGTGTGCCCCCGAACGGATTGCCGGCAGCCTGGAGCTCGTACGTGACCAGGACGGAGAGGAGCAGCCCGGTGAGCACTCCGACGATCACGCCGGACACCCGGTTGAACATGACCGCCTGGAGCTGGATCTGGCTGTTCGCAAGCTGCGCCGCACCATCGATGACGATGATGACCGCGAAAAGGATCCCGAAGAAACCGTAGATGCGCGCGTCGGCGGTCCCGTAGCTCGACGACTGCTGCAGGATTCCGCCCGCCTGCAGGCCCATGTTGGTGGCGGCGATGCAGGCGAGGTAGAGGGAAACCAATCCGATCAGGCGCCGCATCACCCCGGTGAAGTAACCGAGGGCGGCATAGACGAGGATCAGCACGATCGGGATCGCGTCAACCCAGGTCACTTAGCGGTTCTCACTCTCTGAACCTGGCGCTGTGCTTCTTCTCCAACGCGAGCTTGATCTCCCCCATCACGTTGTCCACTTCGGCGTCCGTCAGGGTGCGCTCGGGGCTCCGGAAAGTCAAGGCGAAGGCGACGCTCTTGGATCCGTCGGGAACCTGAGCACCTCGGTACTCGTCGAATGGCCGGCTCTTCTCGAGGATGTCCCGGCCCGCCTCCTTGATGGCGGCCAGCAAGGCTCCGGCGGCGACGTGCTCCTCGACCACGACCGCGAGATCGCGCTCGATCGCCGGGAAGCGAGGCAGTGGCTGCGCCCGCGCGGCGCCCGCCGCGGCGAGCACGGGCTCGAGGTCGATCTCCATGGCCACCATCCGGCCTTCCAGGCCGGCCCCTCTGACGACGCTTGGATGGATCTCGCCGAGGTAGCCGAGCTGGCGTGCATCCAGGAAGACGGCTGCGCAGCGACCAGGATGAAAGAGCTCGGCCGCCGCGCGCTGGAACGTGCAGGCGGGCGCGCCCAGCTCGCGGATGCAAGCGTCGAGGACTGACTTCATCGCGTAAAACGCCTCGCGACCCGATTCGGCGGTGCTTCCGGCGTCTGCCACGACGCCCAATCGCTGCGGTTCTTCAGGCTGCTCCGTGGTCTTGTCGCCGACGCGCGCGAGGAACACGGCCGCGATCTCGTACACCTTGACGTCGGTACGGCCTCGATCGCGGTTGAGCGCGACGACGTTGACGAGCGATGGCAGCAACGACGTTCGCAGCGTGTCCATGTCATCGCTCAACGCATTCGAGACACGCAATGCTCGCGCCGCGACACGCAACTGTTCGAGCATGCGGCCGGACACGAGCGCGGGATTCCACGTCTCGGTGAATCCCGCCCCCGCGAGGACCTCGCGTGCCGCGTCGAGTCGCCGGCCAAGGCTCGGGATCGAAGGCGTCCACCGGTCGCGCCGGCGCCCTGGCAGCGTGGGCGGAACGCGGTCGTATCCCCAGACCCGCCCGACCTCTTCGACCAGGTCCTCCGGAATGCTGACGTCGAGCCGGAAGACGGGTGGCAGCACGTCCCATTCCCCATCGCCGAGGATCCGGACGTGGAAACCGAGGCGGATGAGGATGGCCTCTGCGTCCTCCAGCGGGACGTGTATGCCCAGCACCTCGTCCACCAGCCACGGCTTGAGGCGGATGCGCACCGGCTCCTGGGGTCGCGGATAGACGTCCGCCCATTCGCGGTGCACGGCCCCGCCTGCGAGCTCGGCGATCAGGGCCGCAGCCCTTCTGGCGCCCGCGAGGGCGAGCTCTGCGGGCAGGCCCTTCTCGAAGCGGGCCGAGGCTTCGGTACGCAGCCCGAACGCCCGCGCCGTCTGGCGGACGTTCGGGCCGTTGAACGTCGCCGCCTCGAGGAGCACGTCGGTGGTGGCGTCGGTGACCGCGGTTTCCTCGCCGCCGATGACGCCCGCGATCGCGACTGGTTTGTCCGCGTCCGCGATGACGAGCATCTCCGGGGTCAGCTCACGCTCCACGCCGTCGAGGCACAGCAGCTTCTCGCCCGCCCGCGCACGCCGCACGTGCACCTCCCCTCCGGAGAGCTTGGCCCGATCAAACGCGTGCAGAGGCTGCGCGTACTCGAGGAGGACGTAGTTGGTGATGTCGACGATGTTGTTGATCGGCCGCACGCCGCATGCGCGCAGCCGGCGCTGGACCCAATCCGGGCTCTTACCCACCTTGACCCCCGTGATGACCCCGCCGATGTAGCGGCTGCAAAGGTCAGTGTCATCGATCGAGACCTTGACCATGTCGCGGCCCGCAGGCTCAGCCTTGCCGGTGAACGCGGGCATGAAGTCGACCTTCATCGGCTTGTCGAGGCCCGCTGCGAGCTCGCGAGCCACGCCCAGGTGGCCCATGCAGTCGGGCCGGTTGGACGTGACCTCGACGTCCATGGTGGCCTGGCTCGGGATGACGGAGGTCAACGGGTCGCCCGGCTTGCCCGAGTCAAGGATGAGGATGCCGGAGTGGTCGTCACCAAGAAGGAGCTCCTCGGCGGAGCACAGCATCCCCTTGGCGCTGTAGCCCGCGATGTTCAGGTCCTTCACGACCTTGCCGTTGGGCACGGTCGTACCTGGCAGCGCCACCGGCACCAGGGAGCCGGGCACTGCGTTGTCGGCGCCCGCGATGATCTGCTCGGTGCGGCCGCCAAGGTCGACCTGGTGGACCCAGAGCGGATTGCGCGACTTCGGGTGTTTTTTCTGCTCGACGATCCGGCCCACGATGATCTGGGACAGGTCGATGACGGTCAGCGACTCGACCTCGATGCCGAGCCGCGTGAGCACGTCCGCTGCCTCTTTCGGCGCCACGCCGTCGAGGTCCACGAAGTCCCCCAGCCATTCGTACGAGATTTTCATGGCGTCTAAAACTGCTCGAGGAAGCGGAGGTCGGATTCGTAGAACAGGCGGATGTCGTCGACGTCGTGCTTGAGCATTGCCATCCTCTCGATCCCGAAGCCCCACGCGTACCCGTTCCACTTCTCGGGATCGATGCCGCCGTTGCGCAGGACCTGAGGATGGACCATCCCGCAGCCGCCGACCTCGAGCCACCCTTTGTGCCGGCAGCTCTTGCAGCCCGCGCCCGCGCAGATGCCGCACGTCACGTCGAACTCGAAGCTGGGCTCGGTGAACGGGAAGTAGCTCGGGCGAACTCGGACCTTGCGCTCTTCGCCGTACAGCGACTGGATCATGTACAGGAGCGTGCCCTTCATGTCGCCGACGGTGAGGGCCTTGTCGACGGCCAGGCCCTCGACCTGGCTGAAGTACGGCAGGCGGGTCGCCTCGGGCGCGTCGCGCCGGTAGCAGCGACCGGGCGTGATGATGTAGATCGGCGGCTCCTTGATGCGCTGCATGGCCCGGATCTGCACCGGCGACGTATGCGCCCTGAGCAAGAGGTCCGGGGTGAAGTAGAAGGAGTCCCAGTTCTCGCGCGCCGGATGGCCGGGCGGGATGTTGAGGGCCTCGAAGTTGTACCACTCGGTCTCGACCTCCGGGCCGAGCTCGACGTTGTAGCCCAGCGTTTCGAGCACCGTCTCGATCTGGCGCTGCACCTGGGTGAGCACGTGGATGTAGCCGCGACCGATCGGCGGGCCTGGAAACGTGATGTCGATCGCCTCCGTCTCGGCGATGTCCGCCAATCGCGCCTCATCGAGCTCGTGACGCTTGGCCGCCAGCGCAGCCTCGATGACGCGCTTGGCCTCGTTGGCCGCCTGGCCGAGAGCAGCGCGCTCCTCCGGCGGCAGCTTGCCGATGTCAGACAGCAGGCTGCTGATGCGCCCGTTCTTGCGGCGGAGGTAGTCGACCTCGATCGCCGCCAGCTCGTTCTCGGTCTGCGCGCGCGCGACGGCTGCCAGCGCCTCTCGAGTGAGCTCCTGCGGATCACTCATGCCGCCCGCCTCCGCCTGATCTCGAAGAGGATCAGCGCCGCCGCGGCCGCGACGTTCAGGGACTCGACGCCTTGGCTCAGCTGCACGGTGACCAGCTTGAGGTCGGATCGAGAGAGGCCGTGCGCTTCACTGCCGAGCACGATCATGCCGGCATTCTCGATTGGCGCCTCGGCCAACGGTTCGCCGCCCGAGGCGGCCGCGCCGTAACCATGCAGGCCTTCGAGATCGGTCCACCCCGCCCGCGCGACCGTGAGCCGAAAGACGTTGCCCGCCGAGGCACGGATCGCCTTCGCGCCGTAAGGGTCCGCCGTGCCCTCGAGCACCACCAGTGCGGGCGCCCCTGCGGCGGCCGCGGTGCGGCAGATCGCGCCCACGTTGCCAGGATCCTGGACGCGGTCCAGCACCACCAGCGGCCAGCGCCGCCGGCGCGCCGCCTTGATCGCGGTCCTGGCGTCCAGTTCCTGGATCCGAGCGATCGCGATCACCCCCCGCGGGGTGACGGTCTGGGTGACGGCGCGGAACACGCCCGGCGACAGGGCGACTCGTTGCTCGGATTGTGCGTTGAACTCCTCGCCCTCGCGCACTGCGACGAGCTCGAGCTCCAGGCCCGCGGCCTCAGCCTCCGCGAGCACGCGCGGACCTTCCAGGAGGACAAAGCCTGGCTCGCGCCGGGTGGCGAGACGCCGCAAGCGGCGGACGACCTCGTTGTCCGGGCTGCTGATCAGCTGGTCAGAGGCTTTTCTTAGCAACCTCCACCAGCCGAGCAAAGGAACCGCTGTCGCGCACGGCCAGGTCAGCCAGCACCTTGCGGTCGATCTCCACTCCGGCCTGGCGAAGGCCGTGCATCAACTTGTTGTAAGGCAGACCCGACTGCCTGGAGGCGGCATTGATGCGAGCGATCCAGAGCTGCCGCATCTCGCGCTTGCGGCGCCGCCGGTCGCGGTACGCGTACGCGAGGGCGTGAAGGACCGCCTCGTTGGCGGGACGGAACAGCAGCTTCTTCGAAAGCCGGAAGCCCTTGGCCCGATCGAGGATCGCCTTGTGCCGGCGATGGGCGGGGACGCCACGCTTGATTCTTGCCACTGGCTAAATTCCCAAGGCCCGGCGCACTTCTTTGCGGTCAGCCTTCGCCACCGACTGCTTCTTCGCGTAGTTGCGCTTCCGCTTCTCGGACTTGTGCTCGAGCAGGTGGCTCTTCCAGGCGCTCGCCCGCATGAGCTTGCCGGTCTTGGTGACACGGATCCTCTTGGCGAACCCCTTGCGGGTTTTCATCTTAGGCACTGGTGGCGGTCTCCTTGGTGGCGCTCACTGCGCCTCCCTGCCGGCTGGGCGCGAGGATCATGAAAAGGTTCTTGCCTTCGAGGAGCGGCTGCCGCTCGACGACCGCGAAGGGACGTGCGTCATCGGCCACCCGGTCGAGGATTCTCCTCCCGATGTCCTGGTGCACCATCTCGCGGCCGCGGAACATGATCGTCACTTTCACCTTCTCGCCTGCTTCCAAGAACTGCCTCAAACCCTTGAACTTGGTCTGGAAATCGTGCTCGGCCACCTTCGGCCGGAGCTTCATCTCCTTGAGCTTGATGACGTTCTGCTTGCGCCGCTGGTCCTTCTCGCGCTTGATGGTCTCGAACTTGAATCGTCCATAGTCCATGAGCCGGGCGACCGGCGGGCTCGCCTGTGGCGCCACCTCGACGAGGTCGAGCCCCTTCTCGCTCGCGATGCGGAGAGCGGCGTCTAGGGACACCACCCCGAGCTGATTGTTCTGGTCGTCGATCAGCCGCACTTCTGAGCTGCGGATCTGATCGTTGATCCTTAGCTCCTTAAACGAGATGAGACGTTACCTCGGCCAAATTCAGTGTTCTTGGTATTCCTCCACCTACATAAAACAAAACGGACAGCCCGAGCCGTCCGTGCGTACCCGTTCGAGCGTCGCTCTGGGGGTGAGGGTCGGGCCCTGCTTCAGATGCAGGATCGTACCGGAAACGTAACGCCGTGCGCACATTCGCGTTGGAATATGGTGTCCGCCGTGAAGCACTCCACGTCATTGCTGGCGGTCGCCGTGCTCATCGCCGGTTGTGGCGGCCCGGGCTCGCATGCGGGCGCGTCACCCTCGCCGAGGGCCGCCACCTCGCATACGACCTCGCCTACCGGCTCACCGCCCGCGACCGCAGCAGCGTCGCCGCCCGTTTCGCCCGCCGCATCACCCGTGCCCCTGACCGGCGCGTTCGCCGTGCTGTCGACCCAACCGTCGGGTGACACGTACACGGTGAGCATCATCGCTGCCGGAGGCAAAGTGGTGGGGTCGGCGCAGCCCAGCAGCCCCACCGCGGTCACCTGCGGCGATGCCGCGGCGGCAGTGCTTCCCCTCCCCATCAGCACGAGCGACGACCGCGCGTATTACATGGACGCGCAGGGTGTGGTGCGCTTCATGACCGTGCAGGGTGAGACAGGTCGCGCGACCACGGTGCCTGTGGGCGGCGGACGCCGGAGCATGTTCGCGGTCAGTCCCGACGATCAGCGGATCGCGGTGGTCGTGAGCGACTTCACCGCGTCGGGGGTATCGATCCGGCTCTACGTCGAGGACCTCAATGGCGGCACCAACCACGTCGACATCTTCAATTCCACCGGCGCGTTTGGACTGTGGCCGCTCGGCTGGCACGGAACGGACAATCTTGTCGTTGCCAAGGTGCCGTCCTGTTCGCAGGGCGGAGGACTTTTCTGCTGCGGGCCTCTAGAGCTGCACGTGGTCGATCCGGCTACGGCTGTGCGGCGCTACACCCTTGGAGGGCCCGATTGCGTGATCGCCGGCGCGCCATCGCCGGCAGGCGCAGCCTGCGAAGTCACAGCGGGTTACACCACTCTCCGCCGGCTCGGCTGGACCGCGGGTGTCCTCGGCACTGTTGCCATCAACGGTGCCACGCCGGCATACATCTCTCCGGACGGTCAGGTCGTGGCGCTGGTGACGGGTTCCACTACGAAGTTCCAGGGCGCCACCAAGACGCTGAGCATGCAGGCATGCGGTTGGATCGACTCGACCCACGTGATCTCCGGCGGTGACGTGCAGCAGCAGCCTCGTATCGGCAATGTCACGACTGGGGCGGTGGTGCCGGTCGCCGCGCAGGGGACGTGTGCCGGCCGCCTGCCGGGTGGCCTCTAGCCTTTCGTCCTAGCGACGGCGCTCGGCCACTTCTTGCACCACGCGCCGCACGAACTCTTCCAGCGATTCGTCGGTCTGGTTGCCCGAGCGGTCGCGAACGTTGACGTGAGTCGACTCAGCCTCCCGGCCGCCGAGGATCGCCATGTATGGCACCTTGCGCGCCTGGGCGTCCCGGATCTTGCGCTGCATACGCTCTGATCGATCGTCGACCTCAAATCGCAGCCTGGCATCGCGCAAGCGCCCGGCCACTTGACGCGCGTATTCGCCCTCGGCATCGGTGATCGGGATGACGATCACCTGGACCGGATGGAGCCACGTCGGAAACGCGCCCGCGTAGCGCTCGATCAGATAACTGAACAGCCTCTCCATCGAACCGGCGGCGCCTCGATGAACCATCACCGGCCGCCGGCGTGACCCGTCCTCCGCGACGTACTCAAGGTCGAAGCGCTCCGGGAGTTGGAAGTCGACCTGGACGGTCGAGTTTGTGAATTCACGGCGGTGTGCATCGCGGACCTGGAAGTCGATCTTGGGCCCGTAGAACGCCGCCTCTCCGACGCCGATCTCATATTGCTGGCCCATCGACTCGAGCGCTTCGCTCAGCGCCGCCTGCGCCAGCTGCCACTGCTCCTCGGTCCCCAGCCACTTCTCCTTGACGTGGTCGCGCGCCGACAGCCGGTACGAAAACTCGTCGATGCCAAGCACCTGGGAGAAATACAACGCGAGCTCGATCGAACCCTTGACCTCATCCATGAGCTGATCCGGGGTGCAAAAAATGTGCGCATCGTTGAGCGCGAAGGCTCGAACCCGATTCATTCCGCTGAGCGTGCCCGAACGTTCATACCGCCAGTTGTTGCCGATCTCGGCGATTCGCATCGGCAGCTCGCGGTAGCTCCGCAGCTCGGACTGGAAGATCACGATGTGATGCGGGCAGCTGACAGGTCGGAGCTCGAGCTCTTCGCCGTCTTCAAACTTCATGGGCGGGTACATGTAGTCGGCATACAGTTGGGCGTGGCCGCTCTGCCGGTACAGGTCGAGCCGCGCGACATCGGGAGACCTGACGTGCTGGTAGCCGCGAGCTAGCTCCTCGTCCACGATGAAGCGCTCGAGCTCGCGGCGGACTGTGGCTCCGGCCGGCAACCAGATCGGAAGTCCGGGACCGACGCGCTCGTCGACCATGAAGAGCTTCAAATCCTTGCCCAGCTTCTTGTGGTCGCGCTTCTCGGCCTCCTCGAGGAACTTCAGGTGCTCTTCGAGCTCCTTGGCCGTAGGCCACGCGGTCCCGTAGATGCGCGTCAGCTGGGGCCGCTTCTCGTCGCCACGCCAGTAAGCGCCCGCGACGCGCAGCAGCTTGAAGAACTTGAGATCCTTGGTCGAGCGCACGTGCGGCCCCCGGCAGAGGTCGACGAAGTCGCCCGTTCGGTAAAGGCTGACCTCATCGCCTTCGACCTTGTCGTTGATGAGCTCGAGCTTGTAGTCCTGGCCCCTCGCCGCGAGACTATCTCCCTGATGAAAGGCCGGTCCTCCTGCGCGAGCCGGCGCATGCGTGACTCGATCGCGCCGAGGTCCGACTCCGAGATGGGCTTGCTGAAGGCAAAGTCGTAGTAGAAGCCGTCCTGGACCGGCGGCCCGATTCCGTATTTCGCGTCTGGGTACAGCTCCATGACGGCGGCGGCGAGCAGGTGCGCCGTCGAGTGCCGCAGGATGTGAAGCGGATCGTCGCTCGACTCGTGATCGCCGTAGTCGGCCATGAGGCCGTCAGTATATGAGCGGCTTGCGAGTGCTCCCGCCCCTCTCCCTAACCCTCTCCCCGAAGGGGAGAGGGGATTGCCGGTGAACCCGACTGCGATCGTCGACGCGCTCGGATACCCCGCGGCCGGGCTCGGCATCCTCATCGAAAGCGCCGGCGTGCCTTTTCCCGGCGAGGCCTTGTTGCTCGCCGCGGCCGCATGGGCGGCGGCTCGAAACCACAGCATCGTGCTCGTCATCCTCTTCGGCTTCTTCGGTTCCGTGGCGGGCGCCGACATCGGCTACTACCTCGGGCACCGCGGCGGCAGGCCGTTCGTCGAACGCTTCGGGCACGTGTTTCGAATCCGGCCCGAGCACATCGCTCGCGCCGAGTTGTTCTTCGTACGCCATGGCGACAAAGCAGTGTTGGCCGCGCGCTTCATCCTCGGGCTCCGAACCTGGGGATCGATGCTTGCCGGGATGGCTCACATGCCGTTCTGGCGCTTCCAGCTGTTGAGCGCCCTCGGTGGCCTCGTCTGGGCGACCGCCGTCGGCGTGGCCGGCTACCTCCTCGGCAGCAACCTCGCCTTGATCGCCACGGTCATCCGCGACATCGGGATCGGCGGCCTGGTCGTCCTGGTGCTGCTCGTGGTCATCGCTTTGCTGGCTCGAAGGCGCGCCGCCCGACCGTAGCGATCGCCACACCCCCCACGACCAGGACGACTCCCAGTCCGCCGATCACATGCGCCGTGCCAATGAGGTCTGAGAGCGCGGCGGCTGCGAGCACGGGGATGGCAGTGACCCCGTTGATCACCATGTAGAGGAGCGCGAAGATCCGGCCCCGGATCTCGTCGCTCGTGCTCTCCATCAGATACGTGACGGCCGGGATCATGATCGCCCCGAACTCGATCCCGAGCAGGAGGCTGAACACGGCTCCGGTGATGCGGGCGTGGACGTGGAGGTCCGGCACCTGCGCCATGGCCTGCGGCACGGCGGCGAGCGCCAGCAATGTGAGGCCGTTGGCCACCAGGGATCCGATCAGGACGCGAGAGCGTTCCACGTTGCGGAGAAACTGACCCAGGACGACAGCGCTCAGGATGGCTCCTATCGTGGCGGGCCCGAGGATCACGTAGGAGTCCTGGGGGGCAATTCCGATGACCCGGCTGACGTATGCGGGCGCCAGCGCAAAGAGCATGAAGAGGACGAGCACGGCGATGCTCACCTGAGCGAACGCGAGCAACAGACCCCGCGAGGCGCGCAGCGCATCGAGGCCTTCTTTGATGTCGGCCACCATCCGGCGGAATCTGCTGCGACTCTCCGCCACCGGTGGCTCGGTCGTAGGCGGCAAGGGCGGGATCTCCGATGCGAAGATCAGCGCGCCCGCGACGAAGAGCAACACGGCCGCCATCCAGTAGGGCGCGTAGAGGTCGATGCGCGACAGGATCGGCGCCAGCGCGCCGCCGACCACGAGCGTGAGCACCATCGTCAGGAGTGCCATCGAGTTGGCCGTGATCAGCGCCGAGCGAGGCAGGATGGTCGGAATCACCGCTGCTTCCGCCGGCGCGAACAGCTGCCCGACCGTGGAGAAAACGAGGGTGATCAGGAGCAGGTGGAGGAAGTCGTTCCTCAGCCCGGGGACGAGAGCCGCGAGCGGGATCAGCGCGACCGCCGCGGCGCGACCGAAGTTCGACCACATCATGATCTGCTTGCGGTTCATGCGATCCGCGATGACGCCCGCCGGGGGGGCGAACAGGACCGCCGGCACCGTGTACGTCAGCAGGGTGATCGCGACCGGCGTGCTGCCGCCGGAGATCTTGAAGGCGAGAATGATCAGCGAGAAGAGAAGGAACTTGTCCGCGAGCTGGGCGGCGAGCTGCGCGAACCAGATGTTCCTGAAGGCGGTGAACTTCAGGACCGCCCGAAAGCCGCCTGGCGCCTCGACCGGAAAACGGATCGGTTCTTCCACCGCCGTCAGAGCTTAGCGAGGCGGTTCGGGATTGAAGACTCGGTAGACGGTTTCCCACTCAGCCAGAGTGAGGGTCTGTGGGCGGCGCTCAGGATCGATCCCCGCTTCGTGAAGGCGCGTCCGCGCTTGTGTGCTGCCGGTGCCGCTGATCCGGCCCAACGTTCCGCCCAGCTGCTTCCGGCGACCCTGAAAGACCGCCTCGACGAACCGGAAGAAGGATTGGAGGTCATCGACCCCAACGGCGGGCCGCTCGCGCACGTCCAGCCGCACCAGCGCCGAGTCCACGCGTGGCGGCGGCGTGAAGGCGGCCGCGGGAATCGTGAACTGCATCCGCGGTGCAGCGAAAACCTGCACGGCCACGGTCGAGAGGCTGGCCCCGCTCGACGCAGTCCATCGGTCCGCGACCTCCTTCTGCACGACCAGCGACAGGCGACGCGGTCGCGGCCACTCGTCGAAGAGCTTGCGGATCAACGCTCCCGTCAGGTTGTAAGGGATGTTGCCCACGACGATCTCGTTTCCAGCGGGAAACGCGGAGCGGATGTTGAAGCGCAGGATGTCCGCCCGCACGACCTCGACGTGGTCGTGACCGGCGAGCGATTCCCGCAGGGCTGGTATCAGCCGGCCGTCCAGCTCGACCGCAACCAACCTGCGCGATCGGGGAGCGAGAGCCACCGTGAGCGTGCCCACGCCGGCACCGACCTCGAGCACCTCGTCGTCGGGCGTGATGTCCGCGGCTTCGGCAACGGCGTCGCGCACCGACGGGTCGGTCAGGAAATTCTGACCGAGGCCGTGCTTCAGCTCGATTCGATGCCGGCGCAGCAGGCCGTCGAGCTGATGCGAGTCCGCTGGGTCGATCACGTCATCTTCTGGAACAGGGCAAGCGCGTTGGCGCGCTCGATTTCCCCCAGCTCCTCGAGGCCGATCCCACGCAGCTCGGCGACGAGGGTCGCGGTGTCGAGCAGGAAGGCGGGCCGGTTCGGCACGCCCATTCGCTTGTGCGCGTTGCCATACGGAGAGTCGGTTTCCAGGAGAAGCCGATCGGCGGGGCAGCGCGTGACCACTTCGCGCAGCGCATGCCGGCTGGGCCGGGTGACCAGACCGGCGAACGACAGATAGAAGTCCAGCTCTAGAAATCGTTCGGCCCAGTCCCATTCGAGCGCGAAGTAATGCATGGCTCCGCGCAAGCCTGGATGTGCGGTGATGGCGGCCCAGACTTCGTCGGCAGCGCCGCGATTGTGGATCGACACCGGCAGGTCGAGGTCGACCGCGAGCGCGAACAGTTCATCAAGGCGAGCCTCCTGGACCTCCCGCGGCGGCCCATTCGAGTCCACGAAGTCGAGGCCGACCTCGCCGATCGCCACGGCGCGCTCGTCGGTTGCGAGCAGGCGCAACGCAGCCATGTCCGGCGCCTCCATTTCCGTCGGGTAATGCCCGATGCCCGCGAACACCTCCGGGAATTGGTGAGCGAGGGCGAGTGCTCGCCGGCTGCGCTCGACGTCGACGCCCATCGCGATCATGCGCGTGACTCCGGCACTGACCGCCGCCTTCACCACCTCGCCAGCGTCGCCCAGCTCCTCGAGATGGAGATGCGTGTCTACGAAGATGCGGGCGACTCCCCTTCGACCACTTCATCCAGCCGCTTGAAGAGGGCCTCGGGAGCCGGCAGCACGGTGCCGGCTGCAAGCTTCGAGGGCTGCCAGCGGTCGATGCTTTCGTAGGTACCCGTCAGGACCAGGTGCTTGTCGCCATCTTCGGCGAATTCGCGGACGTGCGGTTGCGGAGCGATCACGTCCTCGTAGCCCAGCATGCGGTGGAGCCGCTGCGAGGAGAAAGGTAGGAACGGCGTGAGCATCGTCTTGAGGTTGTCGACGCACCGGAGCGCCACGTACAGCACGGTGCCGGCTCTCTCGCGATCGGTCTTGATGGTGTGCCACGGCTGTTCGGTGCCGAGGTAGACGTTGACCTTCGCGGCCATCGTCATCGCATATTTGAGGGCCACCTGAAATCGCGCCTGGCCGAGTTGCGACGCGACCTGGCCCAGGGCCTCTTCGATCTCGCTGATGAGCGCCTGGTCAGCCTCGGTCAGCGGCTGCGGTTGGGGGACGGCGCCGAAGTTGCGATGGGCGTTGACGAGCGTGCGGTGGACCAGGTTGCCCCAGGTGGCGACGAGCTCATCGTTGTTCCGCCGCACGAACTCCGACCAGGTGAAGTCGGTGTCCTGGTTCTCGGGTCCGGCGATCATGAGGTAGTAGCGCAGAGCGTCCGCGTCGTAGCGCTCGAGCACGTCGCGCACGTAGATGACCTGCCCGCGGCTGGTCGAGAACTTCTTGCCGCTCATGTTCAGGTACTCGCTGGCTCCGGCAGCTTCAGGTCGCCGGCGCCCATGAGGATGGCGGGCCACAACACCGTGTGGAACGTGATGTTGTCTTTGCCCATCACGTAGTAATGCCGCGCGTCGTCGTTCTGCCACCAGTCTTTCCACGAGTCCGGCTCGCCGCGCGCCGCCGCCCACTCGATGGAGGCGGACAGATATCCGATCACCGCGTCGAACCAGACATAGATCTTCTTGTGGGGGTTGTCCTCCCAACCTGGAAGCGGCACGGGGACTCCCCAATCCAGGTCGCGGGTGATCGCCCGTGGCTTGAGGTTGCGGACGAATTCGAGCGAGTACTTGCGTACGTTCGGGCGCCAGTCGTCGTGCTGTTCGATCCATTGCTTGAGCTGGTCGCCGAACTGAGGCAGGTCGAAGAAGAAATGCTCGGTCTCTCGAAACTCGACCGGTGCGTCACTGCCCCGCTGGTGTGGATCGATCAGGTCGATGGGGTCGAGTTGATTGCCGCAGTTGTCGCATTGATCGCCACGCGCTTCGGCAAAACCGCAGATCGGGCACTTGCCCTCGATGTAGCGGTCCGGAAGCGTGCGGCCACTGGCCGGATCGAACGCGCCCATCTGCGTCTTCTTGACCAGGTAGCCCTTCTCGTAAAGCTTGAGGAACAGGTCCTGGGTCACGCGATAGTGGTTGGGCGTCGTCGTGCGTGTGAAGATGTCGTACGTCATCCCGAGCCGGCGAAGGTCCTCGACGATCAAGGCGCTGTTGTCGTCGACGAACTCACGAGGCGGCACGCCCTGCTTGTCGGCTTCGTAGGTGATCGGAGTGCCGTGCTCGTCGGTCCCGCTCGCCATCAGCACGCGCGAGCCACGCAACCGCTCGAAGCGCGCGAGGACGTCGGCAGGCACGGCAAAGCCGGCCACGTGGCCGATGTGGCGAGGGCCGTTGGCGTAAGGCCACGCCGGCGCCACCAGGACTGTTCTGCGCGAATCAGGCACCCTGTGGACAGTATCGGCCAGCGTGGGACCTGATCTCATCGGCTCGGGACGCCGATGCGTGCGTTAGGGACCCGGCCTGTCGTCGTCGCGCATTTACGATGCGCTCCTCCTCAGGCCACCCTGCCTTCGCCTCGGCGCCCCGACCGGCGACCTGCGGTCGCCTGCCGCGATCTCAGGTCCCAGACGGCCGATCCCGTCCACTGATGACAAGGGTAAACTCGCCGCGCGGCGGGTCGCTCAACGCGACCAGCACCTCCCCAGCCGTCCCGCGCAGCACCTGCTCGTGGAGCTTCGTGAGCTCGCGCGCCACAGTCAGATGTCGCTCGGGCAAAAGCTCGGCCACAAGTGCGAGCGATTTGCGCACTCGGTATGGCGATTCGAATGCGACCGCGGGACGTGGGTCGCCGGCCATGCCGGCCAGGAGCCGGCGCATCTCGCCCGGCTTGCGCGGCAGGTAGCCGAGGAAGGTGAAGCCAGGCCCACCGTAGCCGGCAACGGACAGCGCAGCTGTGATCGCGCTCGCGCCAGGGATCGGCACCACGGTGTGCCCCGCGGCCCACGCGGCCTCCACCAGCGCCTGGCCGGGGTCGGACAGCGTGGGTGAGCCCGCGTCGCTCACCAGAGCGACGTCACCTTCGTCGAGGGCCGACATGACACGCGGCAGACCACGCCGCTCCACCGGCGCGCGATAACTGATCAGCGGCTTGCGGATGCCGTGGCGCGCGAGCAGCCGCGACGTTATGCGTGTGTCCTCCGCTGCGATCGCGCTCACCTCGCCGAGGATCCTGACCGCCCGCGCGGTCACGTCTTCGAGGTTCCCGATCGGTGTGGCAACGACGAACAAACGGCTCAATCCTCCAACCACTCACCGACCCGGTCGGCAATTTCCGCCGACAGGCCCACGAATCTCGAGGCGGGCGGCAGCACGTCGAGGAACGCTTTGCCGTAATCGCGGCCGAGGATCCGGTTGTCGAGGATGACGACCGCCCCGCGGTCGCTCGACCGTCGGATGAGCCGCCCGAATCCCTGCTTCAGTCGCAGTGCCGCTTGCGGGAGGGCCAGCTGCGTGAAGCCATCGCGCACTCGCTCCGCGCGAGCCGCGTATACGGGATCCGTCGGCACCGGGAACGGAAGCCGGACCATGACCACACAGCTCAGTCGCTCGCCGGGCACGTCGATGCCCTCCCAGAAGCTGGAGGTGCCGAGCAGGAGCGGCCGCTCCGCCTCCTCGAACGCCTTCAGCAGTGGCCGGCGCTGGCCGTCGATGCCCTGCGCCAGGATGAGCACGTCGTCGAGGTCCACCCGCTGTTTCAGGGCCGCGTGGACCTCGCGGAGCTGGCGGTGCGAGGTGAACAGCACGAGCGTCCTGCCGCCCACCCGGCGCGCGAGCGCGGCCACGATCTGCTCCACGCCGCGGTCGAAGTCCTCATGCTCGGGCCCGGGCAGGTCGGTCGGCAGGCAGACGAGGGCCTGGTGGAGGAAGTCGAACGGCGAGGGCAGGATGAGCTCTTCAGCCTGGGGTCCCACGCCGATGCGGGAGCGGAAGTAATCGAAGGTCCCGCCCACCGCCAGGGTCGCCGACGTGAAAACCGTCGACCGCCGCTCCGAGTAAACGCGCTCGCGCAGCAGCGTGCCGACGTTGATGGGCGCCGCCCTCAGGACGAGGTTTTCGCTGCGGGTGGCGAGGGTGAACCAGTAAACGCGGTTGGCGTCGGGTTCGAGCAGCGCCTCTCCGAGCAGGGTCGCGGCGCCCTGGAGCCGGCCGCGGATGATCTCGAGCTCGCGCACGCCCTGGTCAGGTTCCAATCCACCCAGCCATTCGCGGGCACCGCCCACCGCGCGCCGAAGCACGCCGTCGAGCGCCGCCAGCGAGGTGGTCGCGTTCTCGGCCTCGAGTCGCACGCTCTCCCAGCCTTCGTCCTCGCGCAGGGGCGGGGTCAGGCGCAGCGACTCTTCGCGCCGTTCTGAATCGCTGAGGCGGCTTGCGACCCAGCTGACCGCCGATGCGAAGAGCTCGCGCACGCGCTCGGCTGCGGCCAGCGTCAGAGGCGCGGCTTCGGCAAAGGCTTCGTCAGACGCGCCCAGGTGCGGCTGGCGTCGGAGCTCCGCGAGCAGGCTCGCCTGTGCGCCTCCTCCCAACCGTTCGAGCAATGCTTGCAGCCCCGGCCCGTCGACCTCCTGGCGCAGGCCGCGCGTGGCCGCGTCCTCCAGGTGGTGGGCCTCGTCGATGACGAGATGATCGAACTCGGGCAGCAGGCCGCCGCCGACGTCGGCGTCGGCCAGCAGCAGAGCGTGGTTGACGACCACGAGGTCTGCCGCGTCGGCCTCAGCGCGGGCTCTGTGCACATAGCAGTCCTCTTTGGTGCAGTGGATGCCGACGCAGTCCATCGGGTCGGACGCGATGCGCGCCCAGAACACCTCCTCGCGGCCGTGGAGCCGGAGCTCGGAACGGTCGCCGCTCTCAGTGCTGTGGAGCCACAAGAGGACTTTGAGCTTGAATCGAAGGTCGTCGGAGTCCTGGCACGGCTCGCCGAGGTACCGGCGCCACCGCCGCAGCGACACGTAATTGGAACGGCCCTTGAGGAGGCACGCTTTGAAGTCCCACGGCAGCCACTCGCGCAGGCCCGGCAGGTCCTTGCCCATCAGCTGCTCCTGCAGCGTGTGGGTGTCCGTCGAAACGACCACGCGCTCCCCGTGGCGCACGGCGCGGGCGATGGATGGCACGAGATAGGCAAGGCTCTTGCCCGTGCCGGTGCCCGCCTCCACGAGCAGGCTCCCGCCACGAGCCTGGATCTGGGCGACGGCGAGCAGCATCTGGAGCTGTGGCTCGCGGTGCTCATAGCCCGGGAGCACGCCCGCCAGCGGGCCCTCGGGGCCGAGCAAAGCCGCGACCAGGTCCGGGTCGTCGGGCGGCAGACCTGGCTTCGCCTCGTGGTGGGTCTGCAGCCGCACGGCGGAAGCCGGCGTCGAGTCGGGGTTCGCTGCAGTCAGAGCGTCGGCGAAAAACCGCGCGACCGGCCAGGCATAGGGCGCGACCAGCGCGAGCATCGACTCCTTGAGGTTCTCATCGAGGGAGGCGGCCTCGTCACGCAGGCGCATCAGGAGCTGGCGTGTGGCGTCGGCATCGTCCAGCGCGCGATGGGGTCTCGGCTGCGAGAAGCCGTCTCGGCTGCGAGAAGCCGAGGTCTGCCGCCAGGATCGGCAGGCTGTGACTGGGAGCCGCCGGCATCAGGATGCGAGCGAGGTCGAGCGTGTCGAGGATCTCGGTGGCCTCGTCCCAATGGCCGGCTGCTGTGAGAAAGTCGACGTCGAGTCGGGCCCCGTGGCCGACCGGCTGGCGGCCGCGCAGGAACTCACCCAGCTCCGCCAGCGCTGTCTCCTGCGTGCCGGCTCCCCGCAATTCCTCGGCCTTGATGCCCGTCAAGCGAAGGACCGGCTCGGGCACAGATCGCCCAGGGTCGACGAGGCGCTCCATGGACCCCATGACGCCCTCGGGTGTGAAAGCGACCGCGCCGACCTCGATGACTCGGTCACGGGCCGGGTCGAGACCGGTCGTCTCGAGGTCAAGGGCAGCGTATTCCGGCACCGGCGATCTGGATTTTACGAGCGACGTCCCCTCCGTATCAGGGGCGTTGATCGGTGACGCGGGTTGGTATATTTGCGCGGCGATGCAGACAGGCGCGATCGAGGCCCCGAAGAAGCTCGAGGATTTGCACGTCCGGAGGGACCTGGTCGCAAGCCTCCTCCTGCGGACGCTGGCCTTCGCCGATCAGCTGAGCGGCGCCGCGATCGAGACCAGGCTCGGGCTTCCGTTCGAGACCCTCCAGCCGCTGATCGAGGAATTCCAGAAGAGCCAGCTCATGGACACGATGGGCTTCTCCAACGAGCCCGGCCTGGAAGGCCGGCCCATCCCGGTCCGCATGAGCTACACCGTTTCGAGCGCCGGCCGGCAGCGTGCGGCGGAGATGTCCGCCGTGCAGACCCGCTACCTCGGGCCGTGCCCGATCAACTTCGACGACTACCTCACCCTGATCCGCTCGCAGTCCACGGGCAAGGCCAACGTCACCGACGCCTCGCTGAAGAAGGCGCTCGGCACCCTGGAGCTCGAGCAGCACGTGATCGACCAGATCGGCGGCGCCATGGTGTCGCGCGCTTCGCTCTTCATCTTCGGTGCACCTGGCAACGGCAAGAGCACCATCACCGAGCGCATGGCGCTGCTGATGGGGGCTCCGGTCGAGATCCCGCATGCCGTCGCGGTCGGCGACGAGATCATCCGGGTCATCGACCCCGTTTACCACAAGATCGCCGACGGCCCTCAGCCGATCGACAGGCGGCTGGTCAAGGTCGAGCGGCCTGTGGTCGTCGCCGGAGGCGAGCTCAAGCTGGTGCAGCTGGATCTCACCTACGACTCATCCAACCGCTATTACGAGGCCCCCTTGCAGTGGAAGGCCAACGCCGGCGTCTTCGTCATCGACGACTTCGGGCGCCAGGAAGTGCCGCCGATGCGGCTCCTCAACCGGTTCATCGTGCCGATGGAGAAGAAGGTCGACTACCTCGACCTCTCCGCCTCGGGCCGCAAGATCGAGCTGCCGTTCCTGTGCCAGATCGTTTTCTCGACCAACCTCTCGCCCACCGAGCTTGTCGACGAAGCCTTCCTCCGTCGCATGGCGTACAAGATCGGCGTGAGCAATCCGTCGCCTGAGGCCTTCGGCCGCATCCTGCGCTACGAGTGCGACCGCCAGGGCGTCTCGTTCGACGAGAAGGCGATCGGTTATCTCCTGAACAACCTCTACGGCAAGAAGCCCCTGCGCGGCTCTCACCCGCGCGCGCTCATCGCCCGACTAGTCGACCTGGCCAACTACCGCCAGGAGCCGCCCCGGCTCACGCCGCAGACGCTGAAGGAGGCGTTCGACGCCTGCTTCAACCCCGCGCTCGGCAGCCTGACCGAAGAGGACTGGGCCCGACCGGCAATCACCTAGTCCGGCCCCCGCGCCATGTGCCCGAACGTCGTGGTGGGCGGAATGGTCAGCATGCGGCCGTCATCGCTGCGCACGATCTGCCAGTAGCCTTCGTGAACCATCCAGTGATGCCGGTGGCAGAGCAGGATGAGGTTGGCGAGGTCGGTCGATCCGCCATGGATCCAATGCACCACGTGGTGGGCCGCACTCCATTTCGCCGGCCGGTCGCAACCAGGCCAGCGGCAGTGACCGTCGCGGGCTTCGAGCGCCCTGCGCGCCGGCCCTGACACGGTGCGCTTCGAGCGCCCGACGTCGATCACGGTTGATTCCGATCCGAGCAGGACGCGGGTCACGCCGCTGTCGCAGGCGAATCGCTCCACTGTCTTGGATGAGATCGGGAGCGCGAAGTCCATCTCCGCCGCCGGTGCGCCGGCGAGGCCGAGCAGGGTTTCCACCGAGCTCGTGACCTGGATCTGCGCCCTAGGCATGGAACCCTCCGCCAGCTCGACGAGGGCATCGGCCAGCCGGCGGTCGAGCTCGCGGGTGTCATCCTCGCCGGACTTGCGAGCCAACGGCTCCAGCGCCGTGCGCACTGCCGCTCCACCCACAGCGTCGAGGTACCCGTTGAGAATGTAGGAGCCGTCCTCCCACATGCTCAGGTGGAGGCTGCGGATTTCGACTTGCTCGGCCTGCTCGGCGGCATAGCCCTTGGGGTCGGCCGCGTGGCGGAAATGACGGCAGATGTAGTGGAACTTGCCCGGAGAGTTCTCGCGCGCCTGCTCCAGGAGCCGGCCCTCTTGAAAGCGATCCGGGACCGCGTTCAGGGTGCGGGCTATGACGGTGAGATGCGCGAAACCGACCTCGCCGCCCTTCACGGCCTGAACGCTTTCGGGCAGTCGCTCCAGGTTCTTGCCCACCGCCAGGCAGGCGGCTGCGGAAGTGCTGGTCATATGGCAGGTGTGGCGGATCCAGTCGATGGGGCTGGTCGAGCCCTGCTCGTCGTACTCGTTGGTGCGGGCGAACTCGGCCGCCGTCTGCGCGAACTCCAGCTCCAGGCTGTCGATGGCCTGGC